>Ga0247807_10000059_pt1 | contig 121921 bp, 90 predicted proteins | sample UWRJL074202C1_FD_179931 | JGI IMG/M metagenome (GOLD analysis project Ga0247807, IMG submission 179931) | Plant litter microbial communities from Arlington Agricultural Research Station in Wisconsin, United States - UWRJ-L074-202C-1 | ecosystem: Environmental > Terrestrial > Plant litter >...
AAAATATTATATTTGTTAAGGAAAAATAAAGCCCGAAGAGCAGTGGCTGCACCGGTAGCCCTGTTCTAAAGGAAATTCTTTGGCTAGACCCTATCAAAAAGCTAATATTAATCATAGGAGGATTTCCACTAAATCGGGTTTAAAAACAAAGTGCTGTGCATAAAACGCAGGTTGCATAGGTGCCTATTTAACAATAAAATAGCCAATTGCCAACCAAACCAATCCCTTCACCAGAAAAAACATAAAGCCCCAAAAGCCAAGCTTTTTGATCCAATTTTTAAGTTTTTCTTTTCTTTCGGGATTCATATTTCAAAAATAATAAAATCTGCATTTAAAAGGTTGTGTGTTCCAATTATTAGTTAATGGTAAATAGTATCTTTTATACTTCTATTTATAGCATGGGCGTCATGCTGAATTTATTTCAGCATCTGTTTAGCATCACACACCCTGACCTGAGCGAAGCGGAAAGCTAATTAGTAAAATAAACTGCAAAACTCTCTTAAAGAGAAAATCAATATAAACAACTGAAAAATTCAAGGTTATTACGTTGGCGAGGACGCCAACGTAGGAGTTTTATCATATTTTTACACTAATTCCGAAGCTTCCAATTTTCTAACCTCTAAAATTTTAAATTCCCTAATCCCATCTGGCATTTCCCAATTTATTAAATCATTTGTTTGGTAACCTAGTAGTGCAATACTAATTGGGGCAAATATGGAGACTTTTTGCAGCTTAATGTTCGCCTCTTTTGGCATTACAATTTTAAAAACAAATTCTTTACCATTATCAGTGCTTACAATTTTTGCTTCGGTATGCAGCGAAACAACATCGTTTGGTAGCTCATCATCATTAAAAATTGTTGCCTGTTTAATTTCTGTTCTTAAACGAGATTTATTGTAATCGCTCATTATCGCTTTTTCAAAATGTTCGCTTAAAAACTTATAATCACTTTTAGAGAGTAAGATTGATTTGTTCATGATAAAAAAAATATATAAATAAATAGAACCACAATTTTTGTTGTGGCGTAGAATTAAAGAGAAATGAAGATTTTTAATCTTTCCCCGAGTTAAAAAGAAGTTTTGATATAAACCCGGGCCTAATTAATAAAGTCTTTACTTGTTGATTGAAAAGTAAAGCCTATCGCATAGTTTGTTCGCGATAGCTGTAAGCTTAAAACAGCAATAGCCAATTCTTGCCTTCTGTTGAAAGCAAAAATTAGATGATTGAAAAACTGTTTAGCAGTGTGCATGTAGCAAATATGGCTTTGAATAATGTCAATTCAAAATATAAAGCGATATATTACTTTAAGAGGATAAATGAAAAAGGTGCGTGAAGACACGCACCTTGGCTAAAAATAAATATGCTGCAAAAAATTTGTGTTCTTTGTGCCTTTGTGGTTTGTTCTACTCTTGGTTTTAAACTAAATCAAAGCGATCTAAATTCATCACTTTAGTCCATGCAGCTACAAAATCTTTTGCAAATTTTTCTTTTGCATCGCTACTAGCATAAACTTCTGCGATAACCCTTAATTCTGAATTAGAACCAAAAACTAAATCGGCACGAGTTGCAGTCCATTTTACCTCGCCAGAGTTACGATCAATACCATTGTACAATTCTCTGCTATCGTCAGCTGCTTTCCATTGTGTATTCATATCTAATAAATTCACAAAGAAATCGTTGCTCAATTTTTCTGGTTGATGAGTTAAAATTCCATTTTTAGACCCATCGAAGTTCGCATTTAAAGCACGCATCCCACCAACTAAAACAGTTAATTCTGGAGCAGTAAGAGTAAGTAATTGCGCTTTATCAATCAGTAATTCTTCTGTTGAAGCACTAGAACGGCCTTTTTTGTAATTTCTGAAACCATCTGCAACTGGCTCTAAGAAACTGAATGATTCTACATCAGTTTGTTCTTGCGAAGCATCCATTCTTCCTGGCGTAAATGGAACAGAAATTTGTAATTCAGCATCATTAGCTGCTTTTTCAATCGCTGCAACACCAGCAAGCACAATTAAATCTGCTAAGGACACTTTTTTATCTCCACTTTGTGAAGCATCAAATTCTTGTTTAACTTTCTCTAAGCTACTTAACACTTGGTCAACTGAACCCGCTGTGTTCGATTTCCAATATCTCTGCGGAGCTAAACGAATACGAGCGCCATTTGCTCCACCACGTTTATCGCCACCTCTAAAAGTAGAAGCTGAAGCCCAAGCCGTAGAAACCAATTGTCCTACACTTAAACCAGATTCTAAAATTTTAGCTTTTAAACTTGCGATATCACTATCATCCACTAAGGTGTGATTTACAGCAGGGATAATATCTTGCCATAATAAATCTTCAGCTGGTACATCCGCCCCTAAATAACGAGCTTTTGGTCCCATATCACGGTGTGTAAGTTTAAACCATGCTCTAGCAAAAGCATCAGCAAATTGATCAGGGTTTTCTAAAAAGCGTCTAGAAATTTTCTCGTATGCAGGATCTAACCTTAAAGATAAATCGGTAGTAAGCATACTTGGTTTGTGCTTTTTATTTGGGTCGTATGCATCAGGAATAGTCTCTTCAGCATTTTTTGCCACCCATTGATGCGCACCTGCAGGACTTTTTGTTAATTCCCATTCATGCGCAAATAGATTTTCGAAAAAGTTATTGCTCCATTTGGTAGGGGTGGTTGTCCAAGTAACCTCTAGACCACTGGTAATTGTATCAGCACCTTTTCCAGAACCAAAACTATTATTCCATCCAAAACCTTGATTTTCGATACCAGCTGCTTCTGGTTCTTTACCCACATGGTCTGATGATGCAGCACCGTGAGTTTTACCAAATGTATGTCCACCAGCAATTAAAGCCACAGTTTCTTCATCATTCATCGCCATGCGTGCAAAAGTATCTCTAATGTCTCTAGCTGCTGCAATTGGATCTGGGTTACCATCCGGACCTTCTGGGTTTACATAAATTAAACCCATATGAGCCGCTGCCAAAGGTTTTTCCAAATCACGAGAATGTTCAATGCCATCAGCATCTTCATCTGAAGACACTACACCATGTGCAGCAACACCTTCAGAACCTTTCGAATAACGCTCATCATTACCTAGCCAAGTTGTTTCCGAACCCCAATAAATATCCTCGCTTGCTTCCCAAACATCTTCTCTACCTCCGGCAAAGCCGAAAGTTTTAAAACCCATTGATTCTAAGGCCACATTTCCAGTAAGAATCATTAAATCTGCCCAAGATATTTTATTGCCATATTTTTGTTTAATTGGCCACAATAAACGACGAGCCTTATCCAAACTCACATTATCAGGCCAACTGTTTAATGGCGCAAAACGTTGTTGTCCTTGTCCGGCACCACCACGACCATCGCCTACACGGTACGTACCAGCACTATGCCATGCCATACGAATAAATAATCCACCGTAATGACCAAAATCTGCTGGCCACCAATCTTGCGAATCTGTCATCAGTTCATGCAAATCCTTTTTCAATGCCTCCAAGTCTAAACTTTTAAAAGCTTCTGCATAATTAAAATCCTTATCCATTGGATTGGTTAAGTTAGAATGCTGGCGTAGGATATTTAATCTTAATTGTTTGGGCCACCAATCGTGGTTTTTAGTACCACCATTAACTGTGTTTTTCATGCTGCCATTATGAAAAGGGCATTTGCTGATATCGTTTGAATTACCGTCCATACTTATTGAGTTTTATAATTACTAATTTAAAATTAGCAGATTTTGTTTGTTTAAAATTAAGAAAGCTAGTGTGCAAAATCAAACTGCTTTTTTCTATGAGTGTATAGGTAAAAGCTATTTAACTTTAAATGGTTGTTTGCCACTCAACAAATCCCAGAATAGGATAAAATCGCTAGCTAAACTATAACCAGGATATTGGAAAGTTGCTGGTTTGTTTTTCTCGAAGAAAAAATGTCCAACCCAGGCAAAACCATAACCTATAAAAGGGATGGCTACAAAAAATCGCCAATTATGAAATAAAATGGCTGCGATTAAAGTTAGTATCACTAATCCTGTACCAATGAAATGTAGAACACGACTAGTAAGATTTTGATGTTCAGAAAGATAAAATGGGTAAAATTCCTGAAGTGAATGATATCTTTTTGTTTCCATGCTGAAAATTTTCATTAAATTAGAAATAAAATATTAGTTAATGAATTTTATGCTTCTCAAATCAATCTTTTTCTTGTGTATGTCGCTATTGTTTCCAGTTATGATTTATGGACAGGAATTATTATTGGGACAAATTATTGATCAGAATACAGGTAAACCCATTGAAAATGCCAGCATATATTATAATCAAACCCAAATTGGTACAAAATCTACTCTGGATGGTAAATTTTCTTTAAGACGAGATAATAGATTTACAGATTTAATTATTTCTTGTTTGGGATATGAAAAAATTAAGATCACTAAAATTCCAAATGAAAGGTTAAATATTTTAATGAAACCTATAAATAATACACTTAGTGAGATTGTTGTAACTGTTAAAGCTCCAGGTTGGAGTAAATGGGGCAAGCTTTTTACAAAACTTTTGATGTCAGATAATCCAAAAGATTATTATACTTTAAAGTATAAAGATAAGGTAATTTTAAATCCAGAAGTTATAAGTTTCTATTTTAACCAGAAAACGGGCATTTTAAATGCCTCAAGTAAAGAGCCTATAATGGTAATCAATGATAAACTTGGATATTTAATTAGAGTTGATTTAGAAAAGTTCACATATAATATTACCACAGGATTGCTAATTTATCAGTCATCATTATTCTTTGAGCAAACAAAATCTAGCCTAACATTAAATCAAATTCAAAAGGCAACAAATGAGGTTTATTATGGTTCTGCTACTCATTTTTTATCTTCATTGGCTAAAAATAAACTAAGTGAAGAAGGGTTTGAAATACAAAAAGTTCATGAAATAAAAAATTCTTCAAAAGCAAAGGCAATTAAACATATTAATAATTTAAAAAACACTCGTTTTAAGAGCAATGGGTTTTTAATGGATATAGAATTAAATGATATTTTTAGAAACAAAGATAGTGTAGCATATTACAGAAGTAAGCTTTCAGAACCAGATACTTTTGGAAGAATAGTAAGTGAAATTAATCTCTCCTCAATACTACGATACGATGAGAATAATAAACGGCACCAACTTAAATTTCAGGATAGTTTACTGGTTACATATAATATTGACGAGAAAAAGAATTTAACTCACATTCCGTTTTTTAACAAAAAAATCAATACACCTGAGAAATTAAAAGTGGAAACCATTATATATCAAATAACGAATAACACAATTTTTATTTACAATACTGGAGAAATAGAAAATTTCAATTTATATATGTTAGGTTATATGGGAGATAAGAGACTTAGTGCAAGCTTACCTGATGACTATGACCCAAGCATTCCTAGAGTTAAAGTAGCTTATGATGCTTTAGAAAAGCTTCGAGTTGCTCGGGATGAAAATCCATAAGTAAGGTTTTTAATCCAGCTTTTTTTGCGCCCTCGATATGCTGTGGACTGTCATCGATGAATAAAGTTTCATCTGGGTTTAAATTATTTTCTTTAATAACCTGCTCAAAGATATTAACATTGGGCTTACGTAACTTCATTAATTGAGAGAAGTAAGCCTTCTCAAAATAATCGTCATAATTGTTAATGTTATATTTTTCTTTAATGTGTTTAATGATCCAATTGTAATGAATTTCGTTGTTGTTACTTAATAAAAAGGTGCGGTATTTTTTCTTTATTGCTAATAAAACATCATGGTTATTTGCCGATACGCCAATCAGTAAACTGTTCCATGCACTATCGATTTCTTCATCACTTAGGCTAAGATTATTAGCTGCTTTTCTAATTTCTGCCCTAAATTCTTCTGGAGAAACCCCTGCCATCTCAAAATTATCAAAAATTGGATTTTGATTTCTGTGCCCGTAAAATTCGGTAGGATTGGAGATACCTAATTGTAAAAGAGCTTCTTGTGTACGCTTAAAGTTGATTTCGAAGATCACATTACCGTAGTCGAAAATAATATTTTTAATTTTTTCCATAAAAGAGTTTCCAAAATTCGATGCAAATATGTAACATTGCACTCGCAAAACCTAATCGGTTTTCGGCGCCTATAGCTCAGTTGGTTAGAGTAGAAGACTCATAATCTTTTGGTCCCTGGTTCGAGCCCAGGTGGGCGCACATAAAACATCTACAAAAGTAGGTGTTTTTTTTTGCTCCAAATTTTTGGTCTAATTAACCATTTGCCGAGCCTATTTTTATTTTTCCTGCCCTTTTGTAATGGACAAAAATTAATCCACCAGGTGTAACAATACTTTCTAATAAAGCAAATGCTGCTGGCATTGCTCCCTCATTAAATAATTTTTTGCCTTTTCCTATTGTTAATGGATGGATAATTAACCACAATTCATCAACTAAATCATTTGTTAGTAATAATTGAATAAGTTGAGCGCTGCCCCAAACTTGTATAGCAGAACCATTCGAATTTTTAAGTTTTTTAATGTCTAATAAACTATCTAGAAAGACCGTATTTTCCCAATCGGATTCGCTAACCGTTGTAGATATTACATATTTGGTTACTTGATTTATACTAGGCCAGAATTTTGTGTGTTTAGGCCAATATGCTTCCCAGATCTGAAATGTTTTTCTGCCCAATAACAAATCTGCAGGCTTCATTAGCTCTTTCATTATTTTTGCCGAAGCTTCATCTTCAAATGGGGCAACCCAGCCACCATATTCGAAACCATTAGCTGTATCTTCCTCAGGGCTGCCTGGAGATTGTATCACACCGTCTAAAGTAACCATTGATAGCACAATAATTTTTCTCATAACATTTTCTCCTTTACAAGATTACTTACAAAAGTATTTTCGAATTGTTTTATTTAATGAAAATCGAATAAGAAATGCTAATTCAAAAAAAGCAAGCCATATTTCTTAAGTAAAATCATTCTATTTGTCCAACGCTTTTATAATTTCATTTACTACCGCATCAGAAATTAAATTCATTCCCCAATCTTTATCAACGTAATTATAATAAGCAATTACAATTTCTTTTTCAGGATGGATGTATAATGCTTGACCACCGAAGCCACTTTTCATCATGATACCATCACTTGCTATATCCCATTGATAAGCCCATTTAAAAGGAGCAATCGGACTTTCAATTGGTTTAGCATCAAAAATATCTTTCAATTGATTAAAACTGATCAGACTTTCTTTTCTATTCTGAATTTCGCTTTTGGTATAAAGCATTCCAAAACGAGCCAAATCTCTAAGCGTTGCAGAAATACCCCCATGGTACCAAGGTATACCTTTATCAGATAAGCAAACATAGGCATCAGCAGATGCGCCCATCGGTTTCCATATTCTGTCAGAAACTAAATCTGTATATTTTTGTCCAGTTACTTTTTCGGCAAGCCAACCTAAAACTACAGTGTTGATGTTTGTATATTCTGCAGCCAACCCAGCAGCCTTTTCTTGCTTTAATCCTTTTAAAAATTCGTAAATGGATGAAGGTGTATTTGCTGCTTTTGGCAAAATACCCATTGCAGATTCAAGTTGGTAATTTTTATGCTGTGGATTGGTAAATGGTCCACTTTCAAAATCAATCGATTTACTATCCATACCCGAGCGCATATTTAAAATATCCTTTATAAAAATCCCTTGCCAATCTGAGCCTTTAAGGTCTATAATATATTTTTCGATGGGTTGATTGGGGTCGATTTTCCCTTCATTAATTAAACTGGTAATTAATGTAGATGTGATCACTTTACTAACCGATTGAAGTGTATTTTGGTCTTCAGGTAAAGTTGAGAAGTATTTTTCATATACAATGTTTCCTTTATGAACCACGATGAAGCTAGCAATATGCAGTCTTTTTAAATTTGCTTCGAAAGTTGAGGTTCCTCTTTTAGTAGTGATATTTATGTTTTCGATCGCCTTATGAGGCCTCACACCAAATGAATAAGGCAAATCGCCTTTGCTAATAATTCCAATAGGAAAAAACTCAGACATGTACCTGAAACTGTATTTTGATAAATTCCCACCAATATCCCACCTGCTTTTTTGGATGCTATCGCGGATGGCATAACTTTCTTCGCTACTATATTTTATTTGAGCACTGGTGTTTACTCCTATAGCTAACATTGCTAAACCTATCCAAATTCTAATATTCATAATTATTGCTTTGTAATTTACTGATAAACAGTTACTAAATATACAATGTTGATTCCGAAAATTAATATTTACATTCAACTGAGTTAATTAACATAAGGTTGATGATAAACGTTATTTTTAAAACATAAAAATTTTATAGTATAAAAAGCGATGATTTATTAAATTAAATAAGATATTTAAAATAAAAAACCATATATGAAACATTATCTGCTATTTGGAGCGTTATGCACTATCCCATTTTTAAATTTAAGCGCCCAAGAAAAACCGAAACCACAAGATACTGAATTCTACACACCTGTTCCAGCTGTTGTAACTCCTGGCAAAACAAATAGTATAGCACCATCAGATGCTATTATTTTATTTGATGGTAAAAACCTAGATCAATGGGTGAGTGTAAATGATAAGAGCCCAGCAAAATGGATCGTAAAAGACGGAATTTTTACGGTTAATAAAAGTACTGGCAATATTGAGACTAGAAAGTCATTTAACAATTATCAATTACATATCGAGTGGTTAATTCCATCTAATATCAATCTAGAAGGTCAATCAAGAGGTAATTCGGGCTTGTTTTTAGCCTCAACTGGGCCTGGAGATGATGGTTATGAATTGCAGATTTTAGATTCATATAATAATAAAACCTATACGAATGGACAAGCGGCAAGTATTTACAAGCAAACAACACCTTTAGTGAATGCGAATAAAAAACCTGGTGAATGGCAAAGCTATGATGTAATATGGACTGCTCCAATTTTTAATCAAGATGGGAGTTTGAAGAGCGCAGCGAGAGTTACAGTACTCTTTAACGGTATATTGGTTCAAAATAATTTTGAGTTAGCTGGCCCCACACAATACATTGGTAAGCCATCATACAAAAAAGCGCATGGTGCAAGCCCTATTAAATTGCAATCACATGGCGATAAAAGCGAACCAATCAGCTTTAGAAATATTTGGATTAGAGAATTGTAATTTATTTTAAGGCATAAAAAAAAGCAACTTTTAAGGTTGCTTTTTTAATGCCTTATAGCTACGAGTTCCTTAAGAGAGTTTAGCTGTTTTCTTACTTTTAGCTACTGATGGTAAATTTTCAGCAACTTCCTTTGTTTCTGTAATTAAAATAGGAGTTCCAATAACTTCCTCAACTTTTGATTGCTCAGCAACCTTAAATTCTTTACTTAGTTTTTTAACTAATTGTGCAACAGCCTTATCAATTACTTTGTCGGCTTTTTTAGAAGTATGTGTAAATTTTGCAATTGCTGTTTTCAGTTCGTTAGCTATATTTTTTTTAATTTGTTTTTTAGCTATCTTTTTAGATTCTTTATTAACTGCGTTTTGTTTATTCTTTTTCATGCATTCTGATTTGCTCCAAAAATAGGGGTTAAATCACTTTTTAGATATTATGATTATGTTAACCAGCGTTGGTTATTTAACATTAATTATTGTTAACATTTTTTATCAAACAAAAAAAAACACCCTAAATAGGATGTTTTACTAAAAAAAGGAGGAACGCTGTTTATAAATTCATTTATTTTTCAGTGCTAAATAACTACCCAATACTGCTATGGTAATAAATGCAAACCAAACATCCCCATGTAAATCGTTCACACTTGGTTCAGTTAAAGGGGTAATCAAACTATTAAAATTAGGCACACTTGTTTTTTCAACTATCACTTCTTTAGCAAAACTAAAACTTGATAACACCAATAAGCTTAAAGATAAAACAATTGTGATAACAAGTATTGATGTGATTTTTTTCATTTGAGTAACTTTTTAAGTATTTTACATTAATCAATATTCAACTGTAGTGCCATATTTTAGCATTTATTATTAATTAATACGAATAGATATAAAATGCTATTTATGATTGTTCAAACATCTATTTTTAATTTCAACAAAAAAATTATAAACTTTTTATAATAAATTTTTTTATATGCATTGGGTAGTTATGGGCAATTATTTACTTATTTTGAGGAAAATTGGGGAAATAATCTTAATCTTAATTACAGAAAAGTCATATTAATTTTAATTATTTAGTGATGAATTTCCTATTTAAATCATCAATAAATACATATCATTGATCTTAATAAAAACCAGACCTTTTTTAAGTTGTTAGTCTAATATCATTCCTAAAATAAAATGACTGATAACAAAATAGATATATCAACAAGAAAAATTGGTGTTAATTTTAATGAAGAGCTGGCTGAAATATTACTCTGGGCACCTCATGCAAATCAAGTTTCATTGAAGATTTCTCAAACAGAGTTAACTTTACCACTCATAAAATGTGATTTTGGATATTGGTATCTCTCTACCACAGAATTGAGAGTTGATCAACGTTATGGTTTTGAAATGACTACAGATAATCGGACCATTACAAAACCAGATCCTGCTTCGGTTTACCAACCCGACGGGATTTATGAATATAGCCAAGCATATGATATATCAGGTTTTCCATGGTCAGACCACAATTGGAAAGGTATTCAGATATCAAATTACATAATTTATGAACTGCATACTGGAACTTTTACACCTCAAGGAACATTTAATGGTGTTGAACAAAAACTAGATTATTTAATAGAACTGGGAATAACAGCCATAGAAATTATGCCTGTTTCACAATTTCCCGGTAATAGAAACTGGGGTTACGACGGCGTGTTTCCTTTTGCTGTACAATCTGGTTATGGAGGTCCACTGGCTTTACAAAATTTAGTTAATGTTTGTCATCAAAAAGGACTAAGTGTGATATTAGATGTAGTTTACAATCATTTTGGACCTGAAGGAAACAATTTTGCAGATTTTGGACCTTATTTTACAAATAAACACCATACCCCATGGGGTGATGCCATCAATTTTGATGATGATCATTCAGAGGCGGTTAGAAATTACTTTATCGAAAATGTTTTAATGTGGTTTAGGGACTTTCACATTGATGCATTGCGCTTAGATGCTGTTCATGCTATTAAAGACGATAGCAGCAAACATATTCTTGCAGAAATTAAATTATATGTTGACTTATTAGCTGAGCAAACTGGAAAAATCTATCATCTAATAATAGAATGCGATCTTAATGACAACAAGTTCATCAATCCACTTCAAAAACAAGGATACGGAATGAGTGCTCAATGGTTAGATGAATTTCATCACGCTTTGCGTGTTGCTGCAGGTCAAATAAGACATGGTTATTATTCAGAGTTTAATGGTGTGGCGCACTTAGCAAAATCTTACCAAAGCGCTTACGTATTCGATGGAGTTTTCTCTGAAGGCAGAAATTGTGTTTTTGGTACTAAAGCAATAGAAAATCTGGGCCAACAGTTTATAATATTTTCTCAAAATCATGATCAGGTAGGAAATAGAATGTTAGGCGAACGTAGTAGCATATTGCATAGCTTTAATATACAAAAGATACTTCTAGGTGCTATAATGGTAGCACCATTTATTCCACTATTATTTATGGGTGAAGAATATGGTGAAACTAATCCATTTCTATATTTTATTAGTCATAACGATAAAAACTTGATCAAAGCTGTGCAAAATGGTAGAAAAGCTGAATTCGAAGCCTTTCACATTAACGGAGAAGCACCAGATCCACAAGATGAACAAACATTTGCTAATTCTAAACTACAATGGGAACTTCTCGAAAAAGAGCAGCACCTTAAAGTTTTTCATTATTACAAAACTTTAATTCAATTAAGAAAAACCAATCCAATACTTAATAATCTGAATAGAAAATTAATTAAAGCTTATAGTTTTAGTTCTGAAAATTGCTTATTGCTTAGAAGATTGCAAAATCAAAATGAATTGCTTTGTGCTTTTAATTTCTCTAATCAAATCCAAACTATTCAACTACCATTCACCCATCAATCATTAGCAAAGATTTTTGACTCAGAACTTGATGAATTTGGTGGTAACCATCTATCAGAAAATAGTTTGTCAAATGTAAGTGCTATTAAATTATATCCCGAAACCTTCATTATATATGCCGAAAAATATGATTAGCCCAAGCTCAACGTACAGAATTCAGTTTCAGAAAGAATTTAATTTTAAAGATTTCAAAAAAATTATTCCTTATTTAAAAGCTTTAGGTGTTGGAATGATTTACGCATCACCCATATTCGAAGCTATTTCTGGCAGTACACATGGTTATGATATCGTAAATCCTTTAGCAATTAACCCTGAGATAGGAACTGAGAATGAGTTAATTGAAATAACTCAACAACTTAAATCATTAAATATTGGATGGATGCAAGACATTGTTCCCAACCACATGGCATTTACGCCAACTAATTTATGGTTAATGGATGTTTTAGAGAAGTGGGATCAATCAGCATACTTTAATTTTTTTGATATTAACTATGTCAACAATCTAGAAGATAAGCGATTAATGGTTCCTTTTTTGGGTGAAACTTTAAATGATGCAATAGAATTAAAAAAATTGAAGGTCATTTATGTAGACAAAAAATTATATCTAAATTATGCTGATGCTAACTGGCCAGTTAATGAACATACTTATGAGTTAGTACTTAGGAATTTTACGGAAATAGCAGTAAATAACTCAGCTACAAATGAAATAAATCTCAAACTTGAAGAGATTAATACAAATGTTGGTTTATTAAGGCAAATTGTAGACAGGCAATACTATCGATTATGCAATTGGCAAGAAACAGAACATGCAATTAATTACCGCCGATTTTTTACAGTTAATAGCTTAATTTGTGTAAACATTCAGGATGAGAATGTATTTACTGCCTATCATCAATACATTTTTTCTTTAGTTAAAAAAGGTATTTTTCAAGGATTAAGAATTGATCATATAGATGGCTTGTTTGATCCAAAGCAATATTTAGATAGACTTAAAGCCGAAGTTGGCGATCAGGTTTATATTGTTGCGGAGAAGATTTTGGGAGATATAGAGACAATGCCGTCTGATTGGCCGATTGCAGGGAATACTGGGTATGATTTTTTGGCAAAGGTTAACAATCTCTTTACTAATAAGGCAGCAAAAAAAACATTCGATAAATTATATAGTGAAATTACAAAAAAGCAAAATGATGTTTCAGACCAGGTTTTAGTTAAAAAAACTGCCATACTATATGAGCACATGGAAGGTGAACTAAATAATTTGCACGAATTATTTATATCACTAAGATTAGCTACAAAAAAGGATTTAGATGCTCTTGCACCCAATTCATTAAAAGATGCAATAGGTAATTTTCTTATTCATTGTCCAATTTACAGGTATTATGGCAATAAATTTCCACTTATAGTGGAAGAAGAAGCTGCTTTAAAGCAAATTTTTGCAGATTTCGATAAAACAGAGCAATTAATACATGCCATTAACTTAATTTCTGCGGCGTTGTTAGATAGCAATAAAAGAAATAATGATTACCAACAAAGAGCATTATATTTTTATCAACGTTGCATGCAATTTAGTGGTCCGCTAACTGCAAAAGGTGTAGAAGATACATTAATGTATACTTATAATCGCTTTATTGGCCATACAGAAGTAGGAGATACGCCAAATTCATTTGGTTTAACAACAAAATCGTTCCATAAGGTAATGCATGAAAGACTATTGGAGATACCATTCTCTATAAATGCAACATCTACCCATGATACTAAGAGAGGAGAGGATGTACGTGCCAGATTGAATGTATTAACAGATGTTCCGGAGTTGTGGAGGAGTTTGGTGTTAGATTTAAAAGACAACAATTGTAGAGATGGGAAATTGGTGCTAAACTTACATCAAAATGATGCCTACCTTATCTACCAAACTGTTTTAGGTGCATTACCTTATGAGCAAAAAGATGAAGATCATCTACAACAAAGACTAGAAAATTATATTGAAAAAGCTTTGCGAGAGGCAAAAAAAAGATCTGATTGGGCTACTCCTAATGAGAATTATGAATTAGATGCTAAAAATTTCGCGAACAGTTTACTAGATAAAACGCAGCATAATTACAAAAAGCTACAAAATTTTTTAGCGCTAATTAAAGATTTTAGTATAATAAATTCTTTGTCGCAACTTGTATTAAAATGTACCTGTCCTGGTATACCAGATATTTATCAGGGTACAGAGCTTTGGGATATGAGTTTAGTAGATCCAGATAATAGGAGAGCAGTTGATTATAAAATTAGAGTAAGGTATTTGAAAGAAATTAAAGCTAAAACTAACTTGGATGAATTATGGAAGGAGCGGGACACAGGGAAGATCAAGTTATGGCTTACACAGTTACTTTTAACCTTGAGGATTGAAGAGAAGGAATTGTTTGATGAAGGAGAATATTTTCCATTAAAAACCAAAGGGAAATACAAGAAAAATGTAATTGCATTTTTGAGAAGGCATAAAGAAATAACAATTATGGTAGTTATTCCCCTTGGATTAGCAAATTTAACAAATGCAGATGCCATTAATATTGAAAACTTTGATTGGAAAAATACGAGAATTGTAACACCTAAAGAGTTACCATCTAATTGGGAAAATATTTTAACAAAGAAACAAAGCCATATAGATATTTTACACGAAGATTTACTTCTTAAAGATTTACTTTCTGATTTTCCGATTGCAATATTAAAATTTGAAAAGACAAATCAAGATCGGGGAGCAGGTATTTTACTTCATATTTCATCCTTGCCTTCAAAATTTGGAATTGGAGATTTAGGACCTTCAGCATTTAAATTTGTTGATTTTTTAGTGGAAACTAAACAGAAATTTTGGCAAATGCTGCCCCTAAATCCTACTGGGGAAAAGGCATTATATTCTCCATATTCAGCATCTTCTGCTTTTGCAGGAAATGTATTATTTATTAGTCCAGAATTTTTAGCGAAATGCCAATTACTTAATGTTAAGGATTTAAAAAAATCTCAGTTGTCTAATAAAAATAAAGTCGATTTTGAAAAAGTTGAAAATATTAAATGTAATGTTTTGCACTTGGCATACAAAAATTTCATTAAATCTCAATTTTCGGATTTAAAAGCTCGCTATTTAGCATTCTGCGAGACTGAAGCAAGTTGGTTAAACGATTATGCACTTTTTATAAGTCTCAGAAAACATCATAATCAATTACCATGGAATGAGTGGCCAACTCTATATAAATTACGTGATCAAAAAGCATTAAATAAATTTGAAAAGGATTTTTTTGAAGAAATTGATGAGCTGAAATGGCAGCAATTTATATTCCATCTGCAATGGCATAATTTAAGAGATCACGCAAATAAAAATGGGGTATCATTAATTGGGGACTTACCATTTTATATTGGTTATGATTCTGCAGATGTTTGGGCAAATCATCAATATTTTAAATTAAATGATGAGTTGGAGATGGATGGTATTGCAGGAGTTCCACCAGATGTATTTAATGATAATGGTCAATTATGGGGAATGCCAGTTTTTAGATGGGATAAATTAAAACGAGATAATTATTTATGGTGGATGGACAGAATTAAAAAGAACATTGAACTTTTTGATTACCTAAGGCTAGACCATTTTAGGGCTTTTGATACTTATTGGGAAGTGCCAAGTACAGAAGAATATGCCATTAACGGAAGTTGGAAGCAAGGGCCTGGAAGTTCATTTTTTGACGCAGTTTATAAAGAATGTAAAGAGTTACCTTTTATTGTTGAAGATTTGGGCAGTGACTTAATGGGTACAGAAAAATTAAGAGCGAGCTTCAATTTTCCAGGAATGAGAGTATTAGAATTTGGATTTGGCTCTGATTTAGTTTCATCTAATCATATTCCACATAACTATAATTCATCAAATACTGTAGTATATGTAGGTACTCATGATAACAACACAGCTTTAGGTTGGTATCGTAAAGATCTATCAAAAAGTGATAAAAAGCGCCTTAATATTTATGCAGGGCAAGAGGTGCGTGAAGATAATGTGAATTCGATTTTGATTAGAATAGCTTATGCATCAACTGCTAAAATTGCAATTATACAAATGCAAGATCTGCTAAATTTAGATGAAAAGTATAGAATGAATATTCCTGCTACTGTATCAAACAACTGGTTGTGGAGAATGAAGACCCAAAGAATTGAAAAAGAAATGAAGAATTGGCTAAAGCTACAAACAATACTTTTTGGAAGAGGATAACTCTTTTTAAAGTAAAAACCCGCAAACCAAAGTTTTATATTTGAGTTTGCGGGTTTTAAATTGAGATAAATCTCTATAACAAGCCATAAAGGCCATTTTTTGGATAACTGAATTTAATTTTTTGTTCAGTTATTTTATTGGTTTCTTCATCTTTTGCATTATTAATAATTTCATTTGCTTGTTTAATCAAATCATTGTTAGATTTTACGTCTGAAAGTTCTAAAGTAGCTTCGTTTTTGTACATAGGTGCATCTTATTTTTATTTTACCAGTAAAACTTGTATAGTAATCTGGTAACGTGATTAATTATCATAGTTAAAACAATAATAATTTTATTTGGTTTTAAAGATTTTAAATAATTTATAGAAATAATAGCTATCTAATTTCAAACAAAAACCACTTCTGCACGTTTTATTAACGATTTTAACCAATCATTCATCAATATATAATATCATGACAGAAAAAGTTTTAGGAGTAATTCTTGGCGGTGGTCAAGGATCGAGATTAGCACCATTAACTCATACACGTTCTAAACCAGCGGTTCCAATTGCAGGAAAGTATAGGTTGGTAGATATTCCTATTTCTAATTGTTTAAATTCTGGCATCCATCGCATGTTTGTACTTACACAATTTAATTCAGCTTCGTTAAACAGACATATCAAAAACACCTATCATTTTAGTCATTTTAGTGCGGCTTTTGTAGATATATTGGCAGCAGAGCAAACTGTACATAATGGTGGCTGGTTTCAAGGAACAGCAGATGCGGTACGCCAATGTATGCATCATATTGTTAGTCATGAATTCGATTATATTTTAATATTATCTGGGGATCAATTGTATCAAATGGATTTTCAGGAAATGATTACTGCTCATATTGCAAAAAATGCACAGGTTTCTATTGCAACTATTCCGGTAACAGCTAAAGACGCCACAGACTTCGGGATATTAAAAGCTGACGATGAAAACATCATTACTTCCTTTATAGAAAAACCAAAATCTGGATTAGAAGATTGGGTTTCTGATACCGGACCAGAAATGCAGGCAGAAGGTAAAAACTTCTTAGCATCAATGGGCATTTATGTATTCAACAGGGAATTTTTAATAGATATTTTAGATAATAATCCTGAAGAGAAGGATTTTGGAAAAGAAATTCTTCCAAGAGCTATAAATTCTAGCAAAGTATTAAGTTATCAATACGAAGGTTATTGGACAGATATTGGAAATATTTCATCTTTTTTTGAAGCGAACCTAGGCTTAACGGATGAAATCCCAAAGTTTAATATGTTTGATAGCACCCATACTATTTTTACTAGACCTCGTATGCTTCCTCCATCAAAAATATCAAATACCAATCTAGAAAGGAGCATAGTTGCAGAAGGATGTATCATACATGCAAAAAAAATAGAACATTCGGTTTTGGGCATTAGATCCCGAATAGGAAAGGACACCATTATTACAAATTCCTATATTATGGGTACAGATCGTTATCAAACCTTAGAAGAAATACAATTAGAAACTGATTTGGGAAATTCTTTAATTGGGATAGGAGATAGGTGCATAATCAACAACGCAATAATTGATAAAAATTGTAGAATCGGTAATGATGTACATATCAACGGAGGTGATCATTTAGAAGATGGAGATTTTGGGGTTTATGCTGTAAAGGATGGAATTGTAGTAGTAAAAAAAGATGTAGATATTCCGAGTGGAACAGTGATCTAATTAGCTAAATAATTTCTTTTACGATAAAACATTAAATAAGCAGTAAAGATTATATAAATATGAGCGAAAAGCATCTATATCAAACCGGTATTATTGGAAATTGTGCATTTATTGCACACGTTAATGTTAACACAGATATATCATGGTTGTGTTGGCCAAGGTTTGATAGTTCTTTTGTTTTCGGTAGCTTGTTAGATAAAAATAGTGGTGGCGAGTTTTCTATTTTACCAAAGGAAGATTATGGATCTAACCAATATTATATAGAAAATACAAATGTACTGAGGACAGAAATTACTGCAGCCGATGGAAAATATAGAGTAACAGATTTTGCCCCTAGGTTTAGCCAAAATAATAGATATTCTAAGCCTTTAATGCTGATAAGAAAGATCGAACCATTGGAAGGTAACCCTCGAATTAGAGTTAAATGTAAGCCGGTTTGTGACTATGGCAAAACACAAATGACATCAGCAATAGGTAGCAATCATATCGATTTTTTTGGCGGAGAAGAAAGCATTCATTTATGCACTAATATCTCTCTAAACTACATCATTGATGAGAAATATTTTGTACTTAACGAAACAAAATATTTAGTGCTTACTTATGGTCATAAATTAGATGAACCCATTATCGGAACAGTTGAAAATTTTCTGAGGGAAACGGTGTCATATTGGCGATTATGGATCAAACATTCTTCAATTGCTGGTTTTTATCAACCATTTGTGATACGGTCTGCATTGGTTTTAAAAATACATCAATATGAGGATACAGGAGCCATAATTGCTGCAAGTACAACTAGTTTACCAGAATTTCCTGGCAGTACCAGAAATTGGGACTATCGCTATTGTTGGCTAAGGGATTCTTTTTACGTGTTAACATCATTAAACCACATTGGGCACTTTGAAGAGATGGAAAAGTATTTCAATTACCTATCCGATATTTCATTTGCTAATGATAAGAGGTATCAACCACTTTACAGCATTACCGGAGAAAAAGAAATTACCGAGTACGAATTAGAGAATTTAGATGGCTATTTAGGAGAAAAACCTGTTAGGATTGGCAATCAGGCTTCAGAACATATACAGAATGATATTTATGGTCAAGTATTGATCTCGATGTTGCCGCTATATACCGATCATCGCTTTGTGTTTTCAGAAAGAAGCGATTCAGTAAAATGGATAGATCATGTATTATCAAAAATAGAAAATACGATTGATGAAAAGGATGCTGGGATTTGGGAATTCAGGAATATCGCAAATGTGCATTGTTACAGCAATTTATTCCAATGGGCGGGAGCAAATGCCGCATTAAAGATGGCTAAAACTATTGGAAACAAGGAATTCGAAGAAAGAGCATTGATATTAATTGATAAAGCTTCTGCACATATTGAAGCTTGTTATGATCCAATTAGGAAAGTTTACACCAATGCAGTTGGAAGTCCGCATTTAGATGCAAGTACTTTACAGTTAATTGTAATGAACTATTTAGATCCAGCATCTCAACGTGCAAAAGATCATTTAGTTGGTTTAGAGAAAGAATTGAAAACAGAAGATGGGCTATTTTATCGCTATCTACACGCTGATGATTTTGGAAAACCAAAAACCACTTTTTTAATCTGTGCATTTTGGTATGTAGAAGCATTGGCCTGTGTGGGTAGGACGGATGAGGCAATTAAAGAGTTCGAAAACATTATTAAGTATTGTAACCATTTGCTTTTATTTAGTGAAGATGTAGATGCAAAAAATGGTAGCCAATGGGGCAATTTTCCGCAAGCCTATAGCCATGTTGGTTTAATGAATGCTGCTTATAGAATCGCAATAAAATTAGACAGGCCTATATTTTTATAAATGCGGCATTTCTTAAAACTATTTAAATAATTTTTTTGTTAAATATTTGCTATTTCAACAAATTATAGAAGAATATATAAGAGTTTAAAGTGATTCTAAATTGCTACACTCTTACAAAATTAATTTGTTAATTAATTTTTTGTAACCCTAGAAAGCTCGCTTTTTGGGGTTTTTTGTTTCTAAAACTTTTAGGGGTAATAAATATCAATATTATTAAAACTAAAGTTTAAACTAACTGTAGATTAATTAGATACAATATATAATGTCATTAAAACACAATAATAAGAAATTATGGAAGAACAAATTGAGCCCCAAAATCAAAGAGATGTAAATCCTGGCACTCAACAAGATCATATTCAGGAACTAAAATCTAAAAAGTTGCAAGATAATGATGAAGACGCAATTGGACAGGACGAAAGAATACCTGAAACAAATGGTACTGGATCAAATAATCCCGTAGCTACACCTAGTTCTTTAATTATAGAAGGTGATGATGATGTTGACAAATCTTAAATTATAAATTATGGAAAATAATAGTAAAAGTCTATCTAAAGCTGAAGAAAAAGAGCTGGGTTATGATGAAAATAGTAAACCAGTTGGTTATGGCAGCTCAATGCAATCTGATGGTCATGCTAATGAAATGCATGGTGATCATCAGCTTAATCTTGAAGCTGAAAATACTGATGATAAATTGCGATCATCTGGCTCAACTATTTCAAAACGAAAAAAAGACAATAATTTACTTTAGCCCTATGCTTATCATTTAATGAAAGCACCTTTACAATTACCCACACTCGGATAAGTGATAAAATAATATTAATTAACCTATTGAATTTAACTTAAACTTTAAGAAAATGAAATTATCAATCTTAACTTTAGCTGCAGTAGCTTGTTTAACAGTTGCTGGATGTGGATCTAACAAAAATAGTGATGGAGAATTAGACTCTAATAGGGTTGATACAAGCATGAATGCAGGTATGGATACCAGTACTACACCAGTGGATACGAATTTTTCAGATACAACATCATTGCCAAAAGATACAGCAGGTAGAAATCAATAATTAATAATCCTGAAAACGAACAAGCCTGAACAGTAAAGAAAAAATGCAGCTATGCGCTAAAACTTATTTACTAGAACTTTTTATTTGAGCTGCTAAGTTATAAATTAGGTTAGCAGCTCAAATTTTATTAATGTAACAGTATTTTTGGATTATAGCTTTTGAGTTAAATATGAGTAGCGTTATATTTGTTTTTAACCGTTTTGCTTATGAAAAAAATACTAATTATGGATGATGATGAAGAGATGTTGTCAGTCCTTGAGGTTATTTTATCAAAACATGGTTATAAAGTAGCCATATCTAAACCAACACCAGAAATCGTTGAATTGGTAAACATGCATCAGCCAGACTTAATTATACTAGATTATTTAATGGGTTCAATTAACGGTGGAGATTTGTGCTCAACTCTTCATAAAGAACCAACTTTTAGCCATTTACCCGTAATAATTTTTAGTGCTTATGATAGAGTCTTTTCTGGAATGGGAAATTATGGTTGCAGTTTATTTTTACCAAAAACTGCTGATATGTCGACATTAATTAGCGAAATACAAACCTTACTTAACTAATAATAAGAATTAGTTAAGTAATTATAGGAAGCTTAAACCAAAATGTACTTCCCGAGTTTAGTATGCTTTCTACACCTATCTTTCCATTGTGCTTTTTTATAATTTCGGCGCAAATATATAATCCTAACCCTAAACCCGAATATTGCTTACCATCGTTATCCCCTCTATAATATCTATCAAAAAGATGTGGGGTTTTACTAGGATCTATGCCTGGACCTTTGTCTATGATGGCTACTTTAACCATATCATCCTCTTTTACAATCTCAATATTAATTAGATTAGAATCTGATGCATATTTAATTGCATTATTAACAAAATTAACAATTACCTGTTCTATTTTATCGGGATCTGCATTCACAAAGATTTCTTTATCTCCTTCTATCTTTATCGAATATTTTCCTTCAGTTCTAATCTCTTTGCAACATTCATAAATCAACTCGTAAAGATTAATGTTTTTGGTGTGCAAATGAAGCTGACCACTATTATATTGTGATGTATTTAATAGGTCTTCGATCAAGATACTAACTTTATTCATACTTTTATTAGCTTGATCTATTAACTTGGGGATCATACTAGTATGTTCTGTATCTTTTAAGCGTTTTAGTAATTGCAATGAAGCTTTTAGACTAGTAATGGGTGTTTTAAGCTCGTGGCTGGCTACACTAATAAATTCATCTTTTTGCTGATAAATTTTTCTTCTATTAGTTACATCCATAAATGTAGCTATGCATAAAATAACATCGCCATTTATATTTTTTAATACTGCAGTATTTATAGAGATGTAAATGCGTTCTGCATTTGGTACTTGTATTGCTATTTCGTAATCGTAAACTGTTTTTCCATCAGTTAGTGCCATACGAATAGGATGTTCATTTATAGGTAATGGGCTTCCATCGATCTTTAATCTTGGCCATTTAGGATCGAAATAGGTTTGAACCATTCCATTCATTTCTTGAATACCAATTAATTTTTGAGCCATTGGGTTGGCATAGGTATAATCTCCATTTGTTTCACAAATAATTACACCCTCGGCCATTGTTTCTAAGATCTTGGTTAATCGATCTTCATTATTTCTAAGCGCTTTTTCAATTAGGTTTTTTTGTTGTATAGTAGCTTCTAAATCTCTGGTTCTATCTTTTACGGTAGTTTCGAGGTTGGAGTTGAGTTCTTTTGTTTCTTTTTGGGCCGCTTCTAGTTCAGCATTTTTTTCTTGTAATAGATTTTGTGTAGATTTTTGACTTGTTAAATCGGTTAAAATTATACTTAAGCTTTGTCCTTCGTCTAGGTTTAAAGTTTTTAGTGAAAGTAGTGTAGGTATTTTTAAATCTTGATTAATATTTTTTAGCTTAATTTCTCCCCTTGTATAAATTTCGTTCCAAGCACTTTCTATCAACTCTTTAAATAATGCAATATCCTCATCCACAATAAAGCGAAATAATGATTGCCCGATTACTTTTTCTAGTGGTAATCCTATCATTGCAGCAAATTGCGAATTACTGTAAACAATTATTCCATTTGGATTAAGTGTTAATGCTCCCTGCGTCATTTGCTCGATAAAAATACGGTAGGTCTGATCAGCATTTTTTAAAGTAAAAAGTACATGGTCATCTCCATTTTTAACTACTAAAGCATCAATTTCACCATGCCTTATTGCTTCTAATGTATCGTTTGCTTCTTCAAGTTGATAGGTTAACTCTTCATTTTTTTTAAGCAAATCGAGTTCCCTTTCAGCATATTTCTGCTGATTTTCTTTTAAAGAGTTTAGTTCTTTTAAAAGCTCATCATATGTTTTTGAGTTCTTCAAGAATTATTTGTAATTATTCCTAGTCCTTTTAATACTTTAGCCGTATCAGACATGTCTCCAACCATTCTTCTCCCGGGCAAAGGGAATTTCTTAATCAATAGTGGGACAGCGAATACATTTTCTTGCTTTACAATTATGGGTTGTTGGTGAATATCTATGATTTCTAATTCGTAGCGATCTTTTAAATGATGCTCTAATATTTGTTGTAAATTATTTATAGCTCTTCTAGAAATAGAAGAAGCCCCTGTAACAAATAGCCGAAGGTGATAGACCGAATCGTCTGTGTATTGCCAATCTTGCAGTTTACTGCCTTCAATGCTCATATTTATATTTTAGGTCGAATATCAAGCCCTACTAGAACCTTTTCTTCATTAGATAAATCGCCAATAATTTTTCTTACCGGTTCTGGCACTTTTTTAACCAATGTCGGGATGGCTAAAATCTGGTCTCCCTCTGCTAATTGCGGATGAAGCAGAAGATCGATTACTTCAATAGAGTATTCTCCATTTAAATGTTCTTCGCAATATTTTTTAAGGTTTTCTAACGCGGTAACAGACTTTAAAGTTTTACCGGCAATGTATAATCTTAATTCGTATTTCTTGCTCACTACTTTTTCCCTTTCGTATTTTTTGTTTTTTGATTAGCTAAAGTAATATCCTGACCGCTTCTTATTTTTGTTAATTTCTGGCGATTTTGATTGATTACTTCTCTTTTAATATCTTCTTCTATGTATATTTTGTTTAGCTCTTCTTCTGCTGATTCAAATTCTGTTTTTAGACTTTCAATTTTGCTTTCAAGCACTTTCCGCTTACGAATTAATTCTCTGTCTTTTCTGCCTAAAGCATTGGTATGTAAAATTTCTCCAGTTTCTTCAAGCATAATTTGAGCCTCGCGAGCAGAACCGGTTAAAATACCATCAGGACCAATATAAACATCAACTAGATCTAGTCCTTTGCTGGTAATTACAAATTCCCTAACCTGGTTCGAATGGTGCATTCCTCTGGCTTTCATGATATACAGACCTCTATTTCGTTCTCCGTTTAGTTCAATATCTTTTATAAATAACCACGAATCTACTAATGAAGATACACCATCGTCTGTTTGTTCGCTTACAATATTATTTAAAGTTAAGGCAGTAAACATTACTGTAATTTGCTCATCCTGTAAAAAATCTATTAGCCTAACAAGCATGGATTTTACTTCACTGAAACTACCAACGGTGATTAGATTTGTAATAGGATCTAATACCACCACATCAGGTTTAAATTTTTGTATCGCTTTATGGATAGATACTAAATGCATTTCCAAACCGTATAAAGTTGGTCTAGAAGCATGAAATTTTAGATTTCCCTTATTTACATGTTTTTGGAGATCTATACCAATAGATTCCATGTTTCTAATAATTTGCTGTGGCGATTCTTCGAACGCAAAATACAAACAACGCTCTTTTCTTTTACAGGCAGCATCAGCAAAACTTGCAGCAATACTAGTTTTACCGGTTCCTGCAGTTCCGGATACTAAAATACTACTTCCTTTATAAAAGCCTCTTTTAGGAAACATCCTATCTAGAGAAGAAATTCCAGATGAAATGATTTCTCTGGATACAGGTTTATTTAAATTTAATGAAGTAACTGGCAATACAGATATTCCTTCATTATCTATTAGAAAAGGATATTCGTTAGTACCATGTAACGAACCTCTATATTTTACGATACGTAATCTTCTAGTAGAGATTTGGTTAATTACACGATGATCCAATAAGATAACGCAATCTGATACATATTCCTCTAAACCTTGTCTAGTTAAGGTTTTTTCACCACGTTCGCCAGTTATAATTGCTGTTACACCTTTATCTTTAAGCCATTGAAACAACCTTCTTAACTCTGCTCTCAAAATTCCTTCATTAGTTAGTCCCGAAAACAAATTTTCGATAGTATCTAAAACTACTCTTTTTGCTCCAATACTATCAATTGCGTAGCCTAACCTAATAAAAAGACCTTCCAAATCGTATTCTCCTGTCTCTTCAATTTCACTTTTATCTACATGGATATAATCGATACGTATTTTCTTATCCTGTTGTAGTTTTTCAAGATCAAAGCCTAACGATGCTACATTTGCAGCTAATTCTTGAGCTTTTTCTTCGAATGCTATAAAAACACCTGGCTCATTAAATTCTTGAGCTCCTCTAACTATAAATTCGAGTGAGAAAAGTGTTTTTCCGCAGCCTGCACCACCACATATCAATGTTGGTCTTCCTTTCGGAAACCCACCCATTGTAATTTCGTCCAAACCGCTAATGCCGGATGGAGTTTTTAAAAAAGAAGGTAAAGCTTTATTTGAGGATGTATTTTTAGACATATTATTATTTGAGCGTAATCAATACAAATTTTCCAACTTAATTAACAATGATATATACCAATTGTTTGTAAACGTTAATATTGTTATAAACAATTAATTTCTTGCCAATATAATTAATTATAAAAATAATTATAGAATAAAAGTCTCCATAAATCAAATCAGATAGGATTTTATTGATAATCAAACTTTAATTCTCGTTACCTGTTATTATATTATTGTTTAATAAAATTTAATATTATGAAATCAATATCAATTCCAATTATACTTCTTGTTGCTGTATTGGCACAAAGTTGTGTAAGTAATAAAAAATATCAAGAACTACAATCCAGCAATACTAAACTTCAAGAAAGTAATCGAGAACTTAACCAAAGATTACAGGCAAGTGAGCAAGATGTTTCTGGAGGAAAAATAAGAATAAAAAGTTTGGAGGAACAAATTGCAGCAGAGAAATCAAATCTAGCTGCTCTACAAGAGGCATTAAACAAATGTTTAAATTCGAGTAGCCAAGGAAATGTAAATATCTCTAAACTAGTTGATGAAATTAATAGCTCTAACAAGTATATACAACAGCTTGTAAATGCCAAAAACAAAAGTGATTCGTTAAATGTAGTTCTCACCAATAATTTAACAAGATCATTAAGCAGAGAAGAAATGAGCGATGTAGATGTTAAAGTATTGAAAGGTGTAGTTTACATATCTTTATCAGATAATATGCTTTATAATTCTGGTAGTTATGAAATATCTAACAAAGCTGGTGCAACCTTAAGTAAAATAGCTAAAATCATTAAAGATTATCAAGGGTACGATGTATTGATTGAGGGTAATACAGATAATGTGCCTATCTCTAAAACCAACATCAGAAATAACTGGGATTTAAGTGCTTTAAGAGCCTCTTCAGTTGTGCAAAGTTTACAAAATACATACGGTGTAGAACCTAAGCGATTAACCGCGGGAGGCAGGGGAGAGTATAATCCAATTGCTGCCAATGATACAGAGGCTGGGAAAATACAAAACAGACGAACGCAGATTATTATTACACCTAAGTTAGATCAGTTTATGGAGTTAATAGGAAAAGCACCAGAAAAATAAAATTGATAATTAGCCCTATTCATCAATTAAGCCCAATTATTAAATAATTGGGCTTTTTATTTAAAATAAATTTGGCAAAAAAAAATAGGAATTGTAAACTCAATTCTTCTCAATTACATTATATTAGTATCCTTATAAAATATCTTAGAAGTAATAATAAATAGATTTAGTTAAGTTTTTTAATAGTAATGAAATATAAGTGTTTGTTCTTAATCTTAGCTCTATGCTGTAGCCTAAGCGTTATGGCCAAGTTAACTTTAGTACCTCCGATAGCAAAAAATGGAGTACTCGATTTAAGCAAACAAAATTTTGTAGAAAAAATAGAATTGAAAGGGAATTGGGTTTTTCATTGGAAAAAATTAATAAATCAAAAAGATACCATTAATCAACCTAAAATGTTGATTACTTTTCCAAGTAAATGGAATGATTTTAGTATAAATGGAGAGAAATTGCCATCATTTGGTTATGCTTCTTATCAATTAAAAGTATTATTACCAAAAAATAGAGAAACGTTAAGAATTACAATACCAGACTCTTACTCGGCTTATCGTTTATATTTAAATGGTAAAGAGGTTGCTTCTAATGGTACAGTAAGTGCTAATCCTGCTCAGTTTGTACCACAGTGGCAATACGAAGCTTTTGATGTTCCATTAGGTATCGATACACTAAACTTTGTATTACATATTGCAAACTTTGTACACATAACCGGGGGCATGAAAGACCCAATCTATATTGGAAAAAAAATAGACATTGAGTTGGAGCGGAAAAGAATAGAGGCAATAGACTTATTGCTAACCGGATGTCTTTTTATGGGTGGTCTGTTTTTTCTCGGCTTATATTTTTTAGGTAGTAAAGATAAGGCAACGCTTTTATTTTCTTTATATTCAATTGTTTACTGCTATCGCATTATGGGTGTCGGAAATTATGTATTACACAGCATAATTCCGGAAGCAAGTTGGTATGTTATGGCTCGTATCGAATATGCTAGTCTATTTGTTAGTATTGGTTTATTCGGTCTATATACCTATTATTTGTATCCTAATGATATGAATAAAAAGATTATAACAGTAGTATTTTCAATCTGTTCAGTATTTACTTTTGCCTCGTTATTTTTAGCTCCTATTGTTTATAGCCAGTTGGTAAATCCGTTTTTAGTTGTTACTGTATTTTGTATTTTTTATGTGCTTTATGTTTATATTAATGCATACATAAATAAAAGGGAAGGCTCTAAATATGCTTTAATGAGCTCTATATCCTTAATGTCAGTATTTGTGATATCAATATTGCATTATTGGAATATTATTCCCCAACTGCAGTTTATAACCTTTATTGGTTATATAGGTTTCTTTTTCTTACAATCCTTAATTTTATCGCACAGGGTATCATTTCAATTGGGGAAAGCTCGAGAACAAGCAGAGCAAGGTTTGGTGGCTAAAAGCGAATTTTTAAGCACCATGAGCCATGAAATACGAACTCCATTAAATTCTGTAATAGGAATGAGCCATTTACTGTTGCAGAATAAGCCACGTATAGATCAAAAGGAGCAAATTGATATCTTATTGTTTTCTGCAAATAATCTATTAGGAATTGTTAACGACATTTTAGATTATAACAAAATTGAAGCGGGTAAAATAAATTTTGAAAATGCAGAAATTGATATTGTTTCTATCATTAAAAACATTGTAGCTGGGTTAAAATCAACAGCAAAAGAAAAAGATGTTAAGCTAGGGTATGATATTGATGACGCTTTAAAAAATAATCTATTGGGCGATCCGACCCGGTTATTTCAGGTTATTACTAATTTGGTACATAACGCTATTAAATTTACACCAATTGGTTCTGTACAAGTAAGTGTAATAGTTATTGGGCAAACTGGTAAACAAGTTACTTTAAAAATACAGGTAAAAGACACCGGAATTGGCATTTCTAAAGAAAAGCAGAAAATAATTTTTGAACGTTTTACTCAAGCAGATTCATCAACTTCGAGAAGTTTTGGAGGAACTGGACTTGGATTGGCTATTTCTAAAAGAATACTCGAAATACAAAATATCAAGCTAAATGTAATTAGCGAGGAAGGAAAAGGCTCTGTTTTTTATTTTATTCAAACTTTTGAAAAGGGCATTGCATTTAATAAAAAAAATAATGATGAAGTTAAAATAACAGACATAGATACAATAGGGTTTAATGGAAAAACCATTCTTTTGGTAGATGATAATGAACTGAATGTGATTGTGGCTAAGAAGTTTCTAGAAAATTGGGGCGCAAAGGTAGATACTGCAGTTAATGGGTCTGATGCATTGACTAAGCTAGATAAAAAAATACATCATCTAATTTTGATGGATTTACATATGCCAATTATGGATGGTTTTGAAGCTGCCAAAACCATGAGAAGTAATGGAATTCTAATTCCAATAATAGCGCTTACTGCAAATCTTAAAAACGAAATTCAAGAAGAAGTTATTGATGCAGGTATGGATGATATTATTGTTAAACCATTTTTGCCCAATGAGCTTTACAAGAAAGTACTCCATTACATTAGTTATTAGAAATGGAATGAAAAGGCGCTGTATGTATTTTTTTAGCTTCTAAAATATTCATTTTTATATAAGTAGTAGTATTGGCCATTTCTGCATTCCCCATGGCCTGATAAATATTAATTATTAGATTATAAGCATAGATTTCGTTTACAATTAGATTATTTCTTTTGTAAATTTCTATACATTCATAAGCTATTTTTAAAGCCATGTCATACTGTTTTCTATTTTTATATTGCACAGCCTTTAATGATTGAAATAATGATTGTGCATATAGCGTAACATTGTTCTGATTATTAATTGCATAAGTTAATATGCGTTCCATTTGTTCTGTTTTTTCATCTGGATTGGTCTTAGCTTTTGCTGTTGCCAATAAATTGAGTAAATAGATTGCAAATGGTTTTCTAGAGATTAATAGTTTAGGATAAATTGTTATAACTGAATTGATAATTTTAATTGCCTCTTTCGGATTTCCGTAAAAAAGATTAGTTAGCAACATTAGTAAAATACTTAATATCGTTATACTATCAGGTAATGTCTTACCACTTTTTAAAATTATAGTGGGATTTTTTTTAAATTCTTCAATCTTTATCGTTATACTATCGTTAGTTAAAGCAATACCCTTAGTTTTTAGATATATAAATTTACATACTTCACCTGGATCTATGTACCATTGCTCGCGATTGTAAATTAGCGTATCTAATTTTTCTATTCTCGCCAACATCAGGTCTTGATCTAAACTTAAACAATCTAATATGCTAAGTATAGCATGGTAGATTATGGCATTATTATCCTCATCAACACTTAATAATAATGCGTTTATAGCATCTTTATAAGAAGAATCTATAAAATCGAAATGAATAAGATGTTTAATTACTATGTGATGTATGCATTTTGATCCAGTTTGATTTTTTATATCTGGGTTCTTTTTGATTACATAGTTTAAATTTTCGGCTATGAAATATATAAGGTAATTTTTCTCGTAATTTGTTAAATTTAGATCTAAGATATATTTTATGTTTTCGAACCTATTGGTACTCAATGAAAATCTGATAGACCACTGTAATAACTGAAAACGAACATGTATGCCATAGTATTCATTATTTAGATTATTAAAGAAATTTTCATCCATTTCATGATCATAGACATCTAAAAGTTCTAAAAACAAGAAATATTCTAATATATGAGGCTGGATAAATCTAACATATTCTAGATGAACTCCATTTTCATAAATTTTTTCTTCCATCAATATTCCATCTGCCAATAGTTCCATGTAGGCATTCTTGAAAATGTACAAATCTTTAATAAGATCTGATTTTAATACATTGCTAATATTTCTACCAAAATTAGTAAGCTGAATTATTTTTTTGCAGTACAGAATTTTTTCAGTTGCATAATTAGATTGGTAAATCTTATCCTGTATAAACTGATCTATGATTTCATAGAATAGAATGTTAGTATTGGAGTTAAAATCAGGATATTTTTCTTTCAATTGATAATACCAATGGATATGAAATGGATATTTTAATTGCATTTTTAGCTTTTCGCTAATAGCAATATTTTCTGAAGGACTGATTTTTTTGAAAATCTCCTCTATCTCATCAATAGTTAAAGCGGGTACATTTGAGTTTTCTTTTATATTGAAATAACTACCTTTAAACCATTTCTTTTTTATAAAAGCGATAGTTTTAATTGTTTCGTAAAAACGATTCCACATTGTAGACCTCATGCTGAGTACCAATTTTATACTTAAGGCATCATCAATTTCTGATATAAAATTTATAATTTTTTCAAATACTCTTGGTTTGGATATATTATTCACTAAAAGCTCTGGAAAACCATCTACCACAATAGTAAGCTTAGTATTATTTATCTGATAATTTTCAGTAAAATAAGCTATAAGATCTGTGCTTGGTAAAATATTTAAATTTGATTTTATTCTATCTTCAATACTTGTACTCTGATATTGGCTATCAAACAAATCGATGGCATTTATGAATAAAATTACATCGTTTTTATGAATAGCACCTTCTTTAATGAACAGATCATTGATAAGATGACTTAATAAAATACTTTTCCCATAGCCTGGTGGTGATACAAATGAAGTAAAGCTCTGCTCGCTTAAGTAAAAATATTCAAAATCATACTTAGCAAACCTTCTACCTATAGTCATTTCATAAGGTAAGCTACATCTATTTCTAATATGTTTAATGGTGTTTAAAGTGATTTTTTTAGCTTTTTGTATTACTGCATCTAAACTTTCACTATAATCTGGAAAAATAGAGACCGATGAAAAATTATCATCTAAATACTGATCAGAAACAAATTCTTTTAAGGTGTTTACGGTATATCTTGAAAATTGACTTTTAATTTCGGCAAAACCAAAAAGTCTTTTTATGGTTGTTTCGCTTATGGCTTTATTTAATTCTTTCTGAATTTCAATTGAAATAGATTTACAGTCTGAAGGACTGACGATTTTAATTCCAACCTTCAATAAAATCAAACGACGCAATTCATTTAAGATAATATTTTCAGGCATAGTGAGAGCTTGTTTCTGTAATCTATCTTTACCAAGATAATGTTTTTTTAGTTGCAAAAATTAAGTAATTGGTAATATTTTTAACTATAGCATTTAAGCATCAGGTATTCAATCGGTTGTATTTTGTTTTGGAATTAAAATATTTTGTTGAAGTAATAGCTGATTGTTAAGCAATGCCATAATCAATTAAATCCTCATGATTAGCAATTTTTTTTAGTTGTATCAAATCCACAGGTTTTAACTTAAGTTGATGTTTGATGTTTTCTGCCAGAAACAAAGCCCAATCGCTTTTCTTTAACAGTTTGGCTTTGTTAATTATGTTTATAAAACTATAATTGCTCTGCCTAACCGCTGTAAAAATGATCCATTTAATTAATCCATCAGCTAACTGGATTGGATAATTGGCTAAGATTTGTGTAATCATATCATAACTTATTTGAATAGGTTCTTTCGCTATCAATTCTCTAAACAAGAAATATTCAAAGAAATGTTCGTGTACAAATCCAACTGTTTCTATTAATACACCATTTACAATTTTTTTATTTTCTATAATTATTCCTTCTGCAAGTAATTCCATGTAGGCCTGTTTAAACATAAAAAAATCATGAAAAAACAGTTCCTTATCTATAGTGGTTGATTTTAGACCATAATCACTAAATTGTATAATCTTTTTACAGATAATTAATTTTTCTGCAGATAGATTTGATCTATATATATTTTCAAGAATGAAGCGAAGATAGATTTCATAAAACATAATACTTGTGTGAAATTTATTGCTATCATACTCATCTTTTACTAAGTAAAAATGTTTAAAGTAGAATGGGTGTTTAAGTTTTGACAGCACAAAACTATTTATACTATTTGGAAATTTTGGATTGATGTTGTGAAGTATAGCTTTTACCTCATTAAGACTTAACCTAGGAACGTTAGATATGTTTTGTTGAATATAGTGCTTACCAGGATACCATTTTTTCTTTAGATAATATGATTTTCGAATAAATGAATGAAATCTTGTCCATAGATAGCTCCGCATACTAAAAACCAATTTAATTGCTTTGCTTTCTTCAATTTCGCATAAAAAATGAATAATACTTTCAAAAACAATTGATTTATCTTTCTTTTCAGAAAATAGATCGTAGAAAGAGTCGATTATGATGACAACTTTATGTCCTGTTTTTTCATGAAAACGATTAAAAAAATGCGTTATATTTTGTTGTTTTGATATTTCCAATACTCTTCTAATTTCCTCAACAAAATATTGGTTATCATCATTAGAACAAAAAAGATCTTTTGCATTCAAAAAGAGAAAAATGTCATGATGGTATTTTTCTTTATGTTTTAAATATAAGTTTTGAACCAAGTGTGCCAATAAAACACTTTTACCATAGCCAGGCTGAGAAATAATTGATGTAAAGCTGTAGTCGGATTCGTAAAAATATTCAAATTCCTCTATTGCAAATTCACGTTCAACAGTATACTTAAATGGAATAGAGCATTCAGAAATAATTGACTTTATTGTTTTTTGACTGATGTTTTTTGCTGTCGCAGTAACTTTTATCCATTCTTCAGCATCTTTTTTATCATTAGATTTTTTTATTACTGTACTCTTTAAATTTAATGTTGGATTATCTACAAACTCCAGAAGTGTATTAATTGTAAATTTTGAAAAATTATGCTTAACAGATGCAAAACCAAAAAGCCGTTTAATAGTTGTTTTGCTAATAGTTTTATTTAATTCTTTTGAAATGGCAAGGGCTATTTGTTGGCAATCTGAAGGAGAAATAATAGTTATACCTACCTTCATTAATATTAAATTTCTCAATTCATTTAATGCAGCATGATCAAGCATATCATTTCCTTTTGTAGATAAAAACTCCGTAAAGCTCAAAGGAAATTAATTTATAGTTAAATTATTATAGGTGCTAATACAATAATTTGAATGAGGTTCCATTTGAGTTTAAACCAAATGAACAAACAAAAAACGAATAAGTTATAGAGCTAAAAGATTTGAACAAAATGAACAAAAGGATAATCTTGGTTTGCTTTAATGAACAAATCGAATAAAGAATTATAGGGGTTCTGTTATTAAAATTGTATAGAAATAATATTCACACTAATCCCTATTGTATGAAATTAACGTTTACTTATCTAATTAGGAATGGTAAATTCCTAATCTATTTGCTAAGTTTTATTTATTTAACGCAAATAAATAATGTTTCTTATGCACAAACGAAAATTTATGCTAATTCAGCTAAAGTAATATCAGACGAAGTTGATAACCCTAATAATGCCATTAATGGCAGTTTCGCTACAGTTAAATCTAATGGAGGCTTAAGGGTACCAATTTTAGGAACATTAGTTGGTAATTTTGATGGAGAATTAGAATTACAATTTCCCAGCACTGTTGCTGCAAACCAAACAACCTTTATCCGAATAGAGTTCGAACCTGATCTTTTAAATGTACTGCTTGGAGGTAATCTAGGTAATGCATTAGCAAATACAGTAGGAAGTCTAGTTTTAGGAAATCACTCGATAGAAGTTGGGGCTAGAAATGGTAATGCAACAGTTACTTCTGGTTCTAGTAGCGGTGGTTTTTCAACAAATAACATTAGGCTAGTTAAAGATGCTGCTGGACTTTACTATGTAGCAATTACGCCAACTTCGGCTTATGATAGGGTTTATATTAAAGATGTAACTAAGGCACTTTTGCTTGGCGGAGCCCATAGCACTAAAGTATACGGGGCTTTCTATGTTTCTGGTTCAGGAAGTTGCGACCCTGCATTTGCTACAGATTTTGATGGTACAGGTCTAACCGCTAGTGTTTTAGGGATAGGTAAAGCTGGTGTAACCAATATGCAACATGCAATAGATAATAATGCGAGTACGTACTCAGAATTAAGTTTAGGTTTATTGGGTGTTGCTGGAAGTATTAGTCAAAATATTTACTTTGACGCACCATCCAATGCTGGTGATGCTGCAAATGTTAAGTTATCAGTAAGTGAAGCCTTAATTAATGCAGGTGTATTAAATAGAATATCAATTAATGTTTACAATGGAAATAATTTTGTAACCTCATTTAGTGATTTTAGTTTATTAGAATTAGATTTATTGGGACTGTTAAATAGCGGACAGCCTGTTAATATTAGCATACCTACAAATACACCATTTGATAGAGTAACCATCACACTAAGTTCTTTATTAAATGTAAATCTAACCCAAACTGTAAATGTTTATGGTGTAACGAGGTCTGCAGGCAAGCCTACTTTAAGTTCTCCAAGTGCTAATGCTTTAACTGCGTGCTACAATAGCACGGTAACTTTGAGTGCTAACACTGCATCAACTAATCAGTTATTATGGTATGATGCAGCCGAAGGTGGGAATTTGCTTGCTACAAAGGCTTATAATGAAACCTATACCAGCGCAGCGTTAACTGCAAATAAGACTTTTTATGTAGCGGCAAAAAGAATAGGTTGTTCTGAGGAATCTGCAAGAGTGGCAATAAATGTTACTGTTAATCCGGCAATAGTTTTAACAACCACAAATTTTTCAAATGCAACTGTTGGAACTGCTTTTTCAAAGCAAATTACACCTGCAACTGGTGGATCGCCAGGCTTCACTTATGCAGTAGCTTTAGGCAATAACTTGCCTCCAGGTTTGACTTTAAGTAATACGGGTTTATTAGGTGGTACGCCAACTGTTGATGGTGATTATACCTTTGGAATTACGGTAACGGACACAAAAAATTGTAAAGTAACTACAAATTACACTCTTAAAGTAATTAAAGCAATTACAATAGCCGCCCAAAACCTTCCAAACGGAACAGTCGGAGTATTGTATCCAACACAAACTTTGCCAATTGCAGTTGGTGGTACATCTCCATATACTTATACTGCAACGAATTTGCCACCAGATTTAGTTTTAAATGCTACAACTCGTGAAATTACTGGTACCCCAACAACTGCTGGAACATTTGTTATTCCTGTTAAGGTTACAGATGCTGATGGAAATACAATAACCAGAGATTATACCATCATAATTAATAATGCTTTAAGTTTACCAGTAGCTACCTTAGCAGATGGATCTGTTAATATAGTTTACCCAACTCAAACTATCCCTTCGGCAACTGGAGGTAATCCGCCTTATAATTATACCGCATCAAATTTACCTCCAGGTTTAAATTTTAACATAACTACGAGAGAGATTATAGGTACACCAACAACTGCCGGAACATATGTAGTACCCGTTACAGTATCAGATTCAGAAACCAAAACTGCTACAAGGGAATATACTATAAAAGTATTAGATGCTTTAACATTGCCATCTAAAACGTTGGCCGATGGAACTGTTGGAACTGCTTATGTTACCGAAACATTACCTGCAGCAGTGGGTGGGGTTGGACCATATACTTATCTAGAATCTAATTTACCTCCTGGGTTTAACTTTAATAGAACTACCAGACAACTTACTGGAAATCCAACTCAAGCAGGTAATTATACAATTATCCTAACTGCAAAAGATTCTGAAAATAGATCAGTTAGTAATACTTACGCTCTAAAGGTAATTGGTAGTTTGTCTTTGGCAACAGCAACATTACCAGATGGTATTGTTGGTGATGTTTATCCCAATCAAACTTTACCTGCAGTTAGTGGCGGAACTGAGCCTTACAACTATGTAGCTAGTAATTTACCGCCAGGAATATCTTTTAATGCTACAACAAGAATAATTTCTGGTACACCAACTTTAGGTGGCAATTTTACATTTTCAATAAGAGCTACAGATGCTAGTTCAAATGTAGTTAATACTGATTACTCATTAAGTATTAAAGTTAAAGCACCTGTTGTTGCCAGCTCAACCACATGTATTGGTACAAGTGCAACTTTAACAGTAACTGCACCACAAACTGGCATTACCTATAATTGGTATGGGTCTACTGGTAGCACACCTTTAGCCACTAATAATAATGGCACTTATATAACACCAATTATAAATGCAAATACTACATTTTATGTAGAAGCTGTATCAGGTACAGCATTAAGCAATAAAATAGCTGTTAATGTAACAATCAATCCCGCTCCAAATTCGCCAACAATAACTACCAACAATCAAGTAATTAATAGCGGTCAAAACACCACGATTACCGCATCAGCTGATGCTGGAAATACAATTAACTGGTACAATGTTGCTACTGGAGGAACAATATTATTTACAGGAAGTACTTTTACTACACCAAATCTCTCTTCAACAACAACATATTATGTTGAAAGTGTAAATGCAAGTGGATGTAAAAGCAACATTAGGGTGCCAGTAACAGTAACGGTTAATACAAGTACTGGTAGTATGGAATGTAATGTTGCAAACGCACAAAATACGGGAATAACAGGTATATGTGCTTTATGTCTGATTACAGGACCAGGTAACTCTACCGATGCTGATCGTAATAATTTTACAAGAATATCTTTAACCGTTGGAATAGCTGCTACAGGATATCAGAGACTGATTTTCCCTTCAGCAGGTTTAGCTACAGATAGTATTAAGTTAGACTTGGCAACTCCAACTGGTTTACTAGACCTATCTGTATTAAGTGGAATTTCTATTAAAGTTATGAATGGTTCAAGTATGGTTAGAACCTATCAGCTTAATAATTCATTAGTTTATCTTCAAGTTTTAGGAGGAAATCGGTTTAGCGCTACTTTACCCGCAGGTGAGGCATTTGATAGGGTTGAAGTTAGTTTTAGTGCATTGGTTGATGCTTTATCAAGTATTGATATTTATGGAGCCGAAATTATATATCCAAAACCTACTATTGCTACAACTGGACAAAATTTATGTTTTGGCAATTCTACAACATTAACAGCAACACCAAATGGTGGCACTACATTATCTTGGTTTAGTTCTGCAAGTGGCGGCACCGCATTAGCAACGGGCAATTCTTTTACAACTCCGGTGCTAACTGCCACAACAACTTATTATATACAAGTTTCTAGAAATGGTTGTGCCAACCCAGAACGTGTACCTGTTACTGTAAATGTGGTACCGGTTCTTGCGGTCCCAGTCGTTGCAAATGCCAATGTAAGCAGTTGTGCAGGATCTCCTGTAACTATTTCAGTCACAAACCCAGATGCAACAATAACTTACAGATGGTACGAAGTAGCAACTGGTGGTACCGTGCTATTTAGTGGAGCTACATTTGTTACTCCAGCGCTTGCCGCCAATAAAATATACTATGTTGAAGCATCAAAATCGGGATGCGTGAGTGCTACTAGAGCTGCAGTAAATATTACAATAGGTCCTCGTCCTGTTCTACCTCAAATTCAAGCTTCGGCATCAACCATACCAGCAGGACAAACAGCTATTTTAACGGCAACATCAACAGATAATGATGTAGATTTCCTTTGGTATACTTCTGCAAATGCAACAACAGCCGTTTATATTGGACCAACCTATGTAACTCCACCACTAACTACAACTACAACATATTTTGTAGAAGCAAAATCTAAAACTAATGCTTGTACATCGTTAAGCAGAGTGAGTATTACTATAAATGTAGACAATGGTGGATCATCTAACCCTGTTCCTTGCGAAGCTGCGATTGCCGAAACAAATGGGGTTGATGGTGTGGCACTTTTGTCTGGTGTTATTAATCCAGGTTTAGCCATAGATAATAATATGCAATCAGCATCCACATTATTAATGCCAGTAGGTGCCCTAAATGCTTCAGTTTACCAAAGATTATCTTTTGGAAGTTTATCGAATATTGGTGATACAGTAAAAGTATTGATCACCTCTCCTGGTAAATTACTTTCTCTTTCGTTATTAGGTAGCGTACAATTAACAACCTATAATGGAACAACGAGCAATGCTGATGCAATTTCACTCAACAATGCATTAATTAGTTTAGAACTTTTAAGTGGAAGCACGCAAGCATTATTGACTTTTGTACCTACAAAAACTTTTAATACTGTTGAAATTAGACTGAATTCTGGTTTAGTGGGAGCGCTTACTTCTTTGGGAGTTAATTATGCTCAGCATATTATTGCAGCGCCGGAAGTAACAGCTACTAGTGTTTCTGCTTGTTTAAACCAAACCGCTACCTTATCAGTTAAAAATCCAAAAGCTAATCTAACCTATAAATGGTATGATGCTGCCGGGGTCTATCAAACTGGTAAAGATGGAACTAGTTTTATTACACCAGCAATAACGGCCAATACTAAATATTTTGTTGCAGCGACTTCATCAACTGGTTGTATCAGTTATAAAACAATTATCAATGTCACTGTCAGTGCAGCACCGATAACTCCAGTCTTGGTATCGGCTAATGTAACTACATGTTCTGGTGCTGATGTTGTTTTACAAGTTAAAGATCCTGTTGCAGGAGTTACCTACAAATGGTATAATGCAGCAGGAGTTTATCAAACTGGTAAAGATGGTACTTCATTTACTGTTCTTGGTGTAACTGCAAATACAACCTATACCGTAGAAGCCGTAAATAGTTGTAATGCTGTTTCAACAAAAACTACTGCAACAATAAATGTCGGAACACTTGATACCCCTATAGTAACGCCAGCCAGTGTAAGTATAAGTTCGGGCTCAGTTGCGGTATTAAATGCAACCTCAAGTACTGCCAACGCAATAATAAGATGGTATGCTACTGCAACATCCACTACTGTATTGCACACAGGAAACACTTTTGTAACACCAATTTTAACGCAGACAACAACTTACTATGTTGAGGCCTCAGTAAATGGAGGGTGTTCGTCGACCAGAGTCCCTGTTCTGGTAACTGTAGTTACAGATGGCACACCAGGACAAACTCCATGCGGTTCGGCAACAGTTGCACTAGCCGATGGTGTAAGTGGTGTTGCTTTACTAGCGGGTGTTTTCAATCCAAATTTAGCAGTTGATAATAAAATAGAGACTGGATCATCATTAGTTATCCCTGTTGGAGCACTTGGAGCTTATGTATATCAACGAGTTGGGTTTACAGGTGGCCTATCAAATGTTGGAGATACAATACGCATTAGGTTAACCTCACCAGGTAAATTATTGTCGTTAGCAGTTTTACCTTCAATAAGCGTAATCACCTATAAAGGTTCCGTAAGTAATAATGATTTAACAGTTATTACTAATCCTTTAATTAGTTTAGAATTACTAAGTGATAACAGTGCTGCCATTTTATCTTTTGTTCCAACAGCACAATTTGATGGAGTAGAAGTAAGGTTAAACTCTGGTTTGGTTGGAGCGCTAACTTCAGTTAATTTGAATTATGCACAGAGAATTGCTACCTCTCCAAAAGTTGATGTCGCCACAACAACAGCTTGTCAGGGTTCTTCAGCTATTTTGAGTGTTAGAAATCCGCTAAATGGTGTAACCTATAAATGGTATCTTGAAAACATTTACCAAACTGGTAAGGATGGAAATACTTTTACAACACCAACTACGCTTGCCTCAGGCACTTATAACTATTTTGTAACCGCAAGTGCTAATGGTTGCGAAAGCCAACCAACAAAAGTGGTGGTAACTATCCTAGCTATTCCTTTGCCGCCAGTTCCTGCAACAGGAAATCCAACAACAGCTTGTTTTGGTACTCCTATAACTTTATCAGTTCAACAAGTTGCTGGTATTTCTTATAAATGGTATAATGCCGCAGGTAGCGTTTTAGTGGTTAATAATAACAGCTATACTACTCCCGCAAATTTAGCAGTTGGTACTTATGATTTCTTTGTTGAAGCTGTAAATGGTGCCAGTTGTGCTAGCAGTGCAAGAACTAAAATTACCATCTCTGTTGGTTCTGCAGCAACAAGTGCAGATATTCAAGTTACCGGAACAACAACTTTATGCGGGTCTGCTACAGCAACTTTAACCGCAAGCACAACAACCGTTACTAATCCAGTATTTACTTGGTATAGCAATGCCAATCTAACAACAGTGGTACATACAGGTGCTGTATTTACTACTCCTGTGCTAAATAATTCTACAACTTACTACGTAACTGTAAAAGGCAGCAATAAATGCGAAAACAAACAGGCTGATGCCAAAATAATTACCGTAATTGTAAACCCAGTAGCTACAAGTGCGGATATTAATTTAAGCGGAAATACATTTACATGCCAAAATAATTCTTCTACATTAACTGCAAGTACTACAACGGTTACCAATCCTGTATTTACTTGGTATAGTGATGCCAGTTTAACAAATTCAGTTTACGTAGGACCAGTTTTCGTTACACCGGTTTTAACAGCTACAACTACTTATTATGTTACCGTTAAAGGTGATAACCGTTGTGAGAATTTAGCATCAACAGCTAAAAGTATCACTATAACAATTAGTGCAGGACCATTGTCACCAATCATATCTACAAACGGAACTTCGATATGTGCTGGTAGCTCAACAATGCTTACAGTTCAAAATGCACAAACAGGTGTTATTTATAGATGGTTTGCAGATGCAACAACTACAACCATTTTATTTACCGGGAGTACTTTCACTACACCTGTTTTAAATGCTACTACAGATTATTATGTTAGCGCAGTTGGAACAACAGGATGTACTGGAACAAGCGATAGAGTTAAAGTAACAGTTACAGTTACCACAAAACCAGCAAACGCAATTGTTGCATCAACTACAATTAATGGTTGCTTAGGAAGTACTGCGGTAATCACCATTTCAAACCCGTTAAGTGGTGTAACCTATAGTTATTATTCTAATTCAACAGGCGGAACAGCATTAGGTAATGGTAATACATTTACCACGCCTGTACTTACCGGAAACATTACTTATTATGTTGAAGCCAGTGCAGGTAGTTGTATAGCAAGCAGTAGGACACAAGTGAACATTAACACTAATCCAACGCCGAGCGCTCCTACCTCAATAACTGCATCAAATAATCAACTTTGTTCTGGTAATACAGTAATATTAACTGTAAATAATGCAGATGCTAACTTAAATTATAGATGGTATAATGTTGCCAATGGTGGTACTGTATTATTTGAAGGTAATTCTTACACTACACAAGCATTAACTACAACCACAACTTTTTATGTAGAAAGCATTTCCAAAACTGGCGGTTGTCCAAGTAGTACAAGGGCATCAATAACTGTTACAGTTAATCCTGTATTATCAATACCAGTAGTAACTGTTCAAACTGTAACAAGTGCAAGTATTTTATTTGCTTGGAATGCAGTTGCAGGAGCTACAGGTTATGAGATATCTATAAATAACGGAACAACTTGGTTACCAGTTACAGGCACTACATATTTAGTTTCAGGATTACAACCTGCTCAGAATGTTACCATCGTAGTTAGAGCTAAGGGACAACTAGGATGTCAGACTAGCGCAAACTCAACTCCGGTAACAGGTAAAGCAGACGATCCACTTGGAAATGACCTTTATATACCAAATACATTTACACCAAATGGAGATGGAAAAAATGATGTGTTCTTAGCTTATGGCAATTCGGTTATCGGTTTCAAAATGAGAATATATAACCAATGGGGTCAGTTTGTAACAGAATCTCAATCCATTTCTCAGGGATGGGACGGTACATTTAAAGGTACAATGCAACCTAGTGGTGTTTATGTATACCAAATAGAGGCCACATTTAACGGTGGTATTAACAAGAAATATAAAGGAACAATAACCTTGTTGAGATAAGCTAGTACTTCTTTTATGAATTGTAAAAATGAATTTAATTAAAACAACAAGATGAAAAATATAAAATTAGCAATAGCACTCGCACTTTTTGTAAGTCTTGGAACTAAACAAGCAAAAGCTCAAATTGATCCCCATTTTTCTCAATATTATGCAAATCCTTTATGGTTAAATCCAGGTTTAACAGGAGTTACAGATGGCGAATACAGAGTAAATGTAAATGCAAAGCAACAATGGAGTAATTTAAACAATGGCTATTTAACAGCAGGCGCTTCATTCGATGCTGCGCCCATCAAAAATTTTTCTTATGGAGGGATGATTATAAATCAGCGAGCTGGCGCAGTAAGCTTTAATCAACTAAATGCAGTTTTATCAGGAGCATATAGGGTTAGATTTGGTCAGGATGGAGATAATATTCTAAATTTTGGCATTCAAGCTGGTATCGTTAGTAAAAGTTTTGATGCATCTAGAGTAACCTTAGGTAGTCAATATGATCCAACAATGGGCTATAACGGAGCTATGCCTCTCAATGAGAATATTGCAGCCGAAAATTTTGTAGCTCCAGATGTTAATGCAGGTTTTATGTATTTTGATGCCAGTGGCTATAAATCTGTAAATTTATTTGTTGGTGGTGCAGTCTCACATTTAACTAGACCAAAAGATAAATTTATAGGTGGCGATTCTCGCGTTCCGATGCGCTTCACTGGCCATGGTGGAGCTAGAATTAAAGTAAATCATCTTGTGGATATTACCCCAAATATATTGTATCTAAAACAAGGTACTGCAAAACAAGTTGCTTTTGGTGCTTATGCTCAGTTAATGCTTAATCCTGAATCTGATTTAATTTTTGGTTCCAATTACAGGGTAGATGATGCGGCAATTGCATTTTTAGGTTTACATATTAAAAGTATGGTATTTGGACTGAGTTATGACTTTAATACATCAGGGCTCAATAGATCAACAGGTAGTAGAGGTGGATTAGAGTTATCAATATCATTTACAAGTAGAAAAGGAATTATTGGTCCAAATTTTTTCTGTCCTAGACTTTAATATTTTAACTATGAAATTTGTAAACATTATCCTCTTCGCACTTTGTTTCACTTCATTAACAAAGGCTCAAACATCGTCTAACAGTAAAAGAATGGCAGATGTATATTTTGTAAACAAAGAATATTATGCTGCAGCAGAATACTATAAAAAGGCATTAAAAATCTCGCCCGATAGTTTAGGTTTTGTAGTACCCTATGGTTTCGAAAACCAGATAAAAGCAGAAAAAGATAGCCCTAAAAAAGATGATTATGAATATGCTGTTTTTCAGTTGGCTACATCTTTAAGGTTATACAAAAACTTTCAGGATGCTGAAAAATGGTATGCAATTGCTACTGGTTTTACCAACCCAAAATATGCCCTAAGTACTTTCTATTATGCCGAATGTTTAAGAGCAAATTTAAGGTATGAAGATGCTATTAATTCATTTAATGCTTTTATCAATAAATACCATTTAAATGATGGTTTTAAGGAAAGGGCTAAAATGGAGATTGAATCTTGTAAATATGCCATCAATGAAAACAAATTTCCAAGACTAGTAAAAACTGCAAGACTTCAAAATCAAGTAAACAAAGCGGGATCTAATTATGCACCATTTTTAAGCGAGCAGGTTTTTTACTTTACATCATCAAGACCAATTGCTACAGCAGGTAAAACAGAGGTTTTAGAAGGACAAAATTCAACTAAAGTTACCAAGAAAGAAACACCTTATGTAAATACTATTTATACCGTAAATGATCATCCAAAAGCTAATGATGTTAATGTTAAGAATTTAAATATCGATGCAAAAAAGCTTGAATCGGCAGCTATTGCAATTCATCCTAACGGAAATGCCATGTATTTTACAGCATGGGTAAATAAAGATGAGAAAAAGAAAAGTATTTATGTGTCCAGAAGAAATGGTGATAATTGGTCGGATCCAATAGCTTTAGGGCAGGAGGTAAATGTTAATGGATATAATTCTATTCAACCTTCAATTAGTAAAGATGGCAGGCTTTTAATTTTCGCATCTGATCGCCCTGGAGGGCAAGGTAAGTATGATTTATGGTATACTTTATTAGGTTCTGATGGGGCTGTTGTAGGAAATGGTCAAAATCTTGGTGCAACGATTAATACTGCCGAAGATGAACAAGCGCCATATTACAATTACAAAACGAAAAAGCTGATTTATAGTAGTAATGGAAAGGTTGGCTTAGGTGGATTTGATTTTTACGAAAGTGAGGGTAGCCTCACTAATTGGAGTACCCCCTTAAATTTTGGTTATCCTTTTAATTCTGCTAAGGATGATTTGTATTTTACTTCTATAGACGAACAAGATAGTGAAGGATATATTAGCTCTGATAGGAATTCGGTATGCTGCTTAGAAATTTTCCATGTTAAGCGAGTAAACCTATTGGTATCAGGATTACTGATAGATTGTGCCACAATGAAACCTCTAGATGGAGCAAAGCTAACATTAACTGGGCAAGATATAGCTAAACAGATAGTAGTCACAGATGCTTCTGGAAGATACAGTTTTAAGGTAAACTCTAATAGAGGCTTGCAAATTAATGCTGTTAAGAATAACTATTTCGCAAAAAATATAAATTACACTTATGATCAGCTAGTGGTTGCCGATACACTTTTAAGTGCAGATTTGTGCCTTGATCCTATAATTGTTGATAAACCAATTGTATTAAAAAACATATTTTATGAGTTTGATAAAGCTGATTTAACGGAAGCCTCTAAACTTACATTGAATGTATTATATGATATAATGATAGACAATCCCAATATCTCAATAGAATTAAGTGCACATACAGATATTATTGGTTCTGAAGCCTATAACCTTGATCTATCTGATCGTAGGGCAAAATCTTGTGTTACTTATTTAGTTGCAAAAGGAATAGCTGCTGAACGTATGACGTGGAAAGGATATGGTTTTAGTATGCCTATTGCGCCTAATAAGTTAGAAGATGGAAAAGATAATCCTGAAGGAAGGGCATTAAATAGACGAACAGAATTTAAGGTTACCAAAAAGTAATATCAAAGTTTTTTAAAAGAGAAATTCGATCATGTTATCAAACAGAAAGCCCACCAAAATCATAAATTGGTGGGCTTCCGTTTAGTAAAAGAAAAAATAGCTTACCAGAAGTAAGTGTAAAGTGCAGTTAAAATAACCACAACAACCATTGCACCAATTGCAAAGCTATTATTCACTTTAAACATTCTCTTATCAATTTCTAATCCTTTAGAGGTAACACCTCTCTTTGCATCTATTAAGCTGATAATTACCATTCCAACAACAGCTATCACAAATACAAAACCCATTCTATCTAAAAAAGGGATTTCATAAAGCGATGTACCATCTTTCTGTTCTACTAGGGATGCAAATCCTGATGAACTTAAAAATTCTAAATTAGCAAATCTTGGTAAAAATTTGAAGAAAACAGATAAGGCAAAACCACCTACAGTAGCAAACATTGCGGCATTCGAGCTTGTTTTTTTCCAGAAGAAACCAAGTATAAACATAGCGAAGATACCCGGACTTACAAAACCTGTATATTCTTGGATAAATTCAAAGCCACCTTTTTTATCAATTCCAAGAAATGGTGCAAGGACTACGGCTGCAATCATAGCTACCACTACAACTATTTTACCAACACTAACTAGTTTTTGTTCACTAGCTTCGGTGTTAATCTTCTTCTTAAAAATATCTAAAGTAAAAATAGTAGATATGCTGTTTACTTTACCAGCTAATGAGGCAACAATTGCTGCAGTTAATGCTGCAAAAGAAAGTCCTTTTAATCCGGCAGGCAAAAGATTTAGCAATACTGGGTAGGCTTTATCTGGATTTAATTCGCCATTTTGAAGCATTTCAGTTTGCAAACCACCTTTCATGTGGATTACATATGCTGCAATACCTGGCAATACAACAATTACAGGCATTAATAGCTTTAAAAACGCCGCGAATAAAATACCCGTACGTGCAGTTTTTAAATCAGCTCCTAGTGCTCTTTGTGTTATATATTGATTACAACCCCAATAATTCAAGTTCACAATCCACATACCACCAAATAAAACAGTTAAGCCTGGTAAACTAGGGAAGTTTGGATTATCCTTTTTAAGTATCATGTGAAAATGGTCATCAGATTGGCTCATCATGTAATTAAAGCCGTTCATAATACCTGCTTGTCCATTAAGTTCCGCAACCCTGTCTAAAGCTAAATAAGTAGTAACTAAACCACCTAAAATTAAAAATACCACTTGTATAACATCGGTATAACCAATAACTTTCATTCCACCTAATGCAATTATAATGGCAAATACAGCCAATCCATACATGCAAAGATTGGTATCCAATCCTGAGATACCATTAATTGCCAAGGCACCTAAGTAAAGGATTGAAGTTAAATTAACCACTACATATAGTAACAACCAGAAAACAGCCATAATCATGGCTACCGTATCGTTGTACCTTTGCTGCAAAAACTGCGGCATGGTGTAGATCTTGTTCTTTAGGTAAACTGGAATAAAAAATATGGCTACAATAATTAGTGTTGCAGCAGCCATCCATTCGTAAGTTGCAATGGCAAGTCCCATTTTAAAACCATTACCACTCATCGCAATAAATTGCTCTGAAGAAATGTTAGAAGCAATTAAGGAAGTACCAATTGCCCACCACGTAAGTGACCCTTCGGCTAAAAAATAATCATGAGAAGCAGAAACCGACTTCTTTTTTCTACGGTAAATCCACCATCCGTAACTGGCAACAATAACAAAGTATATCAGAAATACAATGTAATCTTTAAGGTCTAAACTGTTCATATTTGGTTTTTTGGTTGAGTGTTAAATGTAGTGATTTTTGATTAACAGATTTTAATGTTTTATTGTATAAAATGTTAAAATTGGTTAACTGTTTCCAGCTAACCAATTTCTCCAATCAAAACATATTTGCTGCAATTAAATATGCCTGTTAATAATGTTTTCTAAATATTCTTGTCTACCGCTTTTTACTTCTGGTTCTCCATTTTCGGCAGCATAATTTCTTAAATCTTCCAGACTTAATTTACCAGCTTCAAATTCAGCGCCTTTACCAGTGTCAAATGAAGCGTAACGATCAGCCCTTACTTTTTTGTAATCAGATTTTTGCAAAACTGCATCAGCAGTAACCAATGCACGAGCAAATAAATCCATTCCGCCTACATGGGCATAAAATAAATCTGCCTGATCTGTTGAGTTTCTACGAATTTTAGCATCAAAATTTACACCACCGCCTTGCAAACCGCCACCTTCTAAAATGATTAACATCGATTCTGTTAATTCATTAATATCATTAGGAAATTGATCTGTATCCCAGCCATTTTGATAATCACCACGATTTGCATCAATAGAACCCAACAAGCCATTATCAACTGCCACCTGTAGCTCATGTTGAAAAGTATGACCAGCTAAAGTAGCATGGTTAACTTCTAAGTTTAATTTAAAATCTGCTAATAAATCGTATTGTTGTAAAAAGCTCTTCACCGTTGCTGCATCATAATCGTATTGGTGTTTAGATGGCTCGCATGGTTTAGGCTCTATAAAGAAAGTGCCTTTAAAGCCTTGTTTGCGAGCATAATCTTTAGATGCATGTAAGAATTTAGCTAAATGTTCCTGCTCACGTTTCATATTTGTGTTTAACAAACTCATATAGCCCTCACGTCCGCCCCAGAATACATAATTTTCGCCACCAAGTGCAATTGTAGCATCAATAGCCGCTTTAACCTGTGCTGCACCATGAGCCAGCACGTGGAAATCCGGATTGGTTGATGCGCCATTCATGTAACGCTCATGACTGAACAAATTAGCTGTTCCCCAAAGTAACTTTACACCACTTTCTGCTTGCTTTTGTTTGGCATATTCTACTAATGTTTGTAATCTACGTTCGTTCTCGGCAATATCATTCGTATAATCTACAACATCAACATCATGAAAACAGTAATAAGGGAGTTGCATTTTAGTAATAAATTCAAATGCTGCATCCATTTTGTCTTTTGCACGCTCAACTGCATCTTTCTTTTCGTCCCACGGAAAAATATGTGTTGCACCACCAAATGGATCTGCACCATTGCCATTAAATGAATGCCAATAGGCACAAGCAAATTTAAAATGCTCGTTCATTGTTTTGCCTGCAATAACTTTATTTGCATCGTACCACCTAAATGCTAGTGGATTATCACTTTCCAGACCTTCAAATTGTACTTGTTCAATTCCTTTGAAAAACTCTTTTTCTCCTTTTACTACTTTTGTCATCGTATTTCTGTTTTAAGATTCTTAACTTATAATGCCTTTTCTAACAACCTTTTCCAATCTTGGTAAATGGTTTCGTATGGCACACTATTTTTAGGTTCTATATATTTTAATAGTTGATGAGCTGAAAAAGCATCTTCAGCATTTTTGAATATTCCTGAACCGATGCCTGCGCCTAAAGCCGCACCTGTGCTTCCGTCATTTTCATACAATTCTACTGGGATGCCAGTTACATCTACAAAAGTTTGCGCAAAAACATCACTCAGAAATAAATTTGCTTTGCCTGCTCTAATTACTTTTGGATTCATGCCATTTTCCCTCATAATATCTAGGCCATATCTAAAAGAGAAGGCAATTCCTTCTTGTACGGCTCTAAAAATATCAGATTGAGCATGTGTATTCAGATCTATATCTAATAATTGAGCTCCTGTATATTTATTGTTCAACATTCGCTCTGCACCATTACCAAAAGGCAAAACCTTTAAACCTTTGCTACCAATTGGAGCCTGTGCAGCAATATGATTTAATTCTGAGTAGGATAGGTAAGGGGCGAAGTTATGTTTCGCCCATCTGTACATGCTACCAGTGCCATTTATGCAAAGTAACACACCAGTGTGCTTCTTCTGCTTGGTATAGGTTACATGTGCAAAGGTGTTTATTCTCGATTGTTTGTCGTAGGTCAATTCATCACTTACACCATAAATTACGCCAGAAGTACCTGCGGTAGCTGCCACTTCACCAGGTTTTAATACATTTAATGATAAAGCGTTATTTGGCTGATCTCCAGATTTATAAGATACGGGGATCCCTGTAGTTAACCCCAGTAATTTAGCAACACTTTCTTTTAAATATCCATGTTCAGAAAATAAAGGGTTAATTGTAGGAATGAAGTTATAGTCTAAACCATAATAATCCATCACTGCAGTAGAAATTTCATCTTTTTTAAAATCCCAAAAAATACCTTCAGATAGGGCAGAAATGCTCGTGGTAATCTCACCAGTTAATTTCATCGCAATAAAATCTCCGGGTAACATGATCTTATTTATCTGTTTATAGATATTGGGTTCGTTATTTTTTACCCATGCTAACTTCGAGGCAGTGAAATTTCCTGGCGAATTAAGCAAACTTTGTAGCGCATTATCATGGCCGATAGTATCAAATGCTTTTTCTCCAAGTTCTACAGCTCTGCTATCACACCATATAATACTGTCTCTTAATGCATTCTGATCTTTATCTACCAAAACCAATCCATGCATCTGATAAGCAATACCAATCGCTTTGATCTCTTTAGCATCAAAAGTTCCTAACGAATTTACTTTTAAGATGGCCTGCTGTGCATTGTGCCACCAATCCATAGGGGATTGTTCTGCCCAACCAGGCTGAGTTGATTTTATTTCAGTTTCCTCTTCGGGGTATTGTGCTGTTGCAATACTTTTTTGAGTTTGTACATCAACAACTGCAACCTTAATAGACGATGTGCCTATATCAATACCTAGTAAATACATTTGGTTAAATTTATATTATGGTTTTATGCAAACGGTTGCATAAAGATATATCTAAATTTATTAATGTCAAATATTTTTGAAAAAACTTTTAATTATTTTGAAGATTTATGCAACTAACAACAAATATTGCACGTTGCTTTATGTATTGTTGCACTACAAATTAGGTTGTTGTGTTGTAGATTGTCTATCAACAAGAGAGGGATCTAAAACAATATGATCGATGTTTTGATAAGGATTTTCTTCTTGTACCATTTTCAGGAACATTTTTGAGCACTCTATACCCATTTGATTAGGATGCTGGTCTATAGTAGATAGGTTAGGGGTAATGTAGGCTGAAAATGCTTCGTTAGCAAAACCAATAACACCAATTTTTGGTGGTGTTTCATCTATTTCTTTCAACTTTTTAATTGCGCCAAGCGCAGTAAAATCGTCTCCAGCAATAATTGCATCGGGTTTATTGGCACTTCTCATTAATTTCCCTGCCCCAAATCTTCCATCTTTTATAGATAAGCCACCGAAAATGATATTGTCTTCGTAAATAGGTAAATTATTATCTTTTAAAGCAGCTAGGTAGCCTTTTAACCTATCGTTGAAAATTTTAATTTGGTGAACCGTTGTAATAAAGGCGATATTTTTATAACCCTGATCTATAAGGTGTTGTGTGGCTATATAGCCTGCTTTAAAATCATCAAGGGTAACAGTTGGAACTTTTAAATCATCGTGTACACGGTCAAAAAGTATAAGAGGTTTATTTTGCTTGATAATCTCTTTAAAATGAGAAACATCCTCAGTTTCTAAAGACATAGATGCAATAATACCATCAACTTGTGCCTCTAAAAGAGTTTTTACGCCATTTATTTCATTTTCTACAGATTCATTAGATTGATATAGAATTACTCTATAACCACTGTTTTTTAATCCTTCTTCTATACTATGTATGATAGAAGCGAAAAAATGTGCCTGTACACTTGGTACAATTACACCAATAATATAGGTTTTTCCAGATTTTAAAGCAGAAGCCAAACGGTTTGGACTATAATTTAACTTTTTAGCGGTTGCAATAACTGCTTCTCGGGTAGTTTCACTTATTGCAGCAAAACCACTAAGTGCCCTCGAAACGGTAGATACGGTTATATTCAGTTCCTTAGCAATGTCGTATATGGTTGTTTTCTTTTTCAATGCTTAAAGTAAGGCAAAAAGTTTTGGTTTATTTAACAAACTAAAGAAAAATTAGTGCTTAATGCAAATGATATCATTTTTTTGAATAAAATAATGCAACCGATTGCAATTTTGTAAAAATATACATAATTTAGGCGTACCAAATATGTATGCTTAAGATAGTAATGTAAAATAAACATAAGATCTAGGCTAAATCAACCTATGTATGAAATATAGATTTACCATATTACTAATTTTAATTGGATTTAATGCCATAGCAGATAATGGTTATAGGCTTTGGTTAAAATATGATCTTTTAAGTGCTAACATTAAATCTATTTATACTAAGCAGATCAAATCCATCTACGTAACTAACCCTTCTCCAACTATTAATGTAGCCAAGCAAGAATTAACAACTGCAATAAAGGGTTTATTGGGTTATCAAATTGCTGAAAAATCTACAATAAATGATGGTTCTCTATTTTTAGTTAAATCGTCAGATCTAAAAAAGTATAATTTTAGCTTTGTAGATGTTCCTGAAAATCCAGAAGGCTTTTTAATAAAAACTACTACAATAAATGGTAAAAGAATAATACTGATTACTTCAAAAACAGATGTTGGTATACTTTATGGCGCATTTGCTTTCATAAAGCAATTGCAGTTGCAACAGAACATTACAACATTAAATATTAAAGATCAGCCAAAAATTAAAAATCGCATTTTAAACCATTGGGATAATTTAGATAGAACAGTAGAGCGTGGTTATGCGGGTTTTTCTTTATGGAATTGGCAAACTTTACCTGGTTATATAGATCCACGTTACATAGATTATGCAAGAGCAAATGCCTCTGTTGGTATAAATGGTACAGTTTTAAATAATGTTAATGCAAATGCTTTAATATTAACTAAAGATTGGTTGTTAAAGGTTAAAGCCATAGCCGATGCATTTAGACCTTATGGCATAAAAGTATATTTAACGGCAAGATTTAGTGCGCCAATTGAAATTGGTGGATTAAAAACTGCAGATCCTTTAGATAAAGATGTGATCAATTGGTGGAAAGAAAAGGCGGATGAAATTTATAATGTAATTCCAGATTTTGGCGGATATCTAGTTAAAGCAAACTCAGAAGGACAACCTGGTCCGCAAAATTATAACCGTAACCATGCAGATGGTGCAAATATGTTAGCAAAATCTTTAGCGCCACATGGTGGTATTGTTATGTGGCGGGCATTTGTATATGATAATAAAGTACCAGATGATAGGGCAAAACAAGCTTATAATGAGTTTAAACCTTTGGATGGAACTTTTGATGAGAATGTGATCATTCAGGTAAAAAATGGCGCAATAGATTTTCAGCCTCGCGAACCATTCCATCCTTTATTTGGAGCTATGCCTAAAACATCTACTATGTTAGAGTTTCAGTTAACTCAAGAATATTTAGGAATGTCTACCAATTTGGTTTTTTTAGGTACGCTTTTTAAAGAGACTTTAGCAGCTGATACTTATGCAAAGGGAAAAGGTTCTACAGTGGCGAAAGTAATTGATGGAAGTTTGTATGGAAACAAAAATTCTGCAATTGCTGGGGTGGCAAACATTGGTAACGATGTAAATTGGTGCGGTCATCCTTTTGCTCAATCAAACTGGTATGCCTTTGGTAAATTAGCTTGGAACGATGAAATTCCTGCTAACCAAATTGCTAATGATTGGTTAAAAATGACCTTCAGAACTGATTTAGCTACTATAAAGAAGCTTAACGAAATGATGATGAACAGTAGAGAAACTGTGGTAAATTATATGACTCCGCTTGGTTTGCATCACATTATGGGATGGGATCATCATTATGGACCAGGCCCATGGATTAAAGATAAACCTAGGGCAGATTGGACTTCGGTTTATTACCACCAGGCAGATAAAAATGGAATTGGTTTCAACAGAACAAGCACAGGTAGTAATGCTTTGGCTCAATATTTTCCTGCAGTGGCCGAGCAGTTTACTAATTTAAAAACTTGTCCAGAAGAGTTTCTATTGTGGTTCCATCATTTACCTTGGGATTACAAGTTAAAATCTGGAGATAATTTATGGGATGGGATAGTGAAAAAATATTACCAAGGTGCAGATGAAGTAAAACAAATGCAAGTAACTTGGGATGGCTTACAGAAGCAATTAGATCCTGCTATATACCATCAGGTTAAACAACTTTTAGCCGTACAATACGATGAAGCAATATGGTGGAGAAATGCTTGTGTGCTTTATTTTCAATCTAAATCTGGTCTACCAATCCCAACGGGTTTACCAAAGCCTGAGCACGATTTAGCTTATTATGAAAAATTAGATTTCAAATTTGTTCCTGGTATTTAATGATGAAAAATAGTTATTTAGCTCTTTTGTTCTTAATCATAATTTTCGGTTCCTGCAAAGCGCAACAATCTAGATATGTTCCAAATACATTAAAAGATGCTTATCGCAACTATTTTTCTATTGGTGTTGCTGTGGGGCCAAAAAATTTAATAGGTGATGAAGCATTACTGATTAAAAGACAATTTAATAGCATTACGGCAGAAAATGCGATGAAAATGATTTCATTACAGCGAAAAGAAGGTGAGTTTTATTGGAAAGATGCTGATAGTATTGTAAACTTTGCGGTAAAAAATAATATCAAAATTCGTGGACATAATTTATGTTGGCATGAGCAAGTACCAGATTGGTTTTTTATTGGAAAAGATGGAAAAGAGGTAACCAAAGAAGTATTACTACAGCGTTTAAAAACACACATTACAACGGTTGTAAAAAGATATAAAGGTAAAATCTATGCTTGGGATGTGGTAAATGAGGCTGTAGATGATGATCCTAAAAATTTATTAAGAAATTCTAAATGGCAGCAAATTTTAGGTGATGAATTTATTGTTAAAGCTTTTGAATATGCTCATGAGGCTGATCCAGATGCTAAACTATATTATAACGATTATAATACCGAGCGGCCAGATAAACGAGAAAATATTTATAAACTATTAAAAAATCTAATTGACAAAAAAGTACCAATTGATGGAATAGGTTTTCAGGCACATTGGTCTATTTACGAACCCAGTGAAGAAGAGTTACGAACTGCTATTCAACGTTTTGCATCGTTAGGTTTAAAAATACAGTTTACAGAGTTAGACCTGTCAGTTTACCCTTGGGAACTTAAAAGGAGAGATAAAAAACCTAAAGAAGATGATCGTTTTACACCCGAACTAGAACAAAAACAACTAGAAAAATATAAAATGGCCTTTAAGGTTTTTAGAGAGTTTAAATCGGTAATTACCAATGTTACCTTTTGGAATATTTCTGATCGATCTACTTGGCTAGATGAATATCCTGTAAAAGGAAGGAAGAATTATCCATTACTTTTTGACGCCAATTTACAACCAAAGAAGGCATTTTGGGAGGTGATAAATTTTAAGAATTAATATGATGAAGAAACTACTTTTAATAATTGTAACCTCTCTTTTATGTGAATCTAGTTTTGCTATAGACCCAATTGTGGTTAAAAATTATGTTAAAGGTAGTTTTGCTATTGCCAATAAGGATAAAATAAGTTCAATTATTATTAGCGATAATGATTTTGTAGGTGTTAAAAAGGCTGCGCAAGATTTACAGCTTGATATAGAAAAAGTAACATCGCTAAAGCCAGAGATGTTAAGCGATAAATTTTCCAAACCTGCAATTATTATTGGTACAATTGGTCAAAGTAAAATTATAGATCAATTGATCCGTACAAATAAAATCAATGTTGCAGGCATTGCTGGTAATTGGGAAAGTACGCTGATTGAGGTCGTTAAAAATCCATTTCCTGGAGTTGATAGTGTCTTGGTGATTGCTGGAAGTGATAAAAGAGGGACAATTTATGGAATCTACGAACTGTCATCTCAGATAGGTGTTTCCCCTTGGTATTACTGGGCAGATGTGCCAATTCAAAAGAATAATTCGCTTTTTGTAATTTCAGGTAGGCATGTCATTTCATCACCAGCGGTTAAATATAGAGGTATCTTTTTAAATGATGAGGCGCCTGCATTATCGGGTTGGTCTAAGAAAGAATTTGGTGGCTTTAACCATAAATTTTATGCTAAAGTTTTCGAACTTATATTACGTTTAAAAGGAAATTATCTTTGGCCAGCCATGTGGGGAAGTGCCTTTAATGATGATGATAAATTAAATCCTGTATTGGCAGATGAATATGGAGTGGTAATCGGTACTTCGCACCACGAGCCTTTAACCAGAGCGCACGACGAATGGAAAAGATACAAAGGTGGTAAGTGGAACTATCAGCAAAATCCGCAACAGTTGATGGAGTTTTGGGAAAGTGGTTTAGCTAGAGTTGCCGATAAGGAACAAATTATAACTGTTGGTATGCGAGGCGATGGAGATGAGCCCATGTCTAAAGGTACAGCTACAGCATTATTAGAAAAGATTGTTAAAGATCAGCGAGAAATTATCGAAAAGGTAACTAAAAAACCGGCCTCAGCAACACCGCAGATTTGGGCATTATATAAAGAGGTACAGGATTATTACGATCAAGGTATGCGTGTGCCTGATGACGTAACCCTTCTTTTAGCTGATGACAATTGGGGCAATTTAAGAAAATTACCTAAATTAAATGAAGCACCAAGAGCAGGTGGTTATGGCATTTACTATCATTTTGATTATGTTGGAGGACCAAGAAATTACAAATGGATCAATACTAATCCAATCCAGAAAATTTGGGAGCAAATGCATTTGGCTTATCAATACAATGCCAATCAAATATGGATTGTAAATGTTGGAGATTTAAAACCCATGGAATTTCCAATCTCTTTCTTTTTAGATTATGCTTGGGCACCAGATGCTATCCCTGCAGAAAAATTAAAAACTTACACTGCCAATTGGGCAAAGCAGCAATTTGGACAAGAACATGCTATTGAAATAGCTTATTTGATAGATGCTTATGGAAAATATGCAGGAAGAATAAAGCCAGAATTGTTAAATGATACCACTTACAGTTTGGTTAATTACAATGAGTTTGAAACTGTGGTATCAGATTTTGATCAATTAAAACAAAGAGCTGTTTATATGAATGATCAACTATCATCTGAAAAGAAGGATGCTTTTTATCAATTGGTTTTGCATCCAATAATTGCTTTAAGTAACCTTTACGAAATGTACTTAGCCGTGGCTAAAAATAAACTACATGCTAGTCAAGGCAGAATTTCTGCAAATAATTATGCCAGTAAAGTAAAACTGCTTTACAAAAAAGACGAGGAGATAACTCATTACTACAATAAAATTCTAGCGAATGGCAAATGGGATCATATGATGGATCAAACGCATATTGGTTATACCAATTGGCAACAGCCAGAAACCAATATCATCCCAAATACCACAGTTATAGTTGTAGCTGACAGAATCAAAAATCCTCAATTAGGAATTACAATAGAGGGAAGTAAAACTACATGGACAGGGAAGGATAAAGTAAATGAGCAAATTCTATCATTCGATTATTATACCAATAAATCAAAATATATAGAATTGTTTAATGTCAATAATGGTTTGTTAAATTATGAGTTTAAAACACCAAACTTTATTAAAATAGATCAATCTAAAGGTGAAATTGAAACGGAGAAAAGAGTTTATTTAAGTATTGATTGGTTGAAGGCACCAGCAGGAAGGACTGAAACAACAATTCTGATTTCTGGAAGCGAGGGCTCAAAGATAACAGTACCTATAATTATAGACAATAGAAGGTTTACTGATAAAAATATCGCAGCATTTCTTCCACAAGATGGATATATTTCCATGGAGGCATCCAGTTATACTAAAGCTGTTGGCAACCGACCAATTTCTTGGAAAACGATCCCGGGTTATGGTAAAACAAATGCTGGTGTATTACCAGTTCCAGTAACATCACCAATTCAAAAATTAGATCTTAATACGCCACATTTAGCGTACGATTTTTATATACATAATACAGGAACATTTACGCTCAATACTTTTGTTTCACCAACAATAGACTTTACTAGTTCTGATGGATTAAAGTTTGCTGTTTCTATTGATGATGCGACGCCTATGATTGTAAATATTAGTAAAGATTACCAAACCGAAAGAGCTTGGGACAAGTCGGTTGCAGACAATATTAAAATATTCAAAACAAACTTAAAAATTGATAAGCCAGGTAAACACACACTAAAATATTGGATGGTCAATCCAGGTATAGTGCTACAAAAGCTTGTATTAGATTTGGGCGGATTAAAACCTAGTTATTTAGGTCCAAAAGAAACATTTGTCAATAAAAAAGATTAATAACCAATTATAAATTAAACATGAAAACTACTTTAAAACTATCTAGCGCCATACTATTAATGGCTGTAGCAGCAAGTGCTTGTCAGCAGAACCAAAAAACTGCCAGTACTGATACAGCAGATACAGCTAAAAAATCTAAATTTTTATCTCCGCCATTAATTAAGGAGATTTATACTGCAGACCCTTCTGCACATGTTTTTGATGGTAAAATCTATATTTACCCATCTCATGATATTGAAGCAGGAACACCAGAAAATGACAATGGCGATCATTTCGATATGCGTGACTATCATATTTTAAGTATGGATAGCATTGGAGGAAAAGTAACGGATCATGGTGTGGCACTTAGTGTTAAAGATATTCCATGGGCTGGAAGACAATTATGGGCACCAGATGCTGCGTTTAAAAACGGCACCTATTATTTGTATTTTCCTGTTAAAGATAAAAATGATGTATTTAGAATTGGCGTAGCAACATCCAAAAATCCTGCTGGTCCATTTAAGCCAGAAGCTAAACCAATTGAAGGAAGTTTTAGTATAGATCCTGCAGTATTTACTGATGATGATGGTACATCTTACATGTATTATGGCGGTATTTGGGGAGGGCAATTACAGCGTTGGAAAGATGGAAAATATGATGCCAATGGAAGCAAAACCGATAGTCAAAAAGAAAATGAGCCAGCGCTTTCTGCAAAAGTTGCAAAACTAAGTAAAGATATGTTAAGCTTCGATGGTACGGTTAAGGATGTAAAAATTGTAGATAAAGATGGCAAAGAACTATTAACCAAAGATCACGACAGAAGATTTTTTGAGGGAGCTTGGATGCATAAATACAATGGCAAATATTACTTTACTTATTCAACCGGTGATACACATTTCTTGGCCTCCGCAATAGGTGATAGTCCGACAGGACCATTTACTTATCAAGGTACTTTCATGAACCCTGTTCAAGGTTGGACAACCCATCATTCTATTGTAGAAGTTAAAGGCAAATGGTATATTTTTTATCATGATACCGAGCTTTCTAATAAAACTCATTTAAGAAATATTAAAGTTACCGAGTTAAAGCATAATGCTGATGGTACACTTGCATTAATAGAACCGATTAATAAATAGTAACTAAAAAACTTGCGAAGTTTTATTATTCAGATGGCTGATAACTTCGCAAGTTTATAACTACAGATATCTTTCTGGGTTAGTTGTAAATCTTATCAATTCCCTTATAGTCTAGCCATTTATAGCTTGCTTTATTAACTGATGTTTTTCCAGAAGAAGTGGCATACATTGCAAATACCGAACCTATAAAACCGCCTGCAGTTTCTGTGCTTAAAAATTTGCCATCAACATTGTTTTGTAGTATTTTCCAACTATTTGGTTTTGTTGCAAAAGAAAAACTATACAAACTTTTATTTGCACTAATCTTAAGGTAAACTTTCTTAGTAATATTAGGTATAGATTGCTGGGTTAGCAATTCCATTCCTTTGCTTTCTTCATTCCCTTTAAATAACTGGATTACAGTTTTTCCATCAGCTACAGATCTACAGATATAATAAAAATTCTTTTCACTCTGAAAGATTAAAAGCCCAGCCTTTTCGTTAGCTTCAGTTGTTGTAAAATCCATTTCTGTACTTACCGTGCAAGTTAAATGCTGTTGTCTCTTGGCTATAAAAGATGGATTTCCATTGCCCATACAGGTTTCAGGCCTTAATTGCATTGTCAGGCCAGTTATTTTATCTAATTGATACCAGCTTGGGTCGTTAGTTCTTAAAAATAAGAGAGAAAGATCTAGCTCTTTTTCAAAAGTGGTTCTATAGGCAAAATTTCCGCTTTGTGATGCACCTTGTTTTACCTCTTTAAAATCGGCATTGTAACTATATTGTATCTCTTTATGATCGGGGTTGATAATTGGCCAGCCATTTTCCCAATTTACTGGAGCAATAAAAGTCTCTCTTCCGGTGTTGTAATGATTACCCTCGTAAGGTCTAACAGCTAAAAAAACAGCATAAGTTTTTCCATCAGGTCCTTCAACCAGTTCTGCATGACCTGCGGAAGTAATTGGATTTTTACGATTTGGATCTAGATCACGCTGAGTTAAAATTGGATTTTTCTCATAAGGTATATACGGTCCAGTTGCTAATTTACTCCTTGAAATTACTTGAGAATGGTTAACCGATGTGCCACCTTCTGCAGCGCACAAATAATACCAATCATCTCTCTTAAAAATATGCGGACCTTCTATCCAAACAGGTTTTTTACTAATATCAACTCCGCCATTTACCAATTGTATTTCTTCTCCTACAACTTTAAGGTTAACAGGATCAAACTCGTAAGTTCTTATGGTTCTGTGTCCACTGTAAAGCGGTTTGTTATTTGGAGCATCACTATTATAAACAATATAAGCTTTGTCAGTATCAAAGAATAGGGAAGGATCAATCCCTCTAACTTGCGGTAGCCAAGTTGGGTCGCTCCAAGGCCCCGCTGGATTTTTAGCAGTCATCACAAAATTCCCTTTTCTATCAATTAAAGTACAGGTTAAATAATAAGTTCCTTTATAATAATTAATTGATGGGGCAAACAAACCTCTTGATGTGCCATCACCCATAAAATTCATCTGCGATGGACGTTCCACTACATTACCAATCTGCTTCCAATTTTTTAAATCTTTACTATGAAAAACAGGAATGCCAGGAAAATATGAAAATGTAGAATTTACCAAATAATAATCGCTGCCAACTTTGGTAACACTTGGATCTGGATAAAAACCAGCTAAAATTGGGTTGGTGAATTTTATTTGAGCAGCACTATATAGATTTATGCAAATCAAAATGGGAAATATAATTTTCTTTAACATCTAATAAATATTTGGTTTATGGTATTAAGGTGAAGATAATTACATTTTTAATAATAAACAATCGATTGCATAAAAATTTTAATTAATCGTATTTACCAAAGATACACGGGCAAAATGTAATTACTAGAATTGATCATTCTAGAAAAAAATCCTCGGATTTAGTTTTTCGCTAACAGCATTTAGATTATAATTAAAATCTAATTTTATGAATTAATTATCAATTTTTAACCTGCTTTTATTGCGATTTTAGAATTATAAATGCTATTTTGAGCCGAATACAAAATCTATGTTGATATAGATTTATTTTAACTAAATATAACCGAGAAAATGCAGGTAAAAAAGTACGTGGGCATTTCGGCCATGTTGTTAATAATGGCGTGTAACAATGCTACAAATCAAAAGGAAACCGAAAAGGATACAACAGCTACTCAAAAGAATGCCGTTACATCCAAAAATGTGGATTTTAAGGATGGTAAAGTTCATAAGATTTACGCATCTTATATAACCTTAAAAGATGCTTTGGTGAATGCCGATTCAAAAGTAGCACAAACTGCGGCAAAAGAATTGGCTACGGATTTAAAAGGCCATAGTGGTTGTGAGAATACAGCACTTATCGCACAGAAAATATCAGAAAGTGTAGATCTTGTTGCACAACGTAAGGAATTTACGGGTTTAAGTAATGATGTTATTGCAATGTTTAAACATGCAGAATTAACATCGGGTACCATTTATGTGCAACATTGCCCTATGGCAAACAAGGGAGATGGTGGAGATTGGTTATCCTCAGAGAAAAAAATTCAAAATCCATATTATGGAAGTGAGATGATGGAATGTGGTGCTGTTATTGAAGAGATTAAAACCAAATAAGAGCCACAAATAAATTACAAGTTTTTTACCAAATTTAACAGCAATTTAACAGCATTGTTGGTGCAAAAAAACTATTTTTAAAACAGATTTAACTATTTTTGTTATTTATAAAAACTATAATATATGTCAGCTATTGCAGAAATTAAGATAGACGGTAAAACCTACGAGTTTCCGGTTATTACTGGAACTGAAGGTGAGAAGGCCATCGATATTTCAAAATTAAGAGATTTAACGGGTCACATTACACTAGATTTTGGTTATAAAAATACTGGTGCTACAAAAAGCGCTATCACATTTTTAGATGGTGAAGAAGGTATTTTAAAATATCGTGGTTATCCAATAGAAGAATTAGCTGAAAAAGCGTCTTTCTTAGAAGTTGCCTATTTATTGATATATGGCGTTTTGCCTACAAAAGAGCAGGTAGAAAAGTTCCAGAGTGATATTAGTATGCATACTTTGATCCATGAGGATATGAAGAAATTTTTTGATGGCTATCCATCAAAATCACATCCTATGGCACAATTATCTTCGCTAGTTTGTTCACTATCTACTTTTTATCCAGAAAGTTTAGAAGCAAACCAATCTGAAGAGCAAAAAAATGAAACCATCATTAAAATGTTGGCTAAAATGACAACCATTGTAGCTTTCATTTATAAAAAATCTTTAGGACATCCACTTATCTATCCTAAAAACAAATACGATTACATTACCAACTATTTATGGATGACTTTTGGTCAGCGTACCGAAGATTTTGAACCAAATCCGAAAATAGTTAGTGCAATGAACAAGTTATTAATTCTTCATGCAGATCATGAGCAAAATTGCTCTACATCTACTGTTAGAATTGTGGGTTCATCAGACTGTAACCTTTACGCTTCTATTTCTGCAGGTATTAATGCACTTTGGGGACCTTTGCATGGCGGTGCAAACCAAGCGGTAATCGAGATGTTGGAGAAAATTAAAGAAGATGGTGGCGACACAGAAAAATGGATTGCAAAAGCAAAAGATAAAAATGATCCTTTCCGTATGATGGGCTTTGGCCACCGTGTTTACAAAAACTTCGATCCAAGAGCTAAAATCATTAAAAAAGCTTGTGATGATATTTTAGAAAGCTTAGGCATCAATGATCCAGTTTTAGAAATAGCAAAAAAATTAGAACAAGCAGCTTTAACAGATCAATATTTTATCGATCGTAAGTTGTATCCAAACGTAGATTTTTACTCAGGTATTATTTACAGAGCATTGGGTTTCCCTTCAGAAATGTTTACCGTTCTTTTTGCTTTAGGTCGCCTACCAGGATGGATTGCGCAATGGAAAGAAATGAGAGAAAACAAAGAGCCTATCGGTAGACCACGCCAAATTTATGTTGGTGATGTTGATAAGCATTTGTAAATAGCAAATATCTTAAATAATATAATCAGAGCCGATGCATTTAGTATCGGCTTTGTTGTTTAATAAATAATTAAGAAGCTTTTCTTGACATCCAAAATTTAATTTCTTGCATTGCAAAAAGTATTTAGCCTCCGACAGTAGCGTAAATACTTTTAACCAAATTCGCTTCAGGGAATTTATAGGTTAAAAGATTGCAGCGAATGGCGGAACTATCTTTTATCGTTGCATTAGCTTTGCGCTTCAAAAAATAATTTATACTAGCGTCGATTGATCCAAAATTTGATTGTAAGTAATCATAAGAAAATGAATATTCAGTAATTCTTGGCAAAATTAGTCCCGCTGTTCATTGTAGCCCTCATTCTTCGGGGCTGCCATTCCCATCGGGTTTAAGAACAAAAGAAATTCGCACAGACTAGACGCAAATAGATAGTAAAATCTATGTTGCCATATAAAAGATTAGATTGACCATCACTGTTTGGGCAATTTTTAAAGAAATATAGTATAAAATAATTACCCAAAGCATCCGCCAGATGGTTGTGGAAGTTTTACGTTGATAAAATATTTTTAAACTTTTAAATAGATACCAGATAATCCAAGTAAGTAATCCTAATTCGAAGACAGTACCTACAAAAGATAAACTTTCAGGTAATATTCTTTTGAGCGGCTGTACAACAATAGAGACAATAAAAAAGGCTGTCATGCCATGGATGGTAAAAATTAGATGATCCAAGTATTTAATATGGTTTCTTCTAAAGTTTAACATGATAAATAAGGCCATTAATGGCATAAAGAGAAAATATTGCTTAGGCCTATTATGCTCTAGCTTTTGTTGAATAATTTCTGCATTTGCTCCAAGACCTATTCTTCTTTTTTCTATGTATCGCTCAATAAAATTATCTCTCTTATCTGCAGCAAGCTTTTCCTGTCTAGCTAAATAGGCGGTATAGGTGCTATCATTTTTGATGATATGAATACTTTCTAGTTTAGCAATAAATTCGGCCAGCGTTTCAGATTTTGTTTGCCGATAATTATTTTTGAGTGATTTAAGGGTACTATCTTGCTGACTAAAACTCATAACCCTAAACAATTCCCTATCCATGTCTTCATCAATAGCTTGTTGGGCAGTTTTAGATATTTCTTCACTAAATCCCGCTTTTTTTAGGGGATCCTTAGCTTTGCTTATTGCTTCTTGTTGCTTCTTTCTCTGTTTTAAAACTTCATTGTAAGTTCTTGGTTTATCTCTCTCCTTAGTTTTTGGTGGAGAAACTACAATAAAATATACAATCGATACAAAGATATACATGCTAACCGGATTGATATATCTTGCTCTTTTACCTGCTAAATAATCTAAGGTTACCTTACCAGGTTTAGTAAGTAATGGTACTAAAGTTTGAAAAAACTTATTATCGAAATGAAAGTAGTGTGCAATACTATGGGTTACAAATTGCCAAAAATTTTCATCAAGTTCTAGGTTGGGTTGTCCGCAACTACTGCAATAATGTTCTTCTACATGGAAACCACAATTTAAACAATTGTGATCTTTTCTATATTTACCTGACATGAATTAATTTGTAAACTATTTTTTAAAACATCATGAAACTGATGGCAATTATTATTAAAAAGCAAATGGATAGCACAATATTATAGGCAAAACTTAAGAAGAAAAGTTTAAGTACAGTAACCCATCTAGTACTATTATAAAAAGTTCTTAATGAACGGTAAATGTACCAGATGATATAAATTACGCACAAGAAAGCTAACCAAGCACTAATATCGTACACAAAACCAATTAACCACTGTAGCAACATGGTAAATAGAACACTTAAAAAAATTGCTGAGTGTAAATGAAATGAATATATTAAATGCTCGTAGTAATATTTATCTTTATTTATATACACCAATTTTAAAATCAATGCAAAAAGAGGCAATAATAAAAACATCATTTTAGGTATGTTGTGCAACATATCCTCTATAAATTTTTCAGCCGGATCAGGGTAACTATTTAGTTCGATAGTTCTTTTGATAAAATAATGCTTTATAAATCCATCCCTTTTATCTTTTGGCAGTGCTGCTTGCGACTTTTCGTAATCAACAACTGTTGTATCTTTTACACGCCAATTACTTTTCCACTTATTTTTATCTTTCTTAAATGCCTTAACATCTGTATGGTTATCACTTGTATCTTTTGCTATTTCTTGTTTAGCTTCTTTTAATATGCTATCTCTTAATCCGCCAGTTATTGGTACATATTTCAAACCTTCCTCTACACTTTTTAGCTTTTCTACTTGTATACTATCTGCTTTGGTTTTCGGTATAGAATCAGCAACTTCAGTTTTATTCTTTTCGCTTTCAACTTCTTTTTTCTCTTTGTTTTTTCCTCCTAAAATAACTAAGAAGAAAACAATGCTTACAAAAATATATAGCCGAATAGGATGGATAAAAGAAACTCTTTTACCTGCAACATATTCTTTTGTTAATTGGCCAGGTTTAAATAATAGAGGTTTTAAAGTGCCAAAAAATTTATGCTCAAAATGAAAATAATCTGCAATGGCATGTGCCACCATGTGTACTGCATTTTCTTTCACTTCGATATTTTCTTGCCCACATTTAGGGCAAAAATGATCATCTACCTGATGACCGCAATTGAGGCAATCTCTTTCTTTTCTAAGTTTAAATGATGACATGGGGCTAATTAACGATAGGATCTGTTCTATTAATGAGTAATGGCTTCAATTGCTTTTTCTTCTGCTTTGGTATGTTTATGTTTAAAGAAAATCATAAATAATACAGTAATTACCAATGCATAAATGGTAAAAGAAAGCCATATGTTGTGCCAATCTTTCACATCTAAAGCTCTACTCAAATCTCCATTTCCAGAAACAGTAATCCCTTTATCTCCTAAAAATTTAAGCAAATGCGGATTGTCTGTGGTAGAACTAACATGATCTGCCAAAGATTGAATACTGGTATAGGCTTTTGTGAAATATTTTTGGATCATCCAACCAGAAACTACACTTCCTAATACTGCACCAAAACCATTAGTCATCATCATAAACAAACCTTGTGCGGATGAACGAGTTTTAGCAGTTGTAGAGGTTTCTACGAAAAGTGAGCCAGAAATATTGAAGAAATCAAATGCCATTCCGTAGACTACGCATGAAAATATAATCATCCATAAATTACCTGCTGGATCTCCGTAAGCAAATAAGCCAAAACGGAAAACCCAAGCTAACATGGCAATAACCATTACCTTTTTAATGCCAAACTTCTTCAAAAAGAAAGGAATAGCTAAGATGAATAAGGTCTCAGAAACCTGAGAAATAGACATGATGATAGTTGAATATTCAATTACAAATGACTCCGCATAAATTGGGAATAACTTAAATTCATCTAAAAATACATCGCCATAAGCGTTTGTTAATTGTAAAGCTCCTCCTAAAAACATAGAGAAAATAAAGAACAAAGCCATTTTATAGTTAGCGAATAACTTAAAAGCATCTAATCCAAACTTTTGAGATAAAGTTGATTTTTCTTCTATTAGTTTAGATGGTGGGCATTTTGGTAAAGTAAAAGCATAAATACCCAAGCCTAAAGCTGCTATACCTGCAATATAAAATTGGTTTGCACTTGCTTTGCTGCCTGTTAAATTAGTAATCCACATGGCTGCAATAAAACCAACTGTTCCCCAAACTCTAATTGGTGGAAAATCTTTAACAACATCTAAGCTGCTAGATTTTAGTGTGGTATATGAGATTGAATTACTTAAAGATATGGTAGGCATGTAAAAACACATGGCTAAAAAAATTGTCCAAAAAAACTCGTTAGGTGTTTCTACTTGTGGTATATAAATCAGCGTTGCTGCATAAAGTATGTGAAGTATACCATATAGTTTTTCTGCATTGATCCATTTATCAGCAATTATACCAGTTATTGTAGGCATAAATAATGATGCAAAACCCATGGTTGCAAAAATTAGCCCAAATTGTGCACCGTCCCATTGTTTAGTGCCAAACCAATAATTTGCAATAGTAATTAACCATGCTCCCCATACAAAAAATTGCATGAAACTCATGATTGTTAACCTAAATTTGATATTCATAAAAGATTGTTTGTTTTGTCGAATTAAAAGTAGCTGAAATTACTCTTATTTTAAAACAAATAACTAGATAGGCTATAAAATTTGTGGAAATAGAAGAGATTGTTGAAACTTTATAAGGGCAAAAATTTACTCAGCATTTCTTTTAGCAATTTCATCTCTAATTCTGGCCGCTTTTTCATAAGCTTCTTCAGCCAAGGCATCTTCTAGCTTTTGTTGCAATTCTTCTATTGATAAAGACTGATATCCGGAAACTGGAATTGACGTTGGCATATCTTCAGAACTTTGTTCTTTAGTTATGGCATCCATGTTTTCTAAAAACAGGAAATCATTTCCTTCAATAACAATACCAGCTGAAGCTAAAATAAATTCGTAAGTATAAATAATAGCATTAAATCTTACTGCCAATGCAATAGCATCAGATGTTCTTGCATCTATTTCTTGAGTAGTTTGTCCATCTGTACAAATTAGCTTTGCAAAAAAAACGCCATCAACCAAGTTGTAAATTATAATCTCGGTAATCTCAATATGGTATGCCTGAGCAAATGATTTAAAAAGATCGTGAGTAAGTGGTCGAGTAGGGGTCATCTTCTCAATTTCTATCGCGATAGCCTGCGCCTCAAACGCACCAATAATGATTGGTAAACGCCTTCTTCCATTTACTTCACCTAATACTAATGCGTAAGCGCCAGATTGGGTTTGGCTATAGGATAAACCTACTATATCAAGTTTTACTTTTTTCATAGACTAGATATGCCATCATTGAGCTTGTTGAAATATGACCAACAAGCTCAGGATGACAGGAAATTTTATGCTTTATGTGCTTTTAATGCAGCAATTATTTTTGGAACAACTTCAAATGCATCACCCACAATACCGTAATCTGCAACTTTAAAGAAAGGAGCTTCTGGGTCTTTGTTAATTACTACAATCACTTTTGAAGAACTAACACCAGCTAAATGTTGTATGGCGCCAGAAATACCAATGGCGATATATAAATTTGGGCTAATGGCAATACCGGTTTGACCAACATGTTCTGAATGTGGTCTCCAATCTGCATCAGAAACTGGTTTAGAACATGCCGTTGCTGCACCTAATAACTCTGCCAACTCTTCAATCATTCCCCAGTTTTCAGGGCCTTTTAAACCTCTACCAGCAGAAACAACTAATTCTGCATCTGGTAAAGAAATCTTATTGGTTGCTCTAACAATTTCTTTAACAATAGCTGTTAAATCTGTTGCCTTAACTTCAGGACTAAAGTTTTCGATAGTTACATCTACTGCATTTTCTTTAACACCAAAAGCATTTGGATTTAAAGCAATTACTTTATTTGCTGATGTTAATGTTGTTGTTGCAAAAGCTTTACCAGAGAAAGCAGTTTTCTTTACAGAAAAACCACCATCAAAATTCGGTATTTCTACTGCACCATCAACTAAACCAGCTTTAAGTTTTACTGCAATACGCGGTGCTAAACCTTTACCAGAGAAAGAGTTAGAAAGCACTACAATATCTGCGCTTTCTTTTTGAGCAGCTTCAGCAATTACAGCAGCATAAGCCTGATTTACAAAGTTTTTTAACTGGTCTGTTGCAACATTTAAAATTTTAGCCGCACCATATTTGCCTAATTCTTTTAAATCTGCTTCTGCAACATTTCCAATTGAAACTGCAGTTAAACTTGTATTTTGATTATCTGCGATAGCTTTTGCATAAGAAACTGCTTCAAAAACAGATTTCTTAAATTTACCATCGGCTTGTTCTACATATACTAATACTGACATATATTATTTGTTTAGCTGTTAGTTGTTTAGCTGTTAAGTTGTTACTTAGATTGTAAACAAAAAACACTTAGTTTATTTTAAATAATTATTTGGTTGAGGGCCAAAATAACTTAAAGCCCTTATAAGTAAACATTAAATTACTTTAGCTTCGCTATGTAACAAACCGATTAAATCTTCTGCACTTTCTGCTGCTACCAATTTAACCGCACCGCGAGGAGCTGGAGTTTCGAATTTGGTAACTTTACCTAATTCGTCAATTGCTGTAGCTTCTACAACTGTTAAAGGTTTAGTTCTAGCAGACATGATACCACGCATATTAGGAATTTTTGCTTCTGCAGTACCTTCAGCACAACTTGCCACAAATTTGCCTGTTACAGAGACAACTTCTTTTCCACCCTCAATTTCTCTTTCAATTGTAGCAGTAGAACCATCATAATCTAATTTTTTAATAATCGAGATCGATGGAATATCTAAAAATTCGCCAATCATTGCCGCAACTTGAGATCCATTGTAGTCAATAGATTCACGTCCACATAAAATGATATCGAAATCATTTGCTTTTGCATATTCTGCAATTTGGAAGGCAGTAAAGTAAGCATCTCTTGGAGCAGCATTAATCCTAACAGCATCATCAGCACCAATTGCTAATGCTTTTCTAATGGTAGGCTCGGTTGCAGCCTCGCCAACATTAATAACGGTAACTGTTCCTTTACCACCTTCACAAAGTTCTATTGCTCTTGATAAAGCAATTTCATCATAAGGATTTACAATAAATTGTACACCTGCAGTATTGAATTGTGTATTATCGTTGGTAAAAGTTATTTTTGTAGTTGTGTCGGGCACATTACTGATACAAACTAATATTTTCATACGTTTACATTTGTTTTAAAGGTAATGAAGCTATTATTGATTAGGTATTCAAAAATAGATTCTTAAATTGTCTTTGTGCAAATCTAATTAAAAAAGCAGGGATTTAAAATGCAAAATACGCGATTAGCCAAGTTATTAGAGTTTTTAGAGAGCGATCCTAACGATAGCTTTATTTTGTACGCATTAGCAACAGAATATAACTCATTAAATGACATAGAAAATGCATTTAAATATTATTTATTATTGATAGATCATCATCCAGATTATGTTGGCACCTATTATCATTTAGGTAAGTTATTCGAAAAAGAAAATCAAAAAGATAAAGCAATAGAAATTTATCAGAAAGGGATGCAAACTGCAAGAACTAAACGAGATATGCATGCTTTATCAGAATTACAAGGTGCCTATAATTCTGCTGCAGGTTTAGATTATGAGGATGATTAAATCCCGAAGCCTTAAAGAGGCTTGATGATATGGCTAAAAAACAACTCTTATTTATTAGAAATGTACTTTTTTTTACATTTACTGCATTTGGAGGTGCACAGGCACATATTTCTTTATTATTGAGGTATTTTGTTAAATCAGCTCATTTTATTACAGAAGAAGAATTACTTGAGTTAAATGCTTTGGCACAAGTTTTACCTGGACCAGCATCTACTCAAACATTGGTGGGCATTGGATATAAAGTAGGAGGGTTAAAATTAGCCATCATAACTTTTTTGATTTGGATTTTACCTTCAGCAGCCATAATGACGTTTGCAGCAATAAGTTATGCCTTATTTGATCAGAAGCAAAAATTTTTAGAAATCTTAAAATTTATACATCCAATTGCCTTGGGTATCGTTGCTTATGGAGCATATACTTTGGCTAGAAAAGTATTGATAAACGAAGTAGCTATATTGTTAGCCTTTGGGGCAGTTGTGGCAACTTTGGTTTTAAAAAATGCCTATGTATTTCCATTGGCAATTCTAATCGGCGGAATGGTGTCTTCTGCTATCGGAACACCAACAGAAGAAGCACAGATTAGGGTTAGATTATTCTCAAATATCAATCCAAGAAAACTAACCTATTTTATTGGAGTATTGTTATTTATGGCCATGCTTGGTGCTATTATTAATAGAACATCTCCTTTTAGTTTACCTATAAGGTTATTCGAAAATTTCTACCGTAACGGAATTTTTGTTTTTGGTGGAGGCCAGGTTTTGGTACCATTAATGTTTACCGAATTTGTGCAAATGAAACAATATTTAATACAATCTGATTTCATTTCGGGTTTTGCCTTGCAACAAATATTACCTGGACCAACATTTTCGTTTACGAGTTATTTGGGTAGTTTAAGTATGAAAAACGGAGGTTATGGAATAGGTGGACAGATATGGGGAGGACTACTAGCAGTACTTGGAATTAATTTACCTGGTTTAATTTTGGTATTATTTATCGTTCCTTTTTGGAATGACTTAAAGAAGATAACAAGAATTAAACATTCATTATCTGGAATTAACGCAGTAAGTGTAGGTTTTATTTTTGCCGCATTTATATTACTGGCAAAGCCAATTGGTATCAACTGGCTGCCAATAACATTGATTATAACTACATTTTTAACCTTAAATTTTACTAAAATTAGTCCGCCGTTAATTATCCTTGCAGGAGTGGTTTTAGGATTTATATTGTAACTACTATTTACCAAATGAGTAGCCAATTCCAATAGACAGAATGTTAGTGTTTATTTTGTCTATCGTGAAGTTAGGGTCGTCTTTGGCAACCATCATATTGCTTAACCCTCTACTATATGATGTATTAACAGAAATTCCACTTTTAAATTCATACCCCATTAATAAGCTAGCACCAACTTCTAAGCGTTTATATTTATTTATTAGTGGAGATTCATCATCGCTATATAAATCATATTTTACTAATTCATTTACCGTAGTGGTATGATCTGCAGAAATTCCATAGGCAATATTTGGCCCAATACCCATGTAAAAATTTTGTTGATGATATAAAAAGTGAATAGGTAAATCAACTGTTAATAGATTGAATTTATTCTTTTCAGTAAATGAAGTTGATTTTGACGACAATAATAATTGAGGTTTAACGCTAAAATTATTCCCGACGCTGACATTTACTGTTCCACCAATATTGAACCCGGTACCAACAAAAGAAAGCGTTCCTGCTAATCCTTCACTTTTCTGATGAAGTAGTAAATAATTTTGTTGCAAACCAGCAATCAAACCGAATTTGATTTTTTTGTTTTCAATAGCTTTTTCTTCAACAATTATTGGTGCAATAGGTTTTTCTACCACCTTCGGAGCATCTTGCTCTAATTTTTTTGTTGTACTTTTCGGTGCAGTAGCTATCGGCTTTTTAACCGGAGCTTTTGGTTTCTGACTTTGGGCATTTGCTTGAAATGCTAATCCAATAATTAGAATTGAAAATAAAATGTGTAGCTTTTTCATGATTTAGTTTTTACTGTTAATAGCTTATTATTGAGCTTATAGTATAAAACTAAGGCTGTTGGCCAATTTATTTTATAACACTGATTAAAGCGTAACTTTAAATGAGCGAAAGTCTATTTTGAACAAGCGAAGCACATCATTAATAAATGACAAAATTATTCCTACAATCAGAAAAAACTGATTATAGGAATAATAAATATGGTTTTAATTTTAAAAAGGAGCTTCTTCGTCCGTAAAATCATCCATTTTAGATGGTCTGATGATTACATTTCCCTCTGGTTTATCAAAGCTAGCAGATGGCATCATTTGGCTTTCTGAGAAACTATTCTGAGGTGCAAAATTATCTTCCAAATCGGCAAACTTAACGTATTTTCCAATAAAGCGAAGAGGTACAATTCCAGTTTCACCGTTACGGTGTTTTGCAATAATTACCTCACCAACACCAGCCATAGAGCGACCATTTTCATCTTCAGTCAAACCATAATATTCAGGTCTGTATAAAAATAGTACCATATCGGCATCTTGCTCAATAGATCCAGATTCACGCAAATCTGATAACATAGGGCGTTTCCCATTAGGGCCAGGTCTACTCTCTACCGCACGACTTAATTGTGAAAGTGCCAATACAGGAACATCGAGTTCTTTTGCAACCGATTTTAAAGCCCTTGAGATACTACCAATTTCTTGCTCACGGTTACCACCACCACTTTGTCCTTCACCTTTGCCATGCATTAATTGTAAATAATCGATAATAATTAATTGGATATCGTATTGGGCTTTCAACCTACGGCATTTTGCCCTAAACTCAAATATATTTAATGCAGGAGTATCGTCAATTAAGAGAGGTGCCTCTGTTAAAGTTCCAATTTTGCTGTGTAATTGTTGCCATTCCCATTCGGCTAAATTTCCTTTCCTTATTTTTTCTTGCTCAATTTCGGTTTCACCAGAAATTAAACGATTTACCAACTGTACTGATGACATCTCTAGCGAGAAAACTACAACTGGTCTTTTAAAATCTACAGCAGCATTACGGGCACAAGTAAGTACAAAGGCAGTTTTACCCATTGCAGGTCTCGCTGCAATAATTACTAAATCCGATTTCTGCCAACCACCAGTAATTCTATCTAAATCTGTGAAGCCAGAAGGTACACCTGTTAAACCATCTGTTTTAGTACGCAATTCTTCAAGCGTAGCCAAAGATTGTTTAATAATCTCGTCCATCTTCTGGGTATCTCTACGCAAGTTATTTTGGGCGATATCAAATAAATTCTTCTCAGCATGATCTAAAAGGTCAAAAATATCAGTAGTATCTTCGTAAGCATTAGATATAATTTCGGTAGAAATTCTTATCAGTTCACGCTGAATATATTTCTGTGATATGATACGAGCGTGGTACTCTATATTTGCAGCCGATGCTACGCGGTTGGTTAAATTTGTGATATAATACGCTCCACCAACAATTTCTAGTGTGCCTTGGGTACGCATCTCTGAAGTAACTGTTAAAATATCAACAGGTTTAGATTTTTGAAACAATGTTTGTATAGCTTCGAATATCTTTTTATGCGCTTCGGCATAAAATACTTCGGGTTTTAGAATATCGATAACGGTAGACAAAGCATCTTTTTCTAACATTAAAGCCCCTAAAACAGCTTCCTCCAAATCAACAGCTTGTGGCGGTATTTTGCCCATTGTACTCATTGATGGTGTAAGCCTTGCTTTTCTTGCTGAAGTTGAAAATTTCCCTTGTCCCTGTTGTTCGTTATCCGTAATCATTTAACAAAAGTAGTTAAAAGTTGAGCGTTTTGTTTTAACAAGTTTTAACTTGTTTGTTAACAATTTTTGTTGATAAGCGTTTGCCGATTGGCTTTATAGAGAACGCTAGCGGTAAACTATTTTTATTACTTTTGCATAATGGATAATTTTAGAAGACCACAACGTGCTAAAGAGAATAATGAATTTGTTTTTGGAATAAGAGCAGTTATTGAAGCAATTAAAGCTGGCAGAGATATTGAAACTATATATTTACAACGTGGTCTATCTGGTGATTTGTTTACTGAATTAAAAACATTATTACACGGCACTTTAATTCCATTAAGTGTTGTTCCGATAGAGAAGTTGAACAGAATGTCTCAGAAGAACCATCAAGGGGTGATAGCGGTAATCTCTCCAATTACTTACCAAAATATTGAAGATATTATTCCGGCAATTTTTGAACAAGGAGAAACCCCGCTTATATTGGTGCTAGATAGTGTAACTGATGTTCGTAATATGGGTGCAATTGCCCGTACAGCTGCATGTGTTGGTGCGCACGCCATTGTTGTTCCGTTAAAAAATGCAGCCCAAATTAATGCCGATGCTATAAAAACATCAGCAGGTGCACTTTTTAATATTCCAATTTGCAGGCACGACAATTTACGTAAAGTTTGTTTGTTTTTGCAAGATAGTGGTTTGCAAGTAGTTGCTTGTACAGAAAAAACAAATGATTTAATTTATGTTCCAGATTATACTTTGCCAACAGCAATTGTAATGGGATCTGAAGACGAAGGTATTTCTAACGATCTTTTAAGAGTAGCTAATCATTTGGCTAAAATACCAATGGCAGGTAAAATTGAATCGCTAAATGTTTCTGTTGCTGCAGGTGTGATTATGTATGAAGCTATAAGACAGAGATCTTTATAGAATGTAAATAATAAGATGGAAAATATACTTAAATTCCATCTTATAAGTATTTGATTTATATAAACTTACTTCCAAATTTTGCTTTAACATCTGCCACTATGTTTTTTACATTTTGCTCCTCATCACGAGGGCAAATAAGTAGCATGTCATTAGATTCTACTACAATATAGTTATGCAAACTTTGCAAGATTACTAATTTTTCTCCTGGCACATTAACCATACAGTTTGAAGAATCAAACATCATTACCTGTTCTGAAGGTATAACCGCATTACCTACATAGTCTTTTTCGGCCATTTCGTAAATTGATGCCCAAGTACCTAAATCAGACCAACCAAAATCTGCAGGCAGCACGTAAACATTATCAGCTTTTTCCATAATGCCAAAATCTATAGAGATATTGGTACATTGTAAATAAGCATTTGCGATAAATTTAATCTCGTTATCTGTATTATAAAAATTTACTCCTTGATGAAAAATTTCGTGCATATCTGGTAGATGCTTTTCGAAAGCCTGGTTAATCGCTTTCGCAGACCAAATAAATATACCTGCATTCCACAAAAAATCTCCACTTTGAATAAAAGACTGTGCTAGTTCCAGATTAGGTTTTTCGGTAAAGGTTTTTACCTTATGAATTTCTGGATCGTTATTTAAAACTTCATCTATATATTGTATGTAGCCATATCCAGTATCTGGTCTGTTTGGTTTAATACCTAAAGTTATTAAACATTTATGTTTGGCTGCTGCTTCCATAGATTGCTCTATGGCATGGATAAATTCTTTTTGATTAGCAATGGTATGGTCAGATGGTGCTACAACAATAACTGCATCTGGATTGAGTTCTGCTATCTTCATCGAACCATAAGCAATGCAAGGTGCTGTATTGCGCATTATCGGCTCTGCCAAAATCTGGTTTGTACTGATAGCTGGCAATTGCTCTTTAACTAAATCAATATAGATTTCGTTTGTTACTATGAAAATATTTTCTGGTGGACAGATCTGCAAAAATCTATCGTACGTACTTTGAATAAGTGTTTTACCTACGCCAAAAAAATCTATAAACTGCTTTGGGAATTCTGTACGGCTTACTGGCCAAAAGCGACTGCCAACACCGCCAGCCATAATTAATGCGTAGTTGTTTTTATTCATATATCACAAATATATATTTTATTAGATAATACCTTCTTGCAAAAGGTCATGCAAATGTATCATTCCATAGTATGTATTGTCTTTTGTTACCAAAAGTTGTGTAATGTTGTTTTCCTTAATTATTTCTAGTGCTAAAAGTGCCAATTCATCTTTATCAATCTGCTTCGGATTTTTATTCATTAGGTCTGCAGCAGTAATATTTTCTAAATTGGTATGTTTTTCCAACATCCTTCTAATATCACCATCAGTTATTATTCCCAACACATTATTATCGGCTATAACAACAACAGCACCTAAACGGTTTTTACTAATTTCAATAATTACATCTTTAACAGCAGCAGTAGGAGCAATGCTAGGTCTTTCGTTTTTAGCTGCTAAATCTCCAGCTTTAAGATACAAACGTTTGCCTAATGATCCACCTGGATGGTAACGAGCGAAATCTTCAGTATTAAATTCCCTAGCCTCTAATAAACAGATGGCTAATGCATCGCCTAAAGCTAATTGTGCAGTTGTACTTGTTGTTGGGGCAAGATTATGCGGGCAAGCTTCTTTTTCTACACTTGCATTTATAATTAGATCTGCTTGTTTAGCTAAATCAGATTCTAAAGATCCCAACATACCAATTAATAAATTCCCAGACTGCTTAAGTAGTGGAGCCAATAATTTAATTTCTGGGGTATTTCCACTTTTAGATAGGCACATTACAATATCATCTTTTTGGATCATTCCTAAATCACCATGTACTGCATCTGCAGCATGCATAAAAACTGCAGGTGTACCAGTCGAATTAAATGTTGCAACAATCTTTTGCGCAATGATTGCACTTTTACCAATTCCTGTAACAATAACACGTCCCTTGCTCTCTAAAATAGCATGTACAACTTTTACAAAATCTTCGTTAATGTACTGTAAAAGGTTTGAAATGGCCTCTGATTCTAACTTCAAGGTAGAAATAGCGGACTCGATAATAGATTTTTTACTTTTCAAAGAGAATTTATTAGTATATTGATGCTTTAATTACTGCAAAATTATGTTATTTTGAACAATAATAGCACAGAATATTTGACACAAAAAATGGACGTGAAAAAGTCGTTGTTTGATAATTTGCAAACTTTCTTTGGTTTCGACAATTTTAAAGGAGACCAGGAGTCAATAATTACCAACATCTTAGAAGGAAATAATACGTTTGTAATTATGCCTACGGGCGGGGGTAAATCTATATGTTACCAATTACCAGCATTAATGAGCGAAGGAACTGCAATTGTAATTTCTCCCTTAATTGCCTTGATGAAAAATCAAGTAGATCAGTTGAGAGCATTTGGAGGAAGTGACAGCATTGCACATTTTTTAAACTCGTCATTAAATAAAACTGAAATAGCTCAGGTAAAAAGCGATTTGCTTGATGGCCAAACTAAATTACTATATGTTGCTCCAGAATCTTTAGCTAAGCAAGAAAACGTGGAGTTTTTGAGGTTACTTAAAATTTCATTTGTTGCTGTTGATGAAGCACACTGTATTTCTGAATGGGGACATGATTTTAGACCTGAATATCGCAAAATTAGGCAAGTAATTAGTGGTTTAGGAGAACATATTCCAATTATTGCTTTAACAGCTACTGCAACACCAAAAGTGCAGCAGGATATTGTTAAAAACTTGCAAATGACAGATGCAACTTTGTTCAAATCATCATTCAATAGACCGAACCTTTTTTATGAAATTCGCCCTAAACGTGATGTAATTAAGGAAATTATCAGATATATTAAGTACAATACAGGTAAATCTGGAATTATTTATTGCTTAAGCCGTAAAAAGGTAGAGGAAGTTGCCGAAAGTTTAAACCTAAATGGTATTAAAGCACTACCATATCATGCAGGTTTGGAGCCTAAGGTTAGAGCCGAAACTCAAGACAAATTTTTAATGGAAGATGCCGAAGTAATTGTTGCAACAATTGCTTTTGGTATGGGCATAGATAAACCAGATGTTCGTTTTGTGATTCATCACGACATTCCAAAAAGTATGGAAGGATACTATCAGGAAACGGGTAGGGCAGGTAGAGATGGTGGAGAAGGTGTTTGTATTGCATTTTATGCTCAAAAAGATGTAGATAAGCTTGCTAAGTTTATGAAAGACAAACCTGTTTCTGAAAGAGAAATAGGTACTCAAATACTTAAAGAAGTAATAGATTATGCTGAATCTGGTGTTTGTAGAAGAAAACAGATTTTACATTATTTTGGAGAAAATTTTAATGAAACTGGTTGCAATTGTATGTGCGATAATTGCAAAAAACCAAAACAACAGTTTGAAGCAGAAGAGCATTTGCTTACTTTTTTGAAATTAATAAAATCTACTGGAGAAAAATTTGATGATGCCCATTTACTTAATATTTTTATGGGTAGCGAAACCGCTCAAACTATTGCTTATGAGCAGAATAAATTGCCAGAATTTGGTTTAGGTAAACAAGAAGGAGAAATTCTGTGGAAATCTTTAATTAGACAAGCCGTATTAAATAATTTCGTGTCTAAAGATATTGATAATTATGGCTTGTTACGTTTAACAAAAGGCGGTAAAGAGTTCATAGAAAATCCCTATAGCTTAAAATTCATTTTAAATGAATTGATTGAAAATGCAGCTGATGATGATGAGGATGATGTAAAACATGGCACTGGTGCTTTGGATACGCAGTTATTACTTTTACTTAAAGATTTACGTAAAAAGATTGCCAAGCAAAAAAATGTACCGCCATTTGTTGTTTTCCAAGATCCATCTTTAGAAGAGATGTGTACACATTATCCTATTGCAACCGATGAATTGAAACAAATTTCGGGAGTTGGACATGGTAAGGCTTTAAAATTTGGAGCACCATTTATAGAACTCATCAAAAAATATGTAGACGATAACGATATCGAAAGACCTATTGACTTGGTAATTAAAACTCAGGCTAACAAATCTGCATTAAAAGTTTCCATTATTCAAAATATTGATAGACAAATTGGGTTAGAAGATATTGCTCGCTCTAAAGGCATCAGCTATTTTGATATTTTAAAGGAATTGGAAGCAATTGTAAATTCTGGCACCAAACTAAATCTAGGTTACTTTGTAGATGAAGTAATTGATGAAGATAGACAAGATGAGGTTTTCGATTATTTTAGAGCTGCCGATACTGATTCAATTGACGAAGCCCTGAGCGATTTAGGTGAAAGCGATTATACTCGCGAAGAAATACAACTAATGCGGATTAAATTTATGTCTGAATTAGGAAACTAAAAACAATGTAAGATGGAATAGGTAAGATGTAAGTTCCATATTCAATATTCCATTTTACGTTTTACATACCAAAAATGCTACAACTAGATAAATTAAAACACCAACACTCTAATAACTTCTTTTTAATGGCTGGCCCTTGTGCCATTGAGGGCGAAGATATTGCCATGAGAATAGCAGAGAAAATTGTTACGTTAACAGATAAACTCCAAATTCCTTATATTTTTAAAGGTTCTTATCGCAAAGCAAATAGAAGTAAAGGAAGCTCTTTTACTGGAATAGGTGATGAGAAAGCATTAAAGATTTTAGAAAAAATTGGTAAGGAGTTCGACGTGCCAACGGTTACAGATATCCACGAAAGTGGAGAAGCAGCAATGGCAGCAGCCTATGTAGATGTATTACAAATACCAGCTTTTTTATGCCGCCAAACAGATTTATTAATTGCAGCAGCTGAAACTGGTAAAGTTGTTAATGTAAAAAAAGGACAGTTTTTATCGGCGGGATCCATGAAATTTGCAGTTGACAAAATTATAGACTCAGGAAATAATAGGGTTATACTTACAGATAGAGGAAATACATTTGGCTACCAAGATTTAATTGTTGATTATCGCGGCTTGCCAGAAATGCAAAGTTTTGGTGTACCAGTGGTTATGGATTGTACACATTCTTTACAACAACCAAATCAAAGTAGTGGTGTAACTGGTGGAAAACCGGAATTAATTGCAACCATTGCTAAAGCGGCTATTGCTGTAGGTGCAGATGGTTTGTTTATAGAAACTCATCCAGATCCTGCAAATGCAAAATCTGATGGTGCCAATATGCTAAATTTGGCCTTACTTGAAGATTTGTTGGTTAAACTTATTCGCGTTAGGCAAGCTGTTATATAAATGATCGGAAACAATATCTTTTTATCAGCTGAGTGGCGAAAACTAGCTTTGGCTAACTATGAGGTTGATAAAGAGATTTTGACAAAATACCTTCCTCCATTTACTGAATTAGACGATTGGCAAGGCAAATATTATGTTAGTCTTGTTGGGTTTATGTTTGTGAACACCAAATTAAAAGGTTTTAATATTCCATTTCATGGTAATTTTGAAGAAGTAAATTTAAGGTTTTATGTAAAGTACAAAGACGAAACAGGAACTTGGAAAAGAGGTGTAGTTTTTGTGAAGGAAATTGTACCAAAACCAGCCATTACCTTTATTGCAAATACTATTTATAAAGAGAATTATCAAACTTTACCAATGAAACATCTTTGGGTAGAAAGCGATGATGACTTAAAAGTTGAATATGCTTGGAAAACCAAAAAATGGAATTCATTCTCAGTTACAGCAAACTCACAAAGTGAGATTATAGCAATAGATAGTGAAGAAGAATTTATAACTGAACATTATTGGGGATATACTAAAATTGCAGCAAACTTAACATCAGAATATGGTGTAGAGCATCCCAAGTGGGAAGTTTATCCAATTAAAGAATACAATATTGATGTAGATTTTGGGTGCAATTATGGCGATGAATTTAGCATCTTAAATAGTACCAAACCTAATTCTGTAATGTTGGCAGAAGGTTCTCCTATCTACGTACTCAAAGGCAAAAAAATAAGAAACTAAATTCTGTGGTAATCTCCACGCCAATCTTTAATTGCTAATTTAATATTCTTTGAAGATAGATTTTCTTTAATAGTTATATCTACAAGCGCAACAAATTCTTCATCACTTGCAAACCTCAGCGCTAAAATTTGGCTCATTTTTAAAACTGATGGTAGCATTTTGCCAGACAATATATAATAACGTAATCTCTCATCAGCTCTTGCTGCTCTATCTTGTGCTTTTAAAGCATAAAACCTGGCGAAAATTAAAGTAAAGCCTATCAGTATAAACGCTAGCGCAATTAGGGTATGAGTTAAATCAGTTTGTTTTATTAACATGTAAATTGATAGTGCAATACCTATTAATGTAAATGGCACTGTAAAAAAATGAAAAGGAGGACTAAATCTTACATGGTTTTGGTAATTCTGAGACATATTTTAAATTTTTGTAATCACAAATTCTGTTCTTCTATTCTTTTTTCTTCCGTCGTCAGTAGTATTATCTGATTTAGGTTTAGTTTCTCCATAACCTTTAAAGGTTAATCTTTTTTTAGCTATACCTTTGTTAATTAAGTATTCATAAACAGCTTTAGCTCTATTTTCTGATAATTTTTCATTTAGCTTTATATCTCCTACATTATCTGTATGCCCTTCAATTTCTATAGCCAAAGTTGGGTTGTTCTTTAATAAGTCTATGAGCAGGTCTAACTCTAAGATAGATGTTTGTAATAATTCATACTTATTGGTATCAAAAAAAATATTTTGCAAGGTTACGTTATTTCCTACTTTAATTTTATCTAGCAAGATCTCTATTTCATATGGTTTATTATTGGTTGTTTCATTCAATCCAAAATGCTGAGAGTTAAATAAATAACCTTCTGCATCTACATTAAATAAATAAGTGTTGCCCGTAGGCATAACCGCCAAAAAATCTCCAGTTTCACTTGATGTATAATCATTAAAAACAGCATTTTTTGTTTGCAAATTAATAACCATTACATTAGCTTCTAGTAATGCTTTTGTCTCTCTATCTTTAACTATTCCTTTAACATAAGTAACAGGTAAAGGTTTTATTTGTTGTGGCAATTTAAAGCGATATATATCCTGATCACCAAAACCACCATCATTAATATTAGAAGAGAATAGTCCTTCTGTTCCGTCGGCAGTTACAATTAAGCCAATTTCTTCATTAAAAGTATTAATAGGATAACCAAGGTTGATGGGAGTAGAAAACTCATTATTTTCAGCTAGCCGACTATAAAAAATATCTTTGTTACCAAAGCCAGGCCAACCATCAGAAGAAAAATAAAGTGTTTTGCCATCAGCATGGATAAAAGGTGTGTTTTCATCATATGGCGTATTAATTTTTGGCCCTAAATTTACAGGAGCTGTCCATTGCCCTTCGTCTGTTAAATTACTTTTCCAAATGTCATAACCTCCAATCCCTCCTGGTCTGTTACTAACAAAATAGAGTGTATTTCCATCAGGACTTATAGATGGTTGTGATTCCCAAAATTCTGAATTGATTACCTTTCCTAAATTTATTGGTTTACCCCATTGGCTGCCCTCTTTTCTGGAGACATAAATATCACACCTACCCAAACCTTCAGGTCTATTACAGCCTGTAAAAAACAGATACTTACCATCTGGTGAGATAGATTGCGCACCTTCGTTATAATTTGGAGTATTGATCTGGTTGCTTAACGGCTCGGCTTTTTGCCATTCGTTATTTTTTATGGTAGAAGTAAAGAAATCTTCATTTCCATCTATTACTCTAGAAAAAATGATGGTTTGGCCATCGGCTGTTAACGCAGGAAAATAATCTCTATTTGCACTATTGATGTAAAAGCCCATATTAATAGGCTCGTATTTAATTGGTGATTTAATAGCGATCGATGCAAAATCACAATCTAAAATGTACTTTTTTGTTTTACTGATATATTCTTCATCGTTTCCTTTATAAACCTGCTGAAAAGTTTGAAAATTTGATTTAGCCTGAGCATATTCACCAGATAATAACTCACTTTCTCCTAAAACGTAATAAATTCTGGCTTCAACGGCTGCAGCAGATGTTATTGCTTTTTTATAATGATCAGCAGCTTTTGGATAATCTTTTAACCTTCTATAAACATCTCCCAACTGGATATGAGCCAATTGAAATTTTGGATCTGCTTTTACAGCTTCATCCAAATATTTGATAGCCTCATCGAATATATTTTGACGCAAATATTGTTGCGCATCTTCAAAACTCGATTGTGCTTTTTTAATAGTAGAGTTTTGAGCCTTAGTAGTTAAAGCCAAACAACACAAAATAAGTATCAGATATTTATACATCTATGCTAAAATTGATACTAACTAATGTAAATAAAATATCGAATATTATGGAATGTTAAGGAATTTATGGGTTTGAAGTGAGATTTCCCATTTCGGATTTGCCATAACATAATCTACAATTAAAGGTGTCATTTCTTTAGATTTAGACCATTCTGGCTGTAAGTAAAGTTTGCAAGTTGATGAGACACTTTCCGCATATTTTTCTGCCCATTCGAAATCACTTTTATTGAAAACAATCACTTTTAGTTCATTTGCAAAAGGAGTAATATCTGGCCTTGGAGCTTTAAATTTTTTTGGTGATAAACAAATCCAATCCCAAGAACCTGATAATGGATAAGCTCCTGAAGTTTCTATAAAAGTTAATATGCCTCTATCTTGAAGTTTTTTGGTAAGGTAATCCAAATTATAGATTAAAGGCTCTCCGCCAGTAACTACTACAGCTTTACCAGGAAATGTATCTGCTTTTTCTACAATATCATCAGAAAGTGTAAGTGGATGTAATTCTGCATCCCAACTTTCTTTTACATCACACCAATGACAACCCACATCACAACCTCCTAAACGAATAAAATATGCAGCTTTACCTGTATTGTATCCTTCTCCCTGTATTGTATAAAATTCTTCCATTAAAGGAAGTAATGTGCCATCTTCTGGTATATTGTGTGCCATTTTGTAAATTAGAGCGCAAATATACACATTCAATAAAGTAGAAAAGATGATTTGGGTAAAGGTTTTGTCAAAACAAGAAGCTGAAAGAGAAGATTTTGTAGAGATGGCGAAGGTAGATGGCAAGAAAATATGTTTAATTAAACACCAGGGAAAGTTTTCTGCAGTTCAAAATACCTGCCCACATGCTGGCGGAATTTTGAGTGGGGGTTGGTGTAAGGAAGGGAATATTATCTGCCCAATACATCGCTGGGAATATAATTTAACAACGGGAAGAGGAGCAGAAGGGCAGGGAGATTATATTGATATCTACCCAACAGAGTTGAGAGAAGATGGTTTGTATGTTGGTTTAAAAGAAAATTTGTGGAAACGATTGTGGAAATAATAACGTTTTTAGCTTTTAGGGCGTTTTAACACGCTTTCCCCTTTATCTTTTTAGCTGTACTTCGACTACGCTCAGGATGACAGCAAAAAAGGATGCCGCTTCAATCGTTAACGCAACCCCCCAAATTCAAAAACTAACTTAATAAATATCGATTAAAAAAACCTTTGCAGTCCAAGACCTCAATTTGCGAAAAGTAAAAATCTTCCGTGTCTTCGGTAATGATGCAGGTGCACTTATTTTCTATAGCGGCATAATATTCCAAGCCATCTTCAAAATCGTGTATTTTTTTATTGCTTAAAGTTTTGAGCACACCATCGGTTAAATTTTCTGCAATATTTATATGTGCACAGAGTAAATCAATCTTTTGTTTAGCTAAAGCTGACTTATGTTTTTTCTCTGCAAAGTAAAATGCAATTGCTAAACAAATAGGAGAGGTGTAAACTTCAAATTTTGGGTTGGAGGCTAGACTTAAAATCCTTGATGAATAAGTAAATAAGGGATATTCTTTGTTCAGTACAGAAACAAGAATATTCGCATCTAAGAAAATCCTAACCATTATTTTTTTGATGTAAAGAACTCATCCTTGCTAGCTTTACGAGAAGTTTTAGGTGTGCGCTTATATTCTACTTCGCCCTCAGCAACCATACTAACCCAATCTGCAATTGGAAAATCTTCTAGAGATTTATATTCTTTGGCTGTTACCTGAGTTAGAAGGTGTTCTATTAAACGAGATAAACTAATATTGTGAGCTGCAGCATATTTTTTTGCCTTCTCAACAACTTCTTGATTAAAGCTTAAAGTTAATTTTGCATCCATAATTCTCTGATTTAATAATCAAAGATAACAATTAATACGTGAAGTAAAAATTATTTATACGTATGACTACGTAAGCTTTTAGCTTTAGTCTTTCAGCTTAGGAATAGATTTCTCCCTTTGCAGATGCTAACGTATTCTTCAATAAACCAACAATTGTCATTAAACCCACGCCACCTGGAACAGGAGTAATCCAAGATGCTTTTGGAGCGACGTTATCAAAATCAACATCTCCGTACAATTTAAATCCAGATTTAGTCTCTGTAGATGTTTCTCTATTGATACCTACATCAATGATAATTGCACCAGGTTTAACCATATCAGCAGTAACAAAATTCTTTCTACCAATTGCTGCAACTACAATATCACCCTGTAAAACCATCTCTTTTAGGTTATGCGTTTTACTGTGTGTAAGCGTTACCGTACAGTTTCCTGGGTTTGCATTACGAGCCAATAAAATACTCATCGGACTACCTACAATATTACTTCTACCAACTACAACACAGTGTTTGCCAGTTGTATCGATATTATAAGCTTGCAACATTAATAAAATACCATAAGGTGTTGCAGGAATAAAACAAGGTAAATTACGCATCATTCTACCCAAGTTAACTGGATGAAAACCGTCAACATCTTTGCGGTAATCAATAGTTTCAGTTACTTTTTCAGGATCGATATGTTTAGGTAAGGGCAACTGAACGATTAGACCATCTACATCAGCATCTTTATTAATCTCTTCTATTTTAGCTAATAACTCATCTTCAGTAACCGAATTATCATATCTAAATAATGAAGATTTGAAACCCACTTTCTCACAGTTTTTCATTTTGCTAGCTACATAAGTTTCGCTACCACCATCGTTACCAACTAATATGGCAACCAAATGAGGTTTACGTCCACTTTGTGCTAAAAAAGCCGCTGCTTCTGCTGCTATTTCTGTTTTAATCTTTTCTGATGCGAATTTGCCGTCGAGTAGTTGCATTGATATTTGGATGTGAGATGTGAGATGTGAGACGTGAGATTGGAACTAAGTCTCAAATCTCATATCTAATGTCTCAAATCTGGTTTAATCTAATTTTAAAACTGCCATAAACGCTGATTGTGGAATTTCTACATTACCCACTTGGCGCATACGTTTTTTACCTTTTTTCTGTTTCTCCAATAACTTACGTTTACGAGAAATATCACCACCATAACATTTAGCAGTAACGTCTTTACGTAAAGCACTTAAAGTTTCACGAGCAATAACTTTTGCACCGATAGAAGCTTGTATTTTAATCTCAAACTGCTGACGAGGAATCAGTTCTCTCAACTTTTCACAGATTTTTTTACCAAAATCGTAAGCGTTACTACGGTGAATTAATGAAGATAAAGCATCAACAGGCTCATCGTTGATTAACATATCTAAACGAACCAAATCAGATTTGCGGTAACCAACTTGGTGATAATCAAAAGAGGCATAACCTTTAGAAATGGTTTTCAATTTATCATAAAAATCGAATACAATTTCGCCCATTGGCATTTCGAAAACCAACTCAACTCTGTCTGATGTTAAGTAAGATTGATTTATGATTGTCCCTCTTTTCTGAATACAAAGTGACATTACTGGTCCAACAAAATCAGCTTTGGTAATGATATTTGCCTTAATAAATGGTTCTTCAACAGAATCCAATTTACTTGGATCAGGCAAATCTGATGGATTATTTACAAAAATTTCTTCACCTTTGGTACTATGAGCAATGTAAGATACGTTGGGAACAGTAGTAATTACCGTCATATCAAATTCACGCTCCAAACGCTCTTGGATAATCTCCATGTGTAGCATTCCTAAGAACCCGCAACGGAAACCAAAACCTAAGGCAGCAGAGCTTTCTGGTTCGAAAACAATGGAAGCATCATTCAATTGCAACTTGTGCATTGCTTCACGAAGCTCTTCAAACTCATCTGTATCAACCGGGTAAATACCAGCAAATACCATTGGCTTTACTTCCTCAAAACCTTGGATGGCATCTAATGATGGTCTGGCAACATTGGTAATCGTATCACCAACTTTTACTTCACGAGCTTCTTTAATGCCAGAAATGATGTAACCAACATCTCCAGTTTTAACTGATGCTCTTGGCGACATATCCAGTTTCAAAATACCAACCTCATCAGCTAAATATTCCTTACCAGTATTAATGAATTTTACTTTATCGCCTTTTTTAATCTCGCCATTAACTACTTTATAATAAGCAATAATTCCTCTAAAAGAGTTAAATACACTATCAAAAATCAACGCTTGTAAAGGTGCATCTGGATCGCCAACTGGTGCAGGCACTCTATCTACAATTGCCTGCAATATTTCAGGTATTCCCATTCCGGTTTTACCAGATGCAGGGATAATATCTTCTCGCTTACAGCCAATCAAATCAATAATCTGATCTTTAACTTCTTCAGGCATTGCACCTGGCAAATCCATTTTATTTAAAATCGGAATGATTTCTAAATCGTGTTCTAATGCCAAATAAAGGTTAGAAATGGTTTGTGCCTGTATACCTTGCGATGCATCTACAATCAACAATGCGCCTTCGCAAGCTGCAATAGAACGAGATACTTCATAAGAAAAATCAACGTGTCCGGGTGTGTCAATTAGGTTAAAATTGTACTCCTGATCATCAATTTTAAAATTCATTTGTATAGCGTGACTTTTAATCGTGATACCACGTTCACGCTCCAAATCCATATTATCAAGCAATTGCGCTTGAGATTCGCGTTGAGAAATCGTCGCTGTATATTCTAGTAACCTATCGGCTAAAGTACTTTTACCGTGGTCTATATGTGCAATTATGCAAAAATTACGTATGTGCTTCATCTTTGTGCAAAGATAGGTTTTTATAGGTAAAATGGAAGAGGGAAAAAGGAAGATGTTTAGCGTAAGAATTTAGTTTTTTTTGAAGGATTAGTAAAGCAGTTGTATTGTGCAATTGGCACTCCTCATTTTAAGAAAAAGAATATATTTGAAAACATTCTACAAAATCTATCTATGGGGTTATTTTTATTTTTCTTATTGTTTATTTTTATCAGAAAGATGAACAATTTCGTCGATAAAGATTCTGAAATAGCACTTTCAAACTTTAAAGCCAATCAAAGTATTATTCCAAACTACTTCTCATTGGTCTTTCATATTGTAATGGCAATAGTAATTATCATAACAATATTATCAATTGAACTTTTAAATACTCAGCAAATAAATATACTTATTGCTGATATTTCATTTCAATTTTTTTCTACCATACTATTAATTATAATCGGTTTTATAAACCCATTTACAAGATTTAGTTTTACAACCGAACAAAAGCTTTTAGAATTTGGTAATCAGCAAAATAATAATTTTATAACTTGGTTACTGAAGGGTAATAATTACCAGATTACAAAATCTGTTCTTTGCCTTATTGTTATATTTTTGTTCGTCTACAACAATTACCTTACTATTCCGAAATTTAATAACGGATATTTTTCAAACATTACTATTTTTCTTATTTTCTTTTATCTATTAAACAGTATTTCTCAATTAATTAAAAATCCTAAACAGTTTAGAAATAGTAATATTTTGAGATTTAATCTATTAGCAACCTCGTTAAAAAAAACATTTTTTATTTTAATTGGCACAATCGTATTGGTTTTTATTCCTTCGGCTATTTTTAAGCTTGGTATTGATGAAAATGTTGACCCAATTCTTATAGCACTTATGGCTTACAATGTGATAATGGCCATTAATGAGTTTAAAGTTTTAAGAATGATAAAAGAGATTAATCAAGCTGCAGCAGTACAGGTTAGCTAGAGAAATTATGTGATTTTTTTGAAAAGCAGTTGCAGTGGTACTTTTACAAGTTTGGTCCAGCTTTTTGCTTTACTCGCTGCGCTTCGTGTTCGCTCCAATCTGGTTTAGATAATAAAGATTTGTGCTACTATTAAGGGTTGCAAAGTTTGTTAATCAATTAGATAAAGAAAAATATCAATTTTATGTTGAGGTGGTTACATTAAAATACACAATCAAATCAAAATTTTCAGCAATAGAAAGTTTAGCATTAACTGGAATACTTAAAGCTCCAATCATTCTCATATCCAATTTGCTACTAAAAAATGAATTTAAAATAGGATTTTTAAATGCCGAATTTACATCTATAATGAAATTTTTATATTTACACTGCTTAAAATAATATTCGTAAGCCTTGTCTGAGTTTAGTTCTGGGTAATAAAGTGGAGCAAAACCTCCAACGGGTTTATTTTTTGCAATATATTTTCTAACAGAAACCTCACCATGGTTAAAATCTGTAGCAATTATGAAGTACTTTGCTTTATATTTCTCAAACAAAAAAGTTCCCATAGAAGGCTTATTGTATAAAGCTGTTTTAGCAACATGACCATTATGTGCCCAAACTATCAATTTGTTATTCTCAGTTTTATCCTTTATCCAAGATGCATTTTCAGCCATGTACTCATCTCTAATACCAATTTTTTGATCATAAAACACATCAGCATTTTGCGCTAATAAATTTAAATAATGTTGTTGAATCGAATTGTTTTTAGCTTTTCTTAAATTTTCAACCGTAATCTTTATCAAATTAATATCTTCTTTTTTAATATCGCTGTAACTTGTAGCTTTTAGTCTTTCGAGTATTTTTTTGTCGTTGTTGCCTAAATCTGAAAAGCTTTCTAAAATTTTGCTACTGATGTTATTAAAACCTCTAGCTTCTAGCCCATAAACATGAATTTTGTTTTTTTCTACTTGAGATAGGTTATAGTTTTTTAACCATTCTATCATTTTAATATTATCTAAATGCAGTGGTGTTCCAGATAAAGTACCTAACTGTACTATTTTTCCATTTATATAATCATCAATTTTTTCAAGCGCTATAAAATCACTTTCAAAAGCTATAGCTTTATACTCTAGGTTAGTAATTAAAAACCTAACTAACCTGTCTTTATAATCAAATACTTCACGAGTGCCATGTGTAACTTCTCCTAATGCAATAATCTCTTTTTCTTTTAATGTTTCTTTAAGAAAATTAATATCTCCAAAGCTACTATCCGCGTTTAACGTTTTGATAGGTTTAATTATCTCATTTAAACTGCTAATTATGTTTTGTGTTTTGCTTTGTGAAAAGGAATTAGCGCTCAACAAAAGAGTGAAACAAATAGAAAGAATGATGAAATACTTATTTGCTACCATTAGAGTTTTAAGATTTGATGACTAAATATATTTCATTTATAAAAGATAAAATTTTAATTAACTAAGTTTAACAGTCTAATAAGAAATGGATTTAATACACTAATAGATTAATTAATGATAGAAATGAAGCTTATTACTTAACCGTTATTTCATCGAAAAACGTATGTGCCTTACCACCAGCACCTTCATGCCAAGCAGGTAACTCCCCATAATTTTTAGCTGTAATTTTAATATATCGGCAATCTGCATTAATTTTTAGACCCAATTCTTTAACTTGGATAGTGTAATCTTTGGCATCGGCAGGAGCTTTCACTTTTCCAATCAATTTAAAATTCATATCATCGCCTGCAGTATAAAATTCAGTCTCTGGCGGAAAAACAATCCAGGCATTGGTGTCTTGTAAAGCACCGATACTTACAGCATTAACTTTTTGTATTTTACCCAAATCTAAAATTGTCTCAAAATCAATGCCCCAGAAACCTTGCCATCTGTTGCCAACTCTCCAATTGATAGCGCCTCTAATGCCATCTATTAAGGCGTCATTCCCTCCACCAGTAAAGCTTTTATTAATTTCACTATTAATTTTGATAGTGAAATTATTATTAATCTTTTTATAAGTTGCTGTGCTTACATAACTAGTCTTAAATCCTTTTTTGTAAGCGATTGCATTTACAGTTGCATCTTTATCAATGCTAAATGGAGCAACATATTTTGTTGAATTTTGATTCGGTATTGAACCATCTAATGTGTAATAAATTTCTGTATTGGCTAGGGCAGAGGTTACATTAACTTCAGTTTTTTCTTTAAAGGTTTCTTGCGGACCTTCAATTATCGGATTTGGAACAATCAGGTTTTCTGTAATCTTCATCACCGGTTTTTGCAGACTGTTTAAGTATTTCAAATCCGGTGTAGCCGATAAAATGAAATTTAATTTCGCTCCATTTGCTAAATCTGAGAAGTTTAAGAACAATTGTTTGTGTGGTTTTCCATTTAAAGAAATTCCTTTGATGTAAAAATTAGGGTTGTTTTTAGCAGGAGCGGAGATGATTATTTTCTTTCCATTCTCTAAACTAATGGTCATTTTTCTAAACCAAGGTGTACCAATATTATACATGTTATTTCCAGGAGATACTGGATATATTCCCATCGCACTCATCACCAACCAAGCACTCATTTGCCCACAGTCTTCGTTTCCAGCTAAACCATCTGGCTGATCGTGGTATTGCTCATTCATTATTTTATTAATGTAATACTGCGTTTTTTCTGGATGTGAAGTGAAATTGAATAGATAAGCCATGTGATGGCTTGGTTCGTTTCCGTGAGCATATTGACCAATTAAACCTGTAATATCACTTTGGTCGCGACCAGTTAAACCTTGCTTGGTTGTAAATAATTCATCTAGCTTTGATTGATAAACTTTTTCACCACCCATCAAATCCATATGACCATTGATATCTTGTTGCGTACTAAAACTGTAATGCCAAGAATTACCTTCTGTATAATTATTGTTTACTTCAGTTGGATTAAATGGTTTCCACCAACCACCATTATTCCTAGCTCTAATATGTCCGGTTGATGGATCATAAACATTCTTCCAGTTTTGTGCTCTGGTTATGTAAGTCTGATAATCAGTTTCTGCACCAATCATTTTTGCAAATTGAGCAATGCACCAATCATCATAAGCATATTCTACGGTTTTTGAAGCACTTTCATGCTCTACATCAGCCAACACAACGCCGTTTTTTGCATAAACATCAATTCCAAACTGTTTTCTATTTACAGCGTGTTTCATCGCTTCCAAAGCCAACTTTGTATCAAAACCTCTAATTCCTTTTGCATAGGCATCAGTAATTACCGGAATAGCGTGGTTACCAATCATACAAAATGTTTCATCATTCGCCAATGGCCAAACAGGTAATTGCCCGCCTTGCTGGTGCATGGCCAAAAAAGTTTTAATAAAATCTAAAGTTCTTTTTTTATCAATTAATGTGAGTAAAGGATTTTCTGTTCTGTAAGTATCCCATAAGGAGAAAACCGTAAAATACTCAAAGTCTTTAGCGGTATGAATTTTATTATCCAAACCCCGGTATTTACCATCAACATCCATATATAAATTTGGATTAAGTAGGCTATGGTAAAGTGCAGTATAAAAAGTAGTTAATTGTTTTTTGGTTGTGCTTTCTGCATCAATTTTTGAAAGTTCTTTATTCCAAGCAATTTTGGCTTTTGTTAAAACTTTATGGAAATCGAAACCATCAGTTTCGGCATCTAAATTCTTCAATGCGCCTTTTTCATCAACTGCTGAAATGGAAACTCTAGAAAGAATTGCCTCTTGGTCACTTGTAGCAAATTGAATATATAATTTAATATTGGTGCCTTTTGCTTTTTTGATGCCTGGTTTTAATTCATTATCCACCAAAATTCCGTAAGCTTTAAAAGGTTTATTATAACGAACATGGAAATATAATTCTTGCCCAGTTGCCCAAGCTTTAGACTTTCTGTAACCTTTAATCTCTCTATCATTTACAATCTCAATCCAACTGTCTAAAACCTTATCCCTGTGTTTTAAATCGATAATGATATTTGCTTCATTAGATTTTGGATAAGTAAACTTATATAATCCAGATCTCCTGGTTGCCGTTATTTCTGCTTTAACATTATACTTATCTAAAAAAGTGCTGTAATAACCTGTACTTGCCTTTTCATTTTTCTTTTGAAAAGGAGAGGCATATTGTGTATTTATGAATTGTGGTTTACCAACTGTTGGCATAAACAAAAAATCACAATAATCTGGAATTCCTGTGCCACTTAAATGCGTTTGAGAAAAGCCGTAAATGGTATTGTCTGTATAGTGATAACCAGAACAGCCATCCCAGCCTTCCAATCTGGTATCTGGTCCAGGTTGTATCATTCCAAAAGGCAAAGCAGGACCTGGGTAAGTGTGCCCATGACCTCCAGTCCCGATAAATGGATTTACATATTGGTTATAATCTCTTTTGGATTGAGCATTTACAAGTTGAGATAACAATAAAAATAGGACGATTATTTTTGGGAATTTCATTTGTATTAATTTGTAGTAGCTTTTTCTTCAACTCTTTTCATTCTCGAAAATGGATAGCCATTGCATCCTTTTTTAGGATTTTTTCTATCTACATAAGCAGTTTTTTCAGCAATTTCATCAGTTTCTGCATCGTAAACTGTTAAACAAAAACCCCATAAATAGGGTTCCATTCCACTAAAAGTCATATAATCGATACGTGTATATTTATTAGCATCTGCTTTATTGGTCGAAGCATTTTTTGCCACCAAATATTGTTGTTCTGGGTTCCATTTAATGATATGGTATTTTGTGTTTGGATTTTGAATCCAAAGCGTGTCGTTTATGGTGTAGGTTATTTTGTAATCATCTGTGAAACTACCAATTGCAAATTCAGGAGCTTTAGGTTTGGTAGTTTGAGCACCTGCAATGAATGCAAATGCGAGAAGAATTATAAGGATGTTTAATTTTTTCATTTTATATTTTTTGATTTATTGATTGGTGTCTCCACCTGCCGAAACTTTGTTATTTCAGTCATGGAGACACCGACTAATAGCATTTAAAATCAAGTTAAAACTCTCATTTGTTAATATTCTTGTTTTTAAAACTTAAAATTACTGAGACAAAAAAAGCGAAGAATGCTATCAATTTAAATAAAAAAGAATATTCAATTATATAATAGGTATCAAAAAAATTTAAGTCTAATGTATTTTTGATTAAATAGGATAGTATCAAAAATATAATTCCGAAACTAAAACTGATGTATCTAATTTTCATAATATTAATTTCTCAACTATTTGTTTTACCAATTCCACTGAAGTTTGTTGGTATTGATATTCATCTTCCACGCTTCCCATTTTGGTGGTTTGATTACGATATTCCATTTTACTTTTAATTGCCACTCTAGCAGATGAATGGAAGTTCAAAGCACCAGTTTTTATGGCTATTTCCTTAATGTTATCAGGATTTATTCCAGCACCTGGCATAATTTCAATTCTACCCTTTGCTTGTACAACTAATTTAGAAATGTTGGCTATTCCATTCAAAGCATTTTCGGCTCCCCCAGAGGTTAAAACCCTCACAAACCCCATTTCAATTAAATCTTCTAAAGCTTTTTCTAAATCATTGCTCATATCAAAAGCTCTATGAAAGGAAACTGGCAACGGCTTTGCCAGCTCTATCAATGCTGCACAACGTATTTTGTCTATTTCGCCATTGGCTAATAAAATGCCAATTACTACACCATCACATTTCAAAGATTTACAGATCTTGATGTCATCTTTCATTAATTCGAATTCATCGTCACTGTATAAAAAATCCCCTCCTCGTGGTCGAATAATTGGCCAAATCTCAATGCTTAATCTCTCCCTACACATTTTAATCTGTGCATAACTCGGAGTAGTGCCACCTTCAGCCATGTTTTCGCATAGCTCTACGCGATTTGCACCACCTTTTTCTGCCGCAAGTGCTGAGGTAAATGAATTTGCGCAGATTTCTAACCTCCAACCCCCTGGAGAGGACATTTGATATGGATTGTTCATTAACTTTCTGTGTCTACTAAGCTTAAAACTTTCCAGCCTGTAAGTGTTTTATAAGTATTTAACTTTTGAACAGATTTTCCTCCATCTGGATACCAACATACTTCGGTAATTATCCAATGGTTGTCCGTAATTTTTTCTCTTTCCGGAAATCCACTTTGTAAAGCTGAAAAATCGGGGAAACCATGTTTTTCCATATTGTCTATAAACGAAAGTTCCAATACCTCGGCAGTTTGTTTAACAATTTCTTCGTCAAATTCCATTTTCATTTTAGAAACAAGCATCATTTTTGCCTCTTCATAAAAATCTTTGCAGGATAATGCAGCTTCTAAATTTTTATCAGAATAGGCTTTCTCTAATGCCAAAATAGCACCTTCAGGCGTTTCAAAGTTTGGTTTAAAGTGGTCTACGCCTTCATCTATGTATAAATTTATACTTTCATCAAATGCACTTTTATCTTTATCAGGAATACCATCTCTTATGGCCCTAATGGTATAACCACCTATTAATCTGCCATCCTCAATAATCATCCAGTCAGAAATTTGATCTCGGCTAATGCCAATCATTTGATCTAGTTTTACAGTTTTAATGTCAACAGGCTCATTTCCAACAGTTCCATATAGATTTCCTTCATTATCAAAATGAGGATCTGTTAGCCAAATATGTTCGCCATTATCGCCATCTATAATTAGTACTTTAACAGAGAAATAAAATTGATGTTGCTGAGGTGCTTTTAGACTTTCTTCGAAATACCATAAGGTTAATTTGGCTTTTTCGATTGCCCAATTCATTCGCTCGTCTTCATTTGGCACATAAACCATGTCTGGTTCGCCTTCACGTTCGGCTACATTTTTTTTGCCGAAAATTTTAGATAGTAATCCCATAATTTTTGTTTTTAGGTAAATAATATGATTTGATGGGATGAATGTATTTTTAATCCTTTTTGGGAATTAGGGTTAATAGTAACTTTTTCCTTTGATCACTAAATCTTGTTTTTGCGTATCACAAACAGCATAAGTGAAACCTTTTTGTATAGCATAAGCACCATATTCGCCTTTTTTATTCATAGCTAAAAATCCAACCTGAATATTTTTAGCAGTTCCTGGTTTTTTTCTAATGATGCGCATTACTGCTTCTTTACAAGCATCTTCTGGAGAATAACCTTGTCGCATCAGCTCTACTACCAAAAAAGAACCCACATTTCTTACTACTTCTTCTCCAACACCAGTTGAGGTGGCACCGCCAATTTCGTTATCAATGAATAAACCTGCCCCAATAATCGGGCTATCTCCAATTCTGCCATGAAGTTTATAAGCCATTCCGCTTGTAGTACAAGCACCAGAAAGATTGCCATTTGCATCCATAGCTATCATGCCAATGGTATCGTGGTTGTATTTATTACCAGGTAATTTGTTTGGAGCAGCCTTGTCATAAAGTTTATTCTCTATGTTCATAACTGGCTCGTATTTGGCAGTTTTTAGCCATTTTTTCCAAGCTTTTTCTGCAGAAGGGGTAAGTAGATTTATTTTTTCGAAACCTTGTTCTAAAGCAAATTGTAAAGCGCCATCTCCAGCTAACATTACGTGAGGCGTTTTTTCCATCACTTTGCGTGCTACCGAAATGGGATGTAAAATATGCTCTAATGCTAATACAGCGCCTATATTACCGTTCTCATCCATAATGCAGGCATCTAATGTTACTTTACCATCTCTATCTGGTAAACCGCCATAACCAACAGATTGGTTACTTTCATCGGCCTCTGGCACCCAAACTCCTTGCTCAACGGCATCCAATGCTCTTCCATTTTTGCTCAAGATTTTCCACGCATCGGCATTTGCTGCAACGCCAAAATCCCAAGTTGAGATTACAATTGGTTTATTAATTGTTGGCGATAAAGTATTTGGAATAGATGAAGTCATGCTCGTCTTATCAACGGCTAATAATGCTGTTGAAAGGGCAGTAGCTTTAATAAATTTTCTTCTGTTTAACATGGAGATGGTAATCGTTTAGCTTAAATTAAAGTCATCGGCATCCCTTAAAAAAGGAAATTGCCTTCTTATTTTTTCTAGGTCTGGGTAATTGATGCTAAATGTATACAGGTCTTCATCTTCTGGTTTGTAGTAAACTGTATTTCCGTAGGGATCTATACACATGGAATGACCACTGTGATAAACTTGGTTACCATCATGACCAACACGATTAACCCCAATTACATAACTCTGGTTTTCTATAGCACGGGCATGAATTAAAGTCCGCCAATGAGATGAACGTTTGTCTGGCCAGCTGGCAACTAGCAATAAGATGTCATATTCTTCATTTTTATTCCTTAACCACACAGGAAAACGTAAATCATAACAAATTGCTAGCCTGATCTTCCAGCCCTTTAGTTCAACAATAAGTTGATTAATTCCAGGCTGGAAATTTTTATCTTCATCACCCATACCAAATAAGTGATGTTTATCATAATGTTGATATTCGCCTGTTGGCAACATCCAAATCATTCTATTATAATAATTACCATTTTCTTTAATGATTAAACTTCCGGTAATTACGCAATCATAGTCTTTTGCAGTTTTAGCCAACCATTGCATGGTTTTTCCATCCATTTCCTCGGCCATTTCTTCGGCCCTCATGGTAAAACCAGTGTTAAACATTTCTGGTAAAACAATGAGATCTGTTTTTTCACGAACACCACCAGATAATCTTAAGCTGATATTCTGTAAATTTTTATCTATATTTTCCCAAAACAAATAAGCCTGAAAGACCGTAATCTTTAAGTTCTGTATGTTCAAATATTGTGGACTTTCCATTTTTATAATTTTAATTTAGGGATGAAAATTATACATTTAATAGTCTTTCAATAGCGTTATGTAGTGTCTCTTCTTTTTTAGCAAAACAAAACCTAAGTATTTTGGCATCATTACTTTTTGTGTAAAATGCCGATACAGGAATGCTTGCTACACCAAATTCTGTAACTAATCTTTTGGCAAAATCGGTATCCTTTTCATCGCTAATCCCATCGTAACTTACACACTGAAAATAAGAACCTTTACAAGGTAATAATTTAAATTTAGTCTTGCTTAACAAGCTCCTAAACAAGTCTCTTTTTTCTTGAAAATAGCCTGATATATTTTCGTAAACTGGCTCGTTTTTTAAATAATTAGCAACACCCATTTGCATAGGTGTATTAACGCTAAAAACATTAAATTGATGTATTTTTCTAAATTCAGCTGTTAATTTAGTAGGAGCAAGGCAATAGCCTAGTTTCCAACCAGTAGTGTGTAATAATTTACCAAATGAAGCCACGATAAAACTGCGTTCTTGCAACTCTGGATATAAAGCTACACTTTGGTGTTTTTCTCCATCAAAGATGATATGTTCATAAACTTCATCGCTTAAAATTAATACGTCTGTATTCTTAGTTAGCTTGATTAATGCATCAATATCTTCTTTACCTAAAATGCTACCAGTTGGGTTTTGTGGACTATTTAAAATAATCATTTTGGTATTGGCTGTAAAAAGCTTTTTTACCATTTCCCAATCAATTTTATAATCAGGGCCATGTAGCTCAAATGGCTTAACAAGGCCACCTAATAGTTTTACCGTTGGCGAATAACAATCATAAGCGGGTTCAAAAATAATTACTTCATCTCCAGGATTAATTACTGCCGTTAAAGCCGTAAAAATTGCTTGAGTGCCGCCTGCTGTAACTGTTACTTCAGTTTCCGGATCGTAAGCTGCGTTATATAGCTTTTTGGTCTTAGCTGCTATTAAGGTCCTCAATTCTAATAAGCCTGGCATTGGTGCGTACTGATTATATCCATTTTTCATGGCGGCAGCAACAAAATCAATCAACTTTGGATCTGTTGGATAATCTGGAAAACCTTGAGAAAGGTTGATGGCTTGGTGGTCTTGGGCTAGTTTAGACATTACCGAAAATATGGTAGTGCCTACAGTAGGTAGTTTAGAGTTTATAAGTATCATGCATTACGAAAATAGCAATTATCTATTAAAATATAAGCTACAGATGCACAAATGATACTCTATTGATTAACGTTCTTGATAAAATTGATTTTGTTTCTGCCAATTAACAAACATAAAAGCCCAATTATAGCAGCAATAGTCATTACAGCGGGCATTGGCCAAACTACATCGGCGGCAAACATACTTATTACTGCTGATGCCAATGCGCCTAAACCCATTTGCAAAGCACCCATTAATGCCGATGCACTTCCCGCGTTTTTTGTAAAAGGAGCTAAGGCTAAAGCAGATGCATTTGGATTGATAAATCCTAAACAGCCTAAAAAACCTGCAATAAACGCAATCGTGAGATATAAATCTAAAAGATTATTGATGGCAAAAAATAGAAATAAAATGCTAATGCCTACTTGTGCAATTAATGCACAAAATACAATTTGTTTACTGCTAAACCATCTTAAAATGAAACTGTTAATTTGACTAAAGCCTATGAAAAATACAGATAACAGGGCAAATATCCATCCATAACCAGTTTCGCTAACTTTGTAAATATCCATAAATACTACGGGTGATGAAGAAACATAAGCAAACAATCCACTAAAAGTTACAGCACTTATTAAAGCATAAGTGTAAAAACTTGGTTCTTTTAAAACGGCAGCAAAATTGCTTAAAATAGGTTTAGGCTTTAAAGAATAGGTTGGATCTGGCTGGTAACTTTCTGGAAGCCAAAAGAAAGCAGCTAGAAACATTAATAAAGCCATTACGCCTAAAAACACGAATACAGATTGCCAACCTAATGCTGTAATTAAATAACCACCAGCTGTTGGGGCCAACATTGGAGAAACTGCAATGACCAACATTAAAGACGCAAAAACCTTTGGGCTTTCATCTACAGAAAATAAATCGCGAACCATCGCAATTGCTGCAACCGAAGCTGCACAACAGCCAATAGCTTGCACAAACCTAATTACAATTAATTGATCTATTGAGGTAACCAAAAGGCAAAATAATGATGAGATTATAAATAGCGCCAAGCCAAAATATAAAGGTTTTTTCCTTCCAAACTTATCTAATAATGGGCCGTAGAGTAACTGCCCTGCAGAAATACCTATAAAAAATGTTGATAGTGATAAAGATACGCTTGGCACGTCTGTATTAAGATCTGTTGCAATAGCTTTAAATCCTGGTAAATACATATCTATGGAGAAAGGTGCTAAAGCAGCTAAAGAACCTAAAATAAGGATGAGAAAGAATGAATTAGATTTTGCCATGGGATTTTTGAAGTCGCAAAGATGAATAATTAACATTGCTCGCAAGTCTACCATTTGTAAAAATCAAATGATAATAATGGTAACAGATGCTTATAATTTCGTTTATATTAAATTAATTGTATTTTAGCTATATGACTTTTAAAACCAAAGAAAGCCGATTGCTCCTTATTCTAGGTGCATTTTTTGTGGCAAATGCCATATTATCAGAATTTATCGGTGTTAAAATTTTCTCAGTTGAGGAAACCCTTGGATTTAAAAAGTTCGACATCAATTTATTTGGTGTTCCCGATCTTTCTTTTAACATGTCTGCAGGTGTATTAACCTGGCCAGTTATTTTTATAATGACAGATATCATCAATGAATATTTTGGGGTTAAACAGGTTCGATTTCTATCTATTTTAACAAGTGTATTAATTGGTTTCGCTTTTTTGGTAGTTTGGTTGGCTATGAAGTTACAGCCTGCAGATTTTTGGATTATGAATAAGGTTGATGGTCAAAAAATAAATATGATTTCTGCTTTTGATGCCATTTTTGGACAAGGCATGTGGATTATAGTTGGTTCTATTACGGCATTTTTAATTGGCCAAATGGTTGATGTGTTGATCTTTCATCGAATAAAAAAGTTTACTGGCGAAAAAGCGCTATGGTTAAGGGCAACAGGTTCAACTTTGTTTTCGCAATTGATAGATAGTTTTGTGGTTATTTTCATCGCATTTTATCTTAACCCAGCTTACCATTGGAGCTGGCAAATGGTTGCTGCAATAGGATTGGTAGGATATACCTATAAATTTATCGTGGCGTTGGCTATGACCCCAATTCTTTATGTAGTTCATGGAATTATTGATCGTTACTTGGGTAAAGATTTAGCACATAGAATGATCAAAATGGCGGGTAGAGGATAATGAAAGAAAAAACGCTATTGGCATTAACATTTATAAGGAATATTGTATGTGCAATGCCAGGTGTAAACGAGCAATATCTTTTTGATACGCCTGCTTTCTATGTCAATAAAAAAATATTTGCTCGATTAAAAGAAGACGAGGAAAACTTGGTCATCCACACAGTGGAAAGAGAAATTTGGATGGGAAAGGATAGTCAAACATTTTTCATCACCGATCACTACCTCAAATACAAATACATGTTGGTTAATCTAGATCGGGTTGATCCAGTAGATTTGAAATCATTATTAATTACTGCCTATAAAAATAGAGCAACCAAGAAGCAAATCAGCGAGTTAAAATTCTAAATCCATTTTTTACTTTTTATTGATAAAAATCAAAATTATCAACACAAAAAGGTTTGTATGATGTTATTCATGATATAAACCAATTTTGAATGGCGCTTTCCTCAAAAGGATTTTTAGATAGTATAGAACAATTGTTGATAGGTGATGAAGATTGGATTTTCATTCCAGAAATCATGATCAGAACATTGGTTATGTATTTAATTGTGTTGATTAGCCTTAGAACATTAGGTAAAAGAGGTGTAAAGCAATTATCTGTATTCGAACTGGTGGTGATTATAAGCCTAGGTTCTGCCGCTGGAGACCCTATGTTTTATAGAGAAGTTGGTTTAGTTGCTGCCCTTGCTGTATTTATTGTAATTGTGATTGCTTATAAATTAACATCACATTTTGTTAGTAAGAGCAAAAAAGTAGAAGAACTGTTAGAAGGAAGTTGTACTTGTTTAATAGAACATGGGAAATTTGCCATCGATAATTTTAAAAAAGAAGCTTTGGCTCAAGATGAGTTCTTCTCAGAGTTGAGATTAAAAGGGGTTTCTCATTTAGGACAGGTAGAGCTAGCTATAATTGAAACCAATGGAAGTATAAGTGTTTTCTTTTACGATGATAAAGATGTTGACTATGGTTTGCCAATATTGCCTGCATTATTTTGCAAAAAGCAAATTGAAATATTAGAAAAGGGTTATTACTCATGTAGTTTTTGTGGTTTTACAAACTTGCTTTCAACTAACAAAAAAGTTGTTTGTAGAAGATGCCAAAAACAAGAATGGGTTAAATCAATGAATACTAAAAGAATAACTTAAATTATAATGCAATATAATTGAAAAACAATAACTTAAATAATAATAACTGACATTGAGATAGCAAAAAGCACTTTATTTTTTGTATCTTTGTGCAAATTTTTAAACATTAATGAAGATATTTATTACAGGCCTTCCGTTAGAAGTAGGGGAAGATGAATTAACAGCCGTTTTTGGTGATTTCGGTCAAGTAAAATCACTTAGAATTATTAAGGACCGTGAAACTAATCAGAGCCGTGGCTTTGGTTTTGTGGAAATGCCTAATGATGAGGAAGCTAGAGAAGCTATTAAGAGAATGAACGGTGGAGACTATAACGGTAACAGAATTAAAGTTGCTGAGGCCCAAGAAAAACCAAATGCTGGTGGTGGTAATGCGGGTGGTGGTTTTAAACGTAACAACAACAGAGAGCGTAGCTACTAATTATTAAAACTCCTTCCTAATAAAGTCTTTATTTAGGCTAAAGGATTTTTACGGATTAATATTTCTTCTAAGAAGCTAATTATAAGCTTCTATTTAATATTTAATTGCGGATCTAGGTCCGCAATTTTTTTCATATCTCTTTTTGCCAAATAATTATTTATATTTAAAAATCAAATATAATTCTTGGTATGAAGGTTGACTATATTGCGCTTTCTGTTCCCATTTTTTTTTTACTTATTGGGATAGAGCTTGCTTACGATTTTTATAAAAAGCTAAAATACTATCGCTTTAACGACAGTATCTCTAACTTAAGCCAAGGCATAGGGTCGCAGGTTACTGGACTTTTTATGAAAACTGCTTTATTCTTTGGATACAAATACATTTTCGAGCATTGGCGTTTGTTTGATCTTCCTAAAAACATTTGGATATGGGTAATTCTATTTATTGCCGTAGACTTTTTTTATTATTGGTTTCACAGAATGAGCCATCAAATCAATGCATTATGGGCAGCTCACATCGTTCATCATCAGTCTGAAGAATATAACCTAACTGTAGCTTTACGTCAATCGTGGTTTCAAAGCTGGTTCTCCTGGGTATTTTATCTTCCATTGGCATTGATCGGTTTTGATCCCTTAATGTTTGTAACTTTAAGCGCATTTAATACTTTATATCAATTTTGGATACATACAAGAGCAATTAAAAGCATGGGCTTTTTGGAGCACATCATCAATACACCTTCACATCATCGTGTGCACCACGGTTCCAATCCAAAATATATTGATAAAAATCATGCTGGCACCTTAATTATTTGGGATAAAATGTTTGGCACCTTTCAAAAAGAAGAAGAGGATGTATATTATGGTATAACTACGCCACTGGCAAGCTGGAACCCTGTTTGGGCTAATGTACACTATTGGGTAGAACTTTGGCATACAGCTAAAAAATCGGATACTATTATTGATAAGATAAATGTTTTCATTAAACCGCCAGGATGGTTTCCTTCAAAGTTGGGCGGATTTAAGTATGCTCCAGAAATTGATATTGAAAATTATAAAAAATTTGACACTAGTTATAATTTTACCCTAATTCTATATGTATTTTTTCAATTTATAATCGCTTTAACAACAGGCTCCATTTTGTTATTTCTTTATATGAAAATGGAAATGTCGGTAGTAGTCTTCATGGCAGTTTTTACAATTGCAACCTTATTAAGTTGTGGTGGACTATTAGAAAATAAACCTTGGTTAAGATATTTTGAGTATGCAAGGCTAATATTGAGCTTAGTTGGATTATATCTTTTTAGAGACCTAACAATTTTTAATACATTAGCGATTAGTTCAATTGTAATCCAAATTGCTTCGTTAATATGGTTTACTTATTTACAAAATTTAGAAATTAATGCTCAAAAAACACCTACAATTTAGCTTTGCCTTTGCCTTTATTTTTATTGTTCAATTACTTTCCATAACCGATGAACATGCATCAAAATTAATTTTTGCAGATTTCCATTACATCATTAAACCCTCAATTACTATTTCTTTAATGCTATATGTTGCTGTAAAGACGCGATTTAACGGTCGTTTCAACAAAAGGATTTTTGCAGGTTTGTTTTTTGGCTTAATAGGAGATACATTTTTAATGTTTACCCACATAGAACCTAGTTTTTTCATTTTTGGTCTAGTCGCTTTTTTATTAGGTCATCTACTTTACATTTCTGCTTTTTATATAGATTATAAATGGCGACCAGCCATAGAAAAAACAGCAACATGGATTGCATTAATTGTCTTCGGTTCTTTTTGTTTAGGTTTTTATTTGCTTTTAAGGCCACATTTAGGCAATATGAAAATTCCTGTTATGGTATACGCTTTTGTAATTTCTATGATGGCAATTATGGCAGTAAACAGAAAAGGAAGAGTAAATGCTTTCAGTTTCAAGTTTATTTTTTATGGTGCTATCTTATTCCTGATATCAGATTCATTATTAGCTTATAATAAATTTGTACAACCCATTCCTTATGCAGATTTGGGAATTATGTGCACTTATATGCTTGCGCAATTTTTAATCACAATAGGTGCAATAGAAAGAAAATTAAAGAAACTCCTACCTCAAGGAGAAAAATAGTTACTTCTTTTCTTTGTCTAAGACTGTGAATACTTGCACCAGTCTTTCTCCATTTTCATCTACTAAAGTTAAGGTGTGTTTACCAGAGTTAGGGCTTACTGCTAGTTGATGGAAAGATTGAGTGCTACCTACATATTCATTATCGATATGCCAATATATTTTAGCATTTTGATTTCTGTGCGCAGCATTTAAAACTATTTTACCTCTATTTCCATTCAATTCAACAGGTATATAAACCACAGCATTATTTTTCGGGTATATCATATCCATTGCAGTATTACCGCCAGCATCTTCACAACCAGGTTTAAATGGTGGAAGAGTTTTATATTCGCTATTTTTTATTTTGTAATAATATTCCATCGATGGTGGCAAAATAAACCATCTAACGTGTTGCATTTGTGCAACGCTTTCACAATTATCATTAACTCTAAATGTTCTGGCAGCATTTAAATGTATTAATTTATGATAGGGGCAGGTTGCAGTTTTTTCTCCAGCAAAAGGTATCAGTTCTGTAATTTTATCCGTGCAGTATTCGCTGGCTTTGTAGCCACTTTGTTTACAAACCACTAATTTTTTAAGCTTAGTTGTTGGGGTTTTAAACCATTTAGAGTTTGGTAATTGTTTAAAAATATCGAATAATACTGGGGCTGCAACTTCAATACCTGTTAAGCCGGGCCTGCCTTCTCCATCAGCATTACCTACCCAAACACAAACCACATAATTTGGCGTTAAACCTACCGCCCAAGCATCTCTAAAACCAAAGCTGGTACCTGTTTTCCAAGCCACACGCTGTGATGATGAAAATTGCTCCCATAAACCTTCATCTCCTGGTCGCATTACTTCTTCCATCGCATTAAATGTGGCCCAAATTGCGCCATGATCTAAAACTGAATTCAACTCAACCTCATCCTTGTTAAACACCTTTTTAACTGTTTGAGCATAAACTGGCATATCATAATCATGTGGATTGTATTTACCCTGATATTCGTTAAAATGATTTAAAGTTCTTGCCATTCCAAGATAGCTTTTGGCTAAATCCCACATCGTAACTTCACTTCCCCCTAAAATTAAAGAAAGCCCATAATGATCGGCAGGTTGATTTAATGTAGTAAAATTTAATTTTTTAAGTTTGTCATAAAAGCGCTCGTATTTATATTGTTGTAGCATTTTAACCGCAGGAATGTTCAATGATCTACTTAAAGCTTTATCAGCAGAGATTGCTCCATCATAACCCAAATCATAATTTTGCGGCGTGTAACCACTAATCTGTGTCGGAATATCAGCTATCAATGTGTGAGGTAAGATCATTCCATCACTCAACATACTTGCATAAAGTAAAGGCTTTAATGTGCTCCCAGGGCTTCTTGGTGCTTTAATCATATCAACATGACTTTCCAAAGCTGGATATTCAGGCAGATAGTTATTACCTACATAACCTTTTACCGTCCCATTCTTTACATCAATTACTAATGCTGCAATGTTATTGATGTCATTGGCTTTATATCGATTATTATATCTTTTTAATAATTCATTCAGTTTAAGTTGTAGGTTATAATCAATAGTTGTAGTTAAACTCGTTGTGTTAATTGCTAACCATTTTCTTTCCTCTTTAAATCTATTGAGCAGGTGAGGTGCATTCTGTGGTAAAGGCATTGGCCTGCCTGGTATTGGTTCTGATTTGGATAAGTTGGCGGTAGGGCGATCAATAATTTCAAGTTGAACTAATTTATCTAATAAGTCGTTTCGCTTTTTAATTAAACGTTGCGAATTTTTTCCTGGATGAACCAAAGAAGGACTATTAGGTAGAACTGCCAATGTTGCCATTTCTCCCCATGATAAATTTTCTGGTTTGCGTCCAAAATATCGCCAGCTTGCAGCTTCTAAGCCAACAACATTACTGCCAAATGGCGCATTAGATGCATATAAACTGATAATTTCATCTTTAGAGTTAGTAAATTCTAACCTAGTTGCTAACCATATCTCAATCAGTTTTTGCCAAATGCTGCGATTTTGATTTCGAGATAAACGGATAACCTGCATCGTTAAAGTACTACCGCCACTTACCACACTTTTGGCTTTAAAGTTTTGTTTCATCGCCCTGCTCATCGCAATAATATCAACTCCAAAATGAGAGAAAAAACGTTTATCCTCAAAAGCCGTAATGCATTTCACAAATTTTTCTGGTACTGTATCTGCTACTGGAAAACGCCATTGACCATCGCTCGCAATTGATGCACTTAACAATTCGCCATTACTTGCTTCTAATACATAAGAAGTTGGCGATTTGAAAAGCTGTTTAGGCAGTGAAAACAGGAACAATATGAATATGGCAAAGCAAATGCTATCGGTAATTAATATTGCTTTGTATTTTATATTCATGCTTTTAATTGGATTTCATCTTTGTATATGGCTAAATCTGCTATTATTAATTTAACCAAGTATTGTTGCAGGTTTAATTGATTTGAAAATGAGTGTCAGTATTTCATAGTATCTGTAGTCCTGCTATTCGTTTCTCCCGATGAAGATCCGATAGCTATCGGATCGGGATGCACTACTATCAGGTTTATAGAACAAAAAACAGTGTTTCAAAACATCCCTAAAAAAATCCTCATTGCTCACTGCGTAGCAACAAAGCAATCTTTCTAGCAAGATAGATTGCTTCGCTTTGCTAGCCATAACGAACTATTATTTGTTTCTAAGTTTATTTCACAACTTGCACCCATTTGCCCGGTTGTGTTGCGCTAATATTGTTATTGTACATAGCTTCGCATTGCACAGCAGATAAATAATATCTACCTAAATAAGAAGCATTAAGCAATACTTTATAAGTTAGCGTTTCATTTTCTCGAATATTAAAATAAGTAAATACCCTGTCGTCCCTAATATCTCTATAAGTATAAGGAGCAGAAGCCAATGTGCCTTCGTTATCATTTAATCTGGTATTGATAATTTCCCAGCCCGAAGGGAATATCTGTGTGAGTGCCATTTGCTCGTAATAACCCATTTTACCAGGATTTTTAACTACAACTTCAGCATAGAAATCAGTTCCTTGTTTTAAAGTAGTTGGATCCAAAATTCTACCATTTAATGTTTTATAGCTCACATTCATTTCTAAAACATCAGGTTTATTTGGCAAGAAATCATTCTGTCCAGCAACTGGCTGACCTTGCAATATTAACCTAACAAACAATACATTATTGCCATTATTGGTAATGCTAGCATTGTTATTTTTAAAAGTAAGTGCTGTATTATTGAGGTATTGTTCGCTAGCAACATTCCCTTTCAAGCCATCTAATACATAACTATAGTTTAGTTTATTAGCACTTGCATTTTGTCCGCAGAACTTAGCAATAGCCAATAAACTGTACGCTGTAGTTTGTGTGCTGTACCAGGTATTTTCGCCTAAACGCGAAGCTACCCTAGTTAATAGTTTAGCTGCATTTGCTTTCTGTCCCATTAGCGTTAAAGTTTCCATAATCATCGCTTCATCTCTTAAATCTGAACCATAAGTTCCACCTAGTTGCGTATACGCTTCTACAGATTGCGCCAATCCTTTAATCAATCCAATTGCTGCTGCAGATTGCCCTGCCAATTGATATGCAGCTGCCAAACGCCATTTTGCAGAAACAGATAAGTACTCAAAAGCTCTTAACCTGTTCATTGCAGCCATTTCTGGTTTTTTAGCTAAGGCTAAGAAATACAAACGATAAGCTTGACTAAGATCGCCACCGTAAAAGTTATTACTATTTGGAACCCAATTATTGGCTTTTGCTTTTTGGTAACGGATCAACTCATCTAACATGCCTACAGGTAAAGTATAACCAGCATTTTGTGCTTCTACTAAGAAATGACCAGCATAGTTAGTTCCCCATTCATCAGAAGTGCCTTCTCCTGGCCAATAGCTTAAGCCACCATCTGTAGTTTGAAAGCCTTTTAATCGGTTAATTCCCGATTTGATATTTCTTTCTACTTCTGTTTTTTTCTGCGTGTTTAGCGGTGTTAATTTATCTAATTGTAATTGAGGGAAAATACCCGAAGTAGTTTGCTCTACACAACCATGAGGATATTGAATTAAATAATTCAATCGCTTATTTAAATTCATAGGAGGGATGGATGAAACCTCAACCATTCCTGAGTTTGTACCTGTCATGCCGATTGCGCTGTAACTTGTTCGCCAAGTTTGCTTAGGTTGGATAGTTGCAGAAACCACATTTGTAATATAAGGATTTGGATTGCGAATATCCATTTCTACATCATAGACAGTTTTTTCACTTCCACTTTGTGCTATAATTTTAACCTTTGCAATACCAACCGAATTTGGTGCAGTAACTTGGAAATAAGTCATTTGCTCTCCAGCTTTTGCAAATTTAAGTTGCTGTGCTTTTATACCATCAACAATTAAATTAGAAGATTGCAATTGAACATTCACATTTTTTAAACTGTTGTTGGTCGCAAAAATATTTACAGGTAAGGTGAAGCTTTCACCTGGGCCGATAACCCTAGGCAATGTTGCCAAAACCATGAGTGGTTTTTTAACTTCAACCGCTTTTTCAGCATATCCATAAGCACCTTCTTGCCCAGCAATAACCATTGCTCTAACAGAACCAATATATTGTGGCAAAGTAAATTTATGCGTTTTGTTTTCGCCTTTACTTAGGTAGAATGGTCCCATAAATTTAACTACAGGTTTAAACCTATTTGCCTTCGCCGGATTTAAGTTTTTATTGATTGTACCATCACCTCCAATACTTAAAATGCGTTCTAAATTTCCACCCCATGCGCCTAAAACCTGATCAAATAAATCCCATGTTTTTACGCCTAAACCTTCTCTTGCATAAAATGCACTATGCGGATCTGGTGTTTTATAACGTGTTAAATCCAACAAGCCTTCATCCACCAATGCAATGGTATATGTCATGGCTTTTCCCTTGCTTTCCGAAACCGTAATGGTACTTTCTACTTCAGGTTTTAAAGTAGGGGCCATTTTTATAACAGGTTTTAAAATCGTTTCAGGATCTTCGATACTTAATGGAATTGCACCATACATTCTAATAGGTAAATCATTTAGCGTTTGTGCATGTGGTTGTAATAGCGTAACATTTGCAAACACATTTGGTGCCATGTTCTTTTCTGCCTTAAATTTAAACTGCGTTTGCCCTTTGTCTGTATCAATCCAATAGGTTTTTAATACTCGGCTACCGTTTTCAATAGAAATTAATGCTCTGCCATTTTCTCCTGTTGGGATAGTTAATGTAATATCTTCACCCACATTAAATTTCTCCTTGTTGGCGGTAAATGATAACATAGATGCTTCTGTAGGATTAATACCTTGCTCACGTTGTGCCCAACCTGGCCAATCAACATAAACCGATTTGCCGGTAGTATGACCACCATTTTCATCTCTAATTAAAATTAAATAACGTCCCCATTCTGGCTCATCAATTCTAAAACTCCAATTGCCTTTACCATTACTTAAAGAAATATTTTCTTTTTTAATTAGTTTGTTATACTGATTTTGGGTAAAGTTAGCGTAGCTATTTTGATTATCTTGTTCCCACCACCAACGCCATTGTACTTTATATAATTCTACAGAAACGGTTTTACCTCCGCCTAACAATTTCCCATCTCTGTTTACATTTACGATTTCAACTTTATGGTCTTCACCTGTTAATAACATTCCACTCAGTTTATTTCCCTTAGGGGTTTTAATACCCAAATAGCTATTGTAAACATGATATGGCATACTGAAGTTGTCTATACTAAAATTGCCACCTGGTTCAAATACTTTAGTGCTAAAATTAGCTCTTAACACACCAGGGGCAGCATTACCCTCACTTAAATTGGTATTTATTACCGCATTACCCTCTCCATTTAAGGTACCTTCAAAAATAGTTTTAACCTGCGATTCGAACTGAACTGTTGGGTTATCGAAAATATATTCTTCGAAACCTTTAAACTTAGTTTCTGTAGTATTGAGATTAACATCAACCTTTGCTTTTAAATTTTGCGCAGGTGTACCAAATAGCCATTTTGCAGATAGGGTAGTAGCAGATGATGCACCATTGCCTAAATAAGTTTTTCCGCCTAAATCAAAGTTTATTTTTAAACGATTAGGCATAATGGTTTCTATTTTTATAGTTTTAGAAAACGATGCCCCGCCAACTTTTACTTTTGCCAACCAGTTTCCTGTGGGGGCAGTACTTTCTGTAGCCGTTTTAAAAGTATAAAAACCGTTTAATGCGTTTGCACTAACCATTCGTTTTGCCAATTGTCCTTTCGGATTAAAGAACTCGAAAGTAACAGGATAATTTGCTGGAAGTTTTTTAAGCTTATCCTCTAAGATAAAAGAAACAAAAACACTATCTCCCGGTCTCCATACACCACGTTCTCCATAAATAAAGCCTTTAATTCCATCTTGAACTACGTCTCCACTTACATCAAACCTACTTAAGGGTAATGAGTTTCCATCATCTAGTTTTAAATAGCCACGTTCGCTGCCACTTTTGGCTATCAACAAAAATGGCTTTCTCTTTAAGTCAAAACTGGCCAAACCATCTCCATCAGTTTTTGCTGTAGTTAATATCTGGCGTTGATAATCTAACAGTTCTAAAGTAACACCACTTAATGGTTTTGCTGTTAAAAGATCTGTAGCCACTATTAACATGCTATTATCATTACCACGTTTAGCTATTAAACCAATATTAGAAGCTAGTAAGTTTCTACTGGCCCAACGTTCGGTGGTGTAGTAAGATGGTGTGCAAGGGTTTTCTCTATCATCCCATCTATAATTATTAGGGTAATAGCTACCATAAGCTTCCCAAAATTCATCATCTTCATCAATTTTCTGACCATAGCTGTCATAGTCTCCTTCGTAATCATTATAATCTCCATCTTCTGTATTTTCTCCACTAGTTTCTTTGCAATCATAAACATTGTAAGCTTGTCTAAAGCCAATCGTTACACGGTACATAGCGCCTGGCTCTGTACGGATTAGCTTATCTAAATCTAAAGTAAAGCGTGTTTTTTTGTGGAGATTGACGCCTTTATCTTCATCTAAACGAATTGTTTTTTGAACAACTGGTTTAGCAACTCTTCTTAACTCATTGCCTTCTTTGTAGTTATTAGCCTGAAAAAACTGAGGAATATTGTTTTCATAAATCTTAATTACGGTAACATCAACTGCTTTTAAATTTACAGCTTCAAAAGGCAAAACCAGTTTTCCAGAATTGGGTAAGATTGTTCCTGTGCCTGCAATAGTAACCGAAGGCAATTTATTTTCGAATACGATATTAGCTGTCTTGGCACTTTGCAAATTTTTTCCTTCAATGTTGGTTATCGATGCATCAACATTTACACTGTAATTTCCTTCCAAAGCATCTGGGGCGTAAACCTTTAACTGACTACCATCAATGGTAAAACGAAGATCTTGTAAACTACCTACAGAGATTAATCCATTTAGATCTTGAGCAACATTTATAGGTTCTGCAAACTGTATTAAAGCAAAATCTTCTGCACCTTGCACCGCTTTAATGTCTAAAACCTTAAAGACACCTTTTGCGGGCACAACTACTTTTTCTTCGCCTTCATTATCATCTGCATCTATGGCATCTCCGTTCCATTTTAAAACTAAATTTTGTTCTCCATTAGTTTTTTGGATACTATCAATAGTAAATACAGAGCGATGTTTATCTGGTTCATGTTGCCATTTAATTTTTAGTGATTTGGCAAAATCCAATTCAACTGCCTTTTCTATTTTTGCCTGATCTTCTATATCAGAAGTATTAATTTCTCCACTTAACTTCATAAAATTTAGCGAAGTATTATTTTGCGAAACTAATCCGTTCTGGATTAAACTTAATCCAGGTTTAATTACTTTAAAATCGAACTCAAACTCTTCTAAGCCTTTTTCTGTTGTAGTAATTGCAGCCAGGTTTAGTGTTGCCTCATACTTTTGATCTGGCTTTAATGGTTCATCTGGTCTAAATTCTACTGTTTGAGCATCTAACCAATACGTTTTCCCCTTAATATTTGGCGAAAAATCGAATATTTCTCTTTCATCTGGCTTACCCATGTCGCTCACACTTTTAACTGCACTCGCTAAATGAACTTTAATGGAGCTCTTTTTAGAAATAGTTCCAGAAGTATAAGCCTCCACATATTTAGCATATGCCTGATTATCTTGAGTTTTCTTCTTGTTAAAGAACAAGAAGTAGATAGCCACAATTGATGCGATTAAAATCAGTCCAAAAACTATTTTTTTTAAAATGCTAGATGAGTATTTCGAAGTATTTTCCATACAGAATTACATTGGTAAATGTTGTAGGAAAATTAACGAAAAAAGAATTGAGAAAGCGAAAATATTTGTCAATAATAATATTCATGCTTAACTAAAGATTGTTTCGATAATTCTCCATAACTAAATTATGCAAAAAACAAGTAGAAAATTTATATCATTATTATTTGCTGGTATAATAGCATGATTCGTATCTAAATACTTATTATTTGTAATCTATCTTAAAAATTTATCCTCAACTTTTCATAAATATATTACCTTATGTAAAAACTTATTTAGACAATTATAACTTGTAATGCAAATGCTGAGGCAATAGGATATGAAAGTCCGCCTTTCCGCTAAATCTTTTTTGGCTTCGAATTATCTCAGCCTCAAAAAAGGATACCGCTCCAATACGGTTTAAATAGCAAATATTGAAGCCTTTATTTGTAGGAGCATGGTTTAAAAAAAAAATGTCATCCTGATTGTTGTAGCGTAGGATTTGCTAACTTTTTTCACGTGGAGAAATTCTTCCAAAATTGGAATAAATTTTCAACTTTCAAATAAAAATAAATATTTCCATGAACTATTTAATCATTACCCCAGGTTTATTTAAAACCGGAACTCTAATTAAATTACTATCAACAATACTTTCTGGCAGGAAGATAAATTTTTTGTCGTAGATCTCTTTACCTAGATAATAGCTTAGCCAATATTCATTTGTTAAGCCAAAAACGGCAGGATCAATGGCTTCTACAGCAGCAAAAGAATTAGCTTCCAAATCTCCAATAAAATGCCTTAATAGTGAGGTTTTCACTTGTTTGCCATCTTTTTCACCATAACCTTTAGAGGTAATTAACACATTGGTAATCGGCTCGTTTTTATAGTTGATCACATAAACTGTCCAACTACCAACCTCAGGTGTTTCACCCACTAAAGCAACCGCAATAGCTACATCCTCCACTATATTTTCTGGTAAATCTGCTTTCATATAAACCCCAAACCCGTAAAAGGGCCTTTTTACTGAAATGAATATTTTTTAAAGACCTCGTTATTCCCGCTTTTGGGGGTTAGGGGTTACTTTTTCTTCGCTACTGCTTTCTTTTTTGCAGGTGCTTTTTTCTTAACGTCAAAAGCTTTTGGTAATTGCTCTAAAATTAATTTTTTAACGTCTTCTAAAGAAATTTCCGCCAACTCTTCTGCTGTATATTTGCCTTTCGTTTTTGGATTGTTCCTCAATTTCAGCATTTCCTTGCCAAAACGAATGAATGGTCCCCAACGTCCGTTTTCAATGGCAATTTTTTCACTTTCCCACTGTTGTATATATCGGTTGTTCTCTTTCTCAATCTTCTTTTCTATCAATTCCTTGATATCATTTGCTGATAAAGCATCGAAATTATAGGCTTTAGGAACATTGATAAACAAGCTATTCCATTTAATAAAAGGACCAAAACGGCCAGTTCCTTTAGTAACTGGTAATCCTTCGTACTCGGCAACTGGTGCATCGGCAGTAACTTTTTCGCCAATAATTTCAATTGCTCTAGCTTGATCAACCGTTAATGGATCTTCATTTTTAGGGATAGAAATAAAAGCATCGCCCCATTTTACATAAGGACCAAAACGACCAACCCCAACTGACACTTCTTTACCATCATAATCCTCTAATTGGAAAGGTAATTTGAATTGATCTAAAGCTTCTTCCAAAGTAACTGTTCCTACAGATTGAGTTTTACCTAAGCTAGCATAGCGAGGTTTATCTTCCTCATCATCAGATAATTCTCCTATTTGAACTAAAGGACCATAACGGCCAACTTTAGCATACACATTTTTCCCTGTTGTTGGATCAACACCTAACAAACGTTCTCCATTTGCACGGTCTGCATTCTCTAAAGTATCTTCAACTTCGTTATGGAAAGGTGTATAAAACGAGTGGAGCATTTTTGTCCATTCTTGTAAACCTTGCGCAATTTCATCGAACTGTTTCTCCACCTTTGCGGTGAAATTAAAATCTACAATACCTTTAAAATGTTCAACTAAAAAGTCGTTTACTACTTCGCCAATATCAGTAGGGAAGAGCTTAGATTTTTCTGCACCAGTTATTTCAGATTTGGTTACTTTACTAATGTGTCCATTAGCCAAAACCATACTTACAAATTCTCTTTTTCTGCCCTCTCTGTCTTCCTTAACCACATAACCACGATTTTGTACTGTAGAAATAGTTGGTGCATAAGTAGACGGTCTGCCAATGCCTAGTTCTTCTAATTTCTTAACTAAACTTGCCTCAGTATATCTAGCTGGTGGACGAGAAAATCTTTCTGTTGCGGCCAATTCCTTTAATGTTAGAACTTGTCCTTTTGTTAATGGCGGCAGTAAGTTGTTATCTTCATTTTCCTCATCTTCATCATCGGTAGATTCTAAATAAACCTTCAAGAAACCATCAAATTTCAATACTTCGCCCTCGGCTAATAATTCTTCTTTTCTAGTGCTGATACTGATATTTACATTTGTTTTTTCGAAAATTGCTTCGCTCATTTGAGAAGCGATGGCACGTTTCCAGATCAAATCGTACAAGCGTTTCTCAGAGTTATCTCCATCCACGCTGTGTTGGTTAAAATAAGTAGGACGGATGGCCTCGTGAGCTTCTTGAGCACCTGCAGATTTGGTTTTATATACTCTAGGTTGATGATATTTCTCTCCCCAAGCAGATCTAATCTCAGCCGATGCGGCATCAATAGCAGTTTGAGAAAGATTTACCGAATCTGTTCTCATGTAAGTGATTTTACCACTTTCGTACAATCGCTGTGCAATTTGCATGGTTCTGGCAACCGAGAAACCTAATTTACGAGATGCTTCCTGTTGTAAGGTTGAAGTTGTAAATGGAGCAGCTGGATTTCTCTTTGCTGGTTTAACTTCTAAATTATTGACTGCAAAACCTGCGCTGATACAATCTTGCAAGAATTTTTCTGCGTCCGCAGCTTTTTCAAATCGTTGTGGCAATTCGGCTTTTACAATTTCTTTCCCTTTTCCGGTAGTAAATTGAGCAGTTATTTTGAAAGCAGCTGTACTGTTAAATTTATTTACTTCACGTTCGCGGTCAACAATTAATCGTACTGCAACAGATTGTACACGACCAGCAGATAATGATGGTTTAACTTTTTTCCATAAAACTGGAGAAAGCTCAAAACCCACTAATCTATCTAAAACACGACGGGCTTGCTGTGCATTAACCAAGTTATAATCTATAGTACGTGGGTTATCGATAGCCTTTAATATGGCTGGCTTAGTAATCTCATGAAAAACAATACGTTTGGTGTTGCTTTCTTTCAATCCTAAAGTTTCGTACAAATGCCAAGAAATGGCTTCTCCCTCACGGTCTTCATCGGACGCTAACCACACCATTTCGGCAGATTTGGCTAATTTTTTAAGTTCTGCAACAACTGCTTTTTTATCGGCAGGCACTTCATAGGTTTGGGAAAAGTTATTTTCAATATCTATTCCCATATCGCCTTTTACTAAATCGCGGATATGACCATAACTAGACTTAACCAAAAAATCTTTTCCTAAATAACCCTCTATGGTTTTAGCTTTTGCAGGTGACTCGACTATCAGTAAATTTTTTGCCATTCAGAACGTTTTTCTGCAAATAAAACTATAAAATAAGCTAAAATCAAAATTGATGACGTATTTATTTTTAAAATAACATTCGAAATTTGGGTTTAAATAGCTCTTTTACATCGCTTAACAGTATTGAAATAGCCTTTTATTTAATTTTAAAATAATTATTTCTTTACGCTTCAATTATTTTAATCAAACCAAATTGTGCTTATCTTCGTTTATTCACAGTAAGAATTGCGTAGTGAGTACAGCGAATTGAAAATGGTTCCCAAGTAATCAACTTTCAGTTAAACATTCAAATAATTAAACAAAAAATAAAATGATTAATACCTTATTATTACTAATAACAATGTGGGTTGCACCAACGCCACCAAAAACTGTTTACGATTATAGCATTAAAACTATTGATGGAAAAACTGTAAAATTGTCGAAATTTAAAGGCAAAAAAATTCTAATTGTAAACACTGCATCTAAATGTGGCTATACTAAACAATACGAAGATTTAGAAAAATTGCACAAACAATATGGTAAGGATGTAGTTTTAATCGGCTTTCCTGCTGGAAACTTTGGTGGACAAGAATTGGCTACGAATACAGAAATTCAAGATTTTTGCAAAAAGAACTTTGGTGTTACTTTTTTATTGAGTGAAAAAGTAAGCGTAAAAGGATCAGACATGACACCTTTGTTCAGCTATTTAACTTCTGAAGAAAACCCAGATTTTAAAGGCGACATTAAATGGAATTTCGAAAAGTTTCTAATTAATGAAAAAGGTCAATTGGTTCACCGTTATCGTTCGGCTACTAAACCGCTAGATCCAGTAATTGTTAAAAATCTATAAATAGCAATCAAAAATATTTTTAATCCCAAGGCTTAAGAGCTTTGGGATTTTTTATTTAATATTGGTTATGAACTACACGCCATATATCATTCTTGCGGTTGCATTTGTTATTGCTTTATATTTTATTTTCAGAAAGAAATCCATACCTGATGGAAATTTAAGCAAAGCAGATCAACAATTGTTAGCGCAACATGTAGATTTTTATATCCGCCTAAATGGCGCTAAAAAAACTTTGTTTGAGCAAAAGATTTTCGCTTTTTTAGCCACCATTAAAATTGAAGGTGTTGGTTTAGAAATCACACAATTAGATAGGTTATTGGTAGCATCAAGTGCGGTTATCCCAATTTTTGGATTTGATGATTGGCAGTATAAAAACTTGACCAATGTGTTGATATATCCTGATACTTTTAACAAAGATTTTGAGTTTGAAGGTGGCGAAAGAAATATAATGGGAATGGTAGGCAGCGGCTATATGAATGGGCAAATGATTTTATCGTTAGCTGCATTGAGACATGGCTTTTCTAAAAGCGCTGGAAAAGAAAATACAGGTATACATGAATTTGTACACCTTTTAGATAAATCTGATGGTGCAACAGATGGTATTCCAGAAAATTTGATGGCGCATGAATATACCTTACCTTGGGTAAAAATGATGCATGAAGAAATTGAAAGAATTGAGGATGACCGATCTGATATTAATCCTTATGCCATAACCAATCAAGCTGAATTTTTTGCCATAATTTCTGAGTATTTCTTTGAGAAGCCAGAAATATTGAAAGACAAACACCCCGATTTTTATCGAATGTTGAGTAAGATATTTGGGCAGAATTTATAATAAACTTGAAGGTATCGATTAGCTCGTCATATCGAACGCAGCAAAACGAGGAGATATCTGATAATAATTATCAAATAGATTTCTCCTCGGTGAAAAACCTCGTTCGAAAGGACGAACTTTATATCCTATTTTTCAATCTCTTTTAAACTATCCATTTTTTTGTGAGCTAAGAAACCTTTAATGTCTTCGAAGTGTTCGCGAACACGTTTATTGCCAAATTCAAATACTTTTTCGGCTAAGCCATCTAAGAAATCCCTATCGTGAGATACCAAAATTAAAGTGCCATCAAAATCTTTCAATGCATCTTTAATAATATCTTTGGTTTTCATATCCAAGTGGTTGGTAGGCTCATCCAGAATTAAAACATTTACAGGTTCTAATAAAAGTTTAATCATCGCCAAACGTGTTTTTTCTCCGCCAGATAATACTTTTACTTTTTTCGTGGTATCATCCCCACTAAACATAAATGCACCAAGCAAATCTTTAATTTTTACGCGTACATCGCCTACGGCAATTTGATCGATGGTATCGAAAACCGTTAATTCTCCATCTAATAAAGCAGCTTGGTTTTGAGCAAAGTAGCCAATCTTCACATTGTGACCAACTTTTAACTCGCCATCAAAATCAATTTCGCCCATAATAGCTTTAATCATGGTCGATTTACCTTCGCCGTTTTTACCCACGAAAGCTACTTTTTGCCCACGTTCGATAACCATATTTGCTTTTTGAAAAACAACATGATCGCCATATGCTTTCGTCAGTTCTTCAACCATAACCGGGTAACTTCCAGAACGAGGTGATGGTGGAAATCTTAAACGCAAAGCAGAGTTATCTACCTCATCAATCTCAATTACTTCTAATTTTTCTAACATCTTCACTCTAGATTGAACCTGCAAGGTTTTAGAGTAGGTTCCTTTAAAGCGATCAATAAACTCTTGGTTATCAGCAATAAAACGTTGTTGTTCTTCATAAGCTTTTAATTGATGTTCACGGCGTTCTTTACGTAACTGAAGGTAGTGCGTATATTTTGCTTTGTAATCATAAATGCGACCCATGGTAACCTCAATGGTACGATTAGTAATGTTATCTACAAAAGCTCTATCATGAGAGATTACAATTACGGCTTTTGCCGAGTTAATCAAAAAGTCTTCTAACCATTGAATACTTTCGATATCCATGTGGTTTGTTGGCTCATCTAGTAGAATTAAATCGGGCTTTTTCAATAAGATTTTGGCTAGTTCGATACGCATACGCCATCCGCCAGAAAATTCTGAGGTTTTACGTGTAAAGTCGCTACGTAAAAAACCTAAACCTTTTAATACCTTCTCGACTTCGGCATCGTAATTTACTTCCTCAATAGAATAAAACTTTTCGCTTAATTCAGATACTCTTTCGATTAATTTCATGTAATCGTCGGTATCATAATCTGTACGGATGTTCAGTTGCTCGTTTAAGCTTTCCAATTCATCACGCATCACGTAAACTTCGCTAAAAGCTTTAGATGTTTCTTCAAAAACAGTTACATCGTCATGCGTAAGCAAATGCTGTGGCAAATAAGCAATTACTGCTTCTTTAGGTCCAGAAATGTGCCCGCTTGTCGCTTTTCCTTCGCCAGCAATAATTTTTAACAAAGTTGATTTTCCTGCACCATTTTTACCCATCAAGGCAATTTTATCGTTTTCGTTGATAGAAAATGATACATCGCTAAAAAGCGTGGTACCACCAAATGATACGGAGATATTATTTACGTCGATCAATGTTTTACTCTTTTAAAATGAGCCGCAAAGATAATTGAAGAAATTGTTTTTAATAATAATCTGTTTGTATTTAGTTTCTAACAGCTAAGTGACGCTATAATCTTGTTAATAATGAATAAGCTCTTTATCTTCGCATATCACAAAACAACATGATTAACATTAAGGTAAAACTATATATTCTTTCACTTTTAGCGGTATTTTTAGGCGCTTGTAGCACTAAGTACGCTGTTGTAAAATCGAACAGAGAAGAATACAAAATAAGTAACGAGGTTGCTGTAGATAGCAGTATCATTAAAACCTATTTGCCTTATAAAGCCAAGCTAGATGCCGAAATGAATGAAGTAATTGGCACCACTGATGTAGTTTTGTCCAAAAGTTCTAAACTTCCAGAATCTGTTCTTGGTAACTTTTTTGCTGATGCGGTTTACAATCAAGTTGAAAAAATAGAACCAAATGTTGATTTTGTTTTTCCAACAACAACAGGAGGTTTGCGTAATGATATTGCTAAAGGTGCAATTACCGTTTCCAATGTCTTTGAGTTAATGCCCTTCGAAAACCAATTGGTAATGTTTAACTTAGAAGGAGAGGATGTTTTAAAAATCATCAACTATATTGCTACTAGAGGCGGGCAGCCAGTAAGTGGATTAAAGTTTAATATTAAAGACAAACTTCCTGAAAATATTCAGATTAATGGAAAAGCCTTCGATATAAATAAAAATTATTGGGTTGTAGCTTCAGACTATATTGCAAGTGGGGGCGATGATGCCACAGGATTTAATACACCAATCTCAACAAGAAATATTGGTTTAAAGGTGCGTGATGCACTTTTGCAAGAAGTTAAAGCAATTAAAGCAGCAGGAAAAAGTATCAATACACAATTGGATGGAAGAATTACAAAAAATTAATCGCCGAAATTTTATTAGAACGGGTGGCATTGCCAGTGCTGCCGTAGCGCTGAGCCTTAATTCTTTAGATGCTTTTGCCAACGGGCGATTACAGAAATTAACCATTTTGCATACTAACGATGTGCACAGTAGGATAGAACCGTTTCCGATGGATGGCTCACGCAACCAAGGTTTAGGCGGTACAGCCAGACGATCTGCATTGATTAAGAAGATCAGAGCCGAGCAAGAAAATGTATTGTTGTTAGATGCTGGCGACATTTTTCAGGGTACACCCTACTTTAATAAATATGGTGGCGAGTTAGAGCTAAAGCTGATGAGCCAAATGCAATATGATGCGACCACATTAGGTAACCATGATTTTGATAACGGTGTGGAAGGTTTTTATAAACAATTGCCCCATGCCAACTTTCCGTTATTAATTGCTAATTACGATTTATCAAATACAGCACTTTCAAAATCTACGCAGTCATTTAAAATCTTTAAAAAAGCTGGGTTAAAAATTGGAGTTTTTGGATTAGGAATTCAACTAAAAGGATTAGTAGATCCAAAAAATTACGGCGAAACGCAATACCTAGACCCAATTGTTAAAGCAAATGAAACAGCTTCATTATTAAAAAATGATTACAAATGTGATTTGGTAATCTGTCTATCTCATTTGGGTTATTCTTATCGCAATAATGCTGTTTCTGATAAAGTACTGGCAGCAAGTACAAAAAATATAGATTTAATTATTGGAGGACATACCCATACATTTTTAGATGTACCAGAAGATGTAAAAAACCTCGACGGACAAATTACAACAATAAATCAAGTGGGTTTTGCAGGTATTAACTTAGGTAGAATTGATTACTATTTTGAGCCTTATAAAGCAAAAAAAATGAAAGTGGGTACGCCTTACCTGATTAATAATAAGTTGGATATTTAGATTGTTGAATAAAGTATGGTGACGAATTTGTTCGAAAAACAAGGTCAGTAATTTTTAGCAGAATCAGCCCTGCTTTCCTTACAGCCACAAGAAAATGTGGCTTTCATCCAATCAGTATCCATGTAATAAATGATCTTAGTTCGAGTGGTCTTTAGCAGCCACAATTGTTAATTTTAAACAAACAAAAGAACTAAGATCATGACAAATTTAGCAGAAAAATTAGATTTTAGCGG
>Ga0247807_10000060_pt1 | contig 121675 bp, 109 predicted proteins | sample UWRJL074202C1_FD_179931 | JGI IMG/M metagenome (GOLD analysis project Ga0247807, IMG submission 179931) | Plant litter microbial communities from Arlington Agricultural Research Station in Wisconsin, United States - UWRJ-L074-202C-1 | ecosystem: Environmental > Terrestrial > Plant litter >...
AATAATAAATGGCTCCTGAGAAGCATTAATTCAGTTAATGAAACTTGGGAAAGGAAACTTTTGTGCCGAAACAGAGGTAAACCTAGCTAAAACACAGTTCTAAAAAATTTATTCATAGGAGGTTTATTTAACAAAGCATACTGCTACTCACTCAAATAAATAACATCATGCCTATGCTTTTGGAGGCATCATATATTGTAAAGCCTCAGGGCCTTTAATTGCAGCATAAATAAATCCACCAAATACTGCAATTATAATCAGAATAAAGTAGGCAATACCTGCTAAAACTATAGAAAGTAGCGATCTCCCAATAATTGTTGTTAACGATTTTTCTGGATAATAATGTTTGAAAAACCAAATGATGATAAGTGGAACAGTTAAAGTAGAAAATAATGAAATTTGAACAAAAGTATCAATATCTGTTTTGAAAAAATATAATATAGGATAAATGATAACTATACTAATAATCATATAACAAGAAATTATATAGGAATTCATGATAATATGTTCATAATAATTCTGCCCCCAGTTTGAGAAAGCTATTTTTGTACAAAGTGCAAAAATAGGGATGAGCATTAAGTAGAAAAATGCCGTATAACTTGATAAGAAAGACATCATGTCATTCATAAACAATGAGTTCATGTGTTGAGTAGCAAAATATTCATTCATTACATCTCCCATGTGTAATACCTTATAGCCTAAAAAAGTAGCCATACTTGATAGTAGAAAAACCAATAACAATGGTTTATAATGGTTAACTCTATCTCCTATAATGAAATTACGAGCTGTTTTGCCAGGGTTTTTGATGATGTTTTTTGCAGAATAAAGAAAGCCTTTATTGGTATGGATCAATACATATTGTATTTCATCTAAAACATATTTTTTGTCAATTCTTTTAAATCTCTTCTGTCCGCAATTACTGCAAAAGTTTGCGTTAATATCTTCATTACAATGTTGACAAAGGTATTCCATCGGTTTGATATAACTTGTTTAAATTTTGCGCAATATAAATTCTTTATTTATAAAATTCAAAATTAGTTGAACCTATAACAAAATTGGTTTTTTGCCATTTGCCAACTGCTGTATAAGCCAAAGCAGGCTAGCTTTGTAACTTAAACCCGACAAAAGCGGAAATACTTTTACCACTCCCCTTTAGGGGTTCAGATAACTATCGGAATAGGGGTAAAAGATTGAAGCGATTGGCGGGACTGCTACTGCCAAGGATTGCAGGTTTTGGTTTTCAAATCAAAATTTTTAATCATGATTTGGATGCTAGCCTTAAAGCTACCGAAGTAAAATGAATTCAACATGATGATATAAAGTAAACACATAATTGATTAGCTTTACGCTATGGCAAGTACAAATCAGTATGAGAATTTACAACTGAGTACCAATTTAGAGCTATTGGCTAGGCAAGTGGTTGAAGGTTTTATTACAGGTTTGCATAAAAGTCCTTTCCACGGATTTTCTGTTGAGTTTGCCGAACATAGGTTATACAATACAGGAGATAGTGTAAAAAACATAGACTGGAAGTTATTCGCAAAGACGGATAAGTTGTTTAGCAAACGTTACGAAGAAGAAACCAATCTACGTTGCCAGTTTGTAATAGATAGTTCTTCATCCATGTATTTTCCTGATGATAAATACAATAAGTTAACTTTTGCGGTACAAAGTACAGCGTGTTTAATGTATCTGCTCAAAAAACAAAGGGATGCTTTTGGGTTAAGTTTATTTACAGATCAGGTAAGTTTAAATACACAAGCAAAATCTACCAATACGCATCAGAAATTTCTATTTGCGCAATTAGAGCAGGTATTACAATCGCCAAAAATGAATGTGCAAACCAATTTAGCATTGGCTTTACATCAAATTGCAGAGCTGATCCATAAACGATCATTAGTAGTTATTTTTAGTGATATGTTGCAAACGGTACATGATGAAACTAAAATTGCTGCCTTATTCTCTTCATTACAGCACTTAAAATTCAATAAGCACGAAGTGGTGATTTTTAATGTAACCGATAAAAGTAAAGAAGTAGATTTCGATTTTGCTAATCGTCCGCATGAGTTTATAGATATGGAAACAGGTGCAGTTTTAAAGGCACATACTTCTAAAGTTAGGGACGCATATTTGCAACAAATGGGAGATTACAGACAACTGTTAAGTTTAAAATGTGCACAATATAAAATTGATATGGTTGATGCGGATATCAATACTGGTTTCGACCAGGTATTACAAGCTTATTTAATTAAGAGACAAAAAATGGGTTAACTTTAAATTAAATAATATTGATGATGAATTATGAATTAAATAAGAAAGGAATTGTAAACAGCTCAATAACTATTATAACAATAGGTGTAGTTCTGTTTGCTTTATTTTTATTAAGTAGTTTGTCAGCTTCAAAACTAGTTATATTTTTTGGCTTTGCAGTAGTGATATTTCTTACGTTAGCTGGCCCTCAAATTTTGCTGATTTATCAATATAGAAAAGCGACGACATATCAATCGCTTAAAATAGATTATGAAAACAGCGTTTTCTTATTTGTTAATAGTGATGGTATAAAAGAGAAAAAATTTGATGAGATGAAGGGATTGACGTTGGTTAAGGCATCCGTTCCTAAGCTATTTATTTCTCCCATGTTGATGCTTAGTGAACATTTTTATTACTACAAAGTTGATTTTGGTTCAGAAAGTTATTATATCACGAGTTTACTCTACCCAAAGCCAAAGTTGCGTGGAGAGAAAGATTTTTATCAGTGGTACATCGAAAAAGAAACTTATTTTGCAAATATTAAAGATTAACTAAAACAAAACATCTCTAATATCCTCATTCTTATCAAAAACAGATTTGGCAAAAGGGCATAGTGGCATAATCTTTAAATTGTTTGCCTTAGCATATTCTACTGCTTTCATCACTAACTGTTTACCGATATTTTTTCCTTTAAATTCAGGACTTACATCTGTATGATCGATAATGAATTTTGTTGGTCCGGCCCAAGTATAGGTCATTTCTCCTGCTTGTTTATTATCTTCAGTTGCTTTAAAAATGCCTCTTTTTTCTTCGTTTTGTTGTGTAATTTCCATATGATGTTAGTTAGTATCTGTTATTAAGCTAATCTGTTTTAAGATAATTCTACAAGCTTCTTCAATTTCTTGATGAGTAATAATTAAAGGTGGCGCAATACGCATGGAGTTGCTACAATATAAAAACCAATCGCTAATAATACCATTTTCAATACAAGCATCAATAATTGCTTTGTTGGTATCAAAATCTTTAAATTCTACCGCCAACATTAATCCTTTACCTCTAATTTCTTTTATTGCTGGATGTTTTAGCAATTCTTTGAACAATTGTCCTTTGCTTTCCACATCTTTTACAATATCGCCATCTGTTAATACTTTTAAGGTAGCTAAACCGGCAGCACAACAAACAGGGTGACCACCAAAAGTAGTCATGTGACCTAAAATAGGGCTATGTGATAATACAGACATAATTTCGGCAGAGCTGATAAATGCACCAATTGGCATGCCACCACCAATACCTTTTGCCAAAAGCAATACATCTGGGATAATGTTGTAATGCTCAAAAGCAAACATCTTACCTGTTCTGCCAAAGCCAGATTGTATCTCGTCGAATATTAAAAGTGTACCGGTTTCTTCACATCTTGCCTTTAAGGCTTCCATGTAATTTTGATTGGCAACTCTTATACCTGCTTCGCCTTGTATGGGTTCTATAAATACAGCAGCGGTTTCAGATGTTATATTAGCCAAATCTGCTAAATTATTATGTGTTATGAAGCTTACATTTGGTAAAAATGGTCCATAGCCAGACGAATAAAAATCGCTTTCCATTAAACTTTCTGCACCTTGTGTACTGCCATGGTAAGCATTTTTGCAAGCAATGAAGCCTTTTCTGCCAGTATATCGCTTTGCTAATTTCATGGCGCCTTCTACAGCTTCGGTACCTGAATTTAAAAAGTAGGTGCAATTGAGGCTTGTTGGCAAAACAGCAGCTAAAGCTTGGGCAAAACCTACCTGCGGACTTTGCACAAACTCACCATATACCATTAAATGCATATAGGTTTCTACCTGCTGTTTAACTGCATCAACAACGGCTTCGTGGCAGTGCCCAACATTACTAACGCCAATGCCAGCAATTAAATCTAGGTATGGTTTGCCATTAGCATCATACATATATATCCCTTTTGCTTTTACAAATTCTAAAAGGAGCGGGGTAGTAGAGGTTTGTGCATTGTGTTTTAAAAATAATTGGCGCTGTGTTAACATGTTACAAAAGTAAGATTTTAAGCATTTACTAAGGCCATATTGTGATGTTTAAATCTTAACTGCTTTTAAGGATTAAATTAAACATCTAGTCATATTTTCCTATCTTTAAAATTATTTTCCTCTCTGTTATGAAAAATATCTTTTTAGTTATATTGCTGTGTAGTTCTATTCTTGTAAATGCTCAAATTGATACTGTTGTAAAAAAGGATAATTTTCTGAAAACTTCTGGGCGAGTAATTAAAAATAGTGTGCTATCGGTGCCCAAAGATTTTGTTTATATGGGCAAGGAGGTATCTAAAGACTGGGGTAAAACCGGATTATATACCCTTGGTGCGGTGGGCTTGATTTTGACAGATAAAACAACTACTAGATTTTTGCAAGAACATATAGAGCCAAATGTGCAATATTCACTTCCTAATATTGCCTTGGTTAAGGATAAAACCCCTTTTGAGTGGTTTTCTGGGAATGATGCTTATATGACTTATCCAATGATTGGACTGTATTTAGGTTCTTTGGTAAGCAATAATGAAAAGGGGCAATATGTGGCCATTAATGCTTTTAAATCATTAACCCATTCTATTATTATCAGTCAGTTGGGTTTGAAAACGATTTTTGGGCGGCATAGACCGAACAGGCCATTAAATACAACTGAACAAAATGTAGCTCCATGGACAAAAGATAACCTTGACTTTTTTAATGCTAGAGGAAAGTTTATTACTTCTGATGCCGAAGCTTCTTCTTTTCCATCATTACATGCAACGGCTTATTTCGCTATTGCAAAGGTGTTTCAAATGGAATACGATAATTATTGGATACCCTATGGATTTATGACACTTGTTTTTTTATCTGATATTAAAAACCATAACCATTGGGTAGGAGACATGGTGGTTGGAGGAGTTGTTGGAACTATTATTGGAAGATCTATTGTTAAAAATAGTTGGAAAGTAAGATATGGGTCAACCGAAAGAATAAAGAAAGAGAAGAACGTGTCCTTTACATTTATTCCGCAGTTTTCTCCTCAATATAGCGGAGCGCCGATTTCCTTATATCTTGCAATTAACTTTAATGGTAAGTAAATTTAGAAAAGCATAAAAAAACCTGCATGTTAAATAAGCAGGTTCTCTCAAAAAAAAATTAATTATTTAGTTTTAGCTATATTACTGTCTTGGGCCGCCACCTCTGTATTGGTTTAAAATCTCTTTTTTAAAAGCTTCTTGTGCTCTATAGAACTTACCTACGGTTTTTATGGGCAAACTAGATTTAAATTTAGCATAATATTTACGCTCAATATTTAGGTCTTTCTGTTTGAATTCAAAATCGTTTACAATTAAAGCTTGTATCTCATTATCATCCAAATCTTCAATTTCTTTTAACTTTCTAAAACTGATCATTTTCTGAAAACGTTCTTTACGAAATGCACTTTGCTCTCTGGTAAAATCATTGTAAATGGGCCAGAATATTTTAGCTTCAGCGGCAGACAGATCTAACTTAGTGGTTAAAAAGGCTACTTTTTTAGCTTCCATTTTATCATCGCCCATTCTGCCTTCGCCTTGTGCAAAAGCCAATCCTGGCAGTAAAATAAACAGTGCAATAATTATGTTTTTCATCATCATTTATAAATTATTAGATAAATCTGTAGAAGAGAAATTATCTAAAATATAGCTTTCCAATTCTGCATCGGTTGTGGTGGTAGCAGCAGTTTGACTTTCTTGAATGTGTTCGAAAATTACACTCTCATCAATATCATATAGTAATTGCTCGCTTGCCAATTCATCAGCACGTACTGCTTTGGCATTTTGTTGCTCGTTAACATATAAACCAGAGGCAACTACTAATATGAAACAAGCTGCAGCAGCGTACCTCATAAAATCCGTGCGCCATAAACGAACTACGTTTAACTTAGGTTTAGCACCAGTTGTTTTACTTAAAATCTCTGCATTTAGTTTATCGAAATAATTTGCTGGTGTTTTAAAACCATCGGCAGCTACCAGAGTTTGAATTTGCTCTAAAGCAATTCTGCTTGCTATTTGAGTTCCTAACTCTTCAAAATAATTTTGAGGAACAGTAAAACCCTGATTTTCTTTTTGCATTAATCCATCCACAAAAACCGACTGATTAATACGTTCTTGCAAACTGTTAAAATATTTATCCGGCACACTATATGGGGTAGTTCTTGGTAAGCTTGCTAAGTGTGGTGCTTCCTTTTCCCATTCCATATTTTCATCTTTTATATTCATCACGTACTATTGATAGATTTTATTGTAAAAGGTTTAATACCTAATCTTCATTTATTAAAATACTTTCAATTTTTTTTACAGCTATGTGAAATGATGCCTTTAAAGCCCCTACACTTGTGCCTAAAACTTCAGAGATTTCATCGTATTTCATGTCGTCGAAATATTTCATGTTAAAAATAATTCGTTGTTTCTCTGGCAGTGTTAAAATAGCTTCTTGTAATTTTTTCTGAATTTTGTCTCCATCGAAATAAGAAGATGCAGTTAAGCTTTCTGCTAGTTCGCCACTTACATCATCCAAAGAAATATTATTTTTGAGTTTTTTCTTGTTGAGAAAGGTTATCGATTCGTTGGTTGCAATTCTGTAAATCCAAGTGTAGAGTTGCGAATCGCTGCGAAAATTGGCCAGATTTTTCCAAACCTTAACAAAGGTTTCTTGTACTAAATCGTCAGTATCATCGTGGTCAATTACCAACCTACGAATGTGCCAATAAATTTTTTGTTGATACTTAGCTAAAAGCAAGTTGAAGGCTTCATTTCGTGTTTTTTCTACACCAAATTTTTGCAATATCTCTGCGTCTTCAACTTGTTTCATTTATTTTTAGATGTGGGATGTGAGAATTGAGATATGAGATGGAAACTATAAAGTCTCAAATCTCATATCTAACGTCTCAAATCTATTTTAAACTTTTCTTCCAATCACTTTTTGTGCAGCAGCAACAATATCAGCAGGATCTAATTTGTATTTAGTCATTAACTGATCTGGTGTAGCGCTTTCGCCGAAACTATCATTTACTGCTACAAATTCTTGTGGTGCAAGGTATTCTGTAGTTAATAAACGAGCAACGCTTTCACCTAGTCCGCCAAATTTATTGTGCTCTTCGCAAGTAACCACACAACCGGTTTTCTTTACAGACTTTAGAATAGCTTCTTCGTCTAAAGGTTTAATGGTGTGGATATTTATAATTTCTGCATCGATACCCAATTCAGCTAATTTCTCTCCAGCCTCAATTGCTCTCCAAACCATATGTCCGGTGGCAATAATAGTAACATCAGTTCCTTCATTAACCATCCAAGCCTTACCGATCTCAAATTGCTGATCTTCTGGTGTAAATACAGGAATTACTGGGCGACCGAAACGTAAATAAACCGGACCTTCGTAATCCATAATGGCTAATGTAGCCGCTTTGGTTTGGTTATAATCACAAGGATTAATCACCACCATGCCTGGCAACATTTTCATTAAACCTATATCTTCCAAAATTTGATGCGTTGCACCATCTTCTCCCAAAGTTAAACCAGCGTGAGATGCGCAAATTTTAACGTTTTTATTAGAATAAGCGATTGATTGACGGATTTGATCGTAGACTCTTCCTGTAGAGAAGTTTGCAAAAGTACCAGTAAATGGAATTTTGCCAGCAATAGTTAAACCTGCAGCAATACCCATCATATTAGCCTCTGCAATACCTACCTGAACAAAACGCTCCGGGAAATCTTTAATAAAAGCATCCATTTTTAAAGAACCAACTAAATCGGCACATAATGCAACAACGTTTTCATTGCGTTTGCCAGCCTCATGTAACCCAGCTCCAAAACCAGAACGTGTATCTTTTTTTTCTGTATATGTATATTTTTTCATACCCCAAACCCCAAAAGGGGCTTTATTTTTTATTTAAAAATTTTGTTAATTCCCCCTTTAGGGGGTAAGGGGGTTAGTAATCCCCAGCTGTTTCTTTTAATTGGCCTAGTGCTACTTCTAATTGCGCATCACTTGGTGCAGAACCATGCCATTTATGTGTGCCTACCATAAAATCAACTCCGTAGCCCATTTGGGTACTCATCAAATTTAAAATTGGTTTACCTTTTCCAGTTAATGATTTGGCATAATGTAAAGCTTTTACAATTTCTGCCATATCGTTGCCGTCAGAAGTAATTACGTGCCAACCGAATGCCTCAAATTTGGCTTGTAGGTTTTCTAAAGACAATACTTTTTCGGTTGGGCCATCAATTTGTTGGCCATTGTAATCAACACTTGCAATTAGATTATCCACTTTATGGAAAGGCGCAAACATTAAAGCTTCCCAATTTTGGCCTTCCTGTAATTCACCATCGCCCATCAAAGTATAAACTAAGCCTTTATCACCATCAATTTTTTTAGACAAGGCAGCCCCAATGGCAACAGATAAACCCTGACCTAAAGACCCAGAAGCAATTCTTACACCCGGTAAGCCTTCGTGAGTTGTTGGGTGACCTTGTAACCTAGAATCTAATTTTCTGAATGTTGCCAATTCGCTAACCTCAAAATAACCAGATCTAGCTAAAACACTATACCAAACAGGAGAGATGTGTCCGTTTGACAAGAAAAATAAGTCTTCGCCAACACCAGCCATGGTAAATTCTGGTTTGTGGTTCAATACTTCAAAATATAATGCGGTAAAGAAATCTGCGCAGCCTAAAGATGCACCCGGGTGACCAGACTGAACGGCATGAACCATTCTCAAACAATCTCTTCTAACCTGCGAGGCAATGTCTTCTAATTCACTAATTGTATGTTTCATTAAATTTTATTGTTTTTAATCCTGATTAGGCAAACTTAAGGTCTCTCAGTTAAGTCTACTTTATCAAAAATATATATTGGTTATTAATTAAAGGCAAGGTAATTATAAAAAATTAGCTAATTAAGAAACTCATAAAAATTAATCGTTTTAGGTAAAAAAATTAACGGAAATGAGTTTTCAAACACTATGGCGGCCAGTAGTCCCGCTATTGCCCATAGTCCTCGCTTCGTGCCTAGCTGTGGGCTATTTGGCTCCTATCGGGTTTATAAAACGTAGCATGTGCAAATACAGAAAAATAAGCTGCTGTATTAGCCCAATTTGCCCCTACATTAGTGTAAACCCTTTTAACCATTGTCTTTTAGGGCAATTATTGGTTAAAAGATTGTAACGTTGGCAGTACCGCACCAAAGCCATTTGCAGATTTTAACTGCTATTTAACTTAATGCTAAAACTTGTGCAGTTGGCGCTTTTGTATCTACTTTAGAGATAATGTGGGCTATATTTCCATCTTCATCAATAATAAATGTTGTACGGTTAGTGCCCATGTATTTTTTGCCATACATGCTTTTTTCTCCCCAAACACCATAGGCTTCCACAATTGCCTTATCAGTATCTGCTAAAAGTGTAAAAGGAAGGCTGTGTTTCTCAATAAATTTGCGGTGAGATTTTTCGTCGTCGATACTTACACCTAAAACTTCAATGCCTTTTGCTTTTAATCCTTGGTAATTATCTCTAAAATCACAAGCTTCGGCAGTGCAGCCAGGCGTACTATCTTTTGGATAAAAATACAAAACCACTTTTTTGCCCTTAAAATCGCTTAAGGAAACCGTATTTCCATCTTGATCTTTTGACGTAAATGCTGGAGCTTTAGCGCCTTCTTGAAGTAAACTCATATTGCTTAATTGTTATATTATTTGGTTTGCATTGCTAACAATGTAGCATTGCCACAATCATGTTTTATCTTAAAAATTCAATAGCGTAACGTTTTACATTGTCTTTCATGTCGGTAACTACCAATTCAAAACTATGTTTTCCGGCTGCAGTAGCGCTATCAAAAGTATGCCATAAACTTGCAGATTTGGTATCAAATTCCATCAATACCCATTTGCCATCAATATAGCCATTAAAACTCTTAATTCCTGATAAATTGTCGCTAATTCTGAAACTCATTTTAGTTAAGCCAGCCATGTTTTTTCCATTGGCGATATTTACTGGAACTATGCTAGGTGCAATGGTATCTATGGCAATAAAATAACTTCCAAAATTTTTAACTGTGGCTTTAACATAACCGTTTTCAAAACTGCCACCTTGAGATGAGCGGTTGGCATTAACAATTACAGCCTTGCTTTGATATTTTGTTAAAGCACTATCTGCCTTAATGGCCAATTCAAATCCAACATGTAGGGGTGTTAAATTATTGTGAATTTGATGTATGGCCGAAAATGCATTTTGTTGTGGCTTTGGTAATTTTTTGTAGATAAAATTTAAATCGTTGTACAAAGTTCCTTTGGGCAAAATTACTTTAACATCATCTGCATTGTATTCATTTACTTTGTTGTAAGGGAAATTAATACCAGTTGCAGCTACTGGTGTATTAATTACAGCTTTAGTATCTGATTGTACATTAAATTGCAAGGTACTTTTATTGCCTCTTGAATCGGTAATAACGTATTTAAGCTGGTGCAATTTGCCATCGTCAAAAACTACACGGCCATTATTAGCTAAATTACTGTAAATCTGTAAAGGATTACCTGGGTCTACAAAACTCTTTTGGATGCTTCTCTTTAAGTTTAAAAGTGCAGGGTAATCGATATGTGAGTTAATCGCCTTACTATTGGCGAAACTAAATCTTTCTAGTGCTGAAGTGTAAATCGGTTTTTCGTCTAAAAATAGCTCGATAGAATATACGCCATTTAAACCAGAATTGCCACTATGTTTGTCTGTAGCAATAATGCCGAAGCCAACTTCACCACTTAAATTGATGGTGTTTACTTTATTCAAAGTATATTTTCCGGCGCCACCTGCTAATTGAAAATATTGTTTAGGTGTAAATTCGTTAAAAGGCTTTCCATTTAGGCGATACACATACATAGAATACAACACCGGTGGTACATTGTCTGGAATTTGGATGCCTAATAGTTGAGGATTAATAGTTGCTTCTGTTTTAGTATCACGTAATTCAAAATGTAAATGTGGGCCTCCAGAGCTACCGGTGTTGCCAGAATATGCAATTACCTCGCCTTTACGCACCGGGATAAAATCAGCATTTGGGAATTCATCTATTTCGTACGACTTTTTAGCGTATTGAATTTTTTTTACTTCTTGTGCAATTTTAGGATTAAACCTTGATAAATGCCCATAAACTGAAGTATAGCCATTAGGATGATTGATATATAAAGCTAAGCCGAAGCCGCTATTTTGAACACGTAATCGAGAAATAAAACCATCTGCTGTAGCATAAACAGGATAACCTGTAGTTTGGTTAGTTCTAAAATCTACCCCAGAGTGGAAATGGTTAGAGCGTAGTTCGCCAAAAGAGCCAGCCAAGGCAGGTGGTACAATATCAAGAGGTGCTCTAAAATCATTTAAAGAATAAACGTTATTGCTGAAAACCTGTTGGGCATCAGCCTTGATGGCTATTGATGTGAAAAAAAATAGAAAATATAGGAATTTAAACCTTTGCAGGTTTTTAGGAATGTTTGTTAGAAACATGTGGGTTATTTGATGATGAAATTTAATAATTGCTTGCCTTCTAGCCAAGCTTCTAATTGATCGCCTTGTTTAACTTGGCCAACACCTTCTGGAGTGCCAGTAAAAATTAAATCGCCCTTTTTTAAGGTGATGTACTGAGAAACAAATGCAATTATCTTTTCAAACGAAAACAAAAGGTTTGCAGTATGCCCGCTCTGACGAGTTTCTTGATTAATCTGCAGTTCGAATTTCAAATCGTACATATCAGCAAAATCAGCTTTTGGCAAAAACGTGCTTATTGCGGCAGAATTATCGAATGCTTTAGCCAATTCCCATGGTAAACCTTTTTCCTTGTGCTCGCTTTGGATATCTCTTGCGGTAAAGTCTATTCCCAAGCCTATTTCATCGTAATAATTTGCAGCAAATTTTTCTGAAATGTGTTTGCCTTCTTTGCAGATTTTAAGTACAACTTCTAATTCATAATGTATATCAGATGAAAAGTCGGGCAGATAAAAAGGTTTGTTGTCTTTTAAAACAGCAGTATCTGGTTTTAAAAATATGATGGGTTTGGTAGGAACAGCGTTGTTCAATTCTTTAGCATGCGCAGCATAGTTGCGACCAATAGCAATAATCTTCATAGCAACAAAAATAGAAAAATGGGATTTATAAAACAGAAATCTTTTTCACCACCTGCTCTCCACCCGCTAAAATCTTTAAAAAATACATTCCTGGATTTAGCTTACTTGGTATCGTATAAGTTTTAGTCTGTTCGCCAGCAGGGATACGTTCGGTAGCTAATTTAACTACATTATTGCCCAATAAATCGATGATGATAACTGTTAATGAAGTTTCCTTATCAGAACGTAAACTAATGTTAATCTGCTCAGCAACTGGATTTGGGTATATTTTTAAAACTGTAAGAATTTTTGAAGATTTAGCACCTATAGCAGTTGCTGCCATGCTCGTATTCGAACCGTTGCTTAAACTATTTGGTTTGTAAGGCTGAATGGTAGATTTAACTATTGGAACTTTACTTACAACCTTTGGTTTTGGCTTTATAGAGAGTTTTGTGGTATCAATTTTTTGAGAAAAAGCAGACGTACTAAAAAATACCATCATGCAAACTGTGCATATGATACTCCATGAGAACGTTATTTTTGACTTCTTAACCATCTTGATGCTGGCAAAAATATAAATAAATAAACAAAAAAATCAAACTAAATGAGCAAAGAAACATTATTTAACAATATTTAACACCCATATTTTTGTAGGTTTTTTTCACAATTGTCGAAACTTTTATGCTGTAAAAATATTATAGCCTTGGTAACTAATATTTAGTTATTTTTGCATCCAAATTTTACGACAGTGTCAAATCATAAAAACGTTAATGCGCTCACAGCGGGCGGGGTTCTGGTAAGTTTAGGAATTGTTTTTGGAGATATTGGTACCTCTCCCTTATATACCCTCAAAGCTATTTTTAAATCGGTATTTGAGACAGGACAACCCATTAATTCTGATATTGTATTGGGCGCATTATCATGTATCATCTGGACACTTACCCTGCAAACTACCATTAAATATGTAATTATCACTTTAAGGGCAGATAATAAGGGTGAGGGCGGTATATTTTCTTTGTATTCGCTAGTTCGTAAAAAAGCCAAATGGTTGGTAATACCCGCAATAATAGGCGGAGCAGCGCTTCTGGCAGATGGGATGATTACGCCAAGTATTACAGTTACCTCTGCAATAGAAGGTCTCAAACTCAAATTTCCAACTGTTCCAGTTATACCTATTGTAATTAGTATTATCGCTTTGCTATTTATTATCCAACAATTCGGAACAAATTTAGTGGGCAAACTATTTGGCCCCATCATGTTCCTGTGGTTTGCAGTATTAGGTTTTACAGGCATATCTCATGTAATGGATGACCCATCAGTTTTTAAGGCCTTAAATCCATATTATGCCATACATTTGTTGGTTACCAACCCAAGTGCCTTATTAATTTTGGGTGGTGTGTTTCTCTGTACAACTGGAGCAGAGGCACTATATAGTGATTTGGGCCACTGTGGTAAGCAAAATATTCGAATCAGTTGGATATTTGTGAAATTGATGTTGATTTTTAACTATTTAGGCCAGGGAGCCTGGGTGTTAAGTCATCCAAGCTACGATCCACGTAACCCTTTAGAAAATCCATTTTTCCAATTGGTGCCACAAGATATGGTAATCTATTTGGTAATTTTGGCAACAACAGCGGCAGTAATTGCTTCTCAAGCCATGATATCTGGCTCATTCACTTTAATCTCTGAAGCTGTTCGTTTAAATCTTTGGCCAAAGGTTAGGATCAACTATCCAAGTGTGCAAAAGGGACAATTATATGTGCCATCTATAAATTGGTTGCTTTGTATAGGCTGTATTTTAATTGTGCTGTACTTTAAAAGATCTGATGATATGGAGGGTGCCTACGGTTTGGCAATTAACCTTACCTTTTTAATGACAACCATTTTGGTGGCTGTTTTTATGCTAAGAAAGAAGTTTCCGAAATATTTGATTATCATTTTTGTTGCCGTTTATACCGTTATAGAGATGACTTTTTTAGTAGGTAATATGGCTAAATTTGTTCATGGTGGTTGGGTTACTTTGTTAATTAGCTGTGCTTTATTAAGTGTAATGTGGACTTGGTACAACTCTCGTAAGATTAAAAATCGCTTTGTAAAATACGTAGAGATCGAAGATTATTACTCGATTTTAAACGAATTGAGTAACGACATTTCGGTACCAAAATATTCATCTCAACTGGTTTATTTAACAAGTGCAAACTTTAAAACCGAGATAGAATCTAAAATTATTTATTCCATTATACAAAAAGAACCTAAACGTGCCGATGTCTATTGGTTGGTACACGTTGATGTTATGGATGAGCCCTATACAATGGATTATAAGGTAGAATTTCTTATTCCAGGTAAATTGATTAGGATTGATTTTAAACTTGGTTTTAGGATTGAGCAAAGGGTTAATTTGCTTTATCGTAAAGTGGTTGAAGAATTGGTTAAAAATGGAGAGGTAGATATCACCAGTCAGTATACTTCTTTAAATAAACATAAAATTACTGGCGATTTCCGCTTTGTGCTTTTAGAGAAACACTTATCTAAATTTACCAATCTGAGCTTTTACGAACGTACCATTATGGACTATTATTTTGTGTTAAAGCGTTTGAGTTTATCAGAAGTAAGCAGTTTTGGACTAGATTCTAGTTATGTTGAAGTAGAAAAAGTACCATTGATTTTTGTAACACCTGATGATATAGAATTACATAGGTTATCGGTTTAAAATTTTTTTAGGTCGGTGAGACACCCACCGATAGACGGAAAGTTAGCACTGCTCATCTACAATAAAAAACCCAGCCTATTTAGCTGGGTTTTCTTATATAAATAAATTGGAACTACTATCCTTCAATCTGCTGTTGACCAAGCTTACTGTGTTTATACCCGTAGGCGAAATAAACAATTAATCCAACAATTAACCAAATGCCAAAACCGATCCAGTTAGAGATACCTAACTCACACATCATGTAAAGGCAGCTTAATAAACCCAATACAGGGATTAAGGATAAATTTTTAGTCACACAATAATAGGTAACAAATAAACAGATGATCAGAAAAATCCACATTGGGATTTTATGTTTGAATAACGACCAGCCACTCTCATATTTCTTGTTAAAATCAATGGTTGATTTGGCCATAAATTCATCGTATTGTGCTTTGCTTAAACTATTCAAATAAGCTTCAGCATCAATCTGTTTGCCCTGTAACACTACAGGACTAGCACTAATCTCACCCTTAACTGTGTTAAGTTCAGTTTCGGTTAATGAAGTAATAAACGTTACAGGTTCGTTAACCTTGGTCTCATTGGTTATAAAAGCAGTGGTTTCCGCTTTAAATTGGGTAAAAGCTAATGCGATAACTGCAATAAATACCACAGGAATAATAAATTTAGAATTGACATAGGGAATTTTGAACTTTCCCCTCTGCACACCTGGTCTGTTTTGTAATACTAAAACACCTGCGCAAACCAATACAAAGGCAAATAGCGTTCCTATCGAACATAAATCGGTTACGATGGTTAAGTTCATAAATAGGGAAGGAACCGCCACCACAAAACCAACAACGATAGTTGCAAAAGATGGCGTTTTATATTTCGGGTGGATTTTAGAGAATTTTTTAGGCAATAAACCATCACGGCTCATGCTCATCCAAATACGTGGTTGCCCCATTTGGAATACCAAAAGTACACTTGCCATAGCAAAAACAGCACTTACGGCAATAATTCCACTCATTAGTTTTAAATCGATCTGATCAAAAACAAATGCCAATGGATCGCCCACAGCTAAAGTATCTGATTTTACAATTCCAGTTAATACCAAAGCAATGGCTACATACAAAATGGTACAGATGATAATGGCCCACATCATTCCTCTTGGTAAATCACGCTGCGGATTTTTACATTCCTCAGCGGTAGTAGAAATAGCATCAAAACCAATGTAAGCAAAAAACACTGCCGAAACACCTTTTAAAACCCCCGAAACTCCATTTGGTGCAAAGGGGTTCCAATTTTTAGTATCAATATAAAATACGCCAACTGCCAATACCAATAAGATAACGGCCAACTTAACAACTACCATGGCATTACTAGCATTTCTAGATTCCTTCATCCCTCGGTAAACTAACCAAGTAATAAAAATAATAATACCTAGTGCAGGTAAATCGGCCACTAAATGAAAATTTCCTATTTGTGGTGCAGTAATCCATGCATTATTTGCAACTCTGGTAGCATCGTCTAAATTAGCTATACTTTTGCCAGCAGCCACTAATGCATCTGCATGTTTATGCCCGTTAAATGCTGTTAAATAATCCATTGTAGCCCAATCTGGGATGTTTATACCATCAATACCTAGGGCTGGTATTCGAATGGAGGAGAGCAATCCTGTAAAGTAATCGGACCATGAAATGGCCACAGTAATGTTCCCAATTGCATATTCCATAATGAGCGACCAGCCGATAATCCAGGCCACTAATTCGCCAAAAGCAACATAAGAATAAGTATAGGCGCTACCAGAAACAGGTACCATCGATGCAAATTCGGCATAGGCAAAAGCTGCAAAACTACAGGCAACAGCAGTAAAAATAAATAAGAAGATCACAGCCGGACCACCGTCTGCACTCGCTTTGCCAATAGTGCTAAAAATACCAGCACCAATAATTGCAGCAATACCAAAAGCGGTTAAATCTCTTACTCCTAAAGTTTTGTGAAGAGAATCTCCATGCTCTCCATAACCCTTAGCAGCATCTTCCAAAATCTTGCTAATGGATTTTTTTCTAAATAGTTTGTCTAACATAGATTAGTTTTTTAATGTTCTTGGTTTTGTTTTGTAGTTTAAAAGAACACTATATGGTTAGTTTGCTCAAACTTAAAAAAAAAAATCAGTTTTTATTCGGTTTAAATGCAAAGACTTGCTGTTGATTTTTTTAGAGACTTTGGAAGTTTATTTGAGCTGAAAAACTTGGCAAATTAGTTGTATAAATAGGTGCATTTTTATCGTTAGAAGAAAATTGTGTCTGAGTAAATAGAGCCCGACCAAAATTATGGTTCAGGCTCTATTATGTTAATTTTCATTAATTCCATCCGCCGCCCAATGCCTGATAGATTTTTACCATGGCATTTAGTTGCTCTTTTTTTGTTTCTATCAATTCTAATTTTGCTTCTAGTGCATCACGCTGGGTCATAAGTACCTCTAAATAATCAGCCCGGCTAGATTTAAACAAGTCGTTAGCAATCTCTATAGATTGCGTTAAGGCCTGCACTTGCTTAGCCTTTAAATCGTAACTTCTTGTAAGGTTATTGATGCCAGATATTTGATTGGCAACTTCTATGTAAGCGTTCAGGATATTTCTTTCATATTGGTAAACTGCTTGGATCTGTTTAGCATTTGCTGTGAAGTAAGTTGCCTTGATTGCATTTCTGTTAATTAAAGGTGCCGCTATATCGCCAGCAACAGCATACAGCATCGATTCAGGTGTCTTCAACAAATAGGAAGGATTAAATGCTTGAAAACCTAAAGCAGCAGAGATACCCAAGGAAGGGTAAAATTGCGCTTTTGCAACTTTCACATCCAACTTTGCTGCAATTAAATTTAACTCTGCTTGTTTAATGTCTGGTCTGTTGGCTAATAATTGTGAAGGAATGCCTGTATGCAAATCATTCGCTAAATTTATATCAAAACTACTTTTATCTCTCTCAATGTGTTGCGGATATCTTCCCATTAAAAAATTAATTTTATTTTCAGTTTCTGTAGTTTTTTGAAGGATATCATACTCCAAACTTTTAGAATTTAATAACTCTGCTTCAAACTTGCGAACTGCCAATTCTGTAACCCTAGTTGCCTCTTTTTGTATCTTTACTACAGCTAGCGCATTGGTTTGTAATTCGATGTTTTTGCGAACCATATCTAACTGATTGTCTAAAGCTAAAAGTTCGTAGTAAGAATTTGAAATTTCTGCTACTAAGCTGGTTACCACGAAGTTTTTACCTTCTACGGATGATAAGTATTTGGTGTAAGCGGATTTTTTTGCGTTACGTAATTTGTGCCAGATATCAACTTCCCAGTTGGCATACAAACCAACTAGGTAATCGGGTAGGGGATCTGGCATTTCTTTACCGGGCTTAATTTCTGTACTGGCATCTCCAGCTCCTGCACTGGTGTATCTGCCCACTTTTTCTAATCCTGCTCCAGCTTTTAAACCCACACTTGGCAGTAATTCGCCTTTTCTGGCTCTTACTTCATTTCTGGCAATTTCAATTTCCTGTAAAGTAATGTTTAACTCCTGATTGTTTTGCAAAGCAGTATCAATTAAGTTGGTTAAATATTGATCTTTAAAGAAATCTTTCCATTTTATTTTGCCCACATTACTGGTATCGCTATTGGTATTTGAGTAGGTATTTGGTACCCTATTATTTTCAGTTTTTTGAACAATAGCGGGGATTTTACAACTGGAGTAAGCTAAGCTTAGTAGTGCAAAACCTAATATTTTGTGATAGTTTTTATTAAACATTGCCTTCAATTTCTTCGGTTAATGGATGTTCTTCTTCAATTTTTATGAGTTTGCGTTTATCGGCAATGGTGCCAAAAACATAATACAATCCTGGAATAATAATTACTCCGAATAGGGTTCCAAGTAACATTCCCCCAGCAGCAGCCGAACCAATGGTGCGGTTGCCAATAGCGCCTGGACCACTTGCAAAAACCAAAGGGATTAAACCTGCAATAAATGCAAATGAGGTCATCAAAATTGGACGGAACCTTACTACAGCACCTTCCATTGCAGCAGCAAGAATGGTTTTACCTTCTGCATGTTTCTGTGCCGCAAATTCTACAATTAGCACCGCATTTTTACCTAACAAGCCAATCAACATCACCATAGAAACCTGTGCATAAATGTTGTTTTCTAATCCGAAAAGTTTTAAAAACAGGAAGGCTCCAAATATCCCAGCAGGTAACGAAACGATAACAGCAAGAGGTAAAATAAAACTTTCGTATTGAGCTGCAAGTACTAGATATACAAATCCTAAACAAATTAAAAAGATGTAGATGGCCTCGTTGCCCCTACTGCTTTCGTCTTTAGAAATACCGGCCCAATCAATTCCGTAACCTCTAGGTAGCGTCTTTTTGGCTACTTCTTCTACTACTTTTAAAGCTTCGCCAGAACTAAAGCCAGCGGCAGGAGAGCCATTAATTTCTGCAGAGTTATACATGTTATGACGAGTGATTTCTGATAGTCCATAAACTTTTTTCATAGTCATGAAGGCAGAAAAAGGCACCATTTCCTCTCTGTCATTTTTTACGTATAATTTCATTACATCGGCTGGTAAAGCCCTGTATTGTGGTAAAGATTGCACAATAACTTTATACTGACGGCCAAATTTGATAAAGTTGGTCTCGTAGTTACTACCTATTAAATCTGATAAGGTTTCTAACGCTTTTTCTGGAGTTACGCCTTTTTGTTGGGCCTTATCATTATCGATATTGAGCATATATTGTGGGAAACTAGCGCTATAGAAGGTAAACACAGATTGCAATTCTGGACGTTTGTTCAGCTCTTTTACAAAATCCTTACTCACTTTTTCCATTTCTACATAGTTATTTCTACCAGCTTTATCTAACAAACGTAATTCGAAACCACCGGCAGCACCATAACCCGGAACGGCAGGTGGTTGGAAGAATTCTACCATCGCCCCTGGCATATCTTTAGATTTCTCTTCTAATTCCTTAATGATGTCTAATGCACTATTTTTTCTGTCTTTCCAATCTTTAAGGTTAATTAAACAGGTACCCGAGTTAGAGCCTGTGCCTTCGGTTAACACTTCATATCCAGCCAAGGCTGAAACTGATTTTACACCTTCAATTTCCTCACATATTTTCTCCAATTTTTCAGAAATCTGATTGGTACGTTCTAAAGTAGAACCTGGAGGCGTTTGGATGATGGCGTAAATCATTCCTTGATCTTCGTTAGGGATAAATCCTGATGGTACGGAATTGCTTAAGAAATAGGTTGCCACACAAAAAATTCCAAGTGCACCAAAAATAACCATCCTGCGAGTAACCACTTTGCTCATCACTTTTTGGTAAGTACCTGTTAGTTTAAAGAACCAACTATTAAACGCATCTAAACCTTTATCAATAATTGATTTTTTCTTTTGATGATTTGTACTATGTTTTTTGAGCATAATAGCACACAGTGCAGGTGTTAACGTTAATGCCACAACACCAGATAGAATGATAGCTGTTGCCATGGTTATCGAAAATTGACGATAAAAAACACCAACCGGTCCAGACATAAATGCCACTGGAATAAATACTGATGCCATTAGAAATGTGATGGCTACAATCGCTCCCCCTATATCTGTAATAGCTAATTGAGTGGCTTTAAGTACAGATAAACGCTTATCGGCTTCCATTTTGGCATGTACTGCTTCAATAACCACGATGGCATCATCAACCACAATGCCTATGGCTAACACCAGCGCAAAAAGCGTGATTAGGTTGAGTGTAATGCCGAAAAATTGCATAAACATAAAGGAGCCGATCAACGAAACCGGTACCGCAATAGCAGGAATTATAGTAGAACGCCAATCGCCCAAGAAAATAAAAACTACTAAACCCACCAAAATAAAAGCCTCAATTAAGGTGTGAATTACTTTTTCTATCGAAGCATCCAGAAATTTAGATACGTCGTAACTTACTTCGTAATCCATTCCTTTTGGGAAGTTGGTAGCTTTGATTTCTTCCATGCGTTTTTTCACATTCTCAATTACCTCTTGTGCATTACTTCCGTAAGATTGTTTTAAAACGATAGCGGCCGAGGGTTTGCCATTAATGTGAGAATATAAATCGTACATGGAACTGCCAAATTCTACATCAGCAACATCTTTTAATCTTAACAATTCTCCATTGGCGCTTGCTCGTAAAATGATATTTCGATAGCCATCTTCGTTGGTAAAACGCCCTGGATATTTCAATACATATTCAAATGATTCGGAACGTTTACCAGAACTTTCGCCTGTTTTGCCTGGAGAGGCTTCTAAACTTTGATTATTTAAGGCCTCCAGAACTTCTTCTGATGATATTTTGTAAGCCAACATTTTATCTGGTTTTAACCAAATGCGCATGGCATATTCGCGGTTACCCAAAATATCTGCAAAACCAACACCATCTACACGTTTTAGTTCTGGTAATAAATTGATATCGGCATAATTGTACAAAAAGTTCTCATTCATCTTCGGATCTTTACTGAAAACATTCACATACATCAGCATATTAGGCTGTTCTCTGCTTATTTTTATTCCTTCGCGAATAACTAATGGTGGTAATTTATTGGTAACGGCGGCCACGCGATTTTGTACATTTAGCGTAGCTTGATCAGGATTGGTACCCAAGTTAAATACAATTTGTATGGAGCATTCGCCATCGTTTCCCGCATCAGAGGTCATGTATTTCATGCCCGGAATACCATTTAAGGCTCTTTCTAATGGGATAACTACCGCTTTGATCAATAATTCGTTGTTTGCACCTGGGTATTCGGCCACAATGTTTACCATAGGTGGCGAAATGTTTGGAAGTTGGGTTACGGGCAGGCCGATAAGCGCCAGCACGCCCATAAATACGATAATCAGTGATATCACTATTGATAACACTGGTCTTTTTATGAATTTACTAAACATAATTTTCTTTGAAATTGACCTACTCTGCTTTTAATTGTAATTGACTTAAAACTTGTTTGGGATCCAACATGGTGAATTTGATTTTTTCATCGTCTTTTACCTTTTGCACACCATCAAGTACAATCTTATCGCCTTGTTGTAAACCGGTAGACACAACGTAAATATCTGGTAGTTCGCCACCAATTTTGATTTCTTTAGATTTGACTGTGCCATTTTTATCGATCACAAAAACATAGGTTTTATCTTGTAATTCGTAAGTTGCTTTTTGAGGGATAATTAGTGCTTTTTTCAATGGAATCATCATTTGTACTTTTCCTGTTTCTCCGTTTCTTAACAACTGATTAGGGTTTGGAAATTTTGCCCTAAAGGCGATATTGCCCGTTTCAGAATCGAATTCACCCTCAATAGTCTCTACCTTTCCTTTCCCTTTTAGAGCTTCACCATTGGCTAAAACCAAATCAACAGCTTTATTGTGGCTCGATTTTGTTTGTTGGAAGTTCAAATATTCAGGTTCTGAGACATTGAAATAAGCAAACATTTCGCTATTGTCTGATAGGGTAGTCAGTAATTCGCCTTCATCAATTAAACTTCCTAATTTTTTAGGCAAGCGATCTATCGTACCAGCAAATGGCGCTCTAATTTCTGTAAATGATAAATGCAGTTTTGCTAATGATGAACTTGCCTTTGCTTGAGCCAATTTAGCTTTAGACATGGCTAGTTCATTTTGTGCAACCACATTTTTATCGGCAAGTAATTTTGTATTGGCCAGTTCAATTTCTGCCGCTTTAACCTCTGCTTCTGCTTTCAATACCTCTGCTTCGTACATTTTGGGCATAATTTTGAAAAGCAATTGCCCTGCTCTTACAGTTTGGCCTTCATCTACATAAATACGTTCTAAGAAGCCTTTCTCTTGTGCTCTTAACTCAATATTGCGAACCGAGCGTATTTGAGATACGTATTCTTTGGTAAAAGAAGTATCAATAGATATTGGACTAGTGGCCGTATAGTTGGTTTCTTCTTCTTTTTCTTCGTGTTTTTGTGCACAGCTAGAAAATAGCACGGCACATACAATTGCGAGCATTATGGTATTTTTCATTTTGTATATAGTTGTTCTTCGTTAAAGATGATGAAGCTCTTCAGTTGAAATTGGATAGAGCTCATTGAGGAGTTTCAATTTTTTTCGATGATCATACACGCTGAGCATATTAAATAGATCAGTATGTACCTCTTCTGTCTTCAGAAATGATTGAATATTACAGTTGCAAAAATGCCACCGCCGGATAATGGCTGGCAAAATTGCTTAGATAGTTATTCAGTTAAGTAAAAGGGTATCAAATTCTGAAAACTCTCAATAAGAGATATTTGAAACTTGAAGTGTAAGAAAGATGCTCGCAATAAGGAAGTGCAAGCTTTTTTGGTGTTTTGGAAGTTGTTAATAATAAAGCATAGCCGAATGAGACAACCTGCTTAACAGTTATGGTTGCAATTCTACAAATACTATCATCTTCATTTTCCTCAACATCAGTAGTTTCTTTTGGCGATGGGTCTTTTTGAGTATGAAGATTGATGTGCTTATGTGAGGTATGTACCTGTTTAGGTGCTGATCCAAAATTCACATTTGTATTTGCTTTAGAAATGCGAGTTGCACATGCACCATCATTCCCTTTTATTAAAAGGAAAAATAGGCTTAAACAAAATACGAATACAACTCTCATTACGCCGTCAAAAGTAAAATAAGGTTTTTAAAATTTTAATAGTAGATCAAAATTCTTTGTCTACCTTTTGTCAGATTTTAATGATTGTCTATTTGAATTATTCATTAAACAATTTTATTTTTTATTGTATTTAAGCAATAGCATTTTGCAAAGTTTAGCTAATCACACTTTGTATCTGCTTCGTAACTTCGTTATAATTCCTTTATAATTAACAGGGATAAAACAGGGGGATAACAGGGACTTTACAGGGACAAAACACGGATAAGTCCCCTTTATACTCCCTGTTAAATTCGGGTTAACTCCGCTTTATATTTCTGTTACTGATAGTTCAGTTATACAGCTGAACTGAACATGATAAGAAGCTGAGCTATTGATAAGTATAATTGTTGCCAAATTATTGGAAAGCTACTACAGGTATTATGATGGTGAGGTTTTTGTGATGGATCTAATGGTCTTAACCGAAATACAGTCGATAGCTAGGTGGCACACAAATTAAAGATCGAATAACAGCGAGATAAATTGGGAGAGCGAAAAGTATAAACTATTTGTCTTGGAGTATAACCAATTGTTACAGTAGTCATCTGAACTGTAACAATTGATTAAATTTTTTTTATTTAGCAAGAATTAAAATGATTGATTATTAACCCAATTTATTCAGCTCTTCCTTCACAAAAGTTGCCAATTCATTAATATAAGCTGCGCTAAAATCAAATTTTATGCCTGCAGTTTCATAAATTTCGTTCATTGGTTTGGTATAGCCCAAACTTAAGGCAGCTAAATATTGTTCCAAAGCTTTTTCAGGATTTTCTTTGTAGTTTTTCCATACTGCAATAGCTCCCAACTGCGCAATTGCATATTCTATGTAATAAAATGGCACTTCGAATAAATGCAATTGTTTTTGCCAAAGGTTACCAAATTGTTGTCCAAAATCAGTCCAGTCTGCAAAACCTGCACCAAACCTATTATAGATTTGCTTAAATGCAGTTTCTCTATCAGCAGCATTATGGTTAGGGTTGGTATAGATCCAATGTTGAAACTGATCGATAACCGCTACCCAAGGCAATGTTTTTAACACATCGGCTAACTGCTCTTTTTTAGCACGAACTAAATCTTCCTCATTGTCGAAATAAACATCCCAATTATCCATTGAAATTAATTCCATACTCATAGAAGCTAGTTCGGCCACTTCAGATGGGCAGTGTTTAAAATCATTTAACTCCAATCCGGCAGTTAAAAAAGTATGGATGGCATGTCCACCTTCGTGCACCATGGTTGTTAAATCTCTTAAAGAATTGGCAGAGTTCATGAAAATAAATGGAGCACCGGTTTCTGCAAGTGGGTAATTGTAACCCCCTGGAGCTTTACCCATCCTGCTTTCAACATCAAACAAGCCATTTGCCTTCATGATGGCTAATTTTTCACCTAACGTTGGGTTAATTGCGGTAAAACAAGCAATGCTTTTATCAATTAGCTCTTGACCATTGTTAAATGGTTTCAACATTGGTTTTCCGGTTGTACTTACCTCCATATCCCATGGTTTCAATACATCAAGCCCTAATGCAGCCTGTCTTTTTTCTGCTTGCTCTCTTAAAACAGGAACCACTTCTTTCTCAATTGCTTCGGCAAAATCGTAACAATCTTTAGGGCTATAATCAAAACGGCCCAATGCTTGGAACATGTAGTCTCTATAATTTTCGAAGCCAGCGTTTAGTGCAACTTTATGTCGCATCGCTACCAATTCATCAAAAAGAACATTCAATTCATCCTTATTTGCTAAACGGCGTTGTTGCACGGTTTCCCATGCGTTTTGGCGTACACTTCTATCAGTATCTTTTAAAAAGTTAGATGCTTGTTCTAACGTATATTCTTGTCCGTTCAAGGTTACGCTCATGGCACCAGTAATGCCTTGATATTTCTGTTGGGTAACTTGTAATAAGGTAAAAAGCTCAATATTTTCTTCGCGGTATAGCTCTAAAGCTTTTTTAACCGCACGGATATATACAAAATATTTATCCTGATCTAATTCATTGATAAATGGGCTTTCGCTAAATTTTTTGTTCAGTTCGTTGGCCACTGGCGATATTTTAGGCTCGATCTCAGTTGCAAAATATTGAAAATCTTTTACCAAATCTTCATTTGCGGTATCGCAACTCATTTTAATATAACGCCATGCGAAATCTTCTTCCAACGCAGCTTCTAGCTCACTTTTATCTTTTAACCACTTTTCTAATTCTTCAACATTGTTGATTTCTCTGTTTTTTAGTTCATCTAAAATTGGAGATAAACTATCCCATTCCATTTTTAAATCTTGCGGAATGTAGGTGCGTAGTTTTTTATTTATGATTAAGTTGTCCATAATAGTTTAAATGTTTTAATGTTGAAATGGTGGAAAGTTGGAATGTTGTTGTAAAGTTGAAGGTTGAGTTGTGCAATGCCATTCCCTCATTCAATAATTACTTCATTCTTTTATTTATTTCTCATATAAGTATCAATTAAAAAGCAAATGGCAAATACTACTGAGGCGTAGCCATTGGTAGTGGCAAATGCTCGGTCTACTTTGCTAATATCGTTCGGCTTAACCAGTAAATGCTGATAAATTAACATGCTGCAGAAAAATACGATGCCAATATAATACACCCAACTAAATGTTGCAAAGAATAGCGGCATAATTACGCATAAGGCGGATAAAATATGTAGCACTACAGATAAGCGCAAGGCATTTTTAATTCCCAAAGCTGCTGGTATAGAATGTAATTTTTGTTCTCGGTCAAAAGCTTCGTCTTGCAGGGCATAAATGATATCGAACCCGCTTACCCAAAACAATACTGCAAACGAATAAAATAAAGGAACAATATGAAATGCGCCTGTTACGGCAATATACGCTCCAATTGGTGCCAAAGCCAAACCTAAACCCAAAACCAAATGGCACAAGGCAGTAAAACGTTTGGTATAGCTGTAAAAGAGTACCACAAATAAAGCCACGGGCGATAAATACAAACAAAGGGTATTGATGAAAAACGTTGCGATTACAAATAATAGGCAATTCACAATTACAAAAGTTAGCGCTTCGCTTGCAGAAACTTTGCCTGCCGGTATATCACGCATTACCGTACGTGGGTTTTTAGCATCGATGTTTCTATCTAAATAGCGATTAAATGCCATGGCTGCATTACGGGCAAAAACCATACAAAGCAAAACTAATATCAATTTATACCAAGAGAATGGCTCGTTACTGGTAGTTACCCCTAAAAAGAACCCTATCATTGCAAAAGGTAAGGCAAATACCGAGTGTGCAAATAATACGAGTGAAAAATACTTCTTCATTGACTGGATATGCGTAGTGAGAGAGGATACATTTGATAAATGCACTTATTCTGATTTACTTGCCGAATAAAATTGTGGGTCGATTTCTGGTTTCACAAAATCTTCGTTTACTTCCTGCACAAATTGCAATAATTTCTCTCTTCCTTGAGATTTTTCTGCCGAAGTAATAAAAAATGGTGGTACTTCCTCAAACCATCCCAATAGGGTTTTATTAAATTTGGCTACGTTCTGATCTGTTTTTGGCGCAGATTGTTTATCTGCTTTAGTGTAAACCAACGCAAATGGTATCTGGCATTCGCCTAACCATGAGCAAAATTCTAAATCAATCTTTTGAGGCTCTAAACGGCTATCAATCAAAACAAAAACGCATTGTAGATTTTCTCTTTTGGTGAGGTAATTTCTAATAAATTTCTCCCATTTTTCTCTACTAGATTTTGAAACTTTAGCATAGCCATAACCCGGTAAATCTACAATGTACCATTTCTCATTAATTAAAAAGTGATTAATTAATTGGGTTTTTCCTGGTCTTTGAGAGGTTTTAGCCAAACCTTGCACATTAACCAACATGTTAATTAAAGAAGATTTGCCTACATTAGAACGGCCAATAAAAGCATATTCGGGCATATCTGGTAGGGGCAAAGCCGAAACCTTGGTATTACTCACAACAAATGTGGCAGATTTTATAATCATAGCGCAAAGGTAAGAATAAGTTTGGAGAAGATAGTTTGGCGTGTGTAAAGCTTATTTGCCTTAAGAAAAGAGGCTATCTGTAAAAAAAATTATTCTTAAATGGTTTGAGATTTCGTTTTTTTTTTCTTTTCTTTGTTAGCATAACCTTTTAAAACGCTCATAATGAAAAAGATGCTAAAGTTTTATCTAAAGAGACTAAATAGTAAATCATTCCAGTTTCCAAGCATGTTGCTTGCTTTCTTTATAATTGCATTGGTATTTTCCTGCAATAAAAAAGATTTCCCAGTTTCAGAAAACAACAATGATGCTAATTTTATAAGTGCTGATAAAGCAATTTCCCTAGCTGCGGCAACTATTTCTGGAGACAAATCTCCAATAATGAGCAAAGATATTGTGGTTAAGAATAATAAAGTTGTAAAATCAACAGAGGCTATCAAAGCTAAAGATGGCTTGAATGCTTTCTATATTATAAACTTTGAAGGGGGTGGTTTTACAATTATATCTGCAGATAAAAGAACTCAACCTACTTTGGCTTATTCGCCAACAGGTGTTTTTAAAACAACAAACATGCCATTAGGCTTACAAAGTTGGCTAGAGACAACAAAAAATGGTATTGAAGGGATCAGACGTGAAAAGATAGTTTATAAAGGGCAAGATCAAATTGATTTTTTTAAAGGGATTAAAAATCAAGGTGCAAACGTAAATCGTTTAGCTCCGCCTCCTCCTGGTGATAATCCATGTCAAGATGTAGAAGAAATCGTATGGCCTTTGTTACAAACCCAGTGGGGACAGGAAGATGGTTATAATAATTACATGCCATTACTAAGTTGTGGGCCAAATGGCAGAGCATACACAGGCTGTACTGCAACAGCTATGGCGCAAATTATGAGGCATCATCAATATCCTAATGGGTATAATTACAGCGCTATGCCTAATATAGTGTTTTCTTCATCCACTACTGGAGCAAATGATATAGCGCAGTTAATGTATGATGCAGCCGCAAGTGTTCCTTATGGTAGCCCATATTATGATTGTTCTGGAACGTGGGGAGCCCCAGCACAAGTTGACGATGCCTTTGGAAGTGTTTTTGGTTATGTAGGGACTGGTTTTTGGTATAGTTATACTGGTTCATCTACTAATCTAGGGAAAATTTATGGTTCTTTAAATCAAAGTAGACCAGTTCTTTTTACTGGAGGTGGTGGTTCAAGTGGTACAGTATCACATGCATGGGTTTGTGATGGATATATGAGGACAATTATAAAAGTAGATCAAGGTGATGGATCTTGCGTAGAACATGAAGGATGGTCTCTGCACATGAACTGGGGATGGAATGGTTATAATGATGCTTGGTTTGCTGTGAATAATTTTACTACATCAGGAGGTAATTACTTTTATGACAATTGGATATTAACAGGTATCAATCCATTTGCTTTATCTTATTAATTTAATTATATATTTTTAACATATTTTTATGAAAAAATCAATTCTAATGTTGCTGTTAGCAACCATCATCTTAAGTTGTAAGAAAAAAGATGACAGCCCTAAAGAACCAACAACAGTGATGACAGGTAAAATAGTTGGTGCAGACTTTCTGATCAATTACAAAAATGCCAACGGTCAAAATTTATTAAATCTTGGTGTGCCAAATGCTTTAAACACACAGAGTTTTGTTATTTACGATTTAGACATTAATGGGCAGAAAGTAAGTTATTACGATAGCAGTGCAGATCGAAAACAAGGATTTGCCATTTATAACGAAGGAAGTAATAATTTCCTTCTTATGACTTACCAAGGTGGTATTTTAAACAATGACACCAAAAGAATGGTTCGTTTTATAAAATATAGTGATGGCACTGAGGATAAATTTGAAGGGGAGTTTAAAATTACCAGCAGCCAATTTATTTTAGAAAAACTTTGGGTAAATGGGCAATTACATGCAAGCACACGTGATGCTGTTAAGCAAAATATTGTACAGTTAGTGAAGTAGAATTTTGCAGTTTAAGTTATTATTTTAAATAAAAAATGCTAAATCAATTTCGGTTTAGCATTTTTTTTGCCAAAGCTGTTAGTATTGGTTTGTAACTTTTATTAAATCACACTAAACACATTTTCCATCTTCTACCGAGAAATCCTATCGTGTGGACATAGATATTGATATTTAATACTTGCCTCTATGCCGGCGGGCAACAAACTTTTGAGGCATCAAAAGTATGCAAAAATGCTTGTCAATCCCACTAGGTGCCTTTTCACAGGCCCTCGCTCATCAAAAAAACAGCGGCACTTCATTTTGTTTGGAACCTTTAAATGAAAGTATTTGCAAAATTGAGCACAAAACTACTGCGTTTGAGGTTTGTTAGTGACATTTGATCTTTTGTGCTTCTGTTTTTTTGATCAGTCTGGCACTGGAGATTGACAATCGTTCTTGGCTAAAACAATGATTATTTTAATGGAACTAACCAAATAGGCTAAAAAACAATATGGGATGAAAGATGTGTCCACACGATAGGAGAAATCTAGATTCGCTTCGCTCAACATTTCACATCTTCTTTTGATTATGTATCTTTGTCCAGTAATTATGAATCAAGAAGTAACACCATACGCTGGTACAGCAACAAAGAAAGAGCAAGTAGCAAGCATGTTCAATAACATCTCGGGCACTTACGATTTTCTAAATCACTTTTTATCTCTAGGTATCGATATCATTTGGCGTAAAAAGGCAATTAAAGAATTAAAAGCCCAACAACCCCGAATAATTTTAGACGTAGCCACAGGAACAGGAGATTTTGCTTTCGAATCCATTAAAATACTTGGTCCAGATAAAATTATTGGTGTAGATATTTCTGCCGGAATGTTAGAAGTTGCCAAAAGAAAAATAAAGGAACGTAATTTAGGTCATGTTTTTTCAGTGCAATTGGGCGATTCGGAAGGTCTACATTTTGAGGACAATACTTTTGATGCCATTACCGTAGCTTTTGGGGTACGTAATTACGAAAACCTAGAGAAAGGCTTGTCAGATATGTTAAGGGTCTTAAAACCGGGGGGTAAAATCGTGATTTTGGAGTTCTCTAAACCTCGTGTTTTTCCGGTGAAACAAGTGTATCACTTCTATTTTAAGTACGCTACGCCATTTTTCGGTAAATTGTTTTCAAAAGACAACCGAGCTTATACTTATCTAAATGAGTCGGTTGTGGCATTTCCAGATGGAAAGAGTTTTACCAGCTTAATGGATAAAGTTGGCTACCAAAATACCAAACACCGTTCTTTAACGTTTGGTATAAGTGCAATTTACACTGGCGTTAAATGAAAATAAAACTACTATTCTGTTTAGGTTTACTAACTATTTGTTTTAATACAAGCAAAGCTCAAAATTGGGGCGGTGGTATAGATGATGAACGCTTAAACTTTGGTTTTACTTTTCAATACATTGCTTCAGAATATAAAATTTTGAAAGTGGCAAATTGGAGAAAGCCTATAGATGATCCTGATATGCCACCACATACGCCAGCATCAAGTCCTCTAAAATCAGTTTCTTCACCATCATCTCCAGGTTTCGGGATTGGTTTCGTAGTAAACAATAATCTTACGAATAACGTAGATTTGAGATTTACACCAACTTTGGTGTTCAACGATCGTAAAATGAATTATACCTATGAAATAGATGAGCCTATTTCAAAAAAAGTAAAAGCTACTATGGTTGATTTTCCGCTGAGTTTGAAATTAAAATCTGATCGCTTAATGAATTTTAGAGCCTATATGTTAGGAGGGTTAAAATACTCGGTTGATATGGCTTCTAAGAAAAAAACGAATGATATCGAAGCTTCGGCACTAGAAAAAAATCTTAAAAATCAACGTAGCTTTCTATCTTACGAAGCGGGTTTAGGTTTTGATCTGTATTTCGAATGGTTCAAAATGTCGCCAGAATTTAAGGTGTCTTATTCATTTAAAGATATTGTTAAACATGAAGGCAATGCTTTCGATAATCCTATAGATAAAGCTAAACTCAGACATTTTACTTTCAGTCTATTTTTCGAGTAAGCTCAACACGCAAAAATTTGTACCTTTGTTAGCTCATATAAATTAACAAATGGCTAAAATTGCATTAATTACTGGTGCAAGCTCAGGTATTGGCGAGGCTTGCGCACATCTATTCGCCCAACAAGGCTACCACTTAATCTTACTAGGCAGACGAGAACAGCTGTTAGAGAAGCTTGCGCATCATTTGGCCGATAAATATGCGATAGAGGTAAAAAAAATACAGGCCGATGTTCGCGATAAAGAAAACATCAATTATGTATTGGATACTTTACCCGCACATTGGAAAAATGTTGAGGTGTTAATTAACAATGCCGGCTTAAGTCAGGGTTTAGACCCAATAGATAAAGGCGATACCGACGACTGGGATACCATGATCGATACAAACATTAAAGGTTTGTTGTACGTTTCTAAAGTTGTAAGCAGTTGGATGGTTGCTCAAAAGAAAGGTCATATTGTAAATATTGGCTCTATTGCAGGTAAAGAAGTTTATCCGAACGGAAATGTGTATTGTGCCACTAAACATGCTGTAGATGCTTTAAATAAGGCCATGCGTATAGATTTATTGCCACATGGGATTAAAGTTACGGCCATCAACCCTGGCGCAGTAGAAACCGAGTTCTCTATTGTTCGTTTTAAGGGAGATAAAGGTAGGGCTAAAAAGGTGTATGATGGTTTTGAACCCTTGGTTGCGCAAGACATTGCAGAGGCAATTTGGTTTGCGGTAAGTAGACCAGCCCATGTTAACATCAACGATATGCTGATTATGCCAACAGCGCAAGCCAATGGTACAATTTTAAAGAGAGACTAAGCCCCCTTACCCCCTAAAGGGGGAATGGAAGCTTCAAATATTAATTTTACAATTTAATTTCCCCTTTAGGGGATAAAAGGGGTATGATATCAACTACTATAGATCAAGAAATTAAACAAGCCATGTTGGCTAAAGATCAGGCTAAATTAAGAGGACTGAGAGCAATTAAAGCAGCTATCTTATTGGCTAAAACAGAAAAAGGACATGCGGAAGAACTCACCGAAGATGGAGAAATAAAAATCCTTCAGAAATTAGTAAAACAACGTAAAGAATCTGCAACTATTTACAAAGAACAAGGTAGAGAAGATTTATATACGGTTGAACAGGAAGAGATCGATGTAATCAGTCAGTTTTTGCCAAAACAATTAGATAGGGCAGAAATCGAAGAGATTGTGGTAAAAATTATTGCCGAATCTGGTGCAACATCAGTAAAAGAGATGGGAAAAGTAATGGGCTTGGCTAATGCAGCATTGGCCGGTAAAGCAGATGGTAAATTAATTGGCGAAATTGTAAAATCTAAATTAGCATAAGCTTTGTTAGGTGTGCAAATGCATCATTTTTCAAAAATATTTAGATTATTTACCATATTTTAATTTTACTCTATTAACTTAGTAGCACATACAATACATATTATCACCATATATGATATACGAAGTAATTGAAGAAGAGGGGTTTAAGTACATTGAAGCAGGCGAAGGAGAGCCGCTGGTATTACTTCATGGATTAATGGGGGAACTAAGTAATTGGGAGCCAGCATTAGATCATTTTAAGCAAAACTACAAAGTAATTGTACCCATTTTGCCTATTTATGAACTGCCTATCTTAACCTTGGGTGTAAAAAGCCTATCTAAATATGTACACCGCTTTTTAAAATTTAAAAAATTAAATCAAGTTGTTTTAATAGGTAATTCCTTGGGTGGGCATGTAGGCCTGGTATTTACGGTAGCACACCAAGAGTTTGTAAAAGCTTTAGTGTTAACAGGTAGTTCTGGTTTGTACGAAAATGCTTTCGGAGGTTCTTTCCCAAGAAGAGAAAGCTATGATTATATTAGAGAAAAAGTAGAGTTTACCTTTTACGATCCCGCTACGGCTACTAAAGAATTGGTAGACGAGGTTTTTAAATCTGTAAATGACAGATCTAGGGTAATTAGGATTTTAGCCTTAGCTAAATCGGCAATTCGCCATAACATGAATAAAGAATTGTCTAGAATAACTATCCCGGTATCTTTAATTTGGGGTAAACAAGACAAAATTACACCACCAGAGGTTGCCGTAGAGTTTCATGAGCTTTTGCCCAACTCAGAGTTAAATTGGGTAGATAAATGTGGACACGCTCCAATGATGGAAAGACCTGAAGAATTTAACGCATTCTTAGATAAATTTTTGAATCGTATTTTATTAAAATAGATGTTAGCCATAGAACTCATATCAAACATAATTCCACCGCTAAAAACGTCTGACACTGTACAGAAGGCTTTAGATAGGATGAGTGAGTTTAAAATTTACCATTTACCTATTGTTAACGAAACTCAATTTTTAGGTTTAATAGCCGAAGATGAGTTGATTGAGGTTAGAGATCATGAAACACCAATTGGTAGTCTGTCATTAACCATTATCAATCCATTTGTATTCGAAAATGCACATATCTACGATGTAATTCGGTTATTCAGTCAACTAGAGTTATCATTAGTACCGGTACTCGATCTCAATAAGAATTATCTGGGTGTGGTGTCAATCAATAATTTGTTAACCTATACTGCAGATACTTATGCGGTAAGAGAGCCAGGAGGTATTATTGTGCTCGAAATCAGCAATAGAAATAACTCTTTGGCGCACATGGCTCAAATTGTTGAGGCCGATAATGCACAGATCCTATCTTCCTACGTAAGTTCATTTCCAGATTCTACTAGGCTAGAAGTAACCTTAAAAATAAATAAAACAGAACTTTCAGGTATTATTTCTTCGTTCGAGCGATATAATTACGAAGTTAAAGCTGTTTTTAACAATTCACAAAACGATGATGGTTCAACAGATCGATTCAATTCTTTCATGAACTATTTAAACGTATAAGATGAGAATAGCAATCTACGGAAGAGATTTTAGCGATAATGTATTGCCTTTTGTACAAGAAGTATTTAATGCTTTGGCACAACAACCGGTAACCATCTTAGTTTATTCCAAATTTCATAAATTTATTAAGGATAAGGTTAAGCTGCCCGAAACCCTCACTACTTTTTCTACACATGCCGAACTTTTGGTAGAAGTAGATGTGTTGTTAAGCTTAGGTGGCGATGGAACTTTATTGGATACCTTATCGCTGGTAAGGGATTCGCAAATCCCAGTTATCGGTATCAATTTTGGCCGTTTGGGCTTTTTGGCCAGTATCAATAAAAATGAGATTAAGGCAGCTATCGAAAGTCTGGTTAATGGGCAATATACTTTAGATAAAAGAAGTATTCTGAGTTTAGAATCGAAAAATGGCCTATTTGGCGATGAAAACTTCGCTTTAAACGACATGACCATCCATCGTAGAGATAACTCTGCCATGATGATTATCCATGCCTACATGAATGGAGAATTTGTAAACTCTTATTGGGCAGATGGTTTAATTATAGCTACGCCAACTGGTTCTACAGCTTACTCTTTAAGTTGCGGTGGACCGATTATTCTGCCAAATGCGCAAAATTTTGTAATTACACCAATTGCTCCGCATAACCTTAATGTAAGGCCAATTATAGTACCTGATGATGTAAAACTAACTTTCGAAATTGAGGCTAGGAGTACAAAGTTTTTGGTTTCATGCGATTCGAGAACCGAAACAGTAGACCGATCTGTTAAAATAAGTATCAGCAAAGCAAATTTCAACGTAAATTTGCTGCGCCTTAACAATGAAAGTTATTTAACTACGTTAAGGAATAAATTACTTTGGGGTATTGATACCCGTAACTATTAAAATGCAATACAATAAATTACTTATACCCTTTCTTTTATTGATATTTTGGTTAACAACTGCAAATGCACAAAGAGCAGAAGTTGGTATCAATGCCGGTGGGGCAGGTTACATGGGCGACCTTAACCAGAACAATCCCTTAAAGATCAGCGGGATTTCGGCAGGTGCTTTTGCCCGTATCAATTTCGATCCTTATTGGGGCTTAGGTTTACATTATACTTATGGTAGTATACAGGCTGATGATGCTAAGTCAAGTAATTCACATTTTAGAGATAGGAATTTAAATTTTAAATCTAATCTTAATGAGATAAGTCTTTTAGGTAATCTGAATTTTTTTGATATTTCTTCCCCAATTTCAAAAAAGCGCTTTACTCCATACATTTATGCCGGTATTGGTGGAGTAATTTTCAATCCAAAAGGTTACTATTTAGGGGAATGGCAAATTCCACTAAGAAATTTAAACTCTGAAGATCGCTCAAAAATATATAGAAATTATGCTATCGTAGTGCCGTATGGTGCTGGTGCAAAATATAGATTAACAGAAAATTTAACTGCTTTTTCGCAAATTGGCTACAGAACTACTTTTACAGATTATTTAGATGATGTAAGTGGATTTTATCCATCGAATACTAAATTTTGGGGAGGTTTAAACGTTTCAGATCGTTCCGGGGAACCTGGAGGTCTGCCCAATTTATTCAATCCTGGTGATCAAAGAGGAGATTTAAGAAAAAGAGATACTTACATGTTTGTAAGTATTGGGATATCTTATACCTTTGTGAGCCAAAAATGCTTTACATTTTAAGGCTTTGGTTACACATTAATGGGATTTAAAGAACAAATAGACTTCAGCCGCTTGCCAGAACACATCGCAATTATCATGGATGGTAATGGCAGATGGGCAAAAAATCAAGGTAAATTTAGAGTTTTCGGTCACGAAAGTGGCGTAATTTCGCTTAAAGATATTGTAGATGGTTGTGTAGATATAGGTATCAAATACCTAACGGTTTATGCTTTTTCTACCGAGAATTGGAACAGGCCAATAGATGAAGTAAATGCTTTAATGGAATTATTGATTTCGACAGTTAATGGCGAGGCCGAAACATTGAACAAAAACAATGTAAGGTTAAATGCCATTGGCGATTTAAAATCATTACCTCAAAAATGTATTGATGATTTGGCTAACGTAATGGAAATTACCAGCAAAAACACCAAATGCACACTTACCTTAGCTTTAAGTTACAGTGCCAAATGGGAAATTTTAGAAGCAGCAAGAAAAATTGCCTTGCAGGTTCAAGAGCAAAAAATAGCTATCTCAGCTATTAACGAAGAACTTTTTGCATCCCAATTAACTACAGCTCAAATGCCAGACCCAGAGTTAATGATACGTACAAGTGGCGAACACAGAATAAGTAATTTTTTGCTTTGGCAGGTGGCTTATACCGAATTATATTTTACCGAAACCTTATGGCCAGACTTTAACAGAGAGCATCTTTTTGAGGCCATTGTAGACTACCAAAAACGCGAACGACGCTTCGGAAAAATTAGTGAACAATTGAACTAATTTTACTTTTAACACTTTTTAACATGTGTTTAAATTAACTTAGCAACGTTTTTTAGATTGTAAATGAAAAGAATATACCAACTCATATTTTTGCTATTAATTGGATTTCCAACCTTAGCACAAATCCGTCAACCAGCTGCAGCTTTGCCAAGTTTAAAAGTAAGCGGCTTAAACTTAGATTACTTTAGTCCAAAAGAATATGTAATTGGTGGCACTACTTTATCGGGTGCAAAATATCTAGATACTGCAACCATTATTATCTTATCGAAATTAACCAAAGGTGAAATGATCACCTTGCCTGGCGAAGCAACTGCCAACGCAATTAAGAACCTATGGATCCAAGGTCTTTTTGATGATGTTAAACTGAACGTTTCAAGAATTGTAGGGGATACTGTTTATTTTGATATCGAAGTGGTGGAACTTCCACGTTTAACATCTTTTGATATTATTGGTGTAGGGAAATCACAAAAGACAGACCTAAACGAAAAGTTAGCAGAAAAATCTGGAAAAACCATTATCAATGATAACTTGTACAATTTTACCAATGCGGTAATTAAAAAGTACATGTTAGAGAAAGGTTATTTCTTTACCAAAATTGATTATAAATCTAAACCAGATCCAAACCAAGAAAATAGTGTGATTTTGGAGGTATTGATAGATAAAGGTAAACGTGTAAAAGTGCACGAAATTAACTTTACAGGTAATAAAGAATTTAAATCTGCTAAACTTAGAAAATTCCTAAAAAAGACCAAACAACAAGCTTTTTATAAAGTTTTTGGTAGTGGTAAATTTAGTAAAGAGAAATACGAAGAAGATAAGCTGAAATTGGTTGCTAAAATGCAAGAAAAGGGCTATAGAGATGCTGCGGTATTAAAAGATAGCATTTATCAGTATAGCGATAAAGCAATAGGCATTAAAATAGATGTGTACGAAGGACCTAAATACTACTTCGGTAATGTAACTTGGGTGGGTAATGCCAAATACCGCACTTCAGATTTAGAGAAAATTTTTGGTATAGAAAAAGGTGAAATATTTAGCGAAGAGAAATTAGAAGCTAAATTACGTGGTAGTGCTGCTGGTGATGACGTTTCTAGTCTTTACTTAAATGATGGTTATTTAACTTTCAACATCGATCCGGTACAAACTAGGATACATAACGATACTGTTGATTTAGAAATGCGTATTTACGAAGGTCCGCAATATACCAACAATAAAATTTCTGTGGTAGGTAATACCATTACCAACGACCGTGTTGTTATTCGTAACCTATATACCAGACCAGGAGAGAAATTCTCTAAAGCAGATTTAGTAAGAAGTGTACGTGAGATTGGGCAATTGGGTAACTTCGATGAGTCGAAAACCAATCCAATGCCAAAACCTAATCCATCAGATGGTACGGTTGATATTGTTTATACTGTAGAAGAAAAACCTTCAGATCAGATTGAGCTATCAGGTGGTTTTGGTGGTGGCCGTGTAATTGGTACCTTAGGTTTAACCTTTAACAACTTCTCTTTAAGAAATATTTTTAATGGCGAAGCTTATAAACCACTTCCTAAAGGTGACGGGCAGAAATTAAGTTTGCGTGGACAAACCAATGGTAAATTCTATCAATCGTATAGTTTCTCTTTCTCAGAGCCTTGGTTTGGTGGTAAAAAGCCAGTAAGTTTTGGTTTAAGTGCATTTACCTCACTACAATCTAGTGGTGGATTATCTTCAGGTATAACCAATCCTTATAAAATTCGTTTAAACGGTATGTCTGTAAGTTTGGGTAGAAAATTAAAATGGCCAGATAACTGGTTCTCTTTGGTTCACTCTGTAAACTTAAACCAATACATCTTAGATAATTATCCAGGTTATTTATTTAGTACTGGTACTTCTTACAACTTAAACTTAACACAAGAAATTGCCAGAGATTCAAGAAATCACAACATTTTCCCTACTGGTGGAGCATACTTAAAATTCACTATTCAGGCAACGCCACCATACTCCTTGCTAAATAATGTAAACTATGCAATAGCATCAGATAAACAACGTTATAGGTTTACTGAGTACCATAAGTGGAAATTCGAATCACAATGGTTCCAAACAGTAACAGGTAAATTGGTATTAAAAGCACAAGCACAATTTGGTTTCTTAGGTTCTTACAATAGTGCCGTTGGTCAATCAGCATTTGAGCGTTTTAAATTGGGTGGAGATGGTATGCAAGGATTTGATTTCTTACAAGGTTCTGAGCTAATTGCAATGAGAGGTTATTCTAATAACTCAGTTGTTCCGGTAGGAGCTAACACTACCATTGCACAAAATTCTGGTAGCCCAATCTTTAATAAATACGTAATGGAATTAAGATATCCAGTAATCAACTCTCAGCAAGCAACAGCATTTGTTACTGCATTTGCAGAGGCTGGTAATACTTGGAACAAGTTCAGCGATTTCAATCCATTTAACGTTAGACGTTCGGTAGGTGTTGGTGCAAAGATATTTTTACCGATATTTGGTTTGCTAGGGATAGATTATGGTTATGGATTTGATAAAATACCTGGTATTGCAGATGCAAATAAAGGACAGTTTCACTTTAGTATAGCACAACAATTGGGAGGTTTTAATTAAGCAATTGTGTTATCTTAGATAAATAGTAGAGACCCATGAAAAAATATATATTAGCCAGTTTGTTGTTCCTAATTGGATTAGGGGCTTCAGCGCAAAAGTTTGCGTATGTAGATACAGAGTACATCTTAAAACATATGCCTGAGTATAAATCATCGTTAAGCCAAATAGATGGTATGTCTCAACAATACCAAAAACAGGTTGATGAAGGCTTTATTGAAATTGATAAAATGTACAAAGCTTACCAAGCAGATCAGGTTTTGTTAACAGATGATATGCGTAGACGTAGAGAAAACGACATTATTGAGAAAGAAAAGAAAGCTAAAGAGCTGCAACGCCAAAAATTTGGACCAGAAGGAGAACTTTTTCAAATGCGTACCAAATTGTTAAAACCTATACAAGAGAAAATCTCTACTGTAATCGGCGAAACAGCAAAAAGTAAATTTATCGATTTCGTATTTGATAAAAGTAGCGAATCTACTATGATGATCTATGCAAGTGCAAGTTATGACATTAGTAACGATGTAATTCTTAGATTGGGCTATAAACCAGGTACACTTGTAAAATAGAAACAAAACACACAATAAAATATAAAACAATTAAGTAAATAGGAAAATGAGAAAGTTAATTAACGTATTTTTTGTTGCAGCAGGATTAATGCTTATAACAAATATTGCCAATGCTCAACAAAAATTCGGTCACTTAAATACCGATGAGATTTATGCAACTATGCCAGAAGCTAAAACAGCACAAGCAACATTAGAAACTTTTGCTAAAAAGTTATCTGCAGATTTGGATAAAATGGGCGTAGAATTGCAGACTAAATATAAGGCTGCTCAAGAAAAGCAAAAAACCATTAGCGAGGCTAATAAAGAAGTGGTTGGTAAAGAACTACAACAAGCAGAAATTGAGTTAACAGATCTGCAAAAAAGAATTCAAGAAGCACAAACTAAAGGTCAAGAAGCTGTAGAAGCTAAAAGAAATGAATTGTTTCCTCCAGTTGGACAAAAATTAACAACTGCAGTAAATGCAGTGGCTAAAGAAAAAGGTTTAGCTTATGTTTTTGACATTTCAGCATCTCAAGGTTTCAATAACTTGCTTTATTTTGATGGTGGCGAAGACATTACTGCTGCTGTTAAAACTAAATTGGGTATTTCTCCAACAGCAACTCCAGCTGCTAACAAACCAGCAACTACACCAGTTAAAAAACCATAATTAAAATATAATTTAATTATCTTGCGGAATTGAGTGCAAACTCAATTCCGCTTTTTTGTTTTATAAAATTGTTTTAAAGTTGCAAAATTTTGGATTCAGAACCTTACAGCCTTCCAACCTTCCAACATTATATTATGCAAAGTAACGCTCCAATAGGTGTTTTCGATTCAGGTTTCGGTGGTTTAACTGTATTTAAATCTATTGTACAACAACTGCCCGAATACGATTATATCTATTTAGGAGATAATGCCCGTTCGCCTTACGGAGATCATTCTTTCGAAACCGTTTACGAATATACCTTCGAATGTGTAGAATGGTTGTTTGCCCAAGGTTGCCATTTGATTATTTTAGCTTGTAATACTGCTTCTGCCAAGGCACTCAGAAGCATACAGCAATTGGTATTGCCATATAAATACCCAGGCAAACGTGTTTTAGGTGTAATTAGGCCTACTGCAGAAGTTATTGGTAATTATACCCAAAGTAATAACGTAGGGGTAATGGGTACACGTGGTACCATAAATTCGAATTCCTACCTTATCGAGATCAATCACCTCTTTCCAACAGTAAAAGTTCATCAGCAAGCCTGCCCAATGTGGGTGCCAATTATAGAGAACGGAGCGCATGAGACTAGCGGTGCAGATTATTTTGTTGATGAATATATTCAAGCTTTATTGCAACAATCAGCCGATATAGATTGCATTTTACTCGCTTGTACACATTATCCATTGCTTATTCCTAAAATTGAACAATTTTTGCCCAAAGAGATCAAATTGCTCTCACAAGGAGATATCGTAGCAAATAGTTTAGTCGATTATTTAAATAGGCATCAAGAAATTGCAGTTGAGCTTTCAAAAAATAGCCAACGTACTTTTTATACTTCTGGAGATACAAAAAGTTTTGACGCCCATGCTTCTGTGTTTTTAGGAACAGCGCTACAATCTAAATCCATGAAAAATAAGTAATGAATATAGCAGTTTTATTTGATGAAGAAAATCAGCAGCAAGAAATTGCACTATTAAAAGCTTGGCAATCAGATCATCAATTTACTTACAGCCCTTACGCAATTAAAGATGATCATTCCTATTCTAAACCTTTAAATGTAGAAGAAAGCGATCTCTTTATCATTTTGATTGGAGAGAGCAGCAGATTTTTGAGTGCGCAATTCATCGATGATCTAAAATTAATAATCAACTCTAGCAAAACAATACTATGTTTAAACATGAATGGGTTTATAGGTCTTAATGAAGAGGATTGTCCGCGTGCATTGTGGGATTGTGGTGCGTTGCATATGCCTTTTGACGAAGAAAATCTACGTTATTCGTTAAGTGTAATCAAGCTAGATACAAGGATCCACCATCCAACTGGCTCTTTTCATTTCAGGAAAGATGCCCGTCCTTTCGATATGGAATAATTTGTTTTTGTCTTTAAAATGTTAAAAATTTAGTCAAATATTTGTTAAAACGTTAATTAACAGCCAATTTGTAAAGTTGTAAGATTTTCATGGCAAAACTTACATTTTCTGTTAGGTTGTGGTTAATTAAAACGGTAAATTTGCGGCTCATTCAATTAATCAATGAGCGATCAGATCAAACACGAATGCGGGATAGCCTTTATCCGCCTGTTAAAACCTCTCTCATACTACCAAGAAAAATACGGTACTGCACTCTATGGCCTAAACAAATTGTATTTGTTGATGGAAAAGCAGCACAATCGTGGTCAGGACGGAGCAGGTATTGCAACCATTAAATTAGACATGAAACCAGGTAGCCGCTACATTAGTAGATACCGTTCTATGGCTCAAAATGCTGTTGCAGATATTTTTGGTTATGTACAAAACAAATTTGTAGATATCCAGAATGAAACACCAGAATTAATGAAGGATACCGAATTCCTTAAACAAAATGTAAGCTTTATTGGCGAGGTTTTGTTGGGGCATTTGCGTTATGGTACACACGGTAAAAACAGTATCGAAAACTGCCACCCTTTCTTGCGTCAAAACAACTGGATGACCAGAAACTTGGTAATTGCGGGTAACTTTAACATGACTAATGTTGATGAATTATTAGAGCAATTGTACGAGCTTGGGCAGCATCCAAAAGAAAAAGCAGATACGGTAACTGTGCTAGAAAAAATCGGTCATTTCTTAGATGATGAAAATCAAGAATTGTTCGATAGTTATAAAAAAGAAGGATTAAGTAATGTAGACATTACCCATAAAATATCTGATAATTTGGATATTGCCAAAATTCTTCGTCGCTCTGCTAAAAACTGGGATGGTGGTTATACCATTTCAGGTATCGTAGGTAATGGAGATGCTTTTGTTCTACGCGACCCTTCGGGCATTCGTCCGGCGTTTTATTATGCTGATGATGAGATTGTAGTAGCAGCATCAGAAAGACCAGCTATCCAAACCGCATTTAATGTACAAATAAAACAGGTTAAAGAAATTGAACCTGGACATGCCTTAATTGTTAAAAAAGATGGTACCGTAACACAAGAAATGTATCGCGAACCTGAAGAAAAAAGAGCCTGTTCATTTGAGCGTATCTATTTCTCAAGAGGTAGCGATGCGGATATTTATAAAGAGCGTAAAAAATTAGGTCATTTATTAATTCCTCAGGTATTATCGGCAGTTAAAAAAGATTTAAAAAATACCGTTTTCTCTTTCATTCCAAATACCGCCGAAGTTTCGTTTTACGGTATGGTAGAAGGTTTACATCAACATGTAAGGGAAGTGCAGAAAGACGTATTGCTCAATCGTAAAGAACAGTTAGATGATACCCAGTTAGATGAATTGTTATCAATGGCGCCAAGGGTAGAGAAACTGGCCATTAAGGATGTGAAACTCCGTACTTTCATTACGCAAGATGCGGATAGAGGAGAAATGGTAGCCCATGTTTACGATACTACTTACGGTGTTATCAAAAACCATACAGATACACTTGTAGCGGTAGACGATTCGATTGTTAGAGGTACAACTTTGAAACAGAGTATCATTAAAATAATAGATAGACTGCACCCTAAAAAAATCATTATTGTATCTTCTGCACCGCAAATTAGATATCCAGACTGTTATGGTATTGATATGTCTAAAATGGGGCAGTTCGTTGCTTTTGATGCCGCCATTCAACTTTTAAAAGAAAGAGGGATGGAGCATGTAATTGAAGAAGTGTATCAAAAATGTAAAGCATCTTTATTATTGCCAAAAGAAGAAATTGTAAATTATGTGAAAGATATTTACAGACCTTTTAAACAGCAAGAAATTTCAGATCAGATTGCAAAGATCATTACACCTAAAGGAACGGTTGCAGAGGTAGAAGTGATTTATCAAACATTAGATAACCTTCATCTAGCTTGTCCGGGCCATACCGGCGATTGGTATTTCTCAGGAAACTATCCAACACCAGGTGGTAATAAAGTGGTAAATAAAGCATTTGTAAACTGGAAAGAAGGAAACAACCAAAGAGCTTATTAAATTAGTACTGGCGTTCCGAGCTTGCCAGGAATCTCTTCTGTAAAATAATTTAGGGTGAAAACGAAAGTTTTTGCCCTTTTTGTTTTTGCAGCCATTTTTTCTATTTCTTGTCTACCCATAAGCACAATCTCCTTATCTAAACCGCTCTTATTTTAATTAAATGGAGTATCCTCTACGAGGTAAGACGTAGGACGTGGATATTTTATCAACAGGTAGCCCGATGGGGCACTTGTAAATGCTTATTCAACTCTACGTGGATTACCGATATATAAAAATAAACTATACTTTAGAGCTTGTTTGTGCCTGGTAGAGACTACCTTTTATACTTATAAGCCTATTAAATCATATTGTTTGTTATGCTTCAGCTTAAAGGACGACAACAGCGACAACCCACACGATAAGACAATGGGATATAAAAGTATTTGCATAGCATGTAGGAAGTCATTAAACAGACCGTTAGACACAGATTCCGGCAGACTTTATTCGTGTTCAGCATGCGGTAAGTCAATGACGCTTTTATCTCACAGGTTCAGACCGCCAAAAAAGACTGACTAATCCTTAGATTAATATCCATCCCCCGATAATGTTGGTTCTTAAGTTTACGGCTGTTGCTGTTTGGCTTATGGCATCTGCCGAAGCCATGCAAATTGTTAACCGCAACAAACTTTAAGAAATGTTATTTGTTTTATACTGAAATACAGATTATGAAAAAGATTTTTTTAGGCTTGGCAATTTGTTTAGGATTGGCCTGTTCGGAAGCCAAACAAGATAAAGTTGAAGATGCAATTTCCAATACCAGTGACAGTTTAAACTCAAAGCTGAACAAACTAAATGATACATTAAACAGGGTTAAGGAAGATGTTGCCAATAAACTTCCGAAAGTAGAGGTGGAGTTGGGACAAACAGTGCCCATAAGCTTGCAATGGATAAGCTTTGAAGAGCAGGGTAAAGCAAAAGTGGCCAAAACTAGCGATGGCTGGTTTACCATTAAGGGAGAGCAGACCAATAATAACAACGAATACCTGAAAATAGATGGAAAGATGAAAAGGATTAATGCTGAGCAAATTTCATTTGAGGGCGACATTATTACCTATATCAAAAGCAATAATTCTGGTATGCCATGCGAAAGAACAGGGAAACAGATTTTTTCGAAAAAGGGCGATCGTAAGTATTACAGGCTACAGCAAATGGAAAATTGTGCTGGAGGAAGATTGCTGGATTATGTTGACATCTACAATTTAGATGGCATGCTTTAAAAAATAGCTAGCAATTAATAATATTGATGATAGGTTTTGTAAATGAGCCAGATGGCAAAACCTATAATGATTACGCCTGCAAATTTATTTAGTTTGCCTAGTGTACTTTCTTTAATCCGGTAACGGAGTTTGCTCGAATAATAGCTTTTTAAACCATCTATAGTTAATTGGGTAGCCATGGCTATAAAAAAGCAAAATAGTTTTTCTTCTAAAGAATTAAGCTTGGCAGAGATAATTCCACTTACAATAATCCAGAACATTAATGTTGAAGGAGTAAGGATGCACATTAAAAATCCTTTAAGCAAGTAGCCTCTTTTATTGATTTTGATCAGTCCGTTTTCTTTATAGTTAATAGAAACTTTGGAGTAGAGGTAATAGATACCTACGGCTAGGAGAAAAAAACCACCAATAATGCCAACATACTTGTCGAAACTTTCTTGGTACACCAAAAACTGACTGCCATAGAGCACCAATCCAATTAATATAACATCGCTGATAATTACGCCCACTGCCAATGAGAAGCCAGCTTTAAAGCCTTTTTCTATACTGGTCTTTATCATTGCGAAAAAAACAGGACCAGTTAAGAATGAGGAAATTAGCCCAGCTCCCATACCCAATAAAATCGCTTCAAACATTAGCCTACTATATATTTTATGCTAATATGCAATTTTTAAAGCTAAAACGTATTCATTTTTTCTAATAGTTGTAGGATTTTTAAAGTTCAAATACGTCTATTATTCGTTATTCTGACGATTATTTAAATTAAGGTTGTGTAGAAATTACACTTTAGTAAGCAATAATTTTTATTTAAGTTTAACGAACCAAAATTTAATCTTAAACTTTAAACTTTAATCCAAGCATGGAACAAAATGTAAAAACCAATTGGGGGCAGTTCATTCCCTTAGCAACTGTATTCTTCTTTTGGGGCTTCGTAGCTGCAAGTAACGATATATTAATACCAGTTTTTAAAGAGGCTTTTAAGCTATCTCAATTTGAAAGCCAATTAGTGTCATTTGCTTTCTATATCGCCTATACTGTCGGCTCATTTATTTTAATTGGCATATCAGCAATTATGAAGACCGATTTAATTAATAAAATTGGATATAAAAATAGTTTAGCATTAGGATTGGGGATTTCGGCACTAGGCACGTTATTATTTTATCCTGCGGCAAATAATGGGTCATTTACCCTTATGCTTTCTGGTTTATTTATAGTGGCATTAGGCTTCTCATTGCAGCAAACAGTAGCCAATCCGCTGGCAATTGCTTTGGGCCCAATAAAGACAGGGTCTCAGCGTTTAACCTTAGCAGGTGGCATCAATAATTTTGGTACTACAATAGGCCCATTAATTGTGAGTTTTGCCATCTTTGGAACAGCCACAAGTGGAGATACAACACTAGATATACAAAGTGTAAAAATTCCATATCTAATTTTAGGAGCTGCATTTTTAGTTGTGGCAATATTGTTAAAATTTTCATCACTCCCAGATAAGCCCGCTTTAATAGAAGCAGAAGAAAAAGAAGGTGGTAAAAAAGGTTCAGCATTAGCTTATCCTCAATTGGTATTGGGAATGATTGCCATTTTTGTGTATGTAGGTGTTGAGGTATCAACAGCAAGTAACCTACCTGAATATATGATTGAAAATCTAGGTTTTTCGACAAAGGACATTGCGCCTTACATTTCATTATATTGGGCAAGTATGATGATTGGTCGTTGGACAGGTGCTGTTGAGGCTTTTACTGATAACATTAGTTTACAAAAAATATTAAGATTTATAGCGCCTTATTTAGCATTTGGTATTTTCTTATTGGTTAATGCCATCGCAAAACATGATTTAGCTCCTTTTTACGTGTATGCGGTAATTATTTTAGTGTTAATTATTGCCGATATGGCAAGTAAAGGTAATCCTGCTCGGATGTTGCTGATATTCTCTGGTGTAGGTATTTTGGCTTTACTTGTAGGTATGTTTACAGAAGGAATGGTTAGTGTTTATGCATTTACAAGTGTTGGATTATTCTGTAGTACTTTATGGCCATGTATTTTTACTTTGGCGGTAAGTGGACTAGGTAAAAATACAAGTCAAGGTAGCAGTTTCTTAATTATGATGATTTGCGGGGGAGCTTTGATAAGTCCATTACAAGGTTTGGTTGCTGGATATATTGGTATACAATATAGTTATATTATAGGTATTTTATGTTTTGCTTATTTGGCATTCTATGCAATAAAAGCGAGCAGCATATTAAAAGCCCAAGGAATTAATTTCGATGAGAAAATTAGTGGCGGTCACTAATTAGAACAGTTATAATTAAAAGCGTTCTGGTGTTTTATCAGAGCGCTTTTTTATTTTTGCAAAATGGCGAAACAAGCATTTAACGAAATATTTATGAATTTGGCTACCGATTTGGCTACGCGTTCTCATTGCGTAAGAGCTCATGTAGGTGCTGTTTTAACAAAAGATACCCGTATCATTTCTATCGGCTATAATGGCCCCCCGGCAGGTACGCACAATTGTGATGAAGAGTGGCCGGATACAGGTTGTGCCAGAGACAGTAAGGGAAGCTGCTCTTTAGCCTTACATGCAGAAGAAAATGCTATTCTGTATGCCATTAAAAATGGATCAAAAATAGAAGGCGCTACCTTGTACACTACGCTATCGCCCTGCATTGCCTGTGCTCGTTTAATTTTATCTTCAGGCATTAAAAAAGTTTATTTCAAAGATTCTTATGCTGCGTATAAAGGTTTGGCAAGCGATGAAGGTGTAGATTTCTTAAATCGATTTGGTGTGAAAACCCAAGTATTTATTAAATGATTTCTTTTTAATTAATAATTTTAATTTAGAATTTCTTATTTTTCGTAAATAATTCATCTAAGTTAAAATCTTGAATAAGTTTACCTTATATTTCATAGCATCTTTAATGCTAGCAATATACTCATGCAAGCAATCTAAAGAATCTAAACACTTAAATAGTAAAACAGATTCTATTGTGAATGCTTTTTCATGGGCATATGTAAAAGAACCCAATCAGGATTCTACACTTGCTTATTTAAATAAATTACTGCAGAATAAGCAGCTAACTCCACTCTCTAAATTTAAATTATATAATGGCATCTGTACCTATTATTATTTAGGTGTCAAAAATTTCCCCAAGGCAGATCTTTATGCAGATAGCATGATTATGGTTATGGAGCAATCAGATCCAGAGAAGTATGCCAAAGAACTTGCATTGGGTTATTATTCAAAAGGAGATGTTTTGTTTTCGTTGGGCGAATTCGATGAATCTTTTAAATATTACTATCGTGCAAAAAATGTAATGTTAGTGCAGAAAGACAATTGCGTAAGTAGCGATTACAGTTACCGAATTGGAATGGTACTATACAAACAAGGTAAATATGCAGATGCCGGATATTTTTTTAGTCAGGGTTTTGAAGAATCAATAGCTTGTAAACAAGATTTTTCTCAAATTTTTAGGAGGCAAGAACTGTTAAACAATGCAGCCCTATCTTATGCTAAACAAAATAAATTAGACAGTGCCTTACAGTTCTATAACAAGGCTTTAACCTTTATCCATCAAAATGATACCCTAGTAGCTCATAAAGTAATGTTCGATATTGCTAGGGGCGTAGTTTTTGGCAACATGGGTGGATTGTATGTAAAGCAAAAAAATTTTAAACAAGGAGAAGAATTTTTGCAAAAAAGTATTGCAATCAATATTAAACCAGGTCATGAAAATAACGACGCAGCATTAACACAAGTTAAATTGGTAAGGCTGTACCTAGAAACACAGCAGCTGAGTAAAGCTGGGCTTACCCTAGCAGATTTAAGAAAAAGCATCACTCAAACCAAATTGGCCGAAGCAACCATGAACTACCATCAGTTAATGGCAACATATTTAGCGCAAACTGGAGAGAAAGAACTAGCTTTCGCCCATTTGCTAAGGTTTACCAAAATGCAAGACTCTACGCAGCAACAGCTTAATAAACTGAAAGCAACAGATATTAACGAAAGGTTTAGAAATCTAGAAAGTTTAAACGAAATAGGTTATCTAAAACGCGAAAGGGAAGTGCAAAATATGTATTTGTACATTGTTGCCATCTTTTCCGTAATGACAATAGCGATCATTTTACTCATCTACTTTTATTGGAAGAAGTCAAAAAAGAACGTTAAGGCACTCACTGGTTTGAACGATGAAGTAAACCTACAAAGACAACATTTAGAAACTGCTTTGGTTGAATTAGAAAAAAGTGACAAAGAAAAAGATAGGATTTTAAGAGCTGTAGCGCACGACTTGCGCAATCCGATAAGTGGCGTGGTAAGTTTAACTACACTAATGTTGGAGGATGATCAGAAAGAGGAAGATAGAGAAAAACATCAGCTCATTAAAGATACTTGTGTTGGAACCTTAAATTTAATTAATGAATTAATTGAAGCAGCAGAAAATCAAAGTAAAGATCAGGCAGTAGCCAAAAGAACCAATATCGATCTTGTTGCTTTAGTGGCTAATGCAATAGAGCTATTGCAATTTAAAGCACAAGAAAAAAAGCAAATCATTCAATTTAATGCCACAGGTACAGCGCTGATGGTAAATGTTGATGGAGAAAAAATACTAAGAGTAGTGAATAACTTAATTAGCAATGCCATTAAGTTTAGTTACGAACAGGCTCACATATGGGTAGAAATAAGCATTGCCAATGAAAGTGTACGGGTACAAGTTAAAGATAAGGGGATTGGTATTCCGGTAGCGATACAAGAAAATGTCTTTCAAACTTTTACCAAAGCCAAGCGAAGTGGAACACAGGGAGAAAGATCCTACGGCTTGGGTTTATCTATCTCTAAACAGATTATAAATGCACATAATGGCGAAATAGGCTTTGAAGGTGGAGCAGATGAGGGAACAGTTTTTTATTTTACCCTACCCTTAGCCAAGTAATTTAACATTCATGATGGTTTTTTAAGGATAAAATGGACAAAAAAGTTATCTTTGCCCATGCTAGAAAAAATCATCATTCTCGATTTTGGTTCTCAGTTTACACAGCTTATTGCACGTCGCGTTCGCGAACTTAATGTTTACTGCGAAATCCATCCATTTAACCATATTCCCGAATTAGACTCAACTGTAAAAGGAGTTATTCTATCAGGTAGTCCTTATTCTGTTCGTCAGGAAGATGCTCCTTTTGTTGATCTCAATTTATTTACTGCCTATCCGTTATTGGCGGTTTGCTACGGAGCACAATTTATTGCGCAACAAAGCGGAGGAGATGTTCAGGCATCGTCTACAAGAGAATATGGTAGAGCAAACTTGAATTTCGTAAACAATGGCAATAAATTGTTTAAAGGTATCAATATCGATTCTCAAGTTTGGATGAGCCATGGTGATACCATTAAAGAGGTGCCGGCTAACTTCGAAATCATTGCAAGTACAGCTGAAGTGAAAGTTGCTGGTTATCAGGTTAAAGATACCCATACTTATGCTATTCAGTTTCACCCAGAGGTTACCCACAGTACAGATGGTAAAATATTATTAGAAAACTTCTTGGTTGATATCTGTGGTTGTGCTCAAGATTGGACTGCAGATGCGTTTGTAGAAACGACGATTGCTGAGTTGAAAGCCAAATTAGGTAATGATAAAGTAGTTTTAGGTTTATCTGGAGGAGTTGATTCTAGTGTGGCAGCTATTTTATTGCATAAAGCTATTGGCACGAATTTGCATTGTATTTTCGTAGATAATGGTCTGTTGAGAAAAGACGAATTCGAAAGTGTATTGGAGCAATACAAAGACATGGGCTTAAACATTAAAGGTATTGATGCAAAAGATAGATTTTTAAGCCAGTTAAAGGATGTTAAAGATCCTGAATTGAAGCGTAAAGCTATAGGAAGGGTATTTATCGAAGTTTTTGACGATGCTGCCCACGAAGTTCAGGATGTGGTATGGTTGGCTCAAGGCACCATCTATCCTGATATTATTGAATCGGTATCCGTTAAAGGCCCATCTGCAACCATAAAATCTCACCATAACGTAGGTGGTTTGCCAGACTTTATGAAATTAAAGATTGTGGAACCATTAAACACTTTGTTTAAAGATGAAGTGAGAAGAGTAGGCAAAACTTTAGGCATTGAAGGCTTTATTCTAGGCCGTCACCCTTTCCCTGGCCCAGGTTTAGCGATCCGTATTTTAGGCGATGTTACCCCAGAAAAGGTAGCCATCTTACAAGAAGCAGACGCCATTTATATCAACAATTTAAAAGAAGCAGGTTTGTACGATAAAGTATGGCAAGCAGGTGCTATTTTCCTTCCAGTACAATCAGTAGGGGTTATGGGCGATGAGCGTACCTACGAAAACGTTATCTGTTTACGTGCAGTAGAATCTGTAGATGGAATGACTGCCGATTGGTGCCATTTGCCTTACAATGTACTGGCAAAAATCTCTAACGAAATTATCAATAAAGTTAAAGGAATTAATAGAGTGGTATATGATATCAGCTCTAAACCACCAGCAACTATAGAGTGGGAATAACATTATAGTTAATAGTGCTGTCCCAATAGCTATTGGGATAGCCATTTTTAACGAATAAAAATAAGATGATAATGATGGGAATCCAGAAAAAAATAAGCTTTACATCTTTTGTATTGGTTTGTTTAGTAATTTTTGCTTGTACACCAAAAGTAATTACCCCTGTAAACAAACCAGTTAAAGAGGTTAAAAAAGAAACTAAGGAAGAAAAGCCTGTGAAGAAATTTACAGAAGCAGGCATTTCTTTACTGATTCCATTTAAGCTAAACCAGCTTAACCTACAAACAGCAACCAAAGCCCAAGTAGAAAGGGCAGACATGGCCATAGATTTTTATCAGGGTGTTAAACTGGGCATAGACTCTGCAGCTGCCTTAGGTTTAAATTTTAAACTTAATGTATTCGATACCAGAGATGAAAATAGTCAAGTTGCCATGTTGCTCAAAAACCAAAACATAAAAAATAGCAACCTGATTATAGGTCCAGTTTTTCCTGAAGGGGTAAAGCAAATGACAGGTTATGCCATTAGTAATGATATTGCTGTGGTTTCTCCCTTAGCAGCTTCTAAGCCAAGCGATTTCAATAATCCCAACCTCATCTCTATCGTAAACAATATAGATCAGCATGCTATGGCAGTAGCAGATTACATTGCCAAACATTACCAAAGCAGCAATGCAATCATCGTAATTATCAATCCTCGTAAAACTGCCGACGAACAATTTGCGGCGCCATTACGTAACCACTTGAAAGCTAAATATCCAGCATTTGTCGTTCAAGAGTTTACATCCGCCTATGCTTATGAAACCAGAATGATTAAGGGTAAAAAGTATGCTTTGGTTATCTGTTCATCCGAATCGGGTTTTGTAATCCCTAGTGTCGAAAAAATCTATAAATTGAAAAACCTAAAAACAGGTGGATATGATATTAACCTTTTTGGGCATCCAAATTGGCTAAAACAGAATTACAATGTAGATCAGCTTCAAAATTTAAATACCATTGTAAGTACATCTTACCGAGTAGATTATAAAAGTGCTGCAGTAATCAATTTCGTTAAAAAGTATCGTGCAAAATTCAATTATGAACCTAGTGAGTATTCTTTTAAAGGTTTTGATATTGGCTTCTACTTTGGTAAATTATTAACCAAACACGGCGCTAATTATTTAGATTACCTAACTAAAGAAAAATACAAAGGTTTACACAATTCTTTCGAGTTTAGCTTCGATCCGCAACTTGGTTATTTTAATAAACAGTTGATGTTGTTGCAGTACAGAAACCATATCTTAAACTTGGTAGATTAATAGATATTTAATGAGAGTAGAGCATCAAGTACGGGCATTTGAGCAGCTTTTGGCTAGTTATAACGGCGTTTTACCTTTACATCGCCATTTGGTGGGTTATTTTAAGCAGCACAAACAAATGGGCTCTTCTGATAGGAGATGGGCAACAAGATATATTTATAGCTATTTTAGATTAGGCAAGGCATTAACAAAATTAAGTGTGTTACAAAGGTTGGCTATCGCAGATTTTCTATGTAATGATACCGTTAGCCTAGTTGTTAGCACTTATTTAAATGATTTGCAAGAAGCAATAGGCTTATCAACCAAAGATAAAATAGCCTTAATTCAAAAAACTTATCCTGCTTTTGAATTGGAGGACGTGTTTCCTTTTAATGTTGAACTATCTGCTGGGATCGATAAACAAGACTTTTATAGTTCTTTTTTTGTTCAGCCAGATTTATTTATTAGGGTTCGCGAAACGCATATCCAAGCAGTAATCGATCAATTACAAGCTAATCATATCCATGCACAAGAAGTTGGAGATACTACTTTAGCCTTACCCAATGGCACTAAATTAGAACAGGTAATCAGCGACCCGAGGTTGTACCAAATCCAAGATCTATCTTCTCAAAAAACTGGAGCCTACTTTGAACCTAACAAGTATGATTATTGGTGGGATTGTTGTGCCGCATCTGGCGGAAAATCATTGCTCTTACACAGTTTAGAGCCAAATATTGAATTGTTGGTGAGCGATTTGAGAGAGAATAGTCTGGCTAACCTGCAAGAAAGATTTCAATTGGCAGGTATTAAAAAATACCATGTTAAAACAATGGATTTGCTGCAGAACAACGATCAGGTTTTGCACGATTATGAATTTGATGGTATACTTGTGGATGCACCTTGTTCGGGTTCGGGTACTTGGGGCCGTACGCCAGAAATGTTAGATCATTTCGAAAAACACAAGATCGAGAACTATGTAAAGTTGCAAAAAGGCATTGCTGGCAATGTTGTTAAATACCTTAAAGTGGGTAAGCCGCTAGTTTACATGACTTGTTCTGTTTTTAAAGCAGAAAATGAGGAGGTTGTTGATTACCTTATAGCAAACTTCGATCTAAAATTAGAGAAAAAGGAATTGATAAAAGGTTATCATGATAAGGCAGACAGCATGTTTGTAGCCCGCTTAATTAAGCAGGAAAAAAGCTAGTGGTGCCCCCAATTTTTGATTTTATCTTTGATGTGCTTAATCGCCTCAAAGATAATGGCCAAACTGCCAATAATCAGCGTATACTTTTCAAAACTGTTCATAAACAAAGTCTTACAACTATAAGACCAATTTAGGTGTTTTTTGTTACAAACCAGTATTTGTTCGGAATAATTTGATGGCGATAGCTAGTAAGATAATCCCAAATGCCTTTCTCAAGATGTTTAACCCAGTTTTTCCGAAAAGCTTTTCTAACCTATTGGTATTTTTTAACACAAAATAAACAAATATCATATTCAGGATAATGCCCACAATGATATTCTGCGTAGCATATTCAGTTTTTAAGGACAGGAGTGTAGTCATGGTTCCTGCACCTGCAATTAATGGGAAAGCCAAGGGCACAATAGAAACCGTTTCTGGCGCCTCTTCCTTAAATATGGTTAATCCCAGTACCATTTCCATCGCTAAGGCAAAAATCACAAATGAGCCCGCAATAGCAAAAGATTCTACATCAACTCCAATTACCCCTAACAATGTTTTTCCAGCAAATAGGAAGATAATCATCAGTGCGGTAGCCACAATTGCAGCCTTTTCAGACTCGATATGGCCAGCTTTTTTACGCAGCTCTATGATAATTGGAATAGAACCCAAAATATCAATAATGGCAAATAATACCATCGTAGTAGATAAAATCTGACTGAAATCAAATTGTAAATGTTCCATGTGTGTGAAATTTGTTACAAAGTTAAATTAATTAATCTTAACTTAATTAACTGGACATTAAATAATTGATTAGAAGTAGAATTGGGTACGGATGGTTAAAACATTATCATCCAAATCATTCTGATAATTGCTCAGCTTTGTTTTCTCATTTTTAATCATATCATAATATACTACCGCTTTCAGGTGTGGATTAAAATGATGTAGAAAACCAAATCCAAAAGTATCAAAACGTACATCAGCACCAGATAGACCTTTTGCAGCAGTAATCTCTTCTCCTTTAACTTTCAAATTCGGGTCGTACCAGTCGTACTTGAAAATTAATTGATTATCTGTACTGTTTAAGGTTTGTACAAAGGTGAAATAGGCACCATCAAAGTTTCTGGTGTAATAAGGTAGTTTAACCGAATTTTTGTCGGTTGGTATAGTGCCTGGCGTGTTACTCGTGGTTGATGAACCTGTTTGCAAGCCAGTAATGTATTCGGCTCTAAACTCAGATTTCCAACTTTTTTTCTGTGTAGAGAATTGGAGATCTGCACCATAGTATTTTCTTGGTGCAATTTGGTTGAGATTGGTGGCTGCAGAATCCTTAACCATAGCCCAGTTGTTGTTTACGCGTTGCATTTGGTATTTAACAGGCAATTGATGATTTAGGCCGCCCAACAACGCACTTATGCCTCCAGATACATTTACAGGGATTTTTTTGAAAGCATAGCTCTTATGGCTTAACCTAAATACAAAGTCTTTGCTGTTATCGAACTCTTGCGGACCCGATAAACCTTGACCATTGTAAATACCCAGATCTGCTTGTATGTTTTTTAGTTTAGCATCTTTTTTACGTGGATTAAAAGTGAACATGATCCCTAGATCACGTTCTGTTCTCATCAAGATCTGGGACATTCTGCCACGTTCTGGCGATTCTCTTGAAGAAGAGGAGATTTGTAATTCGCTTCCAAATGGCCTGCCAGATAAACCCGCTGTAAAATAGAACAGCTGAAAATGATGTTCATAATATCTCCCCCAAAAATCCCTCACATTCACACCTTGTTCTGTGCCATCAAACTGGAAAACGAAATAAGTTGATGGTGTGCCATCTGCATTTAACAAGCTGTAATCGGCCCTTAACCGCCCACGTCTTAATCTAAATCTATTGTCGGTGTTTTCGCCAAAAGCACCACCTTGATAATCGGCTGGCGCACCTTTAGACTGTGCATATTGAAATTGAGGCTGTAAATAACCCCCAAAAGAAACTGATCCGTACTTTTTTGAAATAATGAGCAAGTTATTAACTGTTGTCGAATCGAGAATATCGTTGATATTTCTTTGTGCAAGGGCAGAATTGCCTATAATGCCTAATAATAGAAATAGTGTAGTTAGTAGATAAGCTCTCAAAATTTTCATTCAGATATTTTTAGCAAAGGTAATTCTTATTTGCATACTTAATTAAGTGATACTAAAATTAATTGGCACAAAAAAAGCCACCCGAAGGTGGCTTGAATTATATTTTATATTGTTAATTATTCTTCTCCTGGAAATTTAGGTGCAGGTGGATCTACAGGTTTAACGGTTTGGCCTCTCTTACCCAGTACAGAGTGACTACGGCTATAACCAAAGTAGATTACAAAACCGATAGCTAACCATACAAATAACCTTAACCAGTTTTCCCATCCTAAACCAAATATCATGGCTCCACAAGCAAGGATACCTAAGATAGGTACAAATGGTACCCAAGGTGTTTTGAATTGACGAGGAAGATTTGGTTCAGTTTTGCGTAATACGATAACAGCAGCACATACCAACATAAAGGCAAATAAAGTTCCAATACTTGTCATGTGTCCTACCACATCGCCCGGTACAAATGCAGCAAATAAGCCTACCAATACTAAAATTACCAAGTTACCTTTGTAAGGAGTTTGGAATTTTGGATGAAGTTTAGAGAAAACAGGAGGGATTAAACCATCTTTACTCATGGTATAGAATACACGGCTCTGACCTAATAACATTACTAAGATTACAGAAGAGAAACCTGCTAAAATAGCAACAGTTACCGATTTACTTAACCAGCTATAAGTTGCTGGCATACCTTCTTTAATTGCCGCTACAACAGATGCTTCGCCACCTTTAGTTGGGTCTCTAAAGAACTCTAATGGAGCTAATCCTGTTAATACGTGAGCAAATAAGATATATAGTAAGGTACATACCGCTAATGATCCTAAAATACCAATTGGCATTGCAGTTTTAGGGTTTTTAGTTTCCTGAGCTGCGGTACTTACAGCGTCAAAACCAATAAAAGCAAAGAAAACTGTTCCGGCAGCCCCCAGAATACCCATTATACCACCAAAATTATAGGTAATACCTTGATGATCTGTATAAGTTGTAGCTTCTGGAATATATGGGGTGTGATAAGCTGGGTTAATGTATCCCCAACCTAAAATAATGATCATTACTACAATGGCAACTTTAACAATTACAATTAAGTTGTTTACCATTGCCGATTCTTGTGTACCTCTAATCAACAATAAACTTAATACAGATACAATTAATAAAGCAGGAATATTGATGATACCGCTTACGCCATCTGGAGAGGTTTGGAATGGAGAGTGACACCATTCGTAGGGTATGGGGCTCGCCCCGACGACTTCTACCAAGAAATTGTTTAAATACTCACTCCATGCAATACCTACTGTAGCAGCACCTACCGCATATTCTAGAATTAAATCCCATCCAATAATCCAAGCCATAAATTCGCCCATGGTTGCATAGGTATAGGTATAAGCACTACCAGAAATTGGAATAGATGAAGATAGTTCAGCGTAACACAATCCGGCTAATGCGCAACCAAAAGCTGCTAAAATAAAGCCTAAAGTTACAGATGGACCCGCATTTTGAGCAGCGGCAGCAGCTGTTCTCACAAACAGACCAGCACCAATAATTGCTCCAATCCCCAATGCTACTAGAGAGCCAGCAGAGAGCGTACGTTTCAAACTTTTCTCAGATTCAGAAGAATCCGCAAGAAGTTCAGAAATTGATTTCTTTAGAAATAAACTCATAAAAGTTTAATTAGTTTTTTTGATTAGTTTATAGTAGTTGTAATTTGATTCCAAACCTAAATAAAAATTATTTAATAATAAAGGGGATTTTTATGCAAAACCCCCTTTAGTTAGTAACATTTATGCGCTTATTAACGATGTGTTAAGGTGTCTACTTCGTTTTTAAGGGTATCTATTTTTTCATTACCTAAAGAATCGACACTTTTTTGAATGCGAATCTCTTTAACTACTTCGGTTACATGAGGCGCATCTGAGGCGCTGATGGCAATATATGGTGCAATTACCAAAGAAACGATAGACATCAGTTTAATTAAAATATTCATCGATGGACCAGAAGTATCTTTAAAAGGATCACCAACAGTATCTCCGGTTACAGAAGCTTTATGTGGTTCTGATTTTTTAAAATACATCTCTCCGTTAATTTCTACGCCTTTTTCGAATGATTTTTTAGCATTATCCCAAGCACCACCAGCGTTAGATTGGAAAATTCCCATCAATACTCCAGATACCGTTACACCTGCCAATAAACCGCCCAAAACTTCTGGGCCAAAAATAAAGCCAACAATTACAGGTGTAATTAAGGCAATAGCTCCAGGCAACATCATTTCGCGGATGGAAGCTTTAGTAGAAATGGCGACACATTTTTCGTACTCTGGTTTGGCTTTGTATTCCATAATTCCAGGTATCTCGCGGAACTGTCTCCGAACTTCCTGCACCATATCCATGGCCGCTTTACCCACCGCTTGTATACATAAGGCCGAAAATACAAATGGGATCATCCCGCCAACAAATAGACCTGCCAGAACTGGTGCTTTGTAAATATCGATAGCCGAAATGCCCGCAATACCCACAAAAGCAGCAAATAATGCCAATGAGGTTAAAGCAGCAGAGGCAATGGCGAAACCTTTACCTGTCGCAGCGGTAGTATTGCCAACAGCATCTAAATTATCAGTACGTTCACGTACTTCTGGCGGTAATTGGCTCATTTCGGCAATACCGCCAGCATTATCTGCAATAGGTCCAAAAGCATCAATCGCCAATTGCATAGCCGTTGTAGCCATCATACCTGCAGCTGCAATGGCCACACCATACAATCCTGCAAAGTAATAAGAAGACATGATCCCTCCAGCTAAAACCAAAATAGGAATAACGGTCGATTTCATCCCTACCGATAAACCAGCAATGATATTGGTAGCATGACCAGTAGATGATTGTTGGATAATTGAATTTACTGGGCCTTTACCCATGGCAGTATAATATTCGGTAACGATACTCATAATGGTACCTACTACAAGGCCAACCATAATGGCATAAAATACATTCATGCTCGAAAACTCGTAGCCACGTAAACTCAACGTTGCTGGCAACATCCATTTTACAATGAAAAAAGAAGCAATCGCAGTAATTAGAATAGATGACCAGTTGCCCAAATTTAAGGCATTCTGAACGTTAGATTTTTCGTCCTTAATGGTTACAAACCAAGTACCTATAATAGAGAAGATAATTCCTAAACCACAAATTACCATAGGTAGTAGAATAGGAGACATGCCTCCGAATTTATCGGTTACCGTAATTTCTTGCCCTAAAACCATGGTGGCTAAAATAGTTGCTACGTAAGAGCCAAATAAATCGGCACCCATACCAGCAACATCACCCACGTTATCACCTACATTATCTGCAATGGTTGCAGGGTTACGTACATCATCTTCAGGGATACCGGCTTCTACTTTCCCTACTAAGTCGGCACCTACATCTGCTGCTTTGGTATAGATACCACCACCTACACGAGCAAAAAGTGCAATAGATTCTGCTCCCAGAGAAAAACCTGTTAATACCTCGATAGCTGTTTTCATGTTTACCACACTTACCACGCCATCGGTACCTATAACATTAAAGTAAGATAGGAATACAATAAATAGTCCGCCTAAACCTAAAACCGCTAAGCCAGCCACACCTAAGCCCATTACAGTACCGCCAGTAAAACTTACTTTTAAGGCTTGTTTTAAACTTGTTCTAGCTGCCTGTGTAGTACGAACATTTGCTTTGGTAGCTACATTCATACCTATATATCCTGCCAAGGCAGAAAAGAAGGCGCCAATGATAAATGAAATGGAGATGATCCAGCTTGAGTGGATTTCTTTACCATTAATTTCGTGAATAGTTCCAGAGTAAGCTAATAAAGCTGCTGCGAAAACAGCAAAAATGCTCAACACTTTCCATTCTGCTTTTAAAAAGGCCATTGCCCCATCGGCAATGTAACCGGCAAGTTCTCGCATGTTTGCATCGCCTGCATCTTGTTTGTTTACCCAGGCACTTTTAACGGCCATAACCAGAATTCCAATTATGCCCAGTAAGGGGATCGAATAGATTAAATTGTCTTGTAGAAAATCCATAGTTTAAATTTATATTTGGTTGTTAGTTGCGAATTTTTTTGGCTCCATCTCTACCTTAAACCTACCATAATCAGAGATGAAATAAAAATAATACAAGGGTAATAAAAATAAGCATGTTTAGCTAATAATCAAATTTTTATCCATCTGATAGCCAACAAAATTTCTTATTAAGCAATAAACAAGCTTGGTCTACAATTGTTGCTATTTTTTTTACCTCTTTTTTACTATATATTAGCCCAATATAAAGCTAAAAAACCAAACTAAAAACTAAAATGGAACCATCATGAGGATAACTGTTAATTGCAACAGTAAACCAACTCATGATAGCTCCATCACCATTTAAAAAAAAACTAAAAATGATGGAAAACGGAAAAGAAGAAAGCTCTTCTAAGAAGAAGCTGGGACTATTTGATGGCACAATGCTGGTAATGGGCTCAATGATTGGCAGCGGTATTTTTATCGTAAGTGCCGATATCATGAGGAATTTGGGCTCTGGTTATTGGCTAATCGTTGTGTGGCTCATCACAGCAGTGATGACCATAGCAGCCGCCATATCTTATGGAGAGCTTTCGGCCTTGTATCCAAAAGCTGGCGGCCAGTATACCTACCTTAAAGAAATTTTTGGTAAAATGATGGGCTTTTTATACGGCTGGGGCATGTTTACCGTAATCCAAACCGGAACCATAGCCGCAGTTGGGGTTGCCTTTGGTAAATTTACCGCCTACCTGATACCTGCTTTAAATGATGCCGCTCCAATTTTTCAGAGTGGGGGATATAAAATTACCTGGATACAGATTTTGGCAATTGTGGTGATCCTACTTTTAACTTTTATCAATACTAAAGGTGTAAAAAGCGGAAAAATATTACAGAATGTATTTACGGGATCTAAAATTGTTGCTTTAATTGGTTTAATTATTTTAGGATTTCTTTTGATAAAAGGTAATTTTTGGCAAGAAAACATGTCCTTTAGATGGGATGCTTTCAATAATCTGAAAACCGACATCAGCGGAAATTTCTTACAAGGTGGATGGGAATCTATAACAGGCATTACCATAATGGGTGGTATTGCAGCTGCAATGGTGGGTTCGGTTTTTTCTAGCGTAGCCTGGGAAAATGTGACCTTTATTTCTGGAGAAATGGATAACCCAAAAAAGAATGTGGTACGCTCTATGGTATTGGGTACTTCGGCAGTAATGGTACTTTATCTATTGGTTAATTTTGTTTACCTCAACACCCTAAATAGAGATAGCATTGCTTTTGCCTTAAATGATAGGGTTGCAGTGGTAGCTTCAGAGCAAATTTTCGGTAGTGGTATTGGTACCATCGTGATGGCGGTATTGGTTATGATCTCTACATTTGGTTGTATCAACGGTTTGGTACTTGCAGGCTCAAGAGTTTTCCAGACCATGGCCCAAGATGGCATGTTTTTCAAAGCAGCGATTACCAATAATAAAAACGGTGTTCCAGAAAAATCACTTTGGATGCAAGGAATATGGGCTTCAGTATTATGTTTAAGCGGTCAATATGGTAATTTATTAGATATGATCTCTTTTGTAATCGTATTATTTTACATGATTACCGTTTTTGGAGTAATTTATTTAAGATTTAAACAACCTAATTTAGAAAGACCTTACAAAGCCTGGTTATATCCAATTACACCAATTGTATATTTATTAATTGGTTCTGCATTTTGTATTCTGTTGTTAATGTACAAACAACAATATACTTGGCCTGGTCTGATCATCGTGTTGTTAGGCGTTCCCGTTTATTTCTTGATCAATAGAAAGGTTGATAAGGTTTAAATGTTTTTGTTAAATCTAAAGATAATAGGGTAGTAGATTTTTTCTGCTACCCTTTTTTATTTGTAGCTAAATCCTACAATTATAAAATTCATTATTTCTGTTGCAGTGTTCCCCTTCCGATGCAGGTTGGAACAGGTCCTCCTAAAAGAGGGGGAGATAAGGGCTGTGGGTTAGGTTAACCCGTTGCATAAGGCCTCATCCGTCAAAGTTAGTAGTGAAGGCTAATGTATTAACACCCTCTACAAAGCAGAGGAGAAGAAAAACTATAGGTTAATCCCAGTTAACACTGCCAATTTCACAGGTTTTTGCCTTGCTACCTACATTGCTAAGTACGCTTATGGCCTAACATATCACCGCAGCAGAAAGCAACAAACAGCTTTGCCCAAACTTTCAATTTTGCAAACTAAGTAAGAAAGCAGCGTGTGTGGCGGGATTGAGTATTGGGTATGCCTTTTTCTTGCGCTGTAATAACTGTTGTTGACTTTATGCAAGAGGATTTATGCAGGCCTTGGGTTTGTTCATCGGTTGTCGATTGTTTTTGAATGGAATTCATGCTTTCGCTGCGCTCAGGTTGTTTCTTTGGGCCAAGCCACGTGGCGTAGCAATCTTGAGGGTCAAAGTCAAACTACAACAGCCGAAAAACAAAGAGACTTTTGTTGGCAAACCCAGGCAAGCTTGTGCTGAGGGCAAAAATAATTATATAATCTCCAATTCATAACCTCAACCAAACCCAAAATTTTTACACTTTGAAAATCAATAAATTAATTGTAAGTTTAAACAACTATTTAACCAATAGTAACAAATTAACCCTCAACCGCTAACCAAATATTGAAAACGCTCCTCCTCCTGATTATCAGTAGCTTGCTATTGTTTGTTACACCTACACCAAAAACTAAAACCTTTATCGGTACAGTCGCTACTTGTTATGGTAACAGCCCCTGCAAAGCTTGCTCTAATTGTTCTCGCTGCGGACATTGCAGTAACGGCGGCAGCTGCGGCATTTGCGCTAAACCCAAAACAAAAACTACCAATACCTTAGCCCCTGGTAAAACAACTACCAAAAGTGCCAGTACCTATGTTGGGCAATGTAAAGCCCTCACCAAAAAAGGAGCAAGATGTAAAAGAAACGGTGACGGTAGCGGTTATTGCTGGCAACATGGGAAATAAAACAGTAGGTTACGGGAAACCGTAAGGAAGAGAATGTTATGATTGGTATTTTGGTATAATATGCATTTACTCAAAACTTAAGTAATAAAATTATGACGTTTAAAAGTGTTATTCAGGAAAATAAAAATGATATTGCGTTCATTGTAGGAAATGGAATTAATAGGCATAATGAGAATCCGAATTCAGTTTCATGGGATGATCTGTTGCTTAGGTTATGGAGAAAATTTGCTCCTGATGTTTTTAATAGTGTACCGAAGGGTATAACAATAACAGAGTTTTATGATCTTCTAGATTTAGCAAGTGATGGAGAATTAAGCAAATCATTTGGAATTCAAAAAGAAGCGGCTAGGATATTAGATGATACTAATTTTGCTCAACATCATGTAAGTTTCATTAGGATGGCAAAGTCAATAGGGGCACCGGTTTTGACTACTAATTTTGATCTTATTATGGCTAGAACTTTAAATCTTGAGAAATATTTTATAACCAAAAAAGCGTTCACTGACTTCTACCCTTGGTCTACGTACTACGGTGATAAGCAACTAGACCTACCTACTGAAGATTTTGGAATTTGGTTCCTAAATGGTTTTATTGAATATCATAGAAGTATAAGATTAGGTTTATCTCATTATATGGGGTCTGTTCAAAGAGCAAGAACTATGATTCATGGGAATACTGGGGACAGCCTTTTTAAAAGTAAGGATAATCAAAATTGGGTAGGGCAAGAAACTTGGTTACATATACTTTTTAACAAAAATATTTGTGTGTTTGGCTTGGGGCTAGAAGAAAATGAAGTTTTTATCAGATGGATTTTAATTGAAAGGGCAAAATATTTTAAAAAATTTCCGGAAAGAAAAAAACTAGGTTGGTATGTAGCCCCTAAGGTTGAAAAACCTAAAGATAGTATTATTGGAAAACGATATTTCTTAGAAAGCATCGGATTAAAATTAATTGAAGCTGAAGATTATAACGAAATTTATGATAACTCTTGGGGTTAAATTATTGGATGCAACTGTAAGCAGTTGTAGTCCTTTAAAACTATGATTATATGAACTATTAATTTACATCCGTACAGTATACTACCAAATCCTTTATGTCACAAATAGTAAAATCTCTTATAACAGATAGTGTTAATCTTAAATTTGCTCATATTCTTGAAAGAAAAACATCATTTCAACACAACACCTTTTCACCAATCTCCAAAGAGTTATCAATTCGCGAAACATTGGAATTAATAAAGAGTGGTCATCTTAAGGATCAAATAAGCAATTTAAGGACACTTTACTTGAATGAAGATAAAGAAGCGTATGGTGCTGAAAAATTACAATTGCCTTCTATTACCTTTTGTGGATCATTTGATATTGAGCGAAAGAAGGATAGATTGATAAACTATAACAGTTTAATTGTTATAGACATAGATAAATTATCCAATGAACAGGTTGTAGATTATGAAGAGAAATTGTGGAAGGACAAATTCGTTCTTTCATACTGGCGTTCTCCATCAAACTTTGGCATTAAAGGACTTGTTAACTTAACCTACAATTTTGAAATTAAGGATATAGATCATGCACATAAAAGTGCATTTTATAAACTATATACTCATTTCGAATCTAATCATAACATTGAACTTGATAAAAGTGGTAACGATACTACAAGACTATGTTTCCTGTCGCATGATACCAATTTGGTTCTTAAAGAAACCTTTGAGAATTTTCCAATAGAGGAGAGTGATTTAAAAGAAAACAAATCAATTTCTGTGAAACTTAACACTAAAACAAAGGTTTACGATAAATCAAGGCAAAATGCCTTACATAATCCAGCAAACAGAAATAATGGAATCGACAAGAGGGAGATAAGGGATATTATTAACTACTTGACAAAGAAAAAAATAGTGATAACAGGGGATTATGAGGCAAGATATAGAATCGCTTATTCATTATCTAGTACTTTCACGTTTGATTTAGGGAAAATATTTTTCAAAGATTTGTGTAAAATAGAAAAAGACAATTTCAATGAAGCTAAAGATTTGAGATTGCTAGAATACTGCTATGAGAATAATGCTGGAGTTATATCATTTGATTATTTAAAAAAATTATTAAAAGAAAAATATAACTACAAACAAAAGACATTGGAAAAAAATGCGTTCAGTAATGGGACTAAAAAATAATCAGTTCCTCCTTTCGGCAAGTAGAACAACCTTAACGGCTGTACTTGACTATAGTATATCATTTTGTATTATGGCACGATTTGTTGGGTACTTCAAGGGGCAATCCTGGAAGTACCACTTGAACGTATTTTCTAATTGAAACATGGAATTCAAAGACTACTATGACCGGGACAGCATAATAAAATATTTATGTAAAATCCGAATTTCCTATTCAAATAAGAGACATAAAAGACAGCTTTTGGATAATCTTGTTCATAAGGTAAATCATTTGCCAAAGCTAAATGACCCTTACGACGATGAGATCATCCGTCAACTTGATTTATTGCTGCCAAGCAGAAGACAGTGGCTTACACATAATAGCAAAAGACATATTAAATGTAAAAATGAATCAACAGGGAAAAATGAGTTAAAAAAAATAGAGACAGATGACAAAAACAGGCAAATTTTATATAACACTATAAAAAGGCATTCTACGAATAAATCTAAATATTTCTATCAATATGAATTAGAAAAATTTATTGCAGAAATACAAAGCGATATAGACACTTGTAGCTACAAAATAACCACACCAGATATTGTCCCAGAAGTTAAGGAACTAAATAAATCAAAAAAGAAATATCTCATTAAAAAAAATGAAAAATTTGACTGCAGACCTATTTCAAGATTTATATTAAGGGATAGAATCGTTATAAGTATCACAAATAAATTTTTAACGGATTTATTGGATGATCATTTTGAAAAAAGCTCACTTGCCTTTAGAGCCAAAATTCCAGGTGAAAGAGAAGAGAAAAATCATCACTTGGCTATTAGCAAAATAATTCAATTTAAACAGCATAATGTCAACACAAATTTATTTGTAGCAGAATGTGATATAAAGAAGTTTTATGATACTGTTAATCATGATCTCTGCTTAAAATTGTTCGAAGATCTAACTGAAAAATCAAAAAGTAAATGTAATAGTGACAGCTTAAAAAGTGCTAAATACATTTTTAGAGAATATTTAAATAGCTACAACTTTAAAGATGATGTTCTATCTAAAGGTGATAATTATTGGGACAAGCAATTTCATTCAAATAAGAAAAGAATAAATGGTGTATTCCCGTGGATTGAAAAAGATATTTCTGAAAACGAACTTTATATAGCAAATCCTAATCAAAAAATTGGAGTACCACAAGGCGGTGCGTTATCAGGTTTAATTGCAAACATTGTACTTGACAAAGCGGATAAAGAATTAAAAGCAATTCCTGAGCTTTTCTACGTAAGATATTGCGATGATATGATCCTAATGCATAAGGATGAAAAATTATGTATTCAATCTATTGATATATACAAGAAGACGCTAAAGGAGTTATTATTGTTTAGTCATCGCTTTGAGAAAGTTTTCCATTGTACAAATAAATCTTATTCACCTAAAAACCGAATTGTTCCACTATTCATAATTAATCAAATAAAGAACAATCGGCTTTTGCAAATAATAAATTCCAAATTTGATAGGTTGATAAAGGAATATTTTCCAAATTATAGAATACGAAAAAGGATAGATTATAATGTCACGTTCAAATATTCTCTTAAAAAATTTTGGAACTGTAAAAGTAAAGGTCCTTATAAATGGGGTAAACTAGATATTCAAAATTGCACATTCCCCTGGGTTGGATTTGTCGGTTATGAGATAGATTATAATTGCAATACAAGAGTTAGAAAGCGCTCACTAAAGAAAGAAATAGAAAAACAAAAAAAAATAATCACAAGCATTCTGAAAAGAATTTCTAAAGACGATTTTTCACACAAAAGAAGTAGGAATAATGCTATTTATCGTTCAGCTCTTGAAAAATTAAATGGCATGTCTGTTGGAAGAGTAAAACCTTATAATTACAAGTTTTCTGAAAATAAAATATGCTGGACGGACGGTTTCAGAAGCTTAAATTTCAATGATTATTCAAAAATTCAGTTAAAAAAGTTAGACAGAAATAAATATAAGTTTTTGAATATACTTAGACATAAAATAGGCATGGAAAAAGTTTTAGGTTCAGAACCAGAATTTGATACAAAAAATATATATAAACTCGGAAAAATGTTCAGTTACTATTTTCATGCAGGTCAAAAAAAGAACAGCCAATAAACAATAATTTGCACATTAAATGGAAATTCTTCTCCTCTGTTATAACATTCATTCCAAAACCAACCCCAACTAACCCAATTCCTTTAACCCTCACAACATTTTCTTAATAAATACTACAATTATTTCTAAACTCTTTTTTGGCAATACATTTGTCTTATGCCTTGCCATTGTTCGCTTTATGCAACCTTTATATGAAGTTGTTAATAGGTTTCCGAGATAGATGCTCACGGTCAGTGAAACACCTCCCTCAACATGACGTACTCTAACATGGGCTTTATTCAATTTTACTCCTCAACCCTTCGCATCAACATGCTACCTGAACCGTACCAAAACCGTAGCTGCTTCGGGTCTTATTCGGGTCTGCTTCGGGTTTTCTTTACCTATTTCTAAGTCTAAGAGGCAGGAAAAACTAAGGAAAAAGTAATTAAAAGCTTAGGCTTTAGCCTACACTATTCGAACTAGGGGTAAACTAGGTACGAGGCAAATACGAAGCTAAGTCGCTATAAGGTCGCTATAATATCACTATAACGTCGCTGTAATATTGAGAAATAATTTGTAGATTAGTGTAATTAATATGCCCGAATGGGTGAGGTTGTGATTTAATTTAAATATACTAAAATTATGGCAAAAGTACGTTCCATATTAAAATTAAGTGGTACCCTAGCGGAGATGACATTTGTAGATAGTAAAGCTTATGGGCCTCATGCTAGGAATAAACGAGGTACCTTTACACCAATTACCTTGGCCGACGGGATGAAAAAGAGTGCGGAGCTACAAACGCAGGTTAACCAAATTGCAAAAATTGTTTTCGATGAGGTGAATGCTTTTGTGCCTGGTTTTAAAGATGGTAAATTTTGGTCGAGATTGTTATCGGTTTTCCGCCAGCAACAGAAGCTTGGTAATGGCTTTAGTTACCATGGCCTTGATTTGATGGAAATGCGAATAGATTACCCAACCTCAAAGCAGGGACTATTCAGATTGCTAAAAAACCAAGCTAATGGCTTACAGTTGCATTTTCAGTTGGCCAACCAAACCGACTATGCCATAAGGTTGCTGCGCATAGCTGGCGATGCAACTTTGCTAAATCCATACCCAACAACCCTCGTTGAAACCACTATTGATGGTAATTTACGCAGCGGATTTGTTTCAATTGAATTTGATGCGCTGCCAAAAGCGGCAAATGTATTGTATGTATTGCATTGCGAACAATTGGTAGATGGCCAATCTGCCGGACTGTTAAAAAACCAAAGTGTTAAGTTTTTCAAATAGCTGGATAACAGTTTGAATGAATTTATTGATCAATAGATGCGAGATGATACTATACTAAAAAGACTGCATCATGGCAAATGATACAGTCTAATGCTGATGAGCTGATTTTTAGAGAATTTTATAGCTTAAAAAGTTATGGGATAACCACCTTCACCAAAGTGTTTTGATGTTTCCCAGTAGTGCCATTACCAATTTGGCCAATATCATCAGCTCCGCTGCCCCAAATGGTTTTGTCAGTTTTTAAAAATAGGAGGTGGGCATAACCTGCACTAAAATCGATTACATTGTCTGAGATTTTAAAAAATGCAGCCTGATCCGTATTGTTTCCAGTCGCTAATTGTCCGTAACCATTCCAGCCAGTACCCCATAAGGTATTGTCGTTTTTAATATAATAACTATTAACACCGTGTGTAGGAATTTGTATGGTTTTTACGTCGCTTGCAATTTGGGTTAAGGTTTTCATCGCTGTATTGAGCGGCGTGATATTGGCCAACTGTCCATGGCCGTTCCAGCCACAAGCCCAAAGTGTATTGTCATTTTTTAAAATCAGGGTATGGTTGGAGCCTGCAGCCATTTCTTTAACATTATCTGCAATTTTCACTTTAGTGGTACTGCCGTTTGGAAGGGAAGCATCACCTAGTTGCCCTGAGTTATTTGCACCAATTGCCCATAAAGTATTATCCATTTTTAAAAATAAACTATGGTTGGTACCGTTGGCAACCGATTTCATGTCTTTGTCTACCTGAACAAAAGATAGGCTTTCTGACCCATCATTGTGTCCTAACATTCCAGAATAATTCCAGCCTGCAGCCCAAAGGGTATGGTCTGCTTTAATGATAAAGGATGCATATAATGAGGCATATATTTTTGTGGCATTGGTAGCTACTTGTACAAATTTTGACTGATTAACTTTTGTGCCATCTCCAACCTGACCTTTATCATTAAGGCCCGTTGCCCAAACGGTATTGTCTTTTTTAAGGATTAAGCTATGCTGATAGCCTGCCGCAACAGCCTGCACATTATCGGCAACTTTAATCCAGTTATTTACGCTAGTTAAGGTGCCGGTGCCTATTTGTCCAAAGTCTGTATAACCCACACCCCATAAAGATCCGTCAGGTTTTAGGATAAAGCTATGTCCGCCGCCTGCTTTAAATTTAACATCTGCAACTGCAGTTGGAGGTTCTGGTATAGTTTTATCTTTTTTGCAACTTGTAAAAATGGCGAATGTTCCCATTAATAGGATAAACATAGTGTTTAGGGTGATCTTTTTCATGACGATAATGTTTTTTTCTTTTTAGTTAAAAATAATTTGAATGAAAGCTTTGACTAAAAAATAATCGATGGACGTATCGAAATAATCGACGAACGGAATATTAGGAGATCTAAGATGGAAAATGATAGAGGGAAGGTGGAAGAAATGTAAAATGTAAGATGGAAGATGTAAGATGTTGAGCGAAGCGAAATCCCGATTTCTCGGGAGAAGATGGAACATGTTGAGTGAAGCGACCTATAATAGCTATAGAATTACATTTCCGAATTTGTTATTTGCAGAGAAAACCCAGTTGCCCAAACGTTTCAAATATTTTGAATACAGGTATGGTGTTAACAACGAAAAAATGATGCTAAAAAAGAAGGAAAACAAAGATTGGGTTCAAAATGGTGGGGATTTTCCAGAATAAGCTTTTTACGAATGAGGTTAGCTCAGCTGATTTATCTTATTTTTATTGAATGAGGTGGAAGCTTAATGGAGTGTTATTTAAAAACAAGACTGCTCATTAGCAAATGATACAGTCTCGCTTGGATTGCTATCTTACAATTTCACCTTAAACAAAGCGGCTAAACCTTTGATGTCTGTAAGTGCTATATGGTGGGCATTAGCCACAGCTACACCACCTGGTATCAATACATATCTATATTTTAGTACAGGATCGTAATAAAAAACATTATTTGCGGTATAGGTTTCTATATAAATGGTCGACTGAAAATAATGGAAAGTAGTGGTGGCACGTGTTATCCCATTTACACCTGTATTGGCATCTCTAGTGTATGGAAGCTGATGAACTGGGCCGCCATCTATGTTTACAGGTGCTCCTGTAGTAAATACCAATACAAGGCCATTGTTTGCGATGTTCAGCGTTTGCATTTGTGGCGCACTAATAAACTGTGTGCTGCGATTGGTTAATCCGCCAATACTTGTACCTACATTCGCATCCATGGTAATCCAAGCCGAATACAATACGTTGGCATTGCCCATTAACGATTTGCCTACGCCCCAACTAGTGGCAGTTTTTGGTCCAAATAAAATGTAGTTGCTGGTATTTAGGTAATAATCGCCCACTTTACCATCTGTTAGGCTCGGTATTACGGTTCCACTTAAAATAGTGTTGCCATTGGTGCCATTAGTTCCTGCAGCTCCAGTGGCTCCATTTGCACCTTTCATAGAAAAACCAGTTCCCCAACCTGATGCAGTTTTTGGGCCATAAAATTGACTGGTAGAAAGGTCTAGATAAAAATCGCCATTAGTACCAGTAGTTGATGTTGGGATGCCGTTGCCACTGAGCACTGTGCTGCCCGCTGGCCCGGGTGTTCCTTGTAAACCCTGTGGTCCTTGCGCACCCTGTGCGCCTTGAGGTCCTGTTGGCCCAGCTTCTTTTTTGCAGCTTGTTAAAACTGTTGTTGCGCCTAATATTAATACAAGTGCAGCTTTTAAAATGTTGTTTGTTTTCACGTTTTTGTTTTAGGTATTAGGTTTATGTAATGGACTATGGAAGAATAACTTTTACCAAGGTATTTTTGTCGGTTGTTGTGCCATCGCCGAGTTGCCCAGCACTATTAGAGCCACAAGCCCAAATGGTTTTATCTAATTTTTTAACCACAGTATAAAAAGCACTTGGACTAAAATCTGCAACATTATCTGCTATTTTTACCAAATTATTTTGATGGGTGTTATTGCCATTCCCAAATTGGCCATATAGGTTATTTCCTACTCCCCAAAGTGTGTTGTCCGTTTTTAAAATGTAACTGTTACTCCCATCTGTACCAATCTTGATATCCTTTACATTGGTGTTAACTTGAGTTAAAGTGTTCACTTGAGTTGTGTTGCCATTGCCCAACTGACCAAGGTTATTTAAGCCAGAGCTCCAAAGTGTATTGTCGTTTTTAAGTACTAGGCTATGAAAGCTGCCAGCAGCAATTGCTTTAGCATTATCAGCAATTTTTACTAAAACCGTACTATAATCACCAGAGTTGCCCCTACCTAATTGCCCAGAGCTGTTCGAACCTGAAGCCCAAACTGTGTTATCTGTTTTGAGAAACAAAGCGTGGTTTCCGTTTTCGGCCGCTGCTTTAATATCACTTTGCACTTTAACAAAAGTTACCCTCCAGACACTAGTGGGCACCTCTCCCAATTCGCCATAGGCATTGCCTCCAGTTGCCCAAAGGCTATTGTCTGTTTTAAGAATAAATGAGTTATATGTACCCACGTAAATTGCTTTTGCATCTGTAGCAACTTGTATAAATGTGTTTCTATTTACTTTGGTGCCATCTCCTAATTGTGCGTTATCATTTCGACCAGTAGCCCAAACGGTATTGTCGTTTTTTAAAATAAAAGTTTGCTGATAACCGCCAGCAATATCTTTTACATTGTCGGCAATTTTTATCCAATTAGATTTAATTGCTGTAAAGTCGCCTGTGGCCAACTGTCCAAAATCATTGTAGCCAATACCCCAAAGTGTGCCGTCTGCTTTTAAAATTAATTGGTGCCCACCGCCAGCTGCAATTTTCAAATCCGCTACAGTAACTGGAGGTTCTGGCTCGGGCAGTGTTTTGTCTTTTTTACAGCTTGTAAATGTTATAGCAGTACCTATAATTAGTGTTAGGAAAGTTTTTAGGACGGTATTCTTTTTCATGACCATTAAGTTTTTAGTTCTGGAATAAAACTAGGTTAAATGGAAACTCCTATTCAATCTTATCGATGGGCGTAGCTTAATAATCGATGAACGGTATATTAGGGATGGAAGATGGAAAATGTAAGATGGAAGATGGAAGGTGGAAGATGGAAGGTGGAAGGTGGAAGGTGGAAGGTGGAAGATGGAAGGTGACAGATTTAAGATGTAAGATGGAAGATGTAAGATGGAAGATGGAAGGTTGAAGATGGAAGGTAGAAGGTGTAAGATGGGAGGTGGAAGGTGGAAGATGGAAGATGGAAGATGGAAAATGGAAGGTGGAAGGTGTAAGGTGGAAGGTGTAAGGTGTAAGGTGTAAGGTGGAAGATGGAAGGTGGAAGATGGAAGTTGGAAGGTGGAAGGTGGAAAATGGAAGGTGGAAGATGGAAATGTAAGATGGAAAATGGAAGATGGAAGGTGGAAGGTGGAAGATGGAAGGTGTAAGATGGAAGGTGTAAGATGGAAGGTGGAAGATGTAAGGTGGAAAATGGAAGCCTGATAATTACCACGAGTAACATGAAAAGGATGGTTTGTACTGTTGGTATTCTATGGGCTGGTGTGCTCACCTGCTGAAATAATAAGTGCTGTGGGCTGATTGATGTATGGCAAGCCTCTAATTATTGCTTTGTACCTGCTATCTAAACCCTACAGTAGCGGATACCGGCCTTGTGGTTAAGGCCTGTGGAGTATGAGCGAGTGGAGGGACTAACGTTAATATTGGTATCACTGCCGCTTTTCAAAATATTTGAGGTCTTTTTGATTATTCTATGGGCTCCTGCCGCCCACAGGCTTTCCATTGCCTTTCTCCTTTCCGCTGTTGGGCAAGCTCGGTCGTCCTTGGCAGAGTTAATGGTATATGAGTAGAGAATGGTGTTATGTAGGACAGAGGGTTAAACCCGGTTGATTAAAGCCTCACCCATTAATGTTAGTAGTACTTGTTCTGTGCTACAGGCCTCTCCCAAGGAGAGGAGAATAAGTGGCATTGGTTTAAACCTAGTTGCCAAGAATACTAGCACAGATTTTGCCTTGCTACTGCCATTGCCAAGAACGAATACGGCCTAGCATATCACCGCAGCAGAAAGCAACAATCAGCTTTGCACTGACTTTCAGCTTTGCAAACCAAGCAAGAAAGCAGCGTGTGTGGAAGGCAAGCGTGTTGGGACGCCTTTTTCTTGCGCTGTAATAACTGATGTTAGCTTTATGCAAGGGGATTATGCAAGCCTTGATTGTTTGCTTCTTTATCATCAAGGATAAAGAAGAAGCCCCGGCGGCGGCGAGCCGTGGCAAGGTTGTGTGTAGGGCTTTTTATGCTATCGGCTGGCGTGCTCACCTGCTGAAATAATAAGTGCTGTGGTGTAATAGCTGTTTTACAAACCGCTAAATCATTGCATAGCACTTGCTATCTAAACCCTACAGCAGCGGATACCGGCCTTGTGGTTAAGGCCTGTGGAGTATGAGCGAGTGGAGGGACTAACGTTAATATTGGTATCACTGCCGCTTTTCAAAATATTTGAGGTCTTTTTGATTTATTCTATGGGCTGGTGTGCTGAACTGCCGAAATGAATTAAAATACGAAATAGATGTTTACAGTTGGAGAAGGACCGACCAGATCATGATGGTTGGGATAAGGGTTTGAATAGGGATATCTCCCAACTTATCCTTATCTTTGCTGGCAATGGGAACAGCATTAGATTCGGGGATTAAAGGATATAGAAGTTACGGCATACATCTGCGTGAAAAATACAATGGTCAGCGTGTATTTAAAACCATTGTAGATGGCGGCTTTACCTGTCCAAATCGCGATGGCAGCAAAGGCTATGGTGGGTGTACCTATTGTAATGTAGATTCGTTTACACCAGAGCCTTCTCGCAAATTGCCAACTATTAAGGAGCAGTTAGAGGAGGGGATGCGAAGGGCAAGAACTTCTTACAAAGCCGATAAATTTATTGTCTACTTTCAGCCCAATACCAATACCTATGCGCCAACACATTATTTAAAGATGATGTATGACGAGGCTTTATCGGTGAATACCGAAGATGTGGTTGGTTTCTCGGTTGGTACACGACCAGATTGCATTGATGCAGAAAAGGTTGCGCTTTTAGAAAGTTATACCGACCGTTATGATGTGGATCTGGAAATGGGTATGGAATCGATCTATGATGAAACGCTTAACCAAATTAATAGAGGTTGTAGCCATGGAGAGTTTGTGGAGGCGGTGAAATTATTAGAAAATTCTAAGTTAGAGTTGTGTGTACATACTATTTTTGGCTTTCCGTGGGAAACCAGAGAGATGATGTTGGGTTATATTCATGAAATTAATCGGTTCCCGCAGATTAAGTTCGTAAAATTCCACCATTTGCATATTGTAGAGGGTTCCATAATGGGTGCCAAATACAAGAAAAATCCTTTCAAATTATTTACACTAGAAGAATATACAGATTTACTGTGTGAATTTATTCCTTTTTTAAGGCCAGATATTGTAATTCAGCGTTTATTTGGTATTTCTGATTGGGATTTGCTAATAGCACCCAATTGGGGATTAAATAAATCATCCATACAAACCTATATTGATAAGGAAATTGAACGTAGAGGAGTGCAGCAAGGTTCTGCTTATCAGGGATAGGGAGGTAAATGTTTAGTAAGGTTTAGGGTTTAGGGTTTGACGTTTAGGGTTTAGGGTTTAGCGTTGATTTTGGATAGCAATTAAACAGTTCAGCAATTAGACAATTTATCAATCCAGCAATTAAACAATTAAACAATCCAGCAATCAAACAATTCAGAAATCAAACAATCAAACAATCCAACAATTAGACAATCCAACAATTTATCAATTCAACAGTTAAACAAATTACCGTTTTTTATAAACCCCAAACATTTCGTTGGTTTTCATTTCTCTGAAAGCGAATATGGCTTTAATTTTATTGCCAACCATAACTGCGTGAGCGATATTTCCCAAAACACCAAGTGGCAGGCCGTAGGTTAAAATATCAGTCATTTCTACACCTCCATCAATTGTCTTAAAATGGTGCTGGTGATGCCAAAATTTAAATGGACCAAAACGTTGCTCATCTATAAAATACTTTTCCTCTTCTACTTGGGTTATTTCTGTCATCCAGTTGAGATTGATGCCAAATAGGGGAGAAACCTTATAAGTAATGATCATTCCGGGATACATCTTCTCATTTTTATCAAATGCGGATGTTACTTTAAATGCCATATCATCTGGTGTAATTGCTGCCAAATTAAAGGGAGAGGAGAAAAAATCCCAAGCTTCTGCTAACGAAATGGGTAAAAACTGCTTATAAGTTAAGTGGTATGATTTCATGATAAACAAATGTACGTACTATATATGTAATGCGGTTTTTTTACTATTTATGGTTAATTATATTGTATTTAAGTGTTTTTTTTACAAAAATGCTGGCTGATTTTTAGTTTTGCCTTAAAAAAAATAATTTTTTAACAAATAATGTAGTTAAATTGTTTTTTAGATGTTTCGATTTGTTATTTTTTATTAATATTTATGTTTTTAGTTTAAATATTTCTGTTTTTATTTATTATTTTGATTAAATTTTGTATTTTTTATTAAAAAAGTTATGAAATTTTGAATTTTTATATCTAGTTTTATCTTAATTAATCAAAAATCAAACGCTAAATATTAAAATTCATGAGTACAAATTTATTTAAACAGTATGCTCCATTTGCAGTTTTGTTAATACTTGCAATTTTGGCGCTATTTATTCCACTACTTCCTAACTTTGATGAAGGCAAATACAGTGCACCAGATATCGCATTTGTATTGATCGCAGCTGCCCTTGTGTTCTTGATGACACCAGGTTTGGCATTTTTTTATGGTGGTATGGTTCATCGTAAGAATGTACTTTCTACAATGATTAAAAGTGTGGTTGCTGCTGGGGTAATTACCGTACTATGGATAGTTGTAGGGTTTAGTCTTGCTTTTGGAGATTCCATAGGTGGTTTTGTTGGCGATCCAAGAACTTTCTTGTTTTTCCAAGGTGTTAACTCAGGTCCAGCTTGGGGTACTATTCCACTTTCTTTATTTGCAGTTTTTCAATTAATGTTCGCCATTATTACACCAGGTTTGGTAGTAGGTGCTGTAGCAGAGCGTATTAAATTTACTTCATACATTTTATTTATTGTATTGTTCGCCATATTTGTTTATTCGCCATTGGCACACTGGACTTGGCATTCTGCAGGTTTCTTGTTTAAAATGGGTGTATTGGATTTTGCAGGTGGTACCGTTGTACACATTTCTGCTGGTATGGCTGCATTGGCTGGTGCCTTGGTATTGAAACGTAGAAAATCTCACTTAGAGCATAAAGAAGTGCCACCTGCTAATATACCTTATGTATTAATTGGTACAGGTTTACTTTGGTTCGGTTGGTTTGGTTTCAATGCAGGTTCTGCTTTGGGTGCAAATTCATTAGCTGTTTCTGCTTTCTTAACTACCAACACTGCTGCAGGTGCTGCAGGTTTAGGTTGGATGTTTTTTGATGTAGCAAGAGGTAAAAAACCATCTGTATTAGGTTTCTGTATTGGAGCTGTAGTAGGTTTAGTAGCCATTACTCCAGGTGCAGGTTTCGTAAGTATCCCATCGAGTATATTTATTGGTGTTTTTGCTGCGGTTGTTTCTAACCTAGTTGTTTCTTGGAAACAAAAAACAAGCTTGGATGATACTTTAGATGTATTCCCTTGCCATGGTGTTGGTGGTATTGTTGGCATGTTGTTAACAGGTGTATTTGCTACTAAAACTGTAAATGCTGCTGGTGCAGATGGTTTGTTATATGGCAACCCAGCGTTTTTCTTTACACAATTAAAAGGTGCAGTTATTGTAATCGTTTTTAGTTTTGTAGTATCATTTGTGATCTTCAAATTGATTAACGTAATCCAACCAATTCGTGTAACCGAACAAGAAGAAGAAGAAGGTTTGGATGCAAGTCAGCACAACGAAAAGTATTCTCAAGGTACTTTGATCGTAGCTGGACAAGAAGTTCCAAACGTATAAGATTTAACAGTTTAGGTTGATGCCATGTCGACCTAAACTGTTCTATACCTCCCAAAATAATTCATCTAATTTTAACGCTTTTAACTTTTTAACCATGAAATTAAAATTCATTTTGCCTGCGCTTGCCCTAAGTTTTAGTACTGTTGCTTACGCACAAGAGACTACTCCGGCTCCATTGCAAATCTCAGGTTCTGTAGATACTTATTATAAATACGATTTTAATAAAGCGAGTAATATCAAAACTTATTTTGCTAATGAACATAACTCTATTTCTTTAGGGATGATAGATTTGGCATTGAAGAAAACAACTGGTAAAGCATCTTTTGTTGGCGAGCTTTCATTTGGTCCGCGTGGGCAGTCTCAATCTATACCAAATGCAGCGGGGGTGTATGACGAGACTACCAATAGCTTTAACATCCAAAATTTATATGTGAGCTATGCATTTACCGATAAATTTAGCATGACTGCAGGTTACATGGGAACATTTATTGGCTACGAGGTAATTTCTCCGGTAGCTAATTTCAATTATTCTACTTCCTACTTATTTGGTTCTGGTCCGTTTCAAAATGCAGGTATTAAAGCAACTTATGCATTTTCTGATAAAGTTAGCTTAATGGCTGGTTTGTTTAACGATTGGAATGTTTACCAAGATTTTAATGGTGTATCTCATGTTGGTGCACAGTTAACAGTAACACCAGTTGAGGGATGGACTGCTTACCTAAATGCATTATCTGGACGTAGTGCTGGTGCACCAGGGACAAGTACAATTTTTGATTTAACTACTGCATATCAGGTTACAGAGAAATTTAAATTAGGTTTAAACGCTGCAGACCATACGGTATCTAATGATAATGGGGGCTATTCTGGCGTTGCGGTTTATCCACAGTTTGCCTTTACACCATCTGCAGCTTTAGGTTTACGTGCAGAGTTTTTTAGTTACAAAGGAGTAGGTGGTGCAGCTAGTTCTAGCGTTTCTGCATTTACTTTCTCTGGTAATTTTAAAGCTGGTGGTTTAACTTTTATTCCAGAAATTCGTTTTGATAGCGATAAAGATTTAACACAAAATTTTGCAGATAAAAACGGACTTGCTGGTTCTAAATCAGCATCTCAGTTTTCGTTAGCTGCAGTTTACGCATTTTAATAAAATATAACGCAATCTTTAAAACGTCTCGAATTTTCGGGGCGTTTTTTTATATTTATCCTATGAAGTTTTTATCTAGTCTACTCTTTTTTGTAACATGTTTTGTTAGCGTAAATGCCCAAACGGAGCATTCTTTACCTGTTGATGAACAAGGAAAGTTTATCTACTATGAAGTTGTAAATAGCGTAGCTGCCAAAGATTTACTTAAACAAAGAGCAGTTAGTTATGCCAGAAAGCAAAATAAGGATTTAAAATTTAAGGCTATACAAGGTGATACCGCTTTGTTGGCTACTGGAAAATTGGTGATTAATAAAACTTTATTGGTAATGTCCCATCCATCGGGAGAAGTGTTGTATAAATTCCAAGTTGAAATTAAAGAAGGAAAATATAGGTTTTGGCTAACTGATTTTATTTTTATCCCTTATCAAAGAGACCGTTATGGTAATTTTGTGCCCAGTACTTCAGTTGGAACGCCTTTAGAAAAAGACCCGGGTAAACTAAATGCTGCTCAATGGAAGGAATACCAAAGCCAAACCGCAAAGTATGCCCAACAATTTGCTGTTGACTTTAAAAAATACATGGCTAGCGAGGCTCCAAATAAACCAGCTAAAGAAAAAACGGTGGTTAAGAAAGAATGGTAGTAAGTTAAAAGACTAAAGCTGAAAGACTAAAGCCGAAAGACTAAAGCTGAAAAAGAAATAGACTCAAACAATTGCTTATCTAATCGCTTTACCCTAAACCCTAAACCCTAAACCCCTAACCTTCGAACCCTATACCTTCCACCTCACTAATGTACCATCTTATCTGCGCAAGTACTACTCGCAAAAGCTTCAGGTTTGGCTTTAAAAATGAAACCCATGCTTAAAATATAGCCCATTGCTTCGTTTAGTGCTTTGTTAGATTTAAACATCGGATTGGTATTAATATCTGCATGAACTTCCAAATCCACATCGTAAATATCTAATAAGTCACATACCGAATAAGCTGTCTCGATAGATTTTTGTACTTCTAAAAGCATGCGCTCTTTAATGCCCATTTTTTGAGAGGTTTTGTCTTGGGCGATGTACATGAAACCACCATGGTGTTCTCTCAGCAAAACAATAACGGTTGCAAAATCTGTCATTGCGCCTTTAACTTGTGAGTCGGTGCCAATGCAAACTTTTAATTTGAAGCCGTTTTCTGTTTCGCGGATAATCGCTTTTTCAACTTCTTCTAAGATCGACGAGTGGATCACTTCGCCACTAAATTTCTTCCAGATCATACGTTTATTGGTGTTAAGGTTAACAACCCGTAATCAGGTTTCCTAAAATTAAGCGGTTGATATTACATAATGATTAATTCTTTGTTGTTTATTTGTCAACATTTATTTGGTTATCAACAAGATACGGTTGGTTTATATTGTGTTGTCTTGTTGTAGAAAAGCAGGTTCCAGATTTTATTTTTACGTTAGTCCCGCTGTTCGTTTTACTTCGAGGTAAGCACAAGGCCTACCACTACGTGCGCACTGCCATCGGATTTATAAAATTTTGCCTGTGCAGCTATGAGGGATTTTCTGTGCAATAGCTTATGTTTTTAACCCCGACAGCAGTGAAAATCCTTCTTTCTAAATCTTCGCATTCGCGGAGATTTAGAAAAAGATTGTAACAAATGGCGGGACAAACGATAAAAGAAGTTGCTGTTATTGCGTTTCAAATATATAAAACAGATAGACCGTACGTTACAACTTGCTTGTTGCTCATTGTTCCTTAATCATTTTATATAATTACCTTTGCACTATGATACTACAACCAATACTCGATAACCTCAAAATTACAAAGCTTAATGAAATGCAAGAGGCATCAATTTCGGCTACAAAAAAAGGAAACGACATTTTGGTTTTAGCACCAACCGGTTCTGGCAAAACTTTGGCTTTTTTGCTTCCCGTTTTAAACAACCTGAATAAAGAAAGCAAAGGCGTTCAGTGTTTAATATTGGTGCCCTCGCGTGAGTTGGCTTTGCAAATAGAACAGGTTTTTAAACAAATGGCAACTGGCTATAAAGTAAACTGCTGTTATGGTGGCCACCCAATAAAAACAGAACGTAACAACTTAGAACAACCGCCAGCAGTGCTAATTGGTACGCCTGGTAGAATTGCTTATCACCTGCGCCATCAGAATTTCGATGAATCATTTGTGACCACTTTGGTGTTGGATGAATTTGATAAAGCTTTAGAATTTGGTTTTACTGAAGACATGTCTTACATCATCAGGGCCTTACTTTCTTTAAAACAAAGGATCTTAACTTCCGCCACTGCGATGGAAGAAATACCTGCTTTTACTGGATTAAAAAACCATAAAGAGATTAATTTTTTACAGGATGTACAATCTGCCCCAGATTTAAAATTAAAGAAAGTGCAGACTACTGCAGAAGATAAGTTGGATACTTTATTTGAGTTGATTTGTAAAATTGGCAGTAAAACAACTTTAATTTTCTGTAACCATAGGGAAACGGTTGATCGCATAAGTGATTTGTTGATTGATAAAGATTTAGCGCATGATATTTTTCACGGTGGGATGGAGCAAGACGAACGTGAAAGAGCTTTGCTGAAATTTAGAAATGGAAGTATTAAAATTTTAATCACTACAGATTTAGCTTCAAGAGGTTTGGATATCCCTGAGGTAGAATATATCATCCACTATCAATTGCCGTATACCGAAGATGCGTTTTTGCATAGAAATGGGCGTACAGCTAGAATGAATGCCAAAGGAACAGCTTATTTAATTTTGGCCGATGAGGAGAAATACCCTTTCTTGAAAGCAGATATTGAAACGGAGCAATTAAAAGGTCCTTACAAATTGCCGCAAGATAGTATATGGCAAACTTTGTATATCAGTGCAGGTAAAAAAGATAAGGTGAATAAGATTGATATTGTAGGCATGTTATTAAAAAAGGGTGGCTTACAAAAAGAAGATGTAGGCTTAATAGAAGTAAAAGATCAAGCATCTTATGTGGCGATTAAAAGAAAAATGGTGCCGCAGGTTTTAAGAACATTGGCCAACGAAAGAGTAAAGAATAAAAAGGTTAAAATAGAAACAGCAATGTAACCCCCAACCCCTAAAGGGGGAGGGAAAAAGTTAAATTATAAATAAAATTAATTCCCCTTTAGGGGATTTAGGGGTATGAGCAACAACGATATCATGAAAAAATTAAGGGTAGCATTATCCTTAAATAGCGACCAGATTATAGAGATCTGCAAACTGGTAGGTTTTACCGTTACTAAAAGTGAATTAGGGGATATTTTCAGGAATGATGAACACCCTAACTTCAAAAAATGTGGCGATCAGATTTTGCGTAATTTTTTAAACGGTTTGGTTATCTACAAACGCGGACCAAGAGAGGAGAAAAAAGCCTAGTTTTTGTCATCCGATAGCCATCGAATTAAAGCGAAGCGAAGAATTTATTGTAGTAAAGAAACAACAGATTAGCTTTGCTGTGTACTTCATGGTTCTCATCGCTGCGCTCGCTCGAAAAGACGGTATTTTTAGTTAATGTCGTATTTCGGAGTTGTTTTCTTATTGACAAGTTTCTCAATTTTCTCTAAAAGCACATCCATTTTAAAAGGCTTAGACATAAAATCGTCTGGCGCACATTCCATGTTCTGCACTTCTTTTAAATCATACAAGCCAGACATCATTAAAATAGGGATATGGTTAGTATCTACATGGCATTTGATTTGACTACAGATTACACGACCATCAATTTTGCCTAAAACCACATCTAATAGAATTAGGTCTGGTTTAAATTCATCAATGCGCTCAAAAATAAGCTCTGCATCATTTAATGGCTCTACATCGTATCCGCCAATTTCTAATATCAATTGGATGGTTTCTAAAACATCATCGTCATCATCAACAACCAGTATTCTTTTCATAATTAGGGCAAATATATAATATTGTAATAATAAATATATAACAACATAAATCCAATAGAGTTTAATTTAGTTCACAACTTATTTTTCTTAAGTTAGGTGTCATAAAAACAACAAATGAACAATCAAAAATTACAATCAATTACTAGGATTGCAGGCATAACTTGCCTGTTCTTAGTTATTATCATGCAAGCTTTTAAAAGTCAAACATATATCCCTCAAACTTATTTACCCTATTTAACTATTTTAAGTTTAGTGCTGCTAGGCATTAGTTTATACTTAAAAGCCAAAGCTGGAGCATTTAACCACTATCATTTGCCAATAAAGTACGTTCTGCTATTTATTTTGATAGTAGTTTTAGGCATTGCTTTAATTAACTATTTCACAACATAGTTTATTCTAAATAAACTTTCAATTATTTTTGAAAGTTCGAAAACTATTTATACATTTGATCATGGATTTCAAAGAAGCAAAAGATAAGTTTGTACAAACCTGGGGCGCCTTGGGCTCGCAGTGGGGCATCAACAAAACGATGGCGCAAATCCATGCATTTTTAATGGTTAGTTCTACAGCAGTTTCTATGGAAGAGATTATGGAAGAGCTCAAAATTTCTAGAGGCAACGCCAGTATGAATTTGAGGGCATTAATGGATTGGGGAATTGTTTACAAAGAATTTAAAGCAGGGGAGAGGAGAGAATTTTTTACAGCAGAAAAAGATTTAGATGAACTAGCGACAAAAATTGCTAAAGAGCGGAGTAAAAGAGAAATAAAACCAGCTTTAAAGGTATTGAAAGAAGTTTCATCCATCAACGACAACAGCTCTGCCGAGGCTAAACATTTTAAAGAACAAACTACTAAATTGTATGATTTTGTGGCAAAAGCAGACACCATGATCGATAAAGTGACTGAGTATAAAGACAATTGGCTAACCAAGTTGATTGTAAAAATGATGAAGTAAAAAAAATTAACAATAAGTTTCAATAATTTCTGAAACTTTAAAATATGACACTATGAGTTACAATTTAATTGGTTATAGCATCTTCATTCTCATTATCGTCTTTATTATAGTAGTAGTGGGCAAAATATGTTATCGAAATGGAAATATCTTTGTGGCATCACTCATTCCAGCTCATTTAGAACTTTGCCAGCAAATCAATAAAGTATTATTGGTAGGCTACTATTTGGTAAATATCGGCTATGCGGCAACAACCTTGGCAAGTTGGGAAACTATAATTGCCATGCCTCAATTGATAGAGGTCATCGCAATTAAAATCGCCATCATCATCTCCATACTTTCAGTTTTGCATTATTTAAATATCATCATATTAACAACAAGCATTCAAAAACTAATTAAAACCACATAGAAAATCAATATCATGGAAACTACAAAAATTTTAATCGGCTATGCAGTATACGTACCAATCGCTTTATTTTTAACATTTTACGTATCAAGAACCTTATTTAAAAACAGTAAAATTTACATGTTAGATATCTTTAAGGGTAGGGCTGAGATTGCCAATGCAACGAATAACTTATTCGAAACAGGTTTTTACTTGCTAAATCTTGGTTTTGCACTAATGATTTTGAAAATTAATTTGTACACCAATAATTATCAAGAGTTAATTGAAGCACTGAGTTATAAAATAGGAGGCTTTTCAATTTACCTAGGTATCATGTTATTCATCAATCTGTATTTCTTTTTTAGAGGGAAAAGAAAAGCCAGCCAAGGACCAAGACCATTACCAACCCCACCAACATTTGTAGGGCAGTAGTACACTTACTGCTTCACCCTGTCCCGTCACCCTGAATTTAGTTCAGGGTCTGACATGCAAAACAGATGCTGAAATAAATTCAGCATGACGAATTGAGTAAGAAATTGAATTTTGAAAAACAATGGCAGTGTTTCATGGCAACTTCAGCCCCGCCAATCGCTACAATCTTTTTGTGCTGTATGTTACTCATCCAATTAATATAAAATATTGCATTATGCATCGGATGAATGTGATGGGCAGAAAAAAAGATTTTCGCTGATGTCAGGTTTATATAACAAAGTCATTGTTCCAAAACCTAAAAGCACTTTAAAATAAAAACCGCAGCTGCGCAGATTATAAAGTTTATAAATCTGCGCAAATGCGGTTAATTTAAGTTTGTAAGCTTTGACAACTTTTTTTCAAACTGTATAGAAAGGTGTCAAAGCTACTATAGTTAATTATCAAACTATTTTCTTGTACTTAATTCTCTTAGGTCCCACATCACCTAATCTTTTCTTACGGTTTTCTTCGTAATCAGAGTAATTACCTTCGAAAGAGTAAACTTCAGAATTACCCTCAAAAGCTAAAATGTGCGTACAAATTCTATCTAAAAACCACCTATCGTGACTAATCACCACTGCACAGCCACCAAAGTTTTCTAACGCTTCTTCCAAAGCACGTAAGGTATTTACGTCGATATCATTCGTAGGCTCATCCAGTAATAAAACGTTGGCACCTTCTTTTAAAGTGATGGCCAAGTGAACACGATTACGCTCACCACCAGATAGTACACCTACTTTCTTCTGCTGATCGCCACCGTTAAAGTTAAATTTAGAAACGTAAGCTCTTGAGTTTACCTGTTTGTTGCCTAAAAGCATGTTATCTAAACCATCTGTAATGTTTTCGTAAACTGTTTTTTCAGGATCTAAATCATTGTGCATTTGATCTACATAACCCAATTTTACCGTTTCACCAACTCTAAAAGTTCCTTTGTCTGGTGTCTCTTGTCCGGTAATTAAACGGAATAAAGTTGTTTTACCCGCACCATTCGGACCAATAATACCAACAATTCCGGCAGGAGGTAAAGAGAAGTTTAAGTTTTCGAATAAAATTTTGTCGCCGTAAGCTTTGGTTACGCCTGTAGCTTCAATAACTACATTACCTAAACGCGGACCAGCGGGAATAAATAATTCCAATTTATCTTCACGTTCTTTTCCATCTTCAGAAGCTAATTTATCGTAGTTGGCCAAACGAGCTTTAGATTTTGCATGACGAGCTTTTGGAGCCATACGTACCCACTCCAACTCACGCTCTAACGCTTTCTGGCGCTTGCCTTCCGTTTTATCCTCTTGTGCTAAACGTTTCGCTTTTTGGTCTAACCAAGTAGAGTAATTTCCTTTCCAAGGAATACCTTCTCCTCTGTCTAATTCTAAAATCCAGCCTGCAACATTATCTAAGAAATACCTATCGTGGGTAACCGCGATAACCGTTCCTTTATAGTTCTGTAAAAATTGCTCTAACCAATCGATACTCTCCGCGTCCAAGTGGTTGGTAGGCTCATCTAATAATAAAACATCTGGCTCTTGCAACAATAAACGACACAATGCAACCCTACGGCGTTCACCTCCAGAAAGTACACCAATCAAAGTATCAGGATCTGCGCAACGCAGAGCATCCATCGCTCTTTCTAACTTGGTATCTAATTCCCAAGCATTAACCGCATCAATTTTATCTTGCAACTCACCTTGGCGAGCCATCAATTTATCCATTTTATCCGGGTCAGAATAGTTTTCTTCCAAACCGAAAGCTTCGTTAACTTCTTCGTATTCCTTAAGGATGGCGGTAACCTCTGCAACACCTTCTTCAACTACTTCACGTACTGTTTTGGTTTCATCTAAAATTGGCTCTTGCGCTAAATAACCAACGCTATAGCCTGCGTTAAAAACTACCTCGCCCTGAAAAGATTTATCTAAACCAGCAATAATTTTTAATAAAGATGATTTACCAGAACCGTTTAAACCAACAACGCCGATTTTAGCTCCGTAAAAAAATGATAAGTAAATATTTTTTAAAACTTGTTTCTGTGGTGGATAGATTTTACTCACTCCAGCCATTGAAAAAATTATTTTTTCGTCTGACATAATGATTAGTATTTGTGCAAAGATAGTTGTTAAAATGGAAGATGGAAGAGGTAAGATGGAAGATGTGTAATTCGAAATAGAAACTGCCAGCTGTAAACTGTAAATTGAATTTGGGCGCTCGAGCGGGCTTTCCGCTAAATCTTTTGCCTTTCTTCGCTTCGCTCAGGCAAAAGTATACCGCTTCAATCCCTAGCGCAAGAAATATATATATTCGCCTCCATTTAAAACTTCGAGTTTTTTTGAAGACAAATTATTTAGTAGCTTTGATAAGCATTAAAAACATTTACGTTATGAAAGTATTATTAGATATTAAAGATGAAAAAGCAAGTTTTTTTATGGAGTTGCTTAAGAATTTTTCATACGTTAAAGCTAAGCCCCTTAGTAATTATAAGGTAGAAGTTTTTGAGGGTTTGCAAGAGGCTATAGAGGAAGTTAATCTCATTAAAGAAGGTAAAGCAAAAGGAATTTCTGCAAGAGAACTATTAAATGAGCTTTGAGGTAATTACCACTTCTCGATTTAAGAGAGATATTAAAAGACTTGTCAAAAAGTATAGTTCACTCAAAAAAGAATTCAGCGAACTTTTAAATAGTTTAGAAGAAAATCCTCAACTAGGCATTCATCTTGGAAATGATTGTTATAAAATTCGAATTGCGATTGCTTCAAAAGGCAAAGGGAAATCAGGAGGTGCTAGAGTAATCACTTATTTCTTAATTAAAGACTAGAAAGTGTTTCTGTTAACCATTTACGATAAATCTGAAAAGGAAAATATTAGTGATAAAGAACTAAATGAGTTTTTACAGCAGTTAAATAATTAAGGTGTTAATCTTTGTTTGGTTTAAATGCGTAATTATCTAAACTAAGGATATAAGTAATCTTAGAAATAAGTACATCATAAATGCCTCAATCAAATCATAGTTTTTATAGTAAGATTCCCGTTAATAGGAAATCATTAAGTGATTTGTTATTAAATGATGAAGCTTTTAATGATGTTCCTGAAGATTGGCAAGTTATCATTACAGATATTAGAGGCTCAACATCTGCCGTGCTTGGCGGTTCAAGCGAAAATGTAAATTATGTAGCTACTGGCAGTATTGTTACTGTTCTAAATTTAGCTTTTAAGGCAAAAATTGCTGTTCCTTTTTTCTTTGGTGGTGATGGCGCAACATTTATTGTGCCTTCTATTTTAGTTGAATTGGCTGTAAAAAAGTTAATGGCTTACCAAACCAATGTTTTACAAACCTTTGGGCTCGATTTACGTGTGGGCAGTGTGCCTGTTAGTTTAATTTATGAACAAGGGCATAAAATTAAACTGAGCAAATATGGTCTATCAAAGTTTTTTTCTATTCCCGTTATTTTGGGGAACGGCTTAAATTACGCGGAGCAGATTATAAAAGATGAGTTTTATAAATTAGATCAAGAATCTGGAGAGCTAGAGGATGTAGATTTGGATGGAATGCAATGTAGATGGGATAAAATTAGTCCACCGGCAGATTTACAGGAAATTTTAACCTTATTAATTGTAGCACCCGATGTAGATAAACAAGCTGTTTCATTTAGTAAAGTATTAAAAGCCATAGATCGTATTTATGGTGTGGTAAAAAAGCGACAACCTATTTCAATTGAAAAACTAAAGTTAAATACCACTTTTGACCGAATTAGAACCGAAATGAGAAATAGAATTGGAAAAATTAAATTCTTCCAATTATTGCAAACTTGGCTCGCTACCTCAGTCGGACCCTTATATTTTTTAACCAACCATGGTAAGAGGTACCTGAAACGATTAGTAGAAATGTCCGATACTTTGGTAATGGATGGTAGAATTAATACTGTGATAAGTGGTACAGAAGAGCAGCGCCAAAAACTATTTAAAATTTTGGATGATTTTGAATTGTCTGGAGAGATAATTTATGGATTTCACGTTAGTAATGCCTCTATTATGTCTTGTTACGTAAGAGATATGAAAGATGATCATATCCATTTTGTAGATGGGGCAGAAGGAGGATATACCAAAGCTGCGGCTATTTTGAAGGGGAAGGTTAAGGATGGAAAAGCCTACCTGTTTGACACTCAGGTAAGAGGTAAAATGTAAGATGGTTTGCATTATGCAATTCCACTCCTCTGGAGGGGTGTCTGATAGGCGGGGTGGTTTTTAAATTTTCAAATCACAGATCTATAACAGCTAAAGCATTTTTAGTTTGTACTAGGCCTTAATTTTTAAACTACGCTCAGGATGACAACACAAAAAGATTGTAGTGGAGAGCGGGAATAGATTTTTAATAGTAGCACATCTTTGGCTTTTCAAATAATGGAAGACGTAAGAGGTAAAAGGGAAGATGTGTTTAGCAAAATTTAAAGCTCTTTTTACGGTCCGAGCTCTCAACATAAGGGTGCATTTAAAAACTCTGTCAAAACTGCTATATTTATGTATAATCAACTAGCAATTTGTCAGATAATTTATCGTTTATAAACCTTACATAAAACCGACAAAGGCCTATTTTTGGGCAATATGTGTATGTTTTAGCAGTTAAAAACCTATTTTCTATTTGTTTACGTAAATAAAGAATACACCAAGTACTTTTTTGGGAATGTTATTTTTTGTTAATTAGTAGATATAACTATTGCCTTATCCACCAAAATGGCGTAATTGTTGATAAATTATAAAAAATCAGAGACCGTATTTATAAAACAAATTTATAGTTTAGAGTCATCTGGTTTACACACATATTATGGAAGCTAAATTTTCTCCACAAGTAAAAGACGTGATTTCTTTTAGCAGGGAAGAAGCCCTGAGATTAGGACACGATTATATAGGCGCAGAGCATTTGCTGTTGGGCCTTATTCGCGAAGGTGATGGGATGGCCATTAAGATTTTAAAATCATTAGGGGTCGATACATCTAAACTTCGCCGTTCTATAGAAGAGGCCGTTCGCGGTACTTCGAGTGTAACCGTTAATTTGGGTAATATCCCTTTGACCAAACAGGCCGAAAAGGTATTAAAAATCACTTATTTAGAAGCAAAAATATTTAAAAGCGATTTAATTGGAACGGAGCATTTATTATTGTCTATTTTAAGAGATGATGATAACATTGCATCGCAGATTTTATTGCAATACAGCGTTACTTACGAAATCTTTAAACAAGAGGTTGAAGTAAACAAAAACGGTTTTAGAGATGAAGCGCAAGGTGGTGGTACTGCTGGCGGCGATGATGATTACCAAGAAGAGGAAAGTTTTACTACGCCTAAAAAGGTATCAGACATTAAATCTAAAACGCCTGTATTGGATAATTTTGGTCGTGATTTAACTCGTGCTGCCGAAGAAGGTCGTTTAGACCCGATTGTTGGTCGCGAGAAAGAGATTGAGCGTGTTTCGCAAATCTTATCGCGTAGAAAGAAAAACAACCCAATTTTAATTGGTGAGCCTGGTGTTGGTAAAAGTGCCATTGCCGAAGGTTTGGCTTTGAGAATTGTACAACGTAAGGTTTCTCGTGTTTTATTTAATAAACGTGTAGTTACGTTAGATTTAGCTTCTTTAGTGGCTGGTACAAAATATCGTGGTCAGTTTGAAGAGCGTATGAAAGCGGTAATGAACGAGTTAGAGAAATCTACCGATGTGATTTTGTTTATTGATGAAATTCATACCATTGTTGGTGCTGGTGGTGCTTCTGGTTCATTAGATGCATCGAATATGTTTAAACCTGCATTAGCCAGGGGCGAAATACAATGTATTGGTGCTACCACTTTAGATGAATACCGTCAGTATATTGAAAAAGATGGAGCTTTAGATCGTCGTTTCCAAAAGGTAATGATTGAGCCTGCTACGCCTGATGAAACGATTGAGATTTTAACTCGTATTAAAGATAAATACGAAGAACATCATGGTGTTACTTATACAGATGAAGCCATTAAAGCTTGCGTTACCTTAACTGCTAGATATATTACTGATCGTTTCTTGCCAGATAAAGCGATTGATGCTTTAGATGAGGCAGGATCGAGAGTGCATTTAACAAACATCCATGTTCCAGAAAATATCATCACTATCGAAAGTAAGATAGAAGATATCAAGATCGAAAAGAACAAAGTAGTTAAAAGCCAGAAATACGAAGAGGCTGCCAAATTGCGTGACACGGAGAAAAACTTGTTAGAAGAGTTAGACCGTGCCAAAGCAGAATGGGAAGCCGAAACGAAGACTAAACGTTATGAAGTTTCTGAAGATAATGTAGCTGAAGTAGTTTCGATGATGACTGGTATTCCTTTACAACGTGTTGGACAAGCAGATAGCACCAAGCTATTGAACATGTACGACAAGGTAAATGAGAAAATCATTGGTCAGGATGACGCGATTAAAAAGTTAACGAAAGCGATACAACGTACCAGAGCCGGATTAAAAGACCCTAAGAAACCAATTGGTTCATTTATTTTCTTAGGTCCAACGGGTGTTGGTAAAACAGAATTGGCAAAAGAATTAGCTCGTTTTATGTTTGATAGCGATGATTCGCTAATTCAAATAGACATGAGTGAGTATATGGAGAAATTTGCGGTATCTCGTTTAGTGGGAGCGCCTCCAGGATATGTGGGTTACGAAGAAGGTGGACAATTAACTGAAAAAGTCAGAAGAAAACCTTATGCTGTAATATTGTTAGATGAGATTGAAAAAGCGCATCCTGATGTGTTTAATATCTTATTGCAAGTATTGGATGAAGGTCAGTTAACGGATAGCTTGGGTAGAAAAGTAGATTTTAGAAATACCATTATCATCATGACATCTAACATCGGCGCACGCCAGTTGAAAGATTTTGGTCAAGGTGTAGGTTTCTCTACTACTGCAAAAACTAGCCAGACAGATGCTAACAGCCGTGGTGTAATTGAAAATGCTTTAAAACGTGCTTTTGCTCCAGAGTTTTTAAACAGAGTTGATGATGTGGTTGTATTTAACAGCTTAGGCAAAGAAGAGATCTTTAAAATCATCGATATTGAATTGAAATCTTTATTCGGTCGTGTGCATACCCTTGGTTACGAAGTGAAGTTGACTGATGGAGCAAAAGAATTTATCGCTGACAAAGGTTTTGACAGTGCTTTTGGTGCTCGTCCGTTAAAACGCGCCATACAAAAATACTTAGAAGACCCAATTGCAGAAGAAATTCTGAAAGGAGAAATCCACGAAGGAGATACCTTAGAAATTGACTACAATAAAGAAAAAGAAGAGATTACTGTGGTTAATAAAAATAGCGAAAAGAAAAAGAAGAAAGAAGAGCCTAAAAAGGAAGAAGATTCTTCAAGTAAATAATAAAAAACTCCCGATGTATGTCGGGAGTTTTTTATTTAATGGCTTTACTAATGATGATCAGCGATCTATTTCTTAAAATCAAATGGAGCATTACTACCACTACCGTAACTAACATAAATTTGTTTGTTGAAATCTAAACCGCTTTCAACTTTAGTATTTTTTGGTGCAGCCGTATCTCCAGATCTGAAAGCGGTATACATTTTTTGAGCATCGAAATCGAAAAAATACATGCCAGTATTGCTAGGGGATTTAACAACGGCATCGTTGGTAGCTGCATCTATTTTATTCCAATCTATGCTCGCACCATTTGGGAATAATTCGCTAATAGAAGTAGTTCTTATAATCGAAGATGGATTGCCAGGTGCATAGAATACTGCTTTATTGTTTTTAAAATCGAAAAAAGTATAAGTGTCTTGTGCAGCAAGAGCTGCATTTGGCTTTTCGTAGGAATAGAGACAGGCATCATAATTTCCGGCATTTTTATCAGGAACAGATAAATTATTAAATACGGCATCAAAACCAGACCAAACATTAAAATAGGGTGCATCTCCAAGAGCCCATTTCATTTTATCTGATCTATATATCCTGTTGGCTTTTTTATCAAAAAACTGATTGTCGACAGTTAGATATCCCTCAGTACTGCTTATTGGCAACCGCAAATCGTTAGCTTTAAGTACAATGCTATCTAAAAAATAAAGGGTTACGAAATCATCAAATTCAAACTGTAGAATTCTTACCTGATTCCCTTTATATTGGTAAAAATCTAAACCATAACCCGAATTATGTGTACGATGTGTATTTACTACTTTGGTAAATTTCCATTCGTTTTCGGAATTGTTTGTATCCGGTGCTTCTTTGCTTTTAGAACAAGAATAGCAAAATGCTACCATTAATATTAATACTGACCAGAGTGCTTTTTTCGTTGTTTTCATAGGTTTTTAATTAATGTTAATTAAAATTAAGGCAACACTATCACGCTGTTCATATTAATCGATGAACATGTTATTTAAATAGATGAAAGGAATTAATGTTTCAGGTTAACCTTATTTTTTGATAGCAGTATAGGTATAAGTACTTCCATTTATAATTTTGTAAGCGCCATTATTTATATGCTCTTCTATGGCCGTAACTAGGTTCGCCGAATTTTTTTTGATTACATAGTCTAATTTGCTTGAGCCAGAAAACGATATCTCTTTAGGGTTATTAGGAGAAAGTACTTCTTTGTCGATAAGCGAGTGTGTAAATAGCAAGGGGTTCTTCAAATGATCGTAGTTTTTATAACTGGTGTAGGTATTGGGAGAATTGGTATCACCTTTAAACATTAAAATATTCCCTTTATCATCTAATGTATATGCTGAAATAACTGTTGCATTTCCTTTTTTAGTTAAAATTTCTTTTGAAGCAAGTACTTTGTTTTCGTTGTAGGTAAATGTTGTAATGGTCTTAAAATTTTCTTTTCCATCTTTAAAATGTAGCACTTGCTTGCTTGATAATCTGCCCAAATCATCATATAAAAATGTATAAGTTTTAGGATTGCCACCATTATGGTTTATTTCCTTATAGCCGCTGGTTTTTCCGCTGTTGGTATAGGTAAAATTGGTTAAGGTTTGTACTAATTTATTGTCTTGTACTTGCTTTACCTCTCTTAGTTGCCAATTAGTGTTATAGTTATAAGTAATAGTTTCAGTCCAATCTGGTCCTTTGTAGTGTTTTTTTGTGAGACGCCAGTTGCTTAGGTCTTGTGCGTAAGCCATTGCTGAGCAAATTAGAAATGCCAATAGTAACTGTAATTTTTTCATGATTTAATATTTAGTACAGTTAAGATAAAAACTCTACTATAGCTTCACAATAAAAAATCTATGAACGTAGTATTTAAAACGTTGAACGGATCTATCTAAATTCATCCTTAATATTTTAAGGATAATTGTGATACAATTTTGAAAAATTATTTCAGTTTGGTTATTTTAAATTTTGTATTAATTATCATTTTATGCGTTTTGCGATATAAAATTTTATTTTGTGAGAAAATAATTTGCTTTCATAAAAAAGTTAGATGAAATTAGGTTTGTAAAACCCTTAATTTTATGAAGAATGCGCTCACTATCCTAGCTTGTTTTGCATTTTGTTTTGCATCATGCGAAAAGTTTGAAAACGAAATCAATATTGCTACAGCAACTGTAGATCAGAATATATTGGTAACTACAAACATCAATAATAATTTATTGCTAAAATTGGTAAACGACCAAAGAACTGCTGGCTGTAATTGTGGCTTAACTGTAATGGCACCAGTACCTGCGCTAAGTTGGAATAATTTGTTGGCTGCCGCGGCTGCTGCCCATTGTAAAGATATGAACACTCATAATTTCTTTAGTCATACTTCTTCTAATGGAAATACCGTTACAGATAGGGTAAATGCAGTTGGTTATAAATGGTTTGCATTGGGCGAAAATATAGCTAGTGGTCAATTTGATGAACAAACTGTATTTAGTGCATGGTTAAAGAGCGAAGGTCATTGCAAAAACTTAATGAGCGCCTCATTTAAAGAGATGGGAGCAGCAAAAGAAGGAAAGTACTGGGGGCAAAATTTTGGAGCGAGATAATTATTTATTGATTAAGTGGCGCAGCGCTTGGTAGTAGTTCTCGTAACTTTCTTTTGCAAGATCTAAAAATAGATAAGGTTCTATCAACTCTAATTCCATTAGCATAAATTGCTTGTTTACGAAAGCACCATCTACTCTGGCATAAAGGCAATTTTGCGCAAATTTATCAATGTAAAGCTGAGCTATTGCAACTAATTCTGTAGCTGGTTGTTGTAGATGAACTGTGCCGCCAAAAGTATGTTGTACCCTAAAATCTCCAGCTTTTGCTTTTTTTAATAGCGCATGACTAAATTTACCGCCAAAAAATATGAATGACCATTCTCCATTTTCTGCAATTTCATCTAAAAATGGCTGAACAATAAAATTTTCATCCTGAATTAGTAATTTAATTTGCTCACTTATTGATAAAACATTATTCTCATTAACCTTAAACGTGTTTTTAGAACCTCCACTTACTGCAGGTTTGATAATGAAATTAGTGGTATTTAATTTTTGAAAGTAAATATTGAGATCAATTTCATCGTCCTTACTTAAAAATATACTTGGTGTAACATTTAAACCAGCATTTTCAATGTCAAGTAGATAATGTTTATCAGCATTCCATTTTACAATATCAATTGGATTTAATAACCTGACATTTTTACGTTCTATTACAGCTAACCAAGCGTAGAAATCTTCAATTAAATCAAAATAATCCCAAGGTGATTTGATGATGGCTAAATCGTAATTATCCCAATTAACTTTTTCGTCGTTCCAAATTTCTTTGGTAATGTTTAAACCTTTAGCATTTAAAAAAGCAATCAATGTATCATCTTCATTTTGTACATTAATAGCATGGTATTTTCCATTATCTTGGTAAGTAACTAGTGCAATTTTCATAGTATTGGTTTGAGATTTCTAAGTTAAGTAATTTCTTTTGCACGTTAGGAAAAGAGAAATGTTTAACCACCAAGTCACAAATCATCTAATTCAACGTCATTTCGAGCGAGCGCAGCGATGAGAAATCTTTTATATAAAGGCTTGATGATTTCAAAACTGTACAAGAAATTGAAAGATTTCTCAATCGCGAAAAGCTCATTTCGAAATGACGATTTATTAAGGTTAGAACAAACTCATTTGCGATTTTGGAACCTTAAACAGCTTTTGATCTAGTTCGCTACGCTCATTGTTTAGGCCATTTAACCTGCAATGTAGCTTAAAAGTGTTTCTAATCATTTCGGCAAAATTTCCTTCGCCACGCATTCTGGTACCAAAACGGCTATCGTTTACATTTCCATTATGGCAATTTTGTATTTGGTGCCAAACTTTATCAAACCGATCTGGAAAGTTTTTTCTCAGCCAATCTTCAAAAATTTGATTGATCACTCCATTTAACCTAACAACCGTGTAACCTGCACTTTTAGCGCCATTATTTGCACTGGCTTTTAAAATGGCGGGCATTTCGTAATCATTTAGCCCAGGTATCATCGGTGCTGCCATTACACCTGTTGGCAAACCTACTTTACTTAGTTCTTCAATAATTTTGAGACGCTGTTTGGCTGTGGTAGTTCTTGGTTCTAGCTTTAACCTCAATTTTTCGTCCAAACTGGTTATTGATACATACACAGCGGATAATTTCAGCTTTGCTAAATCTTGTAGGATATCCAAATCTCTCAAGATTAAAGCATTTTTGGTAATCATGGTAATCGGCTGTTTGTATTCCAAAGCAATTTCTAAAAGTTGGCGAGTTAACCTAAACTTTCGCTCTGCAGGCTGGTAACAATCGGTATTGCCCGACAAAGAAATAGGAGTAGCATCCCAACCTTTTTTCTCTAAAAATTTCTTGAATAATTCTGGCGCATCTTGTTTTACAATGATTTTTCTTTCAAAATCTAAACCAGCACTAAAGCCCCAATACTCGTGAGAGTTGCGAGCATAACAGTAAATGCAGCCATGCTCGCATCCCTGATAAGGATTTAAAGAATAAGCCATGCCCACATCAGGACTTTCGACTTTATTTACAACTGTTTTAGATTTGCCGATGATGAAAGTTGTTTTGGAATTGGGTTCTTCCCACTCATCAATCCCTTCTGGATGCTCCTTTGCCAAAGAATTTTTGAGAAATTTATTGGTCGTGTTAAATTGTGCTCCACGTCCAGTTAAATAGCTATCTTGGTTTTCTTCATCGGTATTCATAATCTAAAATTACTAATATTTTTAGTAATTTTAGAATTAAGTTCTTAACATAAAATGAAATAATAGGGGCAAGGTGATCGGGAAATCTCCAAACCCCATTCCTCACATCTGCTTAGTTAAGGGTACATAATCCATGGGCACCATATCTGCCGCCTTTTCGTAAGCCCAAAAGCCCTTGTATAACAAAGATCTAGAATCCAGAATTCCGCCATTTTCATAAAATCGAATTGGTCCACCTGTGAGTTCGGCAACAGATATTTGGTAGTCGGGAATAAATAAAGGTCTTAACACCCAAAAGCCAGAATTACTGTATTCAGTGGTTTCTTTTTCTTTGGTGTATATTATACAAAGGGCATCGGTATAGTTCAAATACTTTAAGTCTTTATTGTAAAGATTAACCAAAGTATCTGGGTTAACGTCTGCGTTATCAAATTGAGCTATTGTTTTTGGCAATTTCTGTTGCTTAAGCCAAAATGCCAAAGCAGCTGTATCAATTTTAGGTGGATTTTTTTGAATGCCTGCTTTATTAGGCGGGTTTTTGATAGCCAAAATGGTTTTGTTGATGAGACTATCTGGGGCTCTATTGGGATTTGAAATTTGGATGATTTTCTTAATCATAAATCCTTCCCCTTTACTTTTTCCTTTGTATAAAGATTTAAAAAAATGCTGGGCCGAACCATAATAGGCAACTTCTCTTAGCGCTATATATTTTTTTCTTTTTGCTGCAGACGCCTTCAGTTCTTCAAAAAATGGTTTTCCTGAATAATAAATAATATTAGTGCGACTGTTGTACTCGAAAAAATCGAGCATATATTTTATCCTGTAGCCAAGCGCTTTGTTCTCCACAATCAAAAATTCATCAGATTCTACAGTCAAAGTACTTTTTGTAATATCATAATTAACCCTCAAGACTTGTGGGTTTAATATTTTACATTGCTTAGCGTTTGGCGATTTCCCGATGAAATACTCCTTAAATTGATCGATATATTTTTGTCGATTTGGATCTAATTTTACGACCACTTCATTTAGGGTGGTAGTACTTTCTTTAAGTACAAAAGTTACATCTATAGATTTATCTGAGATAATGATGCTCCTTGAAAAAGGTAAATAACCAATCATTTGGACCAAAATTTCATAACTACCTGGTTTTAGATTCGGCAATCTAAATTTTCCATTAGCATCTGTTGCAGTGGCAATTTTGTATCCACTAATGTAAACCCCAGCTCCGGGCAAAGTGCCAATATTATCTTTAACAACGCCAGTTATTGCATAAGTTTGAGCAAAACATGCAATACTCAATAAAGAAAATAAACAAAAAAGCAATAGTGCTCTATACATGGTTGCTAAAGTAGTTAATAGACAAATCAAAATTAAATGATTTTGTGGTATTTGGCTTTTTTAACAATTTACTTTGTAGTTATGGTAGAGAGATAATCCATAGGTACCATGTCTGCCATTTTTTCATAGGCCCAATAACCCTCGTAAAGAAAACTTTTAGGATCGTAAATTCCACCATTAGCATATACATAAGCAGGATTTTGCATTAGGTGAATTATAGAGATTTGATAATTGGGCAAATCCAATGGGCGAGATTGCCAATGTCCAGAGTTGCGATAGGCTTCTGTTTCCAATTCGTTTTTATAGATTACATAAAGTGCATCGGTAAAGGTTATAGACTTTAAGTCGCTATTGAAAGTTTTTGCTAGTGTATCTGCCAAAACGCTAGCCCTATTTATAGTATTTACAAGTTTAGGCTCACTTTTTTGTTTTAACCAATAAGAAAGAGAATCGCCTCCGTTAAAAGTAAGCACCCTAGTTAAGCCAGCTTGGCCTGTGGTAAGTTTTTTGATGTTAGCGTTAATCAAGCTATCTGGTTGCCTAAAAGGATTTGGCATTTTAATTAGTTTATTAATTACAAAACCTTCTTGCTCTAATTTATTTGTATATAACGATTTATAAAAATGTTGGTAAGAACCTTTGTAAGCAACCTCTCTAGCCTTTGCCCATTTTTTTTGTTTGGCACTGCCACCTTTTAAATCTTCGAAAGTTGGGCTGCCAGCGAAATAGATAATTTTACTTTTAAAATCGTATTCAAAAAAATCAAGCATGTATTTTATCTTGTAACCTAAAGATTTGTTTTCGATAATTAGAAATTCATTGGCACTTACGGTTAATACCCTTTCTTTTTTATCAAAATGTGTCATTAAAACTTGGGTATTCAAAATCTTGCATTCTTTTGAATTTGGAGATTTTCCGATAAAGTTGCCTAAAAATAACGAAAGGTGATAAGCCCTATCCGGATCTGGTTTTACCACCACTTCATTTAACATGATAGTACTTTCTTTTAAAACTACATCAAGATTTACAGATTTGTTGGAGATAATTACATTTTGTTTATAAGGTAAATAACCAATCATCTGTACTAAAATGTCATAATTTCCGGGGGCAAGGTTAGTGAGGGCAAATTTGCCATCGTTATTGCTAACAGTAGACATTTTATAGCCACTAACTAAAACGCCTGCACCAGGTAATGTGCCTTTATTGTCTTTTACGGTACCAGTTATGCTGTAATTATTTTGGGCTGATGTAACACTCCAGCTAAATAATAGCAATAGGAAGTAGAAAAATTTCAAATTTGCCATATTGCTAAAATGACTAATTATTTAGTTATTACGAAATTTTAGGAGATATTTTACAGTCATTCTAATTAGTTTGTTACATAAGTTTTTTAATGTATATTTATAATACCTATTAGAACTATTTATGAAAGATACTTTGACTTGCATTGTTATTGATGATGATGATTTGGATAGAATGGCTGTGGAAGCCGAACTATCTACTGTCTCTAGAATGAAGATATTAGGCAGTTTCAATAACCCTATAGCAGCCATTGAGGCTATACATAGCCATAAGCCAGATGTTTTGTTTTTAGATATCGATATGCCAGGAATTAATGGGATTGATTTTGTAAAATCGATAACAGATTTAGATACCATTAATGTTTTTATTACTTCTCATCCTGAGTATGCATTACAAGGATTTCAACTTAAGGTTTTCGATTTTATTTTAAAACCCTTAGAAACCGATCGTTTTGAAAGTTGCTTAGATAGGATTTTCGAGTTTGAGCAATTGAAAGGAAAGGCAGAGGCTTACGATGTGCTTTTTGATAACGATAAAATCATTTTTAAAGAGGGGCACAATGTGGTAAACTTAAATGCAAGTGAGGTTATCTATTTAGAAGCTTATGGCGATTACACCAAAATAGTTACTGAAAATAAATCGCATCTTACTTTAGCCACACTTTCAAATTTTTTAGAATCTTTACCTGCCGGAAAATTTATGCGTATCCATCGCAGTTACGTAGTAGCAATTAAAAAAGTAAAAGAACTTGGACAAAAAAGTATTGATATGGGAATTGGATCTATTCCGATAGGTAAAACCTTTTTAAAAGATGCTCGGCAAACGCTTAAGTTTAATTAATGTTATGTATGTAAAAACGCTCTCCCTCTCTTTTTTTATATTACTGGGCACCGTTTGTTTCGCACAGCAGCCTAACCACATTCAATTACTTAACCAACAGAAGAAAGCGTGTGAAGATGTAATGGCATCTTTTAATGGTAAAAGTGAAACTATTGATGAACTGATTAAGCAAGGTAGGGCAGGTTTACAGATTGCTAAGCCAAAGGATTATGAATATAAAATGATCTTTAATAACGCTATTGCTACAGGCTATTATTACAAACAAGATTTTAAGGCTGCAAAGCAATATTTTGAAGAATCTTATAAAGAGGCAGTAAGCGCTAAATTAGTAGAAAAGAGCTTAAAACCTTTAGGTAATCTAGTTTCTATATATCATTATTTAGGCCTACAAAATAAGGCAGATTCTGCTGCCCAAAAACTAAAACAAATAGCCGACGCCACTGATACATTAAAATATAAAACTGATGTTTATTATAATTTGGGATTATATAATCAGCAACAGAAATTTTATTATGGCATTGCTTTGAGCAATTTTTTAAAAAGTGTAGAATTACATAAGCCAATAGTAGATACCACAAAAATATTAAAACGTAAGTTGGATTACGGTTCTAAATTAATGATGGTTGCAGAAATTTATCTCTATTTGAAACAACCAAAAAAAGCATTAGAATACCTTAATGAAGTTACGCCATATTTAAATTTATCTATTGTGGTAGATGTGGCAGCTTATGGTAAATTTGTTAGGAGTTACGTTTTATTGGGTGATAAAAAGGAGGCACTTAAATATTATAACCTTTTGCATAATGCAGTTGGCGATAAGCCAGGCCGATGGTCAGAATTAGTTTCTTCTAACTTAGAAATTGCCACCTTATCTCTAAAGGAAAAGGACTTTAAATCAGCGAAACTATATATTGATAAAGCAGATAAACAAGCTAAATTGGATAATAGCGAATTATTAACCTCAAGCGTTAATTTGATGTATGGGGATTATTACAAAGCTACAAATGATTATACCCTAGCTAGCAAATATTACAAAATGGCCGAACATGGCTCATCTATTTATAATAAGGAACAATATTCAGATTTATTAAAATCTTTAGCTGCGGTACAAATAAAATTAGGGGATAAGAAAACAGCAGAAAACTACTTTAATAAATATGTAACGGTATCAGATAGCCTTAATCAGCGAAAAATCTCATTGAATTTGGCAGAAATGGAAGCTAAATTTCAGAATGAGTTTAAACAGCAGAGAATTGGTGTGTTAAACCAAGAAAACGAGGCTAAGAATATTCAATTAAGACAAGAAAAAATCACTCGATTTCTATTAATCGGTGGAGCGGTTCTATTGCTAATTGCCCTTTTTTCCATTTATTTAAACTTTAGAAATAAACAAAAGGCAAATCTTTTATTAGACAAAAAGAACAAACAGTTAGATATCCTAAACGAACAGCTAACAGGGGCAAATAATACCAAAGCAAAGCTATTTAGCATTATATCTCACGATTTGCGTAGTCCTATCAGTCAATTATTTACTTTTTTAAAGTTGCAACAGGCCAATCCAAATTATATATCTGAAGAGGAGAAAAGTAAACATCAAAAGAAATTAATGTTATCGGCTGCGGCTTTACTAGCTACCATGGAAGATTTGTTACTTTGGTCTAAAAGCCAAATGGAACATTTTGAGTTGGATATAGATCGTGTAGATATAGCTCAATTATTTGATGACGCAACTAGTTTAATGCAAAACCAAGCAGAAGCAAAGAATTTAAGTCTTGATGTTAAAGGAATCACAATTTCAGAACTACACAGCGATCAAAATCTGTTAACCATAGTTTTGAGAAACTTACTCCAAAATGCAATTAATCACTCTTTTCCAGACACCAAAATTCTTTTAAACGCTGGTTTTAATAATGAGGGAAATCCGATAATCTCTATTATTAACCGTGGTGCAGTTATTATAGATGAAAAAATAGCAGAGCTACTTCACGAAAGTAATGTGAAAAGTAAATCATCTGGTTATGGATTATTGATTGTAAAAGAGCTTCTTCAAAAGCTAAACGCGACTCTACAAATAGAAAGTAATGTTGAGGCCACAACTATAAGTGTTGTTTTCTCGAATAAGTAATCAAAATACGTTCAACGATTATTTATAGCAGTTTATAGATTTTTTCTTACGATTTTCTGTCTTTAGTATTAGGTTTAACCCTAAACCAATGTGAGATGGATAATGTATTCGCCATAACTAGAAACCTGATAAGGTTTTTATTAAGTTGTTATATCTTTTTAATTTTTTCTTGTAGTAGCAATAATAAAGGTGATCAATTTTTTGAGGTTAAAATTGATGGCGTTTTATGGCAAGCTTATCCTCATGAGCAATCTGGGAGCTATAACCTAAAATATAAACCCTTTAGTCATCAACTTTCTATCTTAGCCATCGCAAAAGATAGCTCTCGAATAGAAATCTCGTTTCATGCTCCAGATCAATTGCAAAAGGGTAATTATCCTTCTACTACAAATGATAATGGCATACAAAGTGGTATTTTCTATTTTCCAGAGGGTAAAAAATCTACCAAACAAATGGCGAGTATAACATATGAATTTCCTGTACAAGAAAATACAATAAACATCAGCAAAATAGATAAAAGCAATCCAGAATATTATATTATTGAAGGCACTTTTTCTTGCACACTTTATGCCCTATACGCTGATAATCTAAAGCAGAGAAGCAAACTTACTTCTGGTAGATTTAAGGTTCTGTATTACCTTAACTCTGATAATCCTGCCTTTTAAAACATGCGTTCATCGATTATTTATAACCGTTTAACGATTATAAAAATAGATTGGCCTCAGCAGAGATAACTTTAATTCAATAATTAAAATCTAATACTGAATACTTATAATGAATCTGAAGTTCTTATTTGCAAATAGCTAAACTACATCTTAACAAACTCCAATAAATATAACATTATGAAAAAGCTCGCTATTCTTTTAATTGCATTTGCCTGTCCAATTTTATTTAGCTGTAACAGCAGCACCACTGAGGGTAAAACAAGTACTAGTGCAAGTTCAAAAACCGATGAACTCTATTTTGATTTTTCTATAGATGGAAAAGAGTTTCATTTAACCGAGGCAGATATTTTAACATCGTACAATGAATTTGGCTCCGATAAGGAGTTTAAGATTTTTGCAGGCAAGGAAGGTGGGCCAAATTTAGTGTTAAATCTAGTTTCAGATATGTCTAAACCATCTAACACACCAAATGGTACGCCAGAAAGTAGTGGTAAACTAGGACAAGGAAGTGTGTCCTTACAAAATTATCCAACAAAGGGTTTAACTTTTAATAGTTACGACTATCTGCTAGACCCAAAACCTACTGTAATTCCTGATGCCATTGTAATTACCAATAGTGAAAAAGTGGAAGATAAAGGAAGGATAATTACTGGAACTATTAATGTAATTGTAAGAGGAGGAGAGAACAAACAAAATGATCCTGCTATCAAAGATTACGTGATAAAAGGAAAGTTTAGGGTAATGCATGAGTTTAAAGGATTGCCTTTTTAAAAGAATAAATAATCTTAAAATATTTTTACCAGCAATAAATTATTAATTATGAAAACATTTAAACAATCTACAGTTCCGCCAATACTTAAATTTTTAGGTATTTTATTGGTAGCGATAATCATTGCTTCGTGTGGTAAGGATGGAGATATCGGGCCAAAAGGCGAAAATGGAGCTACAGGTGCACAAGGTATTCCGGGTAAGGAAGGCTCTGTAATTTTAACTGGCACAGGGGCACCATCAACCGTGGGTAACAATGGAGATATGTACCTAGATAAAACTACAAGTAATTTATATGGACCAAAAACCGCTGCCGGTTGGGGAACCCCAGTTAGTTTAAAAGGGGAGAACGGAGCAATAGGCGCTAGTGGCTCTACCATTTTAAACGGAACAACAGCGCCAACAACAGTTGGCGTAAATGGCGATTACTACTTAAATAAAACCAATGCCGATTTTTATGGACCTAAAACCACTGCTGGCTGGGGTACACCAATAAATTTAAAAGGTAGTGCAAATGTTGTAGGTTCTACTTGGATGAGTTTAAAAACATGGAATGCTAGCGGTGTAAATTATGTAAGAGAAGTAAAATACGAAATTCCAAATCCTATTTTAAATGCAGTTGGTTATTCAAGCCTTGGAGCCATGTTAGAAAAAGGAGGCGTTTTATTAGTTTATTTTGATCGAGGAGGATATAATTACCCTATACCAGTAACCTTAACACCTACTGGTTATAGCTATATTGTGAAGTGGTATATTTTAAGAGATGCTTCCACAAATGCCTTTTACCTAAGTGTTGTTGGGGTCAATAATACTGAACTTCCTAACGATTTATTAACATTACCATTCAATCATATTTATAGTCTGAGGTATGTGTTGATTCCTGCAGGTAGCCAGTTTGCTGGTATGGCAAATTTAAAAAATAAGAGTTACGATGAAGTAAAAGAATTGCTAAAGCTTAAGGATTAAATGCTAAACTCATGAAAAAAATAATAATATTAGCGTTTACTACAATTGTAATTGCACTAAGCGCATGTAAAAAAGGTAAAGAAACTGAGCCTACTCCAGAGATTACCAAGCAACCAATAGTTTATGCTGCAGGTTATGAGGCTAATGATGTAACAAGAACCGCTATGTTCTGGAAAGATGGTAAAGCAACAGCTTTAGAGCCAACTAAATACAATGATGTAAGAGGCGGGATAGCTGTTTCTGGAAACGATGTATACATAGGAGCTACAGAAAATCTAGTTGCAGGTAAAACTAGCATGCCGAAATATTTTAAAAATGGTGTGGCAGTAAATTTAGGTGATGGTACAAAGTTTGAACAGATAACTGGAATTGCGGTTGCTGGAAATGATGTACACGTAATTGGTTCTGAATTCTCTTCTACCACATTTAAATATATAGCCAAATATTGGAAAAATGGTGTGGCAACAAAATTAACTGCCGATAACATAACTTCGGAAGCATATGCAATAGCCATTTCTGGTAATGATGTTTATATTGTTGGGCATATAAATAATATGGCAGCTTATTGGAAAAATGGGTCTCCAATTACTTTGCCAAATACACCAACTTTCGCAGGAAATGGTAGGGGTATTGCGATCAATGGCACTGATGTTTATATAGCTGGCTATGCTAGAAATGAAAGAATTGCGGGCTATGGTACAGCATACTGGAAAAACGAAAGCCTAAATACCATAGAGTCTACTGCAACTCCTTCTTCATCTGGACAGGCTAGGGCTATTGCTATAAATGGGAATGATATTCATATTATCGATAATTTATACAACCCTACTACAGGAATAAATATACCTAGATATTGGAAAAATGGGGTGGTTACAAACCTAAGCGATGGAAGGTTAACTGCTACCGTAACAGGTTTATCAGTGGTTAATAATGATGTTTATATCGGTGGTTATCAAAGTGATGCCAATGGTACCTTCGTGGCAACCACTTGGAAAAATGGTGTAGCTACTAAAATAGGGACTGGCTCCAAGTCAACCTTAATAATGTCGATGGTGGTTAAATAACCTTCATCGATTATTAAGCTACGTTCATCGATAAATTGCTTTCAAAGAAAGACGTCTTATTACCTTCAATTATAAATCCTAATCAAATGAAAATAGTAATCAATTTCAGAAAAGGTCTAGTGGTATGGATAATGATGTGCTTATGTATTTCTACAACGTTTGCTCAAGTTATCGATGTAAAACAGAAGACTAAAAATGCTGCAACTAATAGGGTTGATGGTAAAGTTAATCAAGGTATCAATAAAGGACTAGATAAAATAGAAGAAGGTATTGGTGGTCTTTTTAAAAAGAAGGATAAAAATAATACAGACAAAGACACAAAAAACGATAAAGAAGATGGCCGTTCGTCAACTGGCAAAGTCAACGACGAAGCTTCTTTCTCTACCTATAATAAATTTGATTTTTTGCCAGGAGATAAAATTTTAGCTTTTGATGATTTTAAACAAGATGCCGTAGGCGATTTGCCTGCCAAGTGGAATAGTACTGGCGGAGCAGAAATAGTAAAAGTAAGCGGATCTGATTTCAACTGGGTACAACTTACAGGTGCCGAAGCATTTTTTTCGCCTCAATATACTTCAAAAATGCCGGATAATTGTACGGTAGATTTTGATATGATTGTTACGCATAATAAAGAATCAGGTTGGTACCAGCGTTTTTATATACAACTTATTTCATCAGCGAGTTTGGCAGGTGCATCGCAAAAAGCACACATGCCCGCCAATACCGGATTGTCTTTTGAAATGGAGCCTAGAAATAAAGAGATCAATGCGATTAGTTATATAAAGGGAGAAACCATTACAGAATCAAAAGGCCTATTTGCCAAGCTCAATACTAAAAAAGTAATCCATGTTTCTATCATGAGGCAACAACAAAGGGTTAAAATTTATTTCGATGAAAAAAAGGTATTCGATTTACCACAAGGCTTAGCTATCGCTCCTAATTACTACTTACGTTTTGGAACTTTTGTTCAAGATGAAGGAGATGCAGAAACTACAAAAATGTACGTCAGTAATTTAAGGTATGCTGTAGGAAAACCAGATATGCGTAATAAATTACTAAAAGAAGGCAAGCTGGTAACTAGAGGGATTCTTTTCGATTCAGGCTCTGCTGTTATCAAACCTCAGTCGGCAGGTGTTTTGAAAGAGATTGCTGCGGTATTAAATGAAAATCCACAACTCAAAGTTAAAATAGTTGGCCATACGGATAGCGATGGAGATAATGCTAAAAATCTACAATTATCAGAGCAAAGAGCAATGGCTATAAAAAATGCCTTGGTAAATGATTTTAATGTAAATGAAGATGTTTTGTCTGCAGAAGGAAAAGGCGAAACCCAACCTAGCGATCCAAACACAACAATTGCTGGCAAAGCAAATAATAGAAGAGTGGAGTTTATTAAATTATAACAAAAATCTAAAACCAACTATCATGAAAACGATAAAAAAAGCTACAGTATTTTGTTTGATGACTTTGACTTTTTTAATATCAGCTTGTAAAAAGGATAAAAAAGAAATCGAAGTAGATGATCCAAGTATCAGTGTCGAAGTTGTCAATAAAACTTTAGATACTTTTGTGCCTCAGCCTACACCAACCGATAGGTTTCGATATACACACTCCATAGATTTTGATAAAGACCCGCTTAAAATAGCATGTAGTTTAGGCTTTGTGATGAGTTGGGAAAATGATCCTGATGGTTATTACCTTCATTTTAATAATGGTGTTGGACAACTTTTAGTTAACGCTAAAGGTTTAGCTAGAGCTTTTGATAAAGGAACTGCAATTGATGGCTCGCTTACAGGATGGAACTCAGATGGTGCTTTGGCTTACGATTATGTGAAAGAACCTAACGCAGATAAAGGAGAACTAGCAGGTAAAGGTGATAAATATTTTGCAATAAAATTAATCGATGGACGTAGTTCAACCGGACAAAACACTCCATATTATGGTTGGGTTAAAGTAAATGTAGCTGCTAATGGTAGAGATGTTAAAGTTTTAGAAGTTGGATTTCAAACAACACTTGGAAAAGCATTAAAAACTGGTGATAAATAAAAGGATGTTATATCAGCAAATCAAAAATCAAACTTGTAATTATACTAGATAAACTTTTATATTTATTCAACCAAACCAAACAATATGAAAAAGCTTATTTTTTTTCTTTTGGTGTTCGCCACCATCACAAACATAACTTACGCACAAGATTGTAAGAGTTTTATTTACATGACTAGCGGTAAAGTAGTAAAATATAGTTCTACAAATCCCAAAGGGAAATTAACCACAAAGATGGTGTATAGTGTAAAATCTAAAGCCGGTAATAAGGCAACAATAAATTCGCAAGTGTTTGACGATAAAGGAAAAGAAATAAGTGCAGCAAACGCAGAAATGATTTGTGATGGCAATACGCTAAAAGTAGATATGCGTAATTTTATGCCAAGTGGCAATTCCTCACAATTTAAAGGAATGACAGCAAAAGCTGATGTTTCCTATTTAAGTTATCCCGCTAAAATGAATGCAGGTCAAACTTTGCCAGATGGTAATTTTACGATGCAAATGTATAATGATAGCCAAAAAATGGCCGATATGGCCTTAAATATTGTTAATAGAAAAGTAGAAGGAATTGAAAGTATAACCACACCTGCAGGTACTTACGATTGTTACAAAATAAGCTATAATGCAGAAATGAAAACAACCACTTTTGGTATTTCTATACCAGTAAATATGAAAATTACAGAATGGTACTCTACGAAGTTAGGTTTATATGTAAAATCTGAAGCCATGAGCAAAAATGGTAAATTAATGAGCACAACTACACTGGATAGTGTAAATTAGGTCTAATATAGTTTTTAATGATAAGCCTGCCCTGTGCAGGCTTTTTTTAGTCTAGTAGTTTAAAAGGGATTTCTATATAATAAGGATTAACCGACGGTTTTCCTCCTATCATTCCTGGGTTCCATTTTTTACTTTTTTTAAGTATCTCTATTACAGCATCTGAACATCCATAGTCAATATCCTTTATAACTTTGAAATTAGCTAATTGACCATTTGTTGTTACATCGAACTGAATTCCAACCGTACCCTCTATGTTGTTTTTTATAGCTTTTTCCGGATATACCAAGTTATCTTTAATATACTGGTAAAACTTTGACATTCCGCCAGGGTATTGTGGAGGGCTTTCAAAACTAGAATTAAAATAATAAATATTTGGTGCTTTCCGTTTGATTAGAGTTTTTGGCATCTCCTTTTTTGCCGAAACAGAAAAATCATTACCACGAGTATTCAAATTGTTAGTCACTTTTGTTAAGTGATATAAAACAAATCTGCTGTTATTTCCATAAAGATAATTAGCTATAGTATCCGTCTCAAAAAATATATGCGATTTGTTATCAATTCCTTTTAATTGAAAAAAGCCTTTTTTTGAGGTTTTGGTGCTAATATTGTTAGAACGCACCTTAACATTAGCCATCGGTTTATCAAATTTGTCAAAAACAAAACCCCTAACATGAATGGTGTCAACTTCAACTTCTATACTATCAACCTCAGTTTGGGAAAATACAGTTGTAGATAATAAAGAAATAAATAAGATGGATAGTACAAGTCTTTTCATAAACTAATGATGAAACCTAAAAGTAAATTCCATAACTAGCTCAATAATTCCTTGGCATTTTGTAGAGCAGAAGCACCAGGATTTTTACCACTTAACATTTCGGCAATAGCAGCAACTCTTTCTTCAGCATTTAGTTTACGAATACCAGTTGTAGTTTTCTGCTTATCTTCATTTTTGTAAACAAAATAATGCGAATTACCTTTCGCAGCAATCTGAGGTAAATGCGTAATCGATAATATTTGCATATGTGCTCCAAGTGCTGCAATTACCTTCCCTACTTTTAAAGCTGTTTCTCCAGAAATACCGGTGTCAATTTCGTCGAAAATTAAGGTAGGTAAAGAAGTATGTTTGGCCAATAATGATTTTATGGCAAGCATTAATCTAGATAATTCTCCACCAGATGCAACTTTATTTACTGGAGCAGCTGCTTGTCCGGCATTAGCAGAAAACAACAATTCTACTTCATCTTGCCCATCTTTATTTAAATCTGCAGTTACTTGCTGATTGAATATAAGTTTAGCATTTGGCATTCCAACTTGTTGCAATGTTTTAGACGTAGCAGTTTCAACCAACTTGATCGCAGCCTTTCTTTGTGTGCTTAATTTTTGAGCTTGTTTAGCTAATTCAGCTCTTAATTGGTCTATTTCCTTTTTTAAGGCTTCGATTTGTTCATCAGAAGAAACCAGTTGATTTAAATTTTCTTCTAATGTTTGCTGCACAATTAATAATGCGTCAAGATCTGCAACACGATGTTTTTGTTGTAATGTATACAGTAAATCCAACCTTTGTTGGATAACAGTTAAACGCTCAGCACTGTGTAAGGTTTTACCTTCAATAATTGAGGTTTCGTCCGCGATGTCTTTTAATTCGATTAAGCTAGAACGTAAGCGTTCGTACAAAACATTAATTGAAGGATCAAATTTTTCAATACTCTGAAGTTGTAATGAAGCCTCTTTTAATAAGCTCGATGCAGAGATTTCATTTTCACTAAGTAGGGCAATAGTGCTTAAAAGATTTCTTTTAATGCTTTCTGCATGAGTTAATCGCTCTAATTCTTGTTCCAGTTCTTCTTGCTCGCCTTCTCTCAGCTCAGCATGTTCTAATTCATTAAATAAAAACTGCTCATAATCTTGCTTACTTCGGGCTTCGTCAGCTTTTAAAATTAATTCTTTTAATAAAGACTGGTCTTGTTTTAACTTTTTAAATCCGCTCCGGTAGCTAGAGAGTAAGGTTCCATGGTCTGCCAACGAATCTATAATTAACAATTGAAAACTAGCATCATTAATTTCTTGAGTAGCATGTTGCGAATGGATATCTATCAAATTTTCGCCTATCAACTTTAAGGTAGATAAATTAACCGGTGTATCATTTATAAATGACCTCGACTTGCCATCAATAGAGATTTCTCTTCTTAAAGTGTTCTCTTCAAAAAAATCAATATCATTAGTCTCAAAAATCGATTTTAGCTTTTCATCCGATAATAAAAAAACACCTTCAATTATACATTTCTTCCCCTGGTTAAAAAAGTATTTACTTTCTGCTCGCTGCCCTAAAATAAGCGATAATGCACCTAAAATAATAGATTTACCTGCCCCAGTTTCGCCTGTAATAATATTTAGTCCCTTATCAAATTCGATATCAAGGCTATCAATTAAGGCATAGTTATGTATAGAAAGTTTTTGTAGCATATCTATTGCGAAAATACAACAAAACACTGTACTTGCAATACTTAATAAGCCACTTTAACTAAAATTTTTAGTTTTTTGAGGTTTTGCTTTTCATTATAGAATTGATATTTTTGGCTAAACTTCCTATACCATTATCGTCTCTGCCAAAACCAGAAGTGTGTGAGATAATTTCTCCATTAGGTGCAATTAAAACAAAAGTAGGAAATCCAGTTACTCCATATTTCAAACTTATTTCACTAAGGTGTCCTTTTCCATCCCAAACCGCTGGCCATAGTGGTCGGTCTCTATCTAAGCCTCTTTGCATAACCTTTGGATCTGTTTCTCCGTAAAAACTAATAATTTGTAGTTCTTCTGGGAACTTTTTGGCTAAAATATCAAGGTCTCCAGCCGCTTCAATACAAGGAGCGCAATAGGTTTCTGTAAAGTCTAGAAGTATATATTTATCTTTAAAGTCAGATAGTGTATATTTTTTACCTTTTAGATCAGTAGCTGAAAAATCGTAAAATTGATCTCCCTTTTTCAGAATATTGCCAACTTTCTGGTAATTGACTAATAGTTTGCCAAATAGTGTGTTTTTGTAGGTAGGATTAATTTTATTCATCAATGCTATGAAATCTTCTTTTTTGTAGCTGCTCTTTTTATAATAAAGCTGTTGCAAAGCGGCATCAGAGTTTAGATAAGTAGAGATAAATTTTTCTGTAATTGCTTCCCTTGTACTATCGAGCTTTTGTATTTGCTTAATCAATGGTTTGGTAATTTGGCTAATGCTATCATTTTGTTTTACTAATGTTAGCGGAAACACAATTTTAATCAAGCTATCTCTTTCTTGCCACAACTGTTTAATCTGATTGTTTAAAATGTTTGCTTTATCTTGGCTTTTAGAACCAGTAATATTTACGTACCATGGAAAATCTTTGGCATCTGCCTTTATAGTCACTTGGTCAGCGCCAATTAATAGGTTAGTAAAATAGAATTGATTTTTATAGTAACCGCATAGCCACAACGCTGTTACTTGATTAATTTTCCCTTTCATGGACAATTTCCCATTAATAAGTACAGCACTATCTATTTTCTTATCGGTATTGATATCCTGTAGATAGAATTTGGTATTGTTTTCAAATCCTGTTAAAGTTGCATTGATTTGGTATTGCTGCGCTTTTGAAAGTTGAATACAGCAAGTTAAAAATAGCATTACAATTAGCTTTTTCATATCAGTTTTAATTAAAGGTTTGTATAAATATCTATCCAAAGCTACCTCCAATTAATAGAGAGAAGTTGCGAGTAACTGCAAATGAGTGTTAATTAGTGTTAACAAATAGCCTGCTCAGATTTTACAATTGTTATTTTTACTTCAATGAAAAAGAAAATCAACATAATTATTCTTTTGATGACAATTTCGGCCATCTTAATGTTGGGGCTTCAACTATTTTCTAATTACGAAACGTACCATAGCAATGAACGTATATTTAAAAGTGGTGTTGATAATGCGCTCAAACAATCGGTAACCAAATTAATGAATATTAGGAGAGACGAATTTGCTGATCAGTATAAAAAGTGGCTATTGGATACCAATTTAACAATCATCTCTACAAAATTTGATGGTAAAGAAAATATATTCAGTATTGAAGATAAAAATCCAACAGATAAAGATTTTCGTCCACCATTTGATTTAGCCTGGCCAACATATAAAGAGAAGATAGATAAGATCACTCCTAAAATAAAAGTTGATTTTGTGAATTCATTTGTAAAAGACTTTTTGTACAGCGATTTTGTGACGGGCAGAGTGTTGTTTTTTACTACAGGTTTAGGAGAAAGACAAGCAAAGGCCTTTGAAGATGATAGTGTAGATTTGCCAAGGTTAAGACGTATTTATTTGCAAGAATTGGCTAAAGAAGATATCAAAGCTCCTTTTAAATTTAAGGTAAACGCTTATAATTTTAAGCGTTTTAATTACAAAGATTCGGATTCCTTGGCTCAAGATTATGTTACGCATGCCAATCTTTATGGTTTTGGTAAGCAAGTTGCTATTGTAGCAGTATTTCCTAACATTGCAGCAGCAAATTTTGTTAAAATGAAGTGGATGATATTTAGCTCGATAGTGTTAATTGGTATTACTATAGCCTGTTTTACCTACACCCTTAATACCATGCTTTCACAAAAGAAGCTTACTAAACTAAAAGACGATTTTGTGAACAATATGACGCATGAACTTAAAACTCCGATCGCAACTATTGGTATAGCCGCAGAAGCTATCCAAGATTTTGAAGCAAATAAAACGATGGCTACAGAATATTTAGGTATTATTCGATCTCAGGCAAGCGACATGAATAATTTAATTGAACAATTATTAAGTAGTCTTTTGGCTGAGCAAACTGCTATACCACTAACAGTTGAGAAAATATCTTTTCGAAATGTGATTGTCCATACTTTGCAGCAATACCAGCCGCAGATACAGGTTGCCAATGCAAAGGTAAGTACAACGATAACTGATATGGATCTGTTTATAAATGGTGACGAAAAACATTTGAGAAATGTAGTAGCTAACTTAATAGACAATGCCATTAAATATAGTGTTGATGTACCTAACATCAAGATTATTTTAGAAAAGCACCATAATCAAGCCATCTTTAAAATTAGTAATGTAGCCGAAGAAATTCCACCCATGTATTTGGATCGCTTATTCGAGAAATTCTTTAGAGTACCTACAGGAAATTTGCACCTGGTTAAAGGTTATGGTTTGGGGCTAAGCTATGTATTTTATATTGTGAGCCAACATAAGGGGTACATCGATGTAATTAGCGAAGGAGACTTAATTACTTTTACATTAACTTTACCAATTGATGATTTCGCCTAAAGTATTATTTTTAGAGGATGAAGTACAACTCGCAAAAATTGTGAGCGAGACCTTAAAAAGTCGTGGATTTTCAGTTATACATGCTAGCAATGGAAAAATTGGATTGGAAATATTTCTAAACAACAAATTTGATATCTGTGTGGTAGATGTGATGATGCCCTTTATGGATGGTTTTACATTTGTAAAAGAAGTAAGGAAATCCAATCAACAAATTCCAATTCTATTTCTTACCGCTCGATCTCAGGATAAAGATGTTTTTGAAGGTTATGGAGTAGGAGGGAATGATTATTTAAAGAAGCCATTCAGTTTGGAAGAACTAATGCTGAGGATAAAAGAACTGCTTAAGCGAAATCATTTTTATACTACCTCAACTGAAGCGGTTCAATTGGGCGGCTACCAATTTTATCCCAATAGACAAGAATTGATATTTACAGATCATGCTAGGATTAGATTATCTCATAAAGAAAGTGAATTGCTATTGCTCTTGGCAAAAAACAGAAATCAGATACTAGATAGAACACAAACCTTACTTAAGTTGTGGGGTGATGATCATTCTTTTAATGCTAGAACTATGGATGTATTTATCACTAAACTGAGAAAACATTTAAAAGCAGATCCAACTATAGAGATCATTAATATTCGAGGTTATGGTTATAAACTTATTGTTTAGCATAAATGTTGATGTCATAAAAAAGGACATGAATTAACCATGTCCTTTTATTCAATTTATTTGGATTTATTTGCCATAGGATTAATGGCACTCAAGAGTTACCCTTCAAATATGATAATGTTATTATCAGACTTAATTCCTTTTTTCTTTTTAAGTTCTTGAATTTCGCTTTGGTGCTTTTTCATCAACTCTTTAAACTCAGGTGTTTCTTGAAGCTTCTTCATCTCTTCAACTTTTTGTTTCCACTCTGGCGAATTGAATTTCCTTTCTAATTCTAAGCCATTTTTTTCAATTTTAGCTATTTTTTCTTTCCATTCTGGCGAATTAAACTTCTTTTCCAATTCTTTAGCATTTAATTCAATCTTGGCCATTTTGTCCTTCCACTCAGGAGAGTTAAATTTCTTTTCCAATTCTAGGCCGTTCTTTTCAATCTTAGCCATTTTATCTTTCCATTCTGGAGAGTTAAATTTCTTTTCCAATTCAAGACTGTTTTTTTCAATCTTAGCCATTTTATCTTTCCATTCTGGAGAGTTAAATTTCTTTTCCAATTCAAGACTGTTTTTTTCAATCTTGGCCATTTTGTCCTTCCACTCAGGAGAGTTGAATTTCTTTTCCAATTCCAGGCTGTTTTTCTCAATCTTAGCCATTTTATCTTTCCACTCAGGAGAGTTGAATTTCTTTTCCAATTCAAGACTGTTTAATTCAATCTTAGCCATTTTATCCTTCCACTCAGGAGAGTTAAATTTCTTTTCCAATTCAAGACTGTTTTTTTCAATCTTAGCCATTTTATCTTTCCACTCAGGAGAGTTGAATTTCTTTTCCATCGCTAGAAACTTAGCCTTGATGCTATCAGGCATTTCATCGTAGCTGTAATACACTACATTTTTACCATTTTCTTTACTTATCCAAGTATGCTTACGTTTCGTTTTAACTGAATCGGTATCAGCATTAACCGTTAAATTCTTTTGTATAGATTTGGTATCATTAAGCTTTGCTAATGAGGTTGTTTTTTTAGCTTTAGGCTGCTCTTGTTTTTTTGTTGGGTTCATCCATGCCAATGAAACAATAGTACCGATAGTTAAACTGAGGATGAAAAATTTCTGTTTGGCATTCATATAATTCGTTTTCATATCTGTAATTCTTTTAATGCGTTGATACAAGTGTTGATTTTTGCCCGTAGCTGCTAATGATAGTGCTGGAGCTTTTTTGTCTTTCAATAACTCTAGTTTAAGTAGAGCGTGTGCATAGGTTAACGGTGTGCCTGTAAAGTTAACTACCAAGTCATCACAGGCATGTTCTCTTTCTATATGTACGAACCTGGTAGTAAGCCATACAAATGGATTAAAGAACAACAACGTTTCTATACATGTTTTAACAAGGTTGATGAGATAATCATTGCGACGAATATGTGATAATTCGTGTATCAAAATCGCTTCAACTTGTTTAAGATCCAGCTGCGTAGCTAATGCAATTGGAAATAATACAACAGGCTTAAAATAACCTATAACTAAGGGCACGTTAACTTTAGTAGATAGATAAAATTTAACTGTTTTATTAAGTTTTAATTGGTTAAGGGTTAAATCGAAAACCGCTTTCCATTCTGCCGGTATAGGCAGCGTATATTCATTTTTTAGTCTTTTAAGTTTGGTATAGCCTGATAGTATGACTATTAATTGAAGCAAAATGCCTATTGAATAGATAGAAACGATTAATGGAAAGTAGGCTTCCGTCCTAATGGGAAAACTTTGGCTTATCTTAACCAATTCCTGGAAAGTAAACTGATCTAAATTAGGCTGCGCCGTTAGCGATGTAGATGGTAGTTTAAATATTGATATAAACGTAAGGCAAAAACTTGCAAATATTAAAAATAACGTTCCGAATGCAAGGTTATGTTTTAATCGGGCACTCATTTTTGGCCATGCTAAAAAAGCAATAAATAGAATAGCATATAAAATTGCTCCCTGCCACAAAGAATGAAGAATGCTCCACCCAATAGCTTTGGTTAGGTTGTTGATAATGGCTTCCATAGCTTATTTATTTTCAAGTTTATCTAGATATGCTTTTATTAAATCAATTTCTTCTTGGCTTGCAGTTTTATTGCCCAATGCCTGCATTACCAATCTAGCGGCCGAACCATTAAACACATTGTCGATCATTTTATTAACCATTTGCTGTTGTGTATGCTCTTGGTTTACTAATGATCTGTAGATATGTGTTTTAGAACTCGTATCACGATCTACTAAACCTTTTTCGTGCATAATCTGCATCAACTTAAGTGTAGTGGTATATCCAGAATCTTTTTTGTTTAAAGCTTCATGAACTTCACGAACGGTACAATTGCCTTTTTTCCAAAGCACTTGCAGAATTTCCATTTCGCCTTCTGTTGGTTTGATGTTGGTATTGCTCATTTTGTTACACTACGAATTTTTTCGTATTCAAATGTACGAATGTATTCGTATAAAGCAAATGTTTTTATAAATTTTTTTTAGATTTTTTTTAAATTGGGTATTTAAAGGTAGTTAACGCACTTTTTTCAATGCTTCATACTTGCTAATATTAGCAGGATCAATTTCGCTGAGTAGGTTATAAGCTCTAATTTTATCTTGTGGATCGCTAGTTGCCAATACGTTTGTAATTTCATCAGCTTTGCTAGCAAAATAAACATTTGGGAAAATAGATCCTAATTTTTGCTTATCCATTTGCTGTAGTGCAGGCAACATGGCAATTATCTTTTTACTGCCATTAGAGGGGTTATTTTGTAAAACATCCAACCCATTTAAATGGTAATCGTAAATAAAAGTTCTTAATTCTTTAAAGCTATTGTTCAACAAATTTTCGTTTAACCAGAAGCGATTGCGCAAGCCATCAAAAGCTTTCCATCCTTTACTACCTGCGGTTTGTGCAACATTTATTACGTTTTGAGCTTTAGCATAAAATGGTGTTCCACCTAAATTACTAAAGCTATCTCTGTCTAAACCTATAATGGTATAAGCATAATATCCTAAAAGAGAACTTAAATTGGTTATAAAGTTTTGATCAGAGAAGTCTAATGTCTGCCCATCATTATAATTAAAGTTAAAATCTTTATCGCTAATATTAAGTAAAGTGCTGTAATACGAACTTCCGTAAACAGGTCTGCTCGATTGTATTTGAGCCTCTGCACTATAACCAGAACTGCCATCCCAGCCGGTTACCGTAATTACAAAATTGCATTCTACCCTCTCTTGTGGTAAATACGTCTCATTAGTCCACTTGTTGTTATTTAAAAAATCTCTGATCGTATTCTGTAAAACATCAAGATTTCTTTTGTTGATGTTAGAAATATTAGGTGCCAAAATTTGCACCTTCGAGTTTAATTCTTGAGCATTTGCATAACCGCAAACCGCTAGCAATAGTATAAAACCTATAATTTTCTTCATCACTTAATTAACTTAATTATTTCATTACAAATATCCTGGGCAACTTCAGTTTTAGATTTTGTTTCAAAACTTGTTTTAACCATCGCCTTATTAAATATAGTAATTTTATTGGTTGATGTTTTAAAACCTGCACCTTTATCATTCAGTGAGTTTAATACAATAAGATCTAAATTTTTCTTTTGGAGTTTTTCTTTAGCATAAAACTCCTCGTTCTCCGTTTCTAATGCAAAACCTACTAACAATTGGTTCTCATTTTTCAGTCTACCTAGATTAGCTAAAATATCTGTTGTTTTTTTAAGGCTAATGGTAAATTCATCATCCTTCTTCTTAATCTTTTGGTCAGCAACAGTTATAGGTGTATAATCTGCTACTGCAGCACTCATTACTATTATACTACAATCTTCAAATAACGAGGTACAAGCAACTAACATGTCGTTAGCACTAATTATATCAATCCTTTTCAAATTGGCCGTAGTTGTTTCTGCGGTAGGACCAGTAACAAGCGTTACATCGGCCCCCAGTGCCACAAATTCTTCGGCAATGGCAAATCCCATCTTTCCTGAAGAATGATTGCCAATAAAACGTACAGGATCCAGCGCTTCGTAAGTTGGACCAGCTGTAACTAAAACTTTTTTACCCAATAGGGGCAAACCTTTTTTGATTTCTTCAGTTAAGAAAGCTACAATCTCATCTGGCTCAGCCATTCGGCCCTCGCCGAATAGACCACTAGCTAATTCACCACTATTGGGCGCAATTAACGTATTACCAAAGTTTTTTAAACGGTTAATATTTTCTTGTGTGCTCTCATGTTTCCACATGTCTAAATCCATAGCTGGGGCAAAAAACACAGGGCATTTGGCCGATAGATATACCGCAGTTAACAAGTTATCACAAAGTCCATTTGCCATTTTACCAATGGTATTGGCAGAAGCTGGAGCAATTATCATATAATCAGCCCAAAGGCCTAATTCTACATGATTGCTCCAAACGCCAGTTTCGGCTTCGAAATATTGCGTATAAACAGGATTTTTAGAAAGTGTGGCAAGGGTAAGGGGAGTAATGAAGTTACCCGCATCTGCCGTAAGAATAACCTTAACGTTTGCGCCAGCTTTGATAAGAGCTCTTACCAATATGGCCGATTTATATGCCGCAATACTGCCGCAAACGCCAAGAATAATGTTTTTTTTGCTAAGCATTTAACCTTTGTATAATAAACAAGGTGCAATTTAAGCAAAGCTTTCGCTTATTTTTGCTCTTTAGACGGATTTCTGTGATAAACCTTATCATTCAAGAATTCATCAATTGCAATTAAACTTGGCTTAGGCATACGCTCATAATGCTTGCTAATCTCAATCTGCTCTCTGTTTTCGAAAATCTCTTCTAAGTTATCATTAGACGAAGCGAACTCAGCTAATTTGCCGTGTAACTCTTCTTTCATGTTATTCGAAATCTGATTTGCCCTCTTAGAAATTATCACTAAAGACTCGTAAATGTTATCAGTAGTTTGATCTAAATCATGTACATTTCTCGTTACCGTAGTATTTGGTATAGCGGGTTTCGGTGTATTCATTATATTATGGGTTTTTAATCTCTATTTTGTTTGTAGTAGTATCTTTTGCTTTTTCGCCTTTTTTAGCAAATGCATTATATTTAGCAATGTAAGCTGCCTCATCTGCCAAAATCTTTTTAGCTGCTACAATGCCACTCTCACTATCTGCTTTTAATTGTTTTGCCTCTTTGCTAAGTTTACTGTTAGGGTATGCCTCCATAAACTCGTCATAATAAGTAATCGCCTCGTTAAATCTATCTTCTTGTCTGTGCGGATAGCTATTTTTAGCATACATATACTGAGATTTTACAATCAATAAATTCATTTCCTCAGCATATTTAATATCTGGGAACTCTATTTGTGCATTTTTCAAAGCAACAACTGCCGATTTGTAGTAAGTAATATCGTAGCCCCCTAAATCATAATACAACTTTGCATTGTCAAAAGCTTTAGTTTCTAGCTTTCCACGCAAGTTTGCAATATATTGTGCAGCCTGTACGGCTCTTTCACTTTTCGGATAAAAGTTAATAAACAACTGTAAAGCATCAATTGCCTTATACGTATTCTCTTGGTCTAAAGAAGAATTAGGAGAGTCCAAATAATAACAATAGGCCCCCATGTATCTACATTCCTCAGCATTTTTACTGCCAGGATAAGTATCTGCAAATTCTTTAAATTTATATCTCGCTGTGGTATAGTCTTTTAGACGGTATAGCGTAAAAGCATAATAATAATTCAAATCTTCCGCTTCTGCAGTTCCTCTATATTTTTGAGCCAATCCTTCAAATAAGATCAATGCTTTAGCGTAATCTTTTTTATTATATAATCTGATACCTTCCTGGAATTTCTTGGAAACATCATTACTTAGTCGCAACTTCTCAAAACTGCTTTTACAGCCAGCAATGCTAAGTACAACGATGGTAAAACTTAAAATAAGTAGGTGTTTAATTTTAAACATTGTGCAAAGATAAGGTAATAATACGATAACGTCAATTAAAAATAATTACCGCTAAGCTAAATAAAGCCTTTCAACCTATCAAACACTTAACAAATTTTAACATACAACGTATAAATAGCGTATATTATCATATCTGTTTTAACCTTATATATATACTTTATTAAAGTTTGGTCAAATGTTACTGTTGTTTAGGATATACATATATATAATAACAGAAAAACAATGTCAGCAAAGCCAAATAGTTTGCAGTCCCGTTCTTTGCTGTATGTCCTCGCTGCGCTGCGGGCATTCCGCTTCGCCCGGGTTTATATAACAGCAACCTGTGGGCGTCTGCCAAAACACAGTCCCCTCATGCCCCAATTGCCGATCGTCCAAATTTTTTCTTGGTGTAAACCATACACTTAGCTATTTCCGTTAAAACAATTGCTGTAATTATTTGTTTGCACCTATTTTTTTCCTACCTTTGCAACCCGCTTCGGAGGAGGCGTAGGGGATACCGGAAACGGTACCAGCTGCATTGAAAGAAAGAAAACGATCCATCCGCTATTTATATTGCAG
>Ga0247807_10000061_pt1 | contig 119809 bp, 116 predicted proteins | sample UWRJL074202C1_FD_179931 | JGI IMG/M metagenome (GOLD analysis project Ga0247807, IMG submission 179931) | Plant litter microbial communities from Arlington Agricultural Research Station in Wisconsin, United States - UWRJ-L074-202C-1 | ecosystem: Environmental > Terrestrial > Plant litter >...
CCGCGTGAGGGACAGAGGCAGGCACCGCGTGCAGCCGATGGCCCGACGGCGCCGGAAAAGGCTGCATTCCATATACTATATTATGTGGCGCCGGCACGCCATAAAAAAATCCGCTGTGGGAGCGGATGTATTTATTTTTTAGCTTCAAGCGTTGCCGCTTTCTTTGACCAATATTCGTCGAGGTCATCGAGATCGACCGGATTGGTGGGCGCTTGCCGGATGAGACGTCCGCGAACGAAGGCGCGTTCCAAGATGGTTTCAATCAAGTAGTCTTCGTTGTCCTGGTACGGTTGGTATTTGCGCTTGATGTCGATGTCGAAAACCTTTCCGGTGTTGTTGTACCAGAAAGCCGTCCAGCCGCTTTTGAGGTTTTTGATCAGATCGAACGTGGTTTGCCCGGTTTGCCGATTTACGAGCTTGACGAGAATCTGGCCTTGTTTGCGCGAAAGTTTTTTGAGTTGGGCTTCGAATTCGTTTTCCATGTAATTCTCGACAATCTTGAAATATTTCTTTTTTTCCTTGTTGGTTTTGAGGCCTGCCATGTTTTTGTTGAGCATCGTGAGCCTTTCGGAAGCGATCTTGGCATAAGGGTATACTTTGTAGACGCGGTTTTGGAGCAACTGGAATGCTTTTTTGTCTTCTGCCGACAACTTGGCGTTTTGAATGATGACTTCGGGAAGCTCTATGGGTTCCGAAATCGTATCGGTGTCTTTCAATACATAGCCCATTTTAGTCGTATCCTTTTCCACCTGGGCATTGGCGGCGATTGAGAATAACAAAACAATCAATAAAGATTGGATAATTTTCATAGTTCGAAATTTATGTTGCCAAAATTATACATTAAAATAACAACTGTGATGCCAAATTTTTAAATTAGCCAAAAAAACAAAAATGAGCACAAAACCGATACTCAAAAAATCCTCGATCGACTTTCTGACGCGTTACCTGAACAACGCCTCGCCAACCGGATTTGAAGCGGAAGGCCAGAAAATCTGGATGGATTACCTCAAACCTTATGTAGATACTTTTATTACGGACACTTACGGATCGGCGGTTGCGGTGATCAATCCCGACGCCAAATACAAAGTCGTCATTGAAGGCCACGCCGATGAAATTTCATGGTACGTCAATTATATTACAGACAACGGATTGATTTATGTCATCCGAAACGGCGGTTCCGATCATCAGATTGCGCCTTCCAAACGCGTCAACATCCACACGAAAAATGGGATTGTAAAAGGCGTTTTCGGCTGGCCGGCGATTCACACAAGGAGTCGCAGCAAGGAAGAAGCGGCGCGAATCGACAATATTTTCATCGACATCGGCTGCAGCAATAAAGAGGAAGTCGAAAAAATGGGCGTGCATGTGGGCTGCGTGATTACCTATCCGGACGAATTCATGATTTTGAACGAAAACAAATTCGTCTGCCGAGCGATCGACAACCGCATGGGCGGATTCATGATTGCCGAAGTGGCGCGTTTGCTGCATGAGAACAAAAAGAAATTGCCGTTTGGATTGTACATTACCAATTCGGTCCAGGAAGAAGTTGGTTTGCGCGGTGCAGAAATGATCACCAAAACGATCCGTCCCAACGTCGCGATCGTGACCGATGTGTGTCACGACACCACGACGCCGATGATCGACAAGAAAATCGAAGGTGATCTGCAAATGGGCAAAGGGCCGGTTATTGCTTATGCGCCTGCGGTTCAAAACAAATTGCGCGACCTTATTGTAGAGACAGCGCAGGATAGAAAAATCCCGTTTCAACGTCATGCTTCGTCGAGGGTCACCGGAACCGACACCGATGCGTTTGCCTACAGCAATGGCGGCGTGGCTTCTGCGTTGATTTCGCTGCCTTTGCGTTACATGCATACGACTGTAGAAATGGTCCATAAAGACGATGTGGAAAACGTAATCCGACTCATTTATGAATCGTTGCTCAACATCAAAAGCGACGAAAGTTTTTCGTATTTCAAATAAAAAAAGCACCGGTTTCCCGGTGCTTTTTCGTTGTAAATAACGCTAATTTAAACTAATTATGAAAGATTTTTCAGTTTTCTGCCAGCGTAGAACTGCTGTTGATTTTTTTGAAATCAAGATTGATGACCTGATCTGGCATAGTGGCTTCAATAATGGCGTTGTCTTCGGCAATATTGTCTTCAATGGTTTTCTCTAAATACAAAGGGCGTACTTCTGTAGAGATATTGCTGTCGATGATTTGATTGTCCTGAGCGATGATTTCCTCGGCAGCCGTTTCTTTGAAGAACAGATAACCTTCGTCTGTAATGGCACCTTCCGTTATTTTTTTGTCTTCGGCGATGACTTCCTCAATGCTTTTGTTAAGGGTTGCTCCTACTACAGCTTCAGGATTCAAGACGGTCTTGTCTTCTACTGGTGAGAATTTCCCAGGCAGGATCGCAGCTGTTTTGCCTGCCAGGTCACTTTCGAATTGTTGCGCTTTAAAAGCGGCAACGGTTACATAATTTGCATCTACTCCTTTTACTAAAGTTGTTTCAGCGTTGGCATTGCTCAAGGCGAACAAAGCCATTCCAAATGTGATTAATGTTTTTCGCCCAAAATTTGTTTGGTCTTGGAAGTCGCGATTTTTTGAATTCATGATGATTTGATTTTGATGATTGATGATGATTGTTGTAATATTCTATGCAAATATATAGTTTTAATACAATACCTTGTTTTGCATAGTACCTAACTTTAACTTTAAATTAACATTTTTATTGATTTGAATTTAATGCCGCTTTTGGGGTTAAGCACCTTGCAATGCTGCGATGGCTTCGTTGGCTTTAGACAGTTCGGCATACTTTAATGCATTAAAGCCTTTCTCGTCTTTTTCCCTCACATTGGCACCTTTGGCAATCAGAAATTTGATGATCTCTACGTTATTGAAACGCGCCGCAACCATTAATGGCGTCATGCCGTTTGACTTTTCATGGATGTCGGCGCCATATTCTACAAATTTCTTAACCAGCTCGACTTCACCTTTGCTTATGGCCACACACAATGGAGTCGTGCTTCCGTAAGAAGAAAGAGTTGTGCTTAAATTGTTGGATTGATTTCCATTCGATGCGAATGAAACGTTTGAAAAAGAAATTAAAACTACTCCCAAACAGATGATTGATTTTTTCATGATGATTTGATTTTTGATTTGATGATTTATAGCATAGACGCTGATTAAGAACAAAACGTTACTGATTTTTCAATTTTTAACATTTATTTAATGGATTTCAAATGTCAAATTACTGCTGAAAATAAAAAAACCGCCTGTTTAAGGCGGTTCACAAGCATTTTATAATTTGTTATTTTTTGAGGAAATCAAGCACATTTTTTTCGATGCGCTGGTCAATATCAGCTATATCGGCTTTTGCAAATGGCTCTCCGAGGATATTTTCATACAATTCTATGTACCGATCTGAAACACTTTTGATGTATTCCTCGCTCATATCAGGAATCTGCTGACCTTCTTTGCCTTGAAAATCATTGGCAATCAGCCATTGTCGTACGAATTCTTTCGACAATTGTTTTTGGGCTTCTCCCCTGTCCTGCCTGTCCTGATAACCTTCGGCATAAAAATAACGCGACGAATCTGGCGTGTGGATTTCATCGATCAATACGATTTTCCCATCTTTGGTCTTACCGAATTCGTATTTGGTATCAACCAATATCAATCCGCGGCCCGCAGCAATACTGGTTCCGCGTTGAAACAGCGCCTGGGTATAATTCTCCAGAATCCTATAATCTTCTTCCGACACGATTCCTTTTGAAATAATGTCTTCACGCGAAATGTCTTCATCGTGCGCGCCATTATCGGCTTTGGTCGAAGGCGTAATGACCGGCATCGGAAACGGATCGTTCTCCTTCAAACCTTCCGGCAATGCCACGCCACAAAGTGTCCTTTTGCCCGATGCATATTCGCGTGCGGCATGGCCCGCCAAATATCCGCGGATCACCATTTCCACTTTAAACGGTTCACACAAATGTCCCACGGCAACGTTCGGATCGGGCGTCGCAATGAGCCAGTTCGGGACGATGTCGTTCGTCAATTCCATAAACCTCGTCGCGATCTGGTTCAGGATCTGGCCTTTGTACGGAATCCCTTTTGGCAAAACCACATCAAATGCCGAAAGCCTGTCGGTTGCCACCATGACCAGCAATTCGTCGTTAATGTTGTAGACTTCGCGCACTTTGCCGCGGTAGACTGATTTTTGTCCCGGAAAATTAAAATTGGTCGTTGTAATCGTGTTGTTCATGTTGCTGTTGTTTATGCCCGAATCGGCCACGCAAAAATAACGCGTTTTTGATAATGGGCAAAAGAAAAACCGCTGCGTTTTTGGTCAGCGGTTTAAATTTTCGAACAATCTGCAGCTACTCCTTGAGTACCTTGAAAATTTTGGTGTACGCATCGCTTTTCAAAGTGACGATGTAACTGCCTTTTGCATAATGAAACGGCATGCTGTTGGTTCCTGGCTTGATATTGATTCGTGCAGATTGCAGCTGTTTTCCATCCATCGAATGAACGGTCATTTCATATTCTCCCGCAAATTGCCCTTTCGAAAAAACCTCAAACACGTCTTGTTTCACCGGATTGATGATGTCAAATTCCTGCAACTGCGAATTTCCAAACTCGTTTCTGGCCAAAAGCTGTGCGGCCAAAACCGCTGCGTTGGCATTGGCGCGGCCATGTCCCATATACACATCAAAACCAACAGTATCTTCAGTGGGATTGCCTACTTGGTCCTGTGCAGAATTTTGGATAATCGCACGCACTTGCGAAGGCGTCAAACTTGGCGCTTCAGCCCAAACCAACGATGCAATCGAAGCCACAAGCGGCGTAGCCATTGAAGTGCCGCTCCAAAAGATCGTAAAAGCCGTGTCGTTATAATACGCCAGGTTGTAAATGTAAATTCCCGGCGCAACCACATTGATGTGCGGCCCGAAATTGCTTCCGCTGGTCGGGCTCCAGTCGAACGGTGCCGTACGGTAATCATTGGGAGAAGTCGATCCGCATGCAATCACATTCGGATGCGTGAGCGAATAACCCGCCGGATAATAAGTTATATTGTTGTTGAAATTCATCATCGCGGCCGTAATGAGTACGTTGTGTTCTTCCGCATATGTTACAAAATCCTCCAATACTTCCGCCGCAGGATTGAGCCCGAGTGACAGGTTCAGTATTTTCGCACCATGATCGACCGCATAATAAACTGAATTGGCCACCGAAGCATACGTGCAATTCAAATCATAATCGATGCATTTCAAAACCATGATTTTACTGTTCCAATTGGCGCCGGTATACAAGCTATTGTTGTTTGCCACCGCACCGATGATGCCGCCCACGTTCGTTCCGTGTCCGCGTTCATCCGTCGGGTCATTGTCGTTGAAGAAAAAATCCCATCCGTTGATGTCATCGATGAGTCCGTTGCCGTCGTCATCAATTCCGTTAGCCGTTTCAGCAGTGTTGGTCCAAATCCTGGGCGCAAAATCGGGATGTGTGAGCCGCGCGCCACCATCGATGGCTGCAATAATCATGTTCGGATCGCCGGTTTGGATGTCCCACGCCAATTCCAGATCAACATCGGCATCAGCTACAGCGGGCAGCGGGCCAACACCCGATTGCCCTTCGCCGATGTTGTAAAAACTCCATTGCCGGTTGAATCGCGTGTCATTCGGAATAATTTCAGATTCGCGCGCCCCCGCAGTCCCGATGCGATTCGGCACGGTGTATTCGAAAATACCGAGATTTTTGTAACGGTCGGCCAAATCTTCCGCATCGATCGCATGATTGAATTCGAGCAAAAAAGTACGCGTGTACCTGTGCTGTCCGATTGGACTCAAGTGTGAAATTCCGATTTCCGAATTGAGATCGTCCAAAATACCAATCCCGAATTGGTGGTTTTCCATGTCAATGTCGGCTTGCCCATAAATGTCTTTCTGCAGTTTAACGATCAAATGGTTTTCGACAAATCGTGCGGTTTGCGCATAAAACGGAAAAAGGGTACAAAGCAATAAAAGGGTAACAGTTTTTTTCATATCGATTAAAGTTAAGTTGCAAGGCAAATTGGGCCGGTTTCCCGGCAATCGATTTGGGTTGAAAATGAATTGGAAAAACTGCCGTGTAGGTTTTGCAGTGCAGTAAAAATAGAAACTAATCTGCTCGTGCTAGCCCGTCGATGGCTCAAATGTGTTCGGATAAATGCGGTTTGAAGTCCCGATAAATGCTTTTAAACGAAAAAAGCGCCGATCGTTTCCAATGGCGTTTTTTTTAGTTCTAAAATTTTATTTCTTGAGATCTTCGAGAATCGTTTTTCCTTTTGGCCCCAATCCGTCAATGGTTTCAAAGTCGGGTTGGTTGTCGGCGTTCAGAAAATTGATTTTGGCTTCTTCCTCAGAAATTACAATCGATGTGATTTTATCGCGCGGAATTTTGTAGACATTCCCGAGTTCGTTGCGAAAATATTTAAACACGCCGAATCCGAGCGCAACCACAATAATCGGAAAGGTAATGCTTCCCGTTTTGCTCATCCAAAAAATCGAATAGCCTGTAATCAATAATATTACAAACAAAAATGCATCGAAGCGGAATCGTTTCTGACGGTTTTTCCTGATCGATTCTGGAGATTTTTCACGCAAGCTTTCGATTTCAGACCAGTTTCCGGAATTCGTCAGATACAGATTTTCGTCGTTGACATTAACGAAACCCTGGCTGTATTTGAAATATTCCTTCACCGATTAATCCTGATTCTCGATCATTTTGTAAGCGTCGATGACTTTCTTGACGAGCCTGTGGCGAACGATGTCCTTGTCGTCGAGATAAATAATCCCGATGCCGTCGATGTCCTTCAAAACGAGCAACGCTTCCTTCAAACCAGAAATCGTCCGTCTCGGCAAATCGACCTGTCCCGGATCGCCCGTAATCATGAATTTGGCGTTCTTGCCCATACGCGTCAGGAACATTTTCATCTGCGAATGCGTCGTATTCTGCGCTTCATCGAGAATCACGAATGCATTGTCGAGCGTACGCCCGCGCATGAATGCCAATGGTGCGATCTGGATGATTCCTTTCAGGATGTAATCCTCCAGAGTCTGCGGCGGCAACATGTCGCGCAAAGCGTCGTACAAAGGTTGCATGTACGGATCGAGTTTTTCTTTCATGTCGCCCGGAAGGAAACCGAGATTCTCGCCTGCTTCGACCGCCGGCCGCGTCAATATGATTCTTTTGACTTGTTTTTCTTTCAATGCCTTGACCGCCATTGCCACACCGGTATAGGTTTTTCCGGTTCCGGCCGGGCCAACGGCAAACACCATGTCGTTTTTTTCCATTCTATCGACAAGCAGCTGCTGGTTTGGCGTCATCGCCTTGATGATTTTTCCGCCGATTCCGTGCACGAGTATCTTTTCGGAATCCGGCATGCGCTGTTCGTCCTGCGCATTGCTTTGGATGACGCGCTCGATCACATTGTCGTCGATCCGCTGGTAACGGTTGAAATGTTGCATCAAACGGTTGAAGCGGATTTCGAACTCATCAAGCACCTCTTTTTCACCGAAAGCCTTGATGGTCGTGCCACGCGCTACAATTTTAAGCTTGGGATAGTATTTCTTAATTGTTTCAAGATGAGCATCCTGCGCGCCCCAGAAATCTTTTGGCGCTATGTCTTCCAGTTCTATGATTCTCTCGTTCAAAAGCAGTCGATTTTAATTAGAAAATTTAGCCATATAATTATTAGCTTTGCAACCAAATGTAATGATTTTTAGAGACGGCGGTCTTTTTATTTATAAACAATTTTATGTCAATAATTACCCTTACGACCGACTACGGATTAAAGGACCATTTCGTAGGTTCCTTGAAGGGAAAAATCCTATCGGAGCACCGCGAAGCCACTATTATTGACGTCTCGCACCACATCAACCCGTTCAATGCAGCCGAGGCGAGCTACATCATCAACGCCGCTTACCAGAGTTTCCCGAAAGGCACCGTGCACCTGATTGGTGTCGACGCCGAGCGCAACAAGGAAAACCAGCACATCGCCGTGCAATGGAACGACCATTATTTCATCTGCGCCGACAATGGGATCCTGGGCATGCTGATGCAGAAAATCGTTCCGCAGAAAATGGTCGCGATCAACATCCACGACCGTTTGCACGAAGACGCGACCGATTTGGACGTATTTGTTACCGTGGCCTGTCACATCGCACGCGGCGGATTGCTCAACGTCATCGGGAAAGACATCGATACCATCAAGCAGGTAACCGAATTGCAGCCCAATATCCTGGCCGGAAAATCGGGCATCAAGGGCTATGTCGTTTACATCGACCATTTCGGAAACGTCGTGACCAATATCTCAAAGAAAATGTTCCTCGACGTCGCCAAAGGAAGGCCGTACGAAATCGTCATCAACCAGAAAACCAAGCAGCAGGTCGACCGTTCGACGATCAAGACGATCTGGCCCAAATATTCGGATGTGGCGATTTCAGATAAATTTCCGATCAAGGATTACGAAGGCCAGAAACTCGCGATCTTCAACGAAGCGGGTTTTCTTGAGATTGCGATTTTCAGAAGCAACCCGGCACATGGCAACGCTTCGACATTGCTCGGACTGCAATACCGCGATCCGGTAACGATTAATTTCCTAACTGAAACCAATTAAGATATGTTCGTACGCATCGTAAAAATGAGTTTCCACGAAGAAAACATCGCGGCGTTCCTCGAAAATTTCGAATTGATGAAGACCAAAATACGAAACAGTCCCGGAAACCGTTTACTGGAATTGTACCAGGACAAGAACGATCCGCGCATCTTTTTCACTTACAGCTATTGGGAAACCGAGCAGGATCTGGAAAATTACCGCCAATCGGAATTGTTCTACGACGTTTGGCAATTCACCAAGAAACTCTTCAACGATAAGCCGGAAGCGTGGAGCGTTGATAAACTGGTTAGTTTAAAATGATTATTTAGTTTGAAATTATCAATTATCAATTAATAAATGAAAGCAATACTTCTAAGGGAAATCAAATCGTTCTTCGGGTCGCCGGTCGGCTATCTCGTCGTGGCGATTTTCTTGTTGCTCAACGGATTGTTCCTTTGGGTTTTTGAAGGCGATTACAACATCCTCAACAGTGGTTTCGCCGATTTGAATCCGTTTTTTACGATCGCACCGTGGATCTTGATTTTCCTGATTCCGGCCGTGACGATGCGCAGTTTTTCCGATGAGAAAAAACAAGGGACACTTGAACTGTTGCTGACCAAACCATTGAGCCTTTGGCAGATAGTAAACGGTAAATTCCTCGGATCGATGTTGCTGATTGTCATCGCCATCATTCCGACATTCATTTACGTTTACGTGATTTCAAGCCTCGGCATGCCCGAAGGCAATATCGATTTGGGCAGCACGATGGGTTCTTATTTCGGATTGTTGTTTCTCATTGCGGCCTACACCGCCATCGGCATTTTCACCTCGGCATTGTCAGACAACCAGATCGTGGCATTCATCCTTTCGGTTTTCGGGTGTTTCTTTTTCTATTTTGCATTCGAGGCTTTGGCGAACTTGGTTCCGGATTGGTCGAACCTGATTTCGAACCTCGGAATGGACAGCCATTTCAAGAGCATGGGACGCGGCGTGATCGATACGCGCGACATTATATATTTCGCCAGTGTGACGGTTTTATTCCTGTCGTTCACGGTTTTCAAACTCAAATCACACCAGGCGTAATGAAAAGGAAATCAGACATTAAGAAGCTCGTCATTACCATCGTTGCTTTAATCGCAATCAACATCATCGGAAGCTATATTTTCAAGCGTTTCGATTTGACGCACGACAAACGCTATACGTTATCGGAAACGTCTTTGGGCATTCTCAAGAATGCAGGCGAACCTTTATTCGTAGACATTTATCTCGACGGACAATTCCCCGGCGAGTTCAAGAAATTGCAAACGGAAACGCAGCAATTGCTCGAAGAATTCAAGGCTTACAATTCGAATGTGGTATTCCGTTTTGTCAATCCGCTCGACGATTCGGAAGACAGCAACGACATGAAACGTGAGCTTATCTTCAAATTATACAAATTAGACAACGCTATTATTCCCGATTCGATCGAGAAAAAAGTCAAAGCCAGCATCAAAGCCATTCCGAACCTCGACGAGGCGATCGTCAATTCGTTCCAGGGCAATGGCATGACGCCGGCGAGCATTACCGTCGAGGACAAAGGCAAACAGTCGCAGGAAGTCATTTTCCCTTGGGCGATTGCAACTTATGGCGCGAGAAGCGTCAAGGTGCCGTTGCTCAAAAATGCGATGCTTTCGTCTACGGCCGAAAAGGTCAATGCTTCCGTACAACATCTGGAGTATGCGTTTTCGAATGCGTTCAACACCGTCATCAATGCCAAACAGAAAAAAATCGCCGTGATCAAAGGAAACGGCGAATTGCCCGACCAGCTGATGGCCGATTTCATCCGAAACGTGCGCGAGAATTATTTCATCGGAACTTTTACGCTCGATTCTGTGGCAAAAAAACCCAATGAAAGCCTCGAATACCTGAAGAAATACGACCTCGCCGTCATCGCCAAACCGACTGAAAAATTCAGCGACGAAGAAAAGCAAGTGCTCGATCAATTCATCCTCAATGGTGGAAAAACGATCTGGCTCGTCGATCAGGTCAACGTGGAAATGGACAGCTTGTACAACGATCTGGGCGCGACGCTCGCCTTCCCGAACGATTTGAACCTGAACGACATGCTGTTCAAATACGGCATCCGCATCAACCCGACGCTGGTCAAGGATCTAATGGCCACGCCCATTGCAGTCGCGACGGGCCAACAAGGCAGCGCGGCACAATACACGCAATATCCGTGGTTTTATTCGCCATTGGTTTATCCGTCGTCGAAGCATCCGGTGGTGAGCAACCTGGACGGCATCAAATTCGAATTCGCGAACGGCATCGATACACTCAAGAACGGCATCAAAAAGACGATATTGCTGCAATCTTCGCCGTATTCGAAATTGATCGGCGCGCCCGTGGAAGTCAACCTCGACATGGTCACCGAACGTCCGGAACAAAGTGAATTCAACGGAAAAGGAAACATTCCGGTTGCGGTTCTGCTCGAAGGCAAATTCCATTCGGTGTATCAAAACCGCGTATTGCCTTTTGCCGAGAAAACGTTTATTCCGGAAGCCAAAAAAGACAACAAGATGATTGTGATTTCGGACGGCGACGTGATCAAAAACGGAATCGATAAAAACTTCCAGCCGCTGGAACTCGGCTACGACAAATGGACCAATAAATTGTACGGAAACAAGGAATTCATGATGAATTGCGTCAATTATCTGCTCGACGACAGCGGACTTATTAACATTCGCAACAAGGAAGTCAGTTTGCCCATTCTCGACAAGGAAAAAGTCTACGCAAATTACACTACATCGCAATTCATAACTGTCGGACTGCCAATTGTCGTCCTGGCCATTTTCGGATTGGTGTTCACTTACCTGCGCAAACGCAAATATGCGCGCTAATGTTAATAAATTTGTTTTTGATATCACACCTATTCTGATATATTTGTAACCTGTATACCCAGTATGCAACAAACTAAATAACGACCAATGAAATTCATAGTATCGAGTTCGTACTTATTAAAACAACTTCAGGTTCTGGGCAGCGTCATCAACAGCAGCAACACCTTGCCCATCTTAGACAATTTCCTTTTTGAATTGGACAGCAAGACGCTGACGGTTTCGGCTTCCGATCTGGAAACGACCATGTCGGCTACTTTGGAAATCGATTCAACCAGCAAAGGAAGTGTTGCCGTGCCTGCGAAACTGTTGCTTGAAATCCTCAAGACGTTTCCCGAGCAGCCGCTGACGTTTACCGTGGAAGAAAACAGTACGATCGAGATCAGCTCGAATTCCGGGAAATATGCGTTGGCGTATGCGCCGGGCGAAGAATTCCCGAAAGCCGTGAATCTCGACGATCCGTCCACGACCTTGGTTCCGGCCGATGTGTTGGCGACCGCCGTAAGCAAGACGATTTTCGCCGCAGGAAACGACGATTTGCGTCCGGTGATGTCGGGTGTATTCTTCCAGTTTTCTCCCGAAGGCTTGACGTTTGTCGCCACCGATGCGCACAAACTCGTGAAATATGCGCGTGCCGATGTCAAAGCGTCGCAGGTGGCCGATTTCATTATGCCCAAAAAACCTTTGACCATTTTGAAGAATATCCTTGGCGCTTCCGATGCCGAGGTCAAGATTGAATACAACGATTCGAATGCGACGTTCTCGTTCGACAATTACGTGTTGATGTGCCGATTGATCGATGGGAAATATCCGAACTACGAAGCGGTCATCCCGAAAGAAAATCCGAACAAATTGATGATCGACAGGACGCAGTTCCTGAATTCTGTTCGCCGTGTTGCGATTTTCTCGAACAAGACGACGCACCAGATCCGCCTCAAAATCGCCGGTGCGGAACTCAATATTTCTGCCGAAGACATCGATTACTCGAACAAGGCCGAAGAAAGGTTGACGTGCGATTACCAGGGCGACGACATGCAGATCGGGTTCAATTCGCGTTTCCTAACCGAGATGCTCACGAATCTGCAGTCGGATATGATCATGCTCGAAATGTCCTTGCCGAACCGCGCCGGAATACTTACACCGGTTGATGGACTCGAAGACGGCGAAACCGTTACGATGCTCGTGATGCCGGTCATGCTGAACAACTAAACCAACCTATATAAACCAAGAAACCGCAACTCGAAAGAATTGCGGTTTTTTTTATGAGCCAACATCTTGCAGCGAAGCAGTCTTGCCTCTATCCGCAGCGTTCTTTCTTCTCTTTAACCTTTCGCCAACCATTCGTCGAGGTTTCCGAGTCCCATCGTGAATCCTTCCCTAAAGCCCATTTCGATTGTTTTTTCGAGATCATGGAGCGACGGAAATGTGATTTCCATATCAACAACCGTATGCTCGTCCTGATCGGTAAACGAATTGTGCCAGGTTGATTGCGGCCATTCTTTATTCAGCTTTCCATTCTCATTGCAAAATCCGTCCTTGACAGAAAAGCTGTTCTTGGCATCGATTTTCTGATAGTCGGCGAATGACCAGTGTTTTTCACCTTCGGGCCCGACCATGGCATACAGCCATCGGCCGCCTTCGCTAAAGTCCTGGAATTTGGTTTCAGATTTCCACGGCTTGGGCGCCCACCATTGGTCGAGTATGTCGCTTTGGGTAAACGCGGCCCAAACCCTGTCGCGTGAAGCCGCAAATTCCCTTTGTACTTTGATTTTGCTGTTTTCCTTATCGACGGAAAAATTCATCAGTAGCTCTTTCATTTTTTCTGATTTAAATTAATTAATACTTCGTCGAGTTGGCCAAATCGCTGCTCCAATTGCTTGCGGAATGCTGAAAGCCACCGGTCGATTTCCCCGATGCTATTGGCATTCAGATGGTAATACACTTCGCGTCCGGATTTTTTCTGTACGAGCAGATCACATTTTGAAAGCACCTTGAGGTGTTTGGAAACGCCTTGCCGCGTCAAATCGAAATGTTCGGCAACGGTATTCGGCGTCATCGCCTGTGCGGCGAGCAACATTAAAATCGCGCGGCGTGTAGGATCGGCAATGGCTTGAAAAACATCTCTTTTCATTGGTGATTGGTTTTGACAACTCTGATATGTAAATATACGCAACCAATTAGTTGCGTGTTTAAATTTTAGCATTTTTTTATGGCATCATTTCCTTGCAGATAATAAATGCAAATGTGCAGTTATCACTTTGAACGTGCGCCAGCCAGCAAACAACCTACATTCGTGCTTATAATGTCTCTAAAATCAAATCTATTGCAAAAAAATTACGTTGACACCATGAAAAAAAAACACGTTACAGCCATTGCATGCTATTGCTTTGCCATGCTGATTGTGTTGAGTTGGCTCGTCCTGTGCAGTTATGATGAATTTTTGCATCTGGGATCAAAAGGGTTCAGCAGATCGACACTTTCGGAAGTTCCCAAACCGTTCAAATTTTTTTACAAAGGATTTCCAAACCTGAGTACGCTGTTGTGCTACATCCTGCTCACATTGGCCGCGTTCATGACGATCAAAGAAAAAAGGAAACTGCTGCTGTTCATCAACGTCACATCATTCGGGATGATCGTATGGATGCTGTTTCTGCTTTCATAAATAGTTGATAAGTTAATGTTGATTTAATCACATCAAATCTTAATATTTTTAAATTTGGCTCGCTGGATTTAAAAAACACAATAAATTCAACAACTAACCAACGGAGTAACCGAAAATCCTTAAGAGTAGGAAAACAAAAAAACCAACTATTATGAACAAAAATGTACTTACCGGCTTGGCTTGCCTCGCCGTCGCAATGACCGCTTCTGCCCAGAAATTGGATAAATTTGGCGCCGACCTCGCAAAGAAAAGCGTCATGGGTAAAGAAATCCGTGTGCCTTATACCGATATCCAGAGTTATTTCGGTTTCATCAAACCAGGTTCAAAACCCGATGAAGTCGTAGGCGGAAAGAAAATGTATTACGTTTACATATGGGTTCCCATTGCCGCTCCTGAAATCGGGATCAGAATGATTTCTCCGGCGCCAGACAGCGTAAAACCAACCGACAAAGATTATGTAACGGCCGATTACACCGCCAATGCAAGCGACACCAAGAGTTTCTTCGATACATGGGTCGTACTTGAAAGAGCCGACGGAATCATGAAGATCGACGACGTGGCCGCCAAAGCGAAAACCGCAAAATGGACCAAAATCGAATCAAACGACGACTCATCAGAAATGCCAGCGCAACCATCAGGAAGCAAATACAACTCTTTGATGCGCATCACTTCTGAGACGTCAAACCCAACCAAATCATTGGTTATGGGCTTGTACAGAATCGGTTTCACGACCTACAAAACAGGCGAAGTTCAGGGAAGCTTCCTCGCACAAATCGGTGCCCCGGTTAAATTGCCGGGCGTTGCGATCTCTGCCGATCCGACAACTTTGGCCGCTTCGGTTAAAAAATAATTTAGTTTTTGTAAATGGGAAAGGACGTCTTGGTGGCGTCCTTTTTTATTTTGCCCCATTCGCGGAAATTAATGCGTAACTTTATACGATGAGCAAGAAAACAACTGTTTCCAATCCGGATGAAGTACAAAACAGCCATGCCGCATTAATTATTGCCTACAAAGAACTGGCTTTCCAGAATCAGGAAAAGGAGAAACGCGCGGCCGAATTGGTCATCGCCAACACCGAATTGGCTTTCCAAAACACGGAAAAGGAAAATCGCGCGGCCGAACTGATCATTGCCAATAAGGAGCTGGCTTTCCAAAACGAATAGAAAGAAAAACGCGCCGCCGAATTGGTCATTGCCAACAAAGAACTCGCTTTCCAAAACGCAGAAAAGGAAAAACGTGCCGCCGAACTGATCATTGCCAATACAGAACTGCTCTTTCAAAATCAAGAGAAGGAAAAACGCGCCGCCGAATTGGCCACAGCCAACAAGGAACTCGCTTTCCAGAACGAGGAAAAGGAAAAACGCGCCGTAGAATTAACGATTGCCAATAAGGAACTCGAGTCGTTTACTTTCATTTCAAGCCACGACCTTCAGGAACCGCTCAGAAAGATACAGGCTTTTTCCAAACGCATCCCGACCGAATAGCACGAAAACTTATCCTCCAAGTGGAAATATTATTTCGAGCGCACGCGGCTTTCGGCACTGCGAATGCAAACCTTGATCGATGATTTGCTGGCCTATTCGCGCACCACCGAAACCGAACGCAAATTCGAATACACCGATCTCAATAAAATCGTCCGCGAAATCATGGCAGCCTTGAAAGAAGAACTCCAGGAGAAAAAAGCGACGGTTGAATTCGGCCATTTGTGCCAGGTCAACGTTATTCCTTTCCAATTCCGCCAACTGTTGCAGAACCTGATCGCCAATTCGCTTAAATTCTCCAAACTCGAATTGATCCCGCACATCATCATCAAAAGCAAAGAGATCAAAAGCGACGAGACGAAAGAAGAAACGTTTTTAAAGCCAACCGATTATTGCCACATCAGCATCAGCGACAACGGCATCGGTTTCGATCCCGAATACAAGGACAAGATATTTGATCTTTTTCAGCGGCTGCACGACCATCAAAATTATGAAGGCACGGGCATCGGACTCACGATCGTGCGCAAAATCATCGAAAACCACAACGGCATCATTACCGCCACCGGCGAATTGGGCAACGGCTGCACGTTCGATATATTCATTCCGGTTGAGCAGTAGATTCAGATTTTGGGCGTTGCCTGCGGCCCGCGCTTTCCACTTCAATCTTTTATCGCAGCTTGTTCATCATTTCACGAAGCGGAATCTAAGCGATAAAAGGATTTCCGTTGCAATCACTAACGCGGTCACTCCGGAATATAAATCAGCTTCCTGTTCATAAATTCCTCGATTCCCAAAGCCGATAATTCGCGGCCATAGCCCGACCGTTTCGTCCCGCCAAAAGGCAAATCGGGTTGCGACGCGACATTCTGGTTGATGAAAACCATTCCGGTATCGATCTGGCTTGCCACGCGAACCGCGCGTTCGGTGTCTTTGCTGAAAACCGATCCGCCGAGTCCGTAACCCGTATCATTGGCAAGATCAATCGCAGCCTGTTCGGTTTTGACTTTATAAAACGACGCGACCGGCCCAAAGATTTCTTCTCCATAAGCGACCATTCCAGGTTTGATATCGGTCAGGATGGTAAATTCCATAAAAGCGCCTTCGCGTTTGATGCGCTTCCCGCCGATCAACACTTTGGCACCTTGCTGGACCGAATCAGACACTTGCTTGGCGACTTTCTTGGCCGCATCTTCACTGCTGAGTGGCCCGATTTGCGTATCACGGTCCATCGGGTCGCCTACTTTGAGGTTTTCAATCTTTGATATTAATTTTTGCAGGAATTCATCGGCTACCTTTTCCATAGCGATCAAACGTTTGGACGACGTACACGCCTGTCCCATGTTGTTGAATCGCCCGAGTACGGCTTTTTCCACTGCCAGATCAACGTCGGCATCGTCAAGGATTACGAATGCGTCGCTTCCGCCCAATTCCAAAACCGATTTCTTAAGGTTTTTTCCGGCGGCTTCGGCCAAACTGGAACCGGCTTTTTCGCTCCCGGTCAGTGACATTCCAGTGATGCGCTGGTCTTCGGCGAGTTTGGCAATGCGTTTCGGGCCCATCGGTAAATTGGTAAAAATCCCGTCGGGCGCACCGGCTTCCTTGAACAATTGCTCAATCATCGCGGCGCATTGCGGCACATTCGACGCATGTTTCAAAATCAAGACATTTCCACCGACGATGTTTGGCGCAGCGAGCCGTGCCACCTGGTTGAAAGGATAATTCCACGGTTCGACCGCAAGGATGATTCCCGTTGGCGTGAGGCGTACGAACGCTTTCCCGCTTTTGACTTTCATTGGTTTGTCCTTGAGGAATTCGGCGGCGTTTTGGGCGTAATATTCGTAAACCGACGCGCACATTTCGATTTCCGATTCGCTTTGCGCGATGAGCTTGCCCATTTCGAGCGTGATCAGTTTCGAGAGTTCGGTTTTCTTCTGGCGCATCAAATCGGCTACTTTTTGAAGCAATTGCGCGCGTTCTTTTACGTCTGTATTTTTCCAGGAACGGTAGGCTTTGTCGGCTTTGCCCAGTTTCTTTTCGAGTTGGTCGTCTGAAATTTCTTCAAAAGTCTTGACCACTTTGTTGTTGTAGGGATTGGTGGTTTGTATCGGCATAAAAATTTAATTGTCGTGCAGCGCCAAAATCGGGATCTGGATGTGGTGTGCAATTTTTTTGGTTAGACTATGGTGGAACAACTCTTCGAGGAAATTGCGCTTGTAATGCAGCATCGCGAGCATGTCGATTTTCTGGTCGTCGGTAAAATTGAGGATGGTGTCTTTTACATTTTCGCTTTCGATCACATGAAACTGTACATCTTCTTCGCTGAACACGAATTCCCAATCGTGCATCGTGATTTCCTTGACATCCGAATGCGAAGTCCGCACATACAAACAATGCACCTGGGCGTTAAATCCTTTGGCAATCTTGATCACTTTGTGCAACGCTTTCCGGTCTTTGTCCTTGAACCGCGATGTAAACGCGATATTCTTGATCGAATGGAATTGGCAATGTTCCGGAATCGCCAGGACAAATGCATCGGTTTCAGCAATCACGGTTCCAGCGGTCGAACCCAGAAAAGTTTCCTTGAGTCCCGACGCGCCTTTGGTTCCCATCACGACGTAATCGATATTTTCGTTTTTGCACAACTGCTTGATGTTGGACACCAAATCGCCCATCAGCAATTCATGCGACAATTTGATGTGTTCGAGCTCGAGTTTGCCCGCAATGTCGCGCAGCACCGGAACCTGGCCTTTGTAATTCTCGAACTGCCCCACTTCGACCACATCGTAGAGTTCGAGCAGGTAATTCGGGAAACCTTCATTGTCGATAATGGGCAAATCGTAAACGTGCAACGTGATAATTTCGGCCTTGATCGCATCGGCCAATTTGAGTGCGTAGACAAAAGCGTTGTTGGATACTTCTGAAAAATCGGTGGGAAATAAGATCTTTTTCATAAGCTTCGATTGGTTGGTTGTGCCCTATAAATTTACGAAATGATAAGTCAAATCGCGTTGGTGTTTATCATTTTATTAGGTTTTTGCTGGGCTTTCTGATTCGGAACTTTAGCGTACTTTTGCACCCGGGCCATAGGCCGTCCCGTGTATTCGGGAAAACACCGTTAAAGAAATAAACATGCTCAATCAAGATTCTATTGTAGCGCTGGCTACACCTTCAGGGGCCGGTGCGATTGCCGTAATCCGTATTTCGGGTAAGGATGCGATTGCGATCGGCAACTCGGTTTTCGAGTCGGTCAGAGGAAAAGACCTTACCAAACAAAAATCGCACACGTTGCATCTCGGACACATCGTAGACGGAAATTTCACCCTAGATGAAGTTCTGGCGTCCGTTTTCAAAGGGCCGAATTCTTACACCGGTGAGGACACGATTGAGATATCTTGCCACGGTTCGGTTTTTATCCAACAGCAAATCATCCAACTTTTGTTGCGCAAAGGCTGCCGGATGGCGCAGGCGGGCGAATTCACGTTGCGCGCATTCCTGAACGGCAAACTCGATTTGTCGCAGGCAGAAGCCGTTGCCGATTTGATTGCGTCCGACAACGAAGCGTCGCACCAGATTGCGATGAAGCAAATGCGCGGCGGATTTTCAATTGAGATTGCGCAGTTGCGCCAGGAATTGCTCAATTTCGCCTCGCTGATCGAACTCGAACTCGACTTTGCCGAAGAAGATGTAGCATTCGCCGACCGCAAGCAATTCCACGAATTACTGAACCGGATCGAATTTGTCCTGAAAAGACTGATCGATTCGTTTGCCGTTGGGAATGTCATCAAAAACGGGATTCCGGTGGCGATTGTGGGCGAACCCAATGTAGGAAAATCTACTTTACTCAATGCTTTGCTCAACGAAGAACGCGCGATCGTATCGGACATAGCAGGAACTACACGCGACACGATTGAAGACGAATTGGTCATCAACGGCATCGGTTTCCGCTTCATCGACACGGCCGGGATCCGCGAGACGCAGGACGTTGTGGAAAGCATCGGCATCAAGAAGACGTTTGAAAAAATGGAACAGGCGCAGGTTGTGGTGTATTTGATTGACAATGGACAGTTGATAATTGACAATGGGTTGGATGGCGTAAAAGTTGAAATCGAGAAGATCCGGAATCAATTTCCGCTGAAACCTTTAGTGGTTATCGGCAATAAATCGGATAAACTCGATGAGGGTCAAAAATCAAAAATCGAAAGCGAAATTCCGGGAATCTTGTTGATTTCTGCCAAACAAAACACCGGCATTGACGATTTGAAAAGCCAACTCCTTTCGTTCGTCGATACCGGCGCACTGCGAAACAACGAAACGATTGTGACCAACACGCGGCATTACGATTCGCTGCTCAAAGCGCTTGAGGAAATTCGGAAAGTACAATTCGGATTGCAGACCAACCTTCCGTCAGACCTTATGGCGATTGACATTCGGGAAGCACTGTACCATTTCGGCAGCATCACTGGCGAGGTCACGAACGATGAATTGTTGGGGAATATCTTTGCGAATTTCTGCATCGGAAAGTAATTAGCTTGCCCTTGTTTTGCTAACATCTCTTTATTGTCTTATTTAATCATCCCGGCAGGATTGGCACGGTCGAGCACTTCGATATCGACTTTAAGCGCTTCATTGGATTCGTGCGCTTTCTTTGCGTTGATGATTTTGAGCCGCTTGGTCGTCTCATTGTTTTGCACATACCGCACACTTTGTTCAGGATTGCCACTTATCGCACTTGGTAAAGAATACAAACTCCTGGGCATGGATTTTCTGATGCATTTTTGCAGGTAGCGGTTTCCCATCACGGCAAATTTTCGGATGAAGCTTGTAAAATCGGACATCAAGACTTAACCGCAAAAGGATATAGGGACATATAAATGACAATGCGGCTGCGGCTAATTCATAGAATGCTTAAATATCGGTTCATTGACAACATACATATTGGGCGATGTCCTTGCGAGCAATTCGGTTTGCGTTTCCTTAAACGGGCTCACAAAAAAATATATTGTCGACACTGTAAGACTGACTACTGTGGCGATAAGCAAATTTTTGAGCGACTTTTTTAATAATGCAAAATCGAAAATGCCCAAACCGAATCCGGCACCGACAATTGGCCCCCATTAACGGTGAAATCAACATCGCGCCGATTATCACTGCCGTCGAATTTACATTCAGTCCGACAGACGCCACCACAACCGCACAGGTAAGAATCCAGAGGTTAGAATCGCGAAACGAAATGTTTGCCGTGACATTATCAAGTACTTTTTTACGGTCTTCCTCTCCTTTGTGAAGGTTTACGAAATTGAGTATTTTATTCATCGGTCTCTATAATTTCTTTATTTAATATCACTTTCAATAAGACAAATCCCGTAAGGCCGGCAATCAATGAAGCAAGAAGAATTACGAATTTAGCATTGCTGATGATCGTTTGATCGTCGAACGCGAGCAATGTAATGAATATCGACATTGTAAAACCTATCCCGCCTAAAAAACCAACCCCGAAAATACTTTTCCAAGACAAGTCGTCCGGCAGTTTGCAGATTCCAAGAACACAAGCAGCATAGGTCATTAGAAATATCCCGACGGGCTTCCCGACAACCAAACCTAATGTAATCCCAATGCTGTAATGCTGCGAGAGCGTTTGTCCCATGTTTGGGCTAAGGACGATTGCCGTATTGGCCAACGCAAAAAGCGGCAGGATAAAAAACGCCACAGGCCTGTGAAGAAAATGTTGCAGTATATAAGACGTTGATTTTTCATCACCATTTCCAAATGGAATCGCAAACGCGAGCAGCACTCCGGTAATTGTTGCGTGAACGCCTGAATGCAGCATAAAATACCACATAACGACACCACCAATCAAGTAAGGAATCAAATTTCGTACTTTGAGCCTATTCAAAACCAACAGTACTCCGAAAACGCCCAATGCGATAAACAGATTCGTGAACGCTAACGATTTGGTATAAAAGAAAGCGATGATCAGGATAGCGCCGAGGTCATCAATAACAGCCAATGCAGTAAGAAATACTTTCAATGAAGTGGGTACGCGATTCCCCAATAACGATAGGATTGCAAGCGCAAAAGCAATATCGGTAGCCATAGGAATCCCTGCACCCGACTGTGTTGCCGTTCCAAAATTAAAAAGCAGGTAAAGGCCTGCAGGAACCAGCATCCCTCCCAAAGCGGCAAAAATAGGCAGCAAGGCATCCTTCATTTTAGAGAGTTCGCCGATGTAAATTTCACGTTCCAATTCAAGTCCAATAAGAAGAAAGAAAATCGTCATCAATCCGTCATTGATCCAATATTCGATGGTTTGTCCTGCCATTGGCTCATGCCAAAAATGTGAATAGCTGTCTCCAAAACCGCAATTTGATAGTAAGAGTGAAAGAATCGTACAACCGATTAATAATGCACCTGCGGCTTTCTCGCTTTGGAAAAAATCATTGAAAAGTCTGCTTAACTTCATCTAAATTGGTTTTGTAGCCGCGATTATATTTCGATTATAATTCAGATAAAAAAATCCCTTTGCATAATTAGCTTTGGGATCGGCGGCGTTAGTAGAATTTTTGTTTATCGCAAGTTACAAAAATAAATTTTAAGGCATTTAGAGGCCATAACGGCGAGAATATGACGAATAATTTTTAATGACATTGTTTTATCAAAAAATAAATGACAGACAATACCAATCAAGAAAATCTTAAGATTTATAGTAGCATAACGAAACAACCTTCTTTCTTTAGTTTCAATTGCTCATAATTGGGAATGCTTATCAAGGATTTGCAGGTTATTTGTTGCCCGAAACCTGCAAAACCTTTTAAAACATAATGCCATTGCTTTGCATCAGAAAGTAATCTACGTCATAGAAAAATCAGCGTAATTTCATCTTTTCCCTCTTTTATCGTACCCACAATATCTTTATTGAGCATACGTTTGACGGCGTTGAGCAACTTGCGGCGGAATTCCTTGATGGGCTTCTCCAGATGGATTTTTACGAACAGCAACTTGCCGCTCAAAGCCTGGCGCATCGCTTCTTTGTGTTGAATTTCGTTCGACAAATCTTGTGTCGGCAGATTGATTGAAAGATCCTGAAGATAATCAACCAATTCAGAGTGAAATGGAATTTTGCACTCGCATTTCACTTCAATTGAAGTATTCGGATTCATGTCGGTAAATTTGGGTATCGTAAATGTACGATTCGCACTTTGTGAATTATTACATCAATTGCATATTTTGATATAGAATATGAGGCTGTTATGTACATGACGACTTTATCGGTAGTCATTTTCGAAAGGATTTGCTGTGCGTTGAGCGTCGGAACCAAAAGCAACCAGATGAAGCACCGCATCATTTGATTTCGTATCTTTTATAAAGCCCGCTTATGAGCACCGCTTTGCGGTATTTTTCAGCAGATTTCAAATCCATATTGTCCTGCCAGTTCGGATTGCTTAAATCGTAAAGCGCACCTTCATTTACCGCCACTTTTTGTCCGAAGAAAACAATCGTTGCGAATTCATCATCCCTTTTGTTTACAATTTTTAAGGTTTGGAGCGCGTTGAGCAACTCCTTTTTAATGGCTTCTGCGGTGTATTTCTTTTCGAGCAAGCGGTACAATTCGGTCAGCAATATTTCATTGTCAGAAAGCCCGTCTGCAAATACATAAGGCAAAAGTGTCCCGATCGCTTTGTCGGTTTGGCCCTGACCATCATAAACGATCGCGTATTGCTTGGCTTTGTAGGTGTTGTAAGCCGACCATTCATTGCCGCAGAAATGCTGATACGGATATTTTTTATCAAAAAGCTTGATGTACTTTTCGGCTTCGGCATAATTTTTTTCCACCAGATACAGTTCCGATAAAATCTCGCAACTGTTGTGCTTGTACAGCGCATACGGATTGTCCATAATCCCGCCACTGCCGCGATCCTTGTCGTTGTAATTGCTGCTCAAAATGGCCTTGAAAGCACTTTTGGCAGCTTCAATATCGCCTTGTTCCTTGAGGATGAAGGCGATGTTGTAGTCGGCCCGGGGCACCGATTCCGATTGCGGATAAAGCCGTTTCAAATCCCTGAAGACAATCAATGCCGAATCGTTCTTATTCGCTTCAAAATACGCACAACCTTTGTCGAAAAACACTTCGTCTGGAGTTTGTGCGTTGGTGTTAAAAACGCTGACACCCAAAATCAAGCTTAAAAATAATTTCCACTTTTTCATGACGTTTGAATTGGTTTAGTGTTTAGGAAATCCAATGCTTTTTCAAAATTTTCGCGGCCGATTTCAAAAAACAACTTACTTTGAGATTTGATGAATACGGGGTCAAATGGGATTTCAAAAGCATGATTCACTTTTGGGCGTTAAGGTTGGGATTTCACACAAACTGCAATATGACAATTATTTTAAGCCGATAAAATCCTGCAAAAAAAACGACAAATCGTATAAAAATCCAAACGCCATTTCATGCCAAATTTGTAAATCAAATAAATCCCGCCATGAAAACCAAGGATTTCCCAAAACAAAAACAAAAGCGCCAGCCGGGCAAGGAAACCGAAATGATTCCGCAGCCGGAATTCATCCGGAACAATTACAAAGGAAGCGACAAGCTCAAAGATAAAGTCGCACTCATCACCGGCGGCGACAGCGGTATCGGCCGAAGCATCGCCATCCATTTTGCACGCGAAGGCGCCGATGTAGCAATCGTTTATTACGACGAAAAAGAAGATGCGATAGACACCAAACGGCTTGTCGAAAAAGAAGGCCGCGAATGTCTCCTGCTCAAAGGCGACCTGACGAGTGAAAAATTTTGCAGGAAAGTAGTCACCGATACGATTGAGAAATTCGGAACCCTCAATATTCTCGTCAATAATGCGGCCATGCAATTTCCCGAAAACGACGTTCAGGACATCACGCGCAAGCATCTGCAACTCACCTTCGAAACCAATATCTATCCCTTTTTCTATACGACACAGGAAGCGATGAACCACCTCAAAAAAGGCGACAGCATTATCAATACCTCATCGATTACGGCCTACCGCGGCAGCGATCACCTCGTAGATTATGCGAGTACGAAAGGCGCGATTGTCGCTTTTACGCGATCGCTTGCGGCACAATTGGTCGACAACGGCATTCGCGTAAATGGCGTGGCCCCGGGTCCGGTTTGGACGCCTTTGATTACGGCTACTTTTGAAGAAGAGGAAGTGGCCAAGTTTGGACAGGACACACCAATGAAACGAGCCGGACAACCTTCTGAAGTTGCGCCGGCCTACGTGTTTTTAGCCTGTGACGACAGTTCCTACATGACCGGACAAATGATCCATGTAAACGGCGGCGAACCGGCCGGCTCATAATAAAAAAAGCCGAAGATTTACCTCGGCTCCTATGATTTGAATTTCGATTATTGGACCAGTAATTTCTTGATAACCGAACGGTTTTCCGAAGTGATTTTCGCCAGATAAACGCCTGAAGCAAGGTTTAACCCGATGTTGGTTTCGCCCGAAAATGCCGATTCGTACAATTTCATTCCCGACACATTGTAAATTGCGATGTGGCCATTCTGAACCCCGGAAATGGTCACGCTGTCTGTCGCAGGATTCGGATAAATGGCCACGTTGAATGCATCAAACGTTTGATTTCCCAACATCGGAAACCACGGATTCCCTACTTGCGTTCCCCAGATGTAATCGGCCAATTCGGGATGGTCCACAAACGGATTGCGGTTTTGCTGCCAAGTCTGGATTACATTGTTGTGGTGCATTTCAAAATCATCAGACGGATCGCTGACATTCCACGTCAACAGCGTTGCAAGATCGCCCATTTGCCCGGCCGTATTATCGGGCAGGTTTCCGTTGGCAAGACTCAATCCGTTGTAACGGCAAGCCATGTAGAACAGCGCACGCGACACATCGCCATGCCACGAACCCAGGTTTCCTGCCGGGCCGTTGTAATCGTTGAGTCCGTAATCGCGGTTGTTGCGCGACGAATTCTCAGGACCGTCTTCCGAACGAATGTGATGTCCGTCGGCATGGCCGGCATTGATGTCATCCGCATTCGTGGGAAGCCAGTTGTTGATGCCGTCCGGATTCGAATCGGTGCCATCGGTAAAACCGCCACGAGATTGCGGGAAAATATGCTCGCGGTTCCACGAACCGGTACTGCTGGCCGTTGTCTGGTATTTGTATTTCGCCCTTCCCTGCTCGACATACATGAGCCACACTTCATTGCTGTTGAGCGGATTCTGGTCGGCATCCTTGAGCATGAATTCGACATCGCCATAATTCTGCGCATGAACGACCGCCGGATTCGCTACGATATCCTGGATCGCTTGTTTGAGGACAAGACCCGTTTTTCCTTCAAGGCTGTCGTAATAGCCTGGCGGAATCGTCGGCACGACCACGCCGTAAGTCGGATTCACAGGCGTTCCCCACGCACTTGTCGTAAAATCATTGTCAATGACGCGGATTTCGATGTTGTCGTTGAGTCGTTTGTAGCCGGTTGGCAATGCGCCGAATTTGATCTTGGCGAGTTCGTCGGTGTCGTCGACCGTATCGTCGATCAAAATGATATTGGTCGTCGCCGAGGTTTGTCCGGTCGGGATCGTAATGTTTAGATTCCCCGAATAATCAGACGTAGTAAATGTCCCATTATTCAAGGTCACCGAAAACGACAGCGTGCCCGCCACCGGATTGTCTGTGGCAAATGTAATGTTGAAGTTGTCGCCTTCATTATAGGTATAGGCCGCAGAACTGATCGAAACTTTATTGTATTGGAAACCGCTGCCGTCATTGTTGGCGCCCGGCGTCGGGGCTTTGACTTCATACGTCCCGTCGGGTTTGCGCTGGATCGATTGCGACGATCCCAAACTGTTCGTGTTTTCGTTGGTAAACGTGGTGATGTTGAGTAAATTCATCAATGGCGTTGGCTGTTCGGTGGTAATGCCGTAAGCAACCGCATCGACCAGATTGGTTGTCGTTGCCAAGGTACTGTTCGGGAAATCGGCTGTCGTGCCCAGGTACAATCCGATCGCGTCGGGACCATTTTGCATGGTGCTTACCGGCATGAACTTATCGGGAACCGGCATAACGAGTTCGTTGCCGAGGACGAGGATCCCGTTGGCATCGGTCGTCAATCCGTTGAGTCCGACCGCATAGTAACTTTTGCTCGCGTTGCTTGCCGATGTCGAACCATTGAACATCACCAATACATAACCGTCGAGCGGAAAGTTGGGCGTAACCGATTTGAATTCGATGAATTCTCTGTCATCGGTACTGGGCGTATCGGTGTCCATTTCGTTGATGACAACTTGTCCGTAAGACATAAATCCGCTGCAAAACAGCAAAGCGATCAGGGTATTTTTAATCATTTTTACGAAAAATTAGCCTACAAATGTAAGCGAATAATCGGCATTTATGGGGTTGCCCCAAAATTTAACGCACACCAAACGTTCGGAAAACACAAAAAAAGGACTACTTTTGCAAAAAATTTGAAATCCGGGAAACGAAAAAGCTTTCCGCTAAAAGACAATAAGTTACCTTATTATGAAAAAAATTGTTGCCTACCGCCAATTGCTGAATGTTGAAAAGACCGTATCGTTAAAGGAACTCAAGACGATTTACCGCAATTCGATGAAAGAATGCCATCCTGATAAATTCCACGACGATGCCGTTGGCTTGGCCGCCGCCGAAGAACAAAGCAAAGCCGTCATCGAAGCCTATCACCACCTCGTGAGCATCAATGCCGAGACGATCGAGCAAGGCCGCGACGAATACAATGAAACGATCAATACCGCTACGATTACCGATTACCGCTATGAAAACATCCGTTTGCTTGTGGAATTTTCGAATGGCAGCAAATACGAATACATCAGCGTTCCGAAAGCGACCTACATCAAAATGGTCAACGCCGATTCGCCGGGAAGATTTGCCAAGCGCCACATTTTTACTGCTTTCCCTTATCGAAAGGTAAGCAACCAGGAATAAAAACCATCTTGGAAGTGATTTCGTAAGTGCCTTTGTAAGGCACTTTTTTTGTTTTTGCTGCGTTCATAAGAAAATACCTATATCACTAAATTTAGTGAGGTGAGAAATATCACTAAAAGTGGGTATTGCGGCGCGAATCCCGAAACTGTAACTTAGCACATACCAAAAAACAAATCACACGAGGCGCAGCCGGACTTATGGAAGCGCAGCGAAATAAAAAACCAATGCCATGGAAAATGCTTGCCACCGATATGTCCTTCAAGTAATGAAAGCCAAAGAGACGATGGGAATGCTCGAAGCTGAGTTGCACGAAATAAGGCTTAACCTGCGAAATAACCCGACCCACTCGGGCCATCTCAAGGATCTCAAGAAAATAACACTCGACATGACCATTACGCTAAACGAACTCGAGCATTGCCAATCGATGCTGGAAGATTGTCAGGCTTCGCAACTCAAGGCAGAGGAAAAATACAATGATTAGATTGGGCTACTAAAGTTTACTGATGTAACTTCCGTACAAATCCTTGAACTGGTATCCGTTGTCGAAGCGGTTCTTGTTCAGTTTTTTGTATTCAGATAAACCCCAAAGAATAAACTCCTTCATAAAATAAACATCCTGCGGATCGCATTGCGGCTGGTATTTTTCAATCAGTTGTGCCAATGCAGGAACTTCATCGAGTTGTTCTTTGTAGTCGGTATCGGTGAAATCATCGTACAGTGCAAATCCGTTTTCGGCAAAAAACCAATCGAGCAATTCCTGGTACGGATTCTCGTCATTGGCTTTCTCCAATTTTTCGATTTTCGGAAAATACGCCGGAAAAAAAGTATGCACCGCATTGCCAATCAATTCCTGCGCAACCGCATTCGCGCCTTCCTGCTCGCCTTCGTAGACCAATTCGACTTTACCGGTGATGGCCGGGATAATTCCCATAAAATCAGACAATCGCACCGTGGTCGAATCTGCTCCCGCCACCAACGCGCGTCGTTCGGCGGTGCTCAATAAATTTTCAAGCGCCGTAATACTCATGCGCGCACTCACGCCGCTTTTGTGGTCGACGTATTCGCTCGTCCTTGCTTCCACCGCAATTTGTTCGAGTAGATCCTTGGCCAGCGCCGGGATGTGAATAGCATCGGTTTGCTGTTTGTCGAGTTTGGCTTCCTGCGCCGTAATCGTCCGGGCGATTGCAATCGATTCCGGATAATGCGTCAGGATTTGCGAACCGATACGGTCTTTGAGCGGTGTAACGATGCTGCCACGATTCGTGTAATCTTCCGGATTGGCGGTAAACACAAACTGGATATCGAGCGGCATGCGCAATTTGAACCCACGGATCTGGATGTCGCCTTCCTGCAAAATATTGAACAGCGCGACTTGGATCCTTGCCTGCAGATCGGGCAATTCGTTGATGACGAAAATACTGCGGTTGGCCCTCGGAATCATGCCGTAATGGATGACGCGGTCGTCGGCATACGACAGTTTAAGGTTCGCGGCCTTGATCGGATCGATGTCGCCGATCAAATCGGCCACCGTAACATCGGGCGTGGCGAGTTTTTCAGAGAAACGCGCCGAACGGTGAAGCCAGGCAATCGGCGTATCATCGCCTTTTTCGGCAATCAATTCGATGGCGAAACGCGAAATCGGCCGCAACGGATCGTCGTTGATTTCGGAACCGGCCACAAACGGAATCCATTCGTCGAGCAGATTCACCATCATGCGCGCCAATCGCGTTTTCGCCTGACCGCGCAATCCGAGGAAATTGATGTTGTGGCGCGACAAAATCGCGCGTTCGAGTTCGGGAATGACCGAATTTTCATAACCGTGAACGCCTTCGAACGTGGGTTGTTTGGCTTTGATGCGCCCGCGCAGATTATCGCGCAATTCGTCCTTGATGCTTTTGGATTGGTAACCGGCTTTTTTTAATTCGCCCAATGTATTTATATTTTCTGTCTTCATTTTAAAAAGTTTGAACGCGGATTTGAATCGATGGACGCAGATACCGCGGATTTTTCAATTATTAATTGTTAATCGTTAATCGTTAATTCCAAATTTATTTCGCTGCGCTCCATACAGTTCGGCTGCGCCTCGGTTGTCATTTTATTTGATTCTCTTCTTCCGATTGGTTTCATAATCCTCAAAAATCATCTCGCCCAAGCCTTTCAATCCGGTGTAAAACGCCTTGCCCTGATTGGCTTCGGTAAACTGATCGACGAATTGCTGCAGGTACGGATCCTGCGCAATCATAAAAGTCGTGATCGGAATCTTGAGTTTTCGCGCCTGCTGCGCCTGGCTGTAACATTTCTCGACAATGTATTCGTCGAGGCCGTTGCTGTTCATGTAATAGGAACCGTCGGGCTCGCGCACGCAGCTCGGTTTTCCGTCGGTGATCATGAAGATTTGCTTGTTGGTGTTTCTTTTTCGCCGCAATAAATCCATCGCCAATTGCAATCCGGCGACGGTATTCGTATGGTAAGGCCCGACTTTGAGGAACGGCAAATCCTTGATCGCAATCGGCCACGCGTCGTTCCCGAAGACCAAAATATCGATCGTGTCTTTCGGGTAGCGCGTCGTGATCATTTCGGCCAAAGCCATCGCGACTTTCTTGGCCGGCGTGATGCGGTCTTCGCCATACAGGATCATGCTGTGGCTGATGTCGATCATCAAAACCGTACTCATCTGCGATTTGTATTGCGCTTCCTCGACGACGAGGTCGTTTTCGGTCAATTCGAAGTTTTCGACGCCATTGTTGATCTGTGCATTGCGGAAACTCTCGGTCAGTGAAATGCTCTCAAGCGAATCGCCGAACTGGAAATCGCGCAATTCTCCCGTATGCTCGTCGCCATTGCCTGCGTGCTTGGTCTTGTGGTTGCCGCTTCCACTGCGTTTGAGGTTGCCGAAGATGTGCGCCAAGGCCTGTTGCCGGATCGCACGTTCGGTTTTGGAAGTCAGCCCGGTTCCGCCAGAAGTACCGTCATCATTGAATTCTTCACGGATGTAGCCTTTCTTTTTCAAGTCTTCGATGAAATGATCGATGGTGTAATTTTCGTCGGTGAGTTTGTATTCTTTGTCAAGTTCGCGCAGCCAATCGATCGCCTCGTCAAAATCGCCAGCGGTGTGCGTAATCAATTCCAGAAAAATCTCGAGTAATTTTTCGAACGGCGATTGGAATTTCGGCTGGTATTTGCCGAATAAAAAGCCTTTTCTTGTATCGTTATTCATGGGTTTTAAAATTAATACTATTTGAAAGTTGACGCCGCATAACGAATACTAATTTTTAGTTAAATCTGTTTTTTGGGGCGAATGGCGGCACTGCTCAAATAAATCTGTAAATTTGAACACTAAACAAATCAAGTGGTTGAATATTTAGGTTATCTCGGCGCATTGTGCATCGGATTGATTCTCGGGCTCACGGGCGCCGGCGGTTCTATTCTTACGGTTCCGATATTGGTGTACCTGATGGGCATCAACCCGATTATCGCTACGGGATATTCGCTTTTTATGGTGGGAACGACGTCTGCTTTTGGCGCAATCCAGAACATCCGCAAAGGTTTTGTCGACGTAAAAACGGCCTTACTATTTGCCATTCCTTCCTTCATCGCCGTTTTCCTGACGCGCAAATTCATCGTTCCGGCATTGCCCGAATCCATCGGAAACCAAAATTTTGCCATTTCAAAGGAAAGTTTGCTGATGCTGCTGTTTGCGGTGGTGATGCTGATTGTTGCGGTATCGATGTTGCGAAAAAAAGCGGAACCGACTAACTTGGAAAACCACAATCCCAACATGATTTTAGCCGTTATCCGGATGTTTTTCGTCGGGATCCTGATCGGGATGGTCGGCGCCGGCGGCGGATTCCTGTTCATTCCCGTCCTTTTGTTCATCGCCAAATTACCGATGCGCAAAGCCGTCGGCACTTCGCTACTCATTATTGCGCTCAATTCGCTGATCGGTTTTACGGGCGATATCGGCAACCACGTCATCGACTGGAAATTCCTGATGGGTTTTACGGCATTGTCGGTCGTTGGCATTTTCATCGGAATTTATTCGGCAAAATTTGTCAACGAATCCCAACTGCGCAAAGGTTTCGCGTGGTTTGTCATCGCGATGGCCGTCTTTATCCTGTGCCGCGAATTCGTCAGATTGTGAATTTATTAACTTCCGAGACTAACTTTCTTCTTACTTTTGCTTATTAAATTTTCCAAACCATGAAAATCGAACAAATCTATACCGGATGCATTGCCCAGGCGGCGTATTATCTCGAAAGTAACGGCGAAGCGGCCATTTTTGATCCGCTTCGCGAAGTGCAGCCGTACATCGATAAGGCGCAGAAAGACAACGCACAGATCAAATACATTTTCGAGACGCATTTCCATGCCGATTTTGTTTCGGGACACCTCGACCTGGCCAAGAAAACTGGTGGGAAAATCGTATACGGCCCAACCGCAAATCCCGAATTTGAAGCGATTATCGCCCAGGACAACCAGGAATTCAAAATCGGGAATTGTACCGTCAAGGCGATCCACACGCCAGGTCACACGTTAGAAAGTACTTGTTATTTGCTGATTGATGAAAACGGAAACCAGCACGGCATCATCACCGGCGACACTTTATTCATCGGCGATGTGGGCCGTCCCGACTTGGCGCAGGAACTTGTTGGCGACCTCACGCAGGAAAAACTCGCGGGTTATTTATTTGATTCACTGAGAAATAAAATCATGCCGTTGCCTGATGATTTGATCGTTTATCCAAGCCACGGCGCCGGAAGCGCATGCGGAAAAAACATGAGCAAGGAAACGACCGATACTTTGGGCAACCAGAAAAAGACCAATTATGCGTTGCGTGCCGACATGACCAAGCAAGAATTCACGAACGAATTGCTCGACGGATTGGGCGCGCCGCCGGCGTATTTTCCACAGAATGTGATGATGAACATACAGGGTTATGAAAGTCTGGATTCGGTTTTGGAAAAATCGTTCCGCGGATTGAACGCGCGCGAATTCGAAGCGTTGGCGAACCAATCGGAAGCCATTGTCTTGGACGTCCGGCACGAAAGCGAATTTGTAAAAGCACACATTCCGGGTTCGATCTTCATCGGAATCCAAGGCAATTTCGCGCCATGGGTAGGCGCCTTGATCATGGATGTGAAGCAACCTTTATTGCTGGTCACGCCCGAAGGCCGCGAAGAAGAAACGATCATGCGTTTGTCGCGCGTGGGTTTCGACCATGCGTTGGGTTTCCTCGAAGGAGGCATTGCGGCTTGGGAAGCGGCAGGTTTTGATACTGATTCGATGGCTTCGGTTACGCCCGAGCAATTCGCTGCTGAATATTCTGAAAACAGCCTCGTCGTCGATGCGCGCAAACCGGGAGAATTTGAAGCGGAACGCATCGATACGGCCATCAATATTCCACTCGACACGATCAACAATCATTTGGCGGAAGTACCCAAAGACGAGACTTTTTATTTGCATTGCGCAGGCGGCTACCGTTCGGTAATCATGGGTTCGATCCTCAAATCGCGCGGCTACCACAACATGATCAATGTGGAAAAAGGAATTGCAGGCATCCGCAATACGAATGTCGGGCTGACGCATTTCGTATGTCCGTCGACACTCAAATAACAATAACAAAAAATTAAGTTATAAAAATGAATATAACTTATAATTTTAGATATTTTTGCACCACTTAAAACAAAATCTTACAATTATGAAGAACATTCTTTTGCTCGTTTCTGCAGTTGCTGTACTGGTTTCCTGCAATAAGGCCGGTGACAATGAATACATCATTACCGGAACCATTAAAAATATCAAAGACGGTACGGAAGTCTTTATCGAGAAACAAGATTCACTTGGACAAATCAAAGCGATCGATACTGCAAAAATCGAAAAAGGGAAATTTACTTTCACAGGAAACACAAAAGAACCTGAAATTCACATGATCCAGGTGAAAGACCTTAACGGAAAAGTGGCTTTCATCCTTGAAAATGGCGACATCGCGATGGACATCAACAAAGACAGCATCCAAAATACCAAAGTTTCCGGAACCTACAACAACGACGAGTTGACCGGATTCAAGGAAAACGGCATGAAGATCCAAAAGAAAATGATGAAATTCCAACAGGAAAATATGGCGAAAATGCAAACTGCCCAGCAAGCGCAGGACACGGTAACCATGAACAGCCTCAGAAAAGAATACGGCAAGATTCAGGAAGAATTCATGAAACAGTCTGAAGATTACGTGGGTACGCACCCAAAAGCGTTCATTTCTGCCTTGATCATCGACGGCATGTTCAACCAAATGGTTCCTGACGTCGAAAAAATCAAAAAATTCTACAGCAAACTCGACAAATCGGTACAAGATACCAAGCCGGGCAAAAGCATCAAAAAAAAATTGGAGCTCGCTGAAAAACCTGTAGCAGCCGTTAAAACGGATGGACCTGTAGGCGTTGGTGCCATCGCACCCGATTTCTCTGCCAAAAATCCTGAAGGAAAACTCGTTTCACTCAAAGAATCGATGGGCAAAGTGACCATTATCGATTTCTGGGCTTCATGGTGCGGCCCTTGTCGTGCTGAAAACCCTAACGTAGTCGCGCTTTATAACGAATTGCACGCCAAAGGCCTCAACATTATCGGTGTTTCTTTGGATAAAGAAGGCGGTGCACAAGCGTGGAAAGACGCGATCGCCAAAGACAAACTCTCCTGGAACCAGGTTTCCAACCTGTTGTGGTGGAAAGAACCGATAGCCAAAACATACGGCGTAGAATCGATTCCGGCGACATTCCTCCTCGACGCCTCTGGTAAAATCGTTGCCAAGGATTTGAGAGGCGATGCGTTGAAAGCCAAAGTGAACGAATTGTTGGCTGCTAAATAAGCTGCCATTTTTTTATAAAATCAATCTCCCTTAGTGGAGATTTTTTTGTTTTAGGGCGTGCCGGCGCAGATAAATAGCTGTTTTATTCAAATTTATTTGGCGCCGTCGGGCTTTTCGCCGTGCACGGCACGTCGCTTCAATCCCTCACGCAAATACAATCAAGTGAGCAATTCTACTTGTCATTTCGACGAAGGATAGAAATCCCACAAGGTTTCCCTAAGGTTTCCCTGCAAAATGCAGGATTACTTCGTGATCCTCTAAGGGGAAACCTTGCACAAAAAACAAAACGCAAAACAATCAAGCGGGCTCTAAATTCGACACACGGAATCCCACAAGGTTTCCCTGCAAAATGCAGGATTACTTCGTGATCCTCTAAGGGGAAACCTTGCACAAAAACAAAACGCAAAACAATCAAGCGGGCTCTAAATTCGACGCACGGAATCCCACAAGGTTTCCCTGCAAAATGCAGGATTACTTCGTGATCCTCTAAGGGGAAACCTTGCACAAAAAACAAAACGCAAAACAATCAAGCGGGATCTAAATTCGACACACGGAATCCCGCAAGGTTTCCCTACAAAATGCAGGATTACTTCGTGATCCTCTAAGGGGAAACCTTGCACAAAAACAAAACGCAAAACAATCAAGCGGGCTCTAAATTCGACACACGGAATCCCACAAGGTTTCCCTGCAAAATGCAGGATTACTTCGTGATCCTCTAAGGGGAAACCTTGCACAAAAAACAAAACGCAAAACAATCAAGCGAGCTTGTTGTTTTGCGTTTAAGTTTTTTGTGGGGAGAGCAGGATTCGAACCTGCGAAGTTTTCACAGCAGATTTACAGTCTGCCCTCGTTGGCCGCTTGAGTATCTCCCCGGTCAGCGGTTGCAAATATAAAAACACTTTTGGTGTTTGCAAATTAAATGCACCCTTAATTTTTGCAGATTTTTTAACCCTTTGGATTTGAATCAAATAAAAAAACCGGACGAATCCGGTTTTCCAATTTTCAATCGTTATTCGAGCAGGAAACTCACCGAAACGTTAGCCGTGACGTTGATTTCGCCAATCGCAACGGTTTCCCTTGGTGCGCCTCCACCCGATTCTGCCTTGTCCATCGCCATCGCGTACATGACAGGTTGCGGGTTGTAGATTTGCGTGTTGTCGGAAATCGAAATGGCCTTGCCTACTTTTTGTCCCAATACAGAAACGTAATCCTGTGCCTTTTGCTTGGCATTCTGCATCGCGATCTTGCGCGCTTCCGATTCGTGCTGTTCGAGTTTGGACGATTTGAATTCGACCGTATTGATGCGGTTGATCCCCGAATCGACCAAGCCTTCCATCAAAGTATCGTAATACGACAAATCCTTGAGCAAAATCTCGATGGTTTGCGTCGCATTGTAATTGTATTTCTTTTTGTCGTAGTCGTATTGCGGATTGAGCGATACGCGCTTGGTTTGGATATCGGACGGCGAAAGTTTCGACTTTTTAAGGTATTGCACGACTTTCTCGACCGTGGCGTCGTTTTGCTTTTTGACATCGGTGGCGTTGTTGCCTTTGGTTTCAACCGAAATCGAGATGAATGCCTGATCCGGCACTACTTTTACCTTGCCTTCGCCGTTGACCGAAATCTGCGGATCGGGCTTGGGGTATTGTGCGTTTGCAGTGGTCATGATTGCCAAAGCGAATAAAACTAAAAACTTCTTCATAATAATTGATGATTTAAAATTAACGTCGCGCGGGCTTCCAAATGTTGTGCCACTACAGCTTGCCCATGCGCTCCATGACGAATAAAATAACGATCGGAATGGCTAACACAATGACTGTCTGCGTATGATCGATGAACAGCGCCGGCAATTTTAACAACGTAATAACATACCCGCCGATGGCACCGCCGAAATGTGCCGTGTGTCCGATGTTGTCGCGCTTGGCCTTCATTCCGTAAATCGACGCGAGCAGGTAAACGATGCCGAAAATCCAACCCGGCATGAAATTGATGTAATTGTCGGGATCGATCAAAATCGACGCATACATCACGCCTGTCACGGCACCCGAAGCACCGATCGCACGGTAACTGTAATCGTTCTTGTGCATGACCAGGGTAAGCAGGCTCCCGAAAATGAGGCTTCCGAAGTAAACGATCGCAAATCCGACCACGCCCACTTCCATGATTACGGCCGGGGCAAATATCCACAGCACATACATGTTCATCGCAAGGTGCATCCAATCGGCATGCAAAAACCCCGAGGTAATCATGCGCAACTGTTCGCCTGCGCGGATGCTGCCGATGTGGAATTCGTATTTCCTGAAAAAAGTACTGTCGTTGAAACCGATGTAACTGACGATTGCATTGGCCGCGATCAGGGCGATAAGTAGAAAATCCATGTGTATTTTATTTAACTTCGTTCCCCCGAAAATTCGGGACGGCCAACTTGGCCTTTGGTCTGTAAAAATAGAAATTGTTTCTTTAGCTTTTGTTAAATTCGTCTTAGCAACAGGGCATTTAAACGTATATTTGCAGCAAATTTGGCGTTAATGCAATATTTAGTTTACCTGCTTGTTTATCCGCTGCTTTGGCTCATCTCGATACTGCCGTTCCCGTTGCTGTATTTGTTTTCGGATTTTGTATACGTGATCATCTATTATGTTATCGGTTACAGAAAAGGCACGGTGCGCAAGAATCTCTCGTTGGCATTCCCGAATCTGTCTGCCAAAGAACGGCTCGTCATCGAAAAGAAATCGTACCACCATTTGTGCGACATGTTCCTCGAAATGATCAAAACCATGACGATCACCGAAGCCGAAATGGACCGCCGTTTCAAATTCACCAACCTCGAAGTCTACAAAGAACTAGAAAAGGAACGCAAGAGCATCGCCATCATGATCGGCCATTATGCCACTTACGAATGGGTGATTTCGATGAACAAATACATATCGTTCAACGGCTATGCGATTTACAAGAAAATTGCGAATCCGCATTTCGACAAGCTCGTTCGCGGCATCCGATCCAAATTCAAGGCATACCTGATCACGACCAAAGAAACCATCCCGACCATCGAAGAAAATGAAAGCAAAGGAATATACAGCCTGTACGGATTCGCCAGCGACCAATCGCCCAAAGCATCCAAGGCGCACCACTGGAATACGTTCATGAACATCAAAACGCCCGTACACACCGGTGCCGAAATGCTCGCCAAAAAATTCAACATGAATGTGGTTTTCCTAAAAGTGCAGAAAGTCAAGCGTGGTTTTTACGAAGCTTCGTTTGAAATATTGACCAAAGATGCCAACAGCGTTCCCGATTATGAAATCACCGATGCCTTCCTCAAACGCATCGAAGAACAGATTTATAAAGCACCCGAATATTATTTGTGGACGCACAAGCGGTTCAAGCACAAAGGCGAATAAGTCAAAAAGGGAAAAGTTCAATCTGCAAACTTATCCCTTTTCCGCGACTACTTTTCTTATAAACTAAACCATCCCTTCACCAAATCCTTCTCGGCAAAAACCGCGTCCTTGTGCAAGAATTCATTCGATTCTTTATTATAGATGTAATCTTTCGCCCATTCTTCATGGTTTGCGGCCAATGATTTGATGCTGTCGCAAACAAATTTGATTTCTTCATTGGTCGTCGTCGGATGGATCGACATGCGGATCCAACCCGGTTTTTGGATCAGGTCGCCCAACGTGATCTTTTCGGTCAGGTAATTCGATTGCTCCTGATCTACGTGAAGGAGGTAATGTCCGTAAGTCCCGGCGCAACTGCATCCGCCGCGTGTTTGGATTCCGAATCGGTCGTTCAATAATTTAACGCCCAAATTGAAATGCAGGTTGTTGATGTAGAACGAAATCACGCCGAGTCGATCCTGGTGCTGGCCCGCCAATATATTGATGTTGCCGATGGCGCCGAGCTCGCCGAATACATACTCCACAATCTCTTGTTCGCGCTTCAAAATATTCGCCACGCCCATCTTTTCCTTGAGCTGGATCGCCAAAGCCGTCTTGATGACCTGCAAAAATCCCGGCGTTCCACCGTCTTCCCTATCTTCGATGTTGTCGACATATTTGTGTTCGCCCCACGGATTCGTCCAACTCACCGTTCCGCCGCCCGGATGATCGGGAATCATGTTGTTGTATAATTTCTTGTTGAAAATAAGGACACCCGAAGTACCTGGTCCGCCGAGGAATTTGTGCGGCGAAAAGAATATGGCATCCAAATAACTTTCCGCATCTTCAGGATGCATATCGATCTTGACATAAGGCCCGGAACATGCAAAATCAACAAAGCAAACGCCGTTGTAACGGTGCATCAATTTGGCGACTTCATAATAAGGCGTCTTGATTCCGGTGACGTTCGAACACGACGTAATTGACGCAATCTTGATTGCGCGGTCTTGGTATTTCTCCAGCAACGCCGTAAAATTATCGAGGCAGAACAATCCTTTTTCGCACGACGGAATCACTTCCACGTCGGCGATGGTCTCGAGCCAGGAAGTCTGGTTCGAATGGTGTTCCATGTGCGAGACAAACACAATCGGTTTTTTCTCGGCAGGAATGGTCGTAAAAGGCTTGAGGTTCTCCGGAATCTTGAGTCCGAGTATGCGCTGGAATTTATTGATCACGCCCGTCATTCCCGTCCCGTCGGTAATCAAAATATCGTCAGGACTTGCATTCACATGGTGCTTGATGATGTGGCGCGCTTCATGGTAAGCCATCGTCATCGCGGTTCCGGAAACCGTCGTTTCGGTGTGCGTATTGGCTACGAACGGGCCGAATTCATTCATCAGTTTTTCCTCAATCGGGCGGTACAAACGACCCGATGCGGTCCAATCGGTGTATACGATTTTCTTTTGGCCGAAAGGCGATTCGAAATGCTGATCGATCCCGATGATGTTGTTGCGGAACTGCTCAAAATACTGCTCTAATTCTGTTGATAACGTTGGATTTGCTGCAATCATGCCGATGGGTTTGAATCCGCCAAATGTAGGCAATTTTAAAAAGATGCCCAAACATTACGGTGCGCATCACAATCTGAAATTTGTTAAAAATAAATTTTCCGCGTTCAAAAGAATTTCTACCTTTGGATACCGTTTGGAACGGACAATACATACACTCTTCTCTTGCCAATCCTCGTTCGAAGGCGGCAATATGGTACCTCATTTTTTACTTTATTCAGCACCACGAGAGTGTATGCCTTTTCGTTTCATCAGAAACCAAACAGCAATTGCATCAATGGATAACAAACAAACCCTTACCGAAGCCCAAGCATTAGGACGCATTGGCAATTTTTTTTACAACGCTACCGACAATACGGTTACCTGGAGCGATGAATTGTATCGCATTATGGGCATTCCGCTTGGTGAAAAGATGACTTTTGAAAGTTCTGTCGAATTGTATGTAGACAGCGATCGCAAATTACTGATACAGCTTTCTGAAGAGGGTTTGAAAACAGGCCAAGGCTTTGAAACCGAGGCTTCGTTCATTAAACGCAATGAAACCGATGTGCATCACTTGTTTTTGCGCGCAAAAATCATCAAAGATGCTGTTGGAAAACCCAATGGAATCAAAGGAATCGTCCAGGACATCACCGATCGAAAAATAACTGAATTCCAAATCCAGAACCTCAATAAAGAATTGATCGCCAAGAATCGCGAACTGGCTTCGCTGCATTCGGAATTGCAGACATTCAACGATATAGCGGCCAATGATTATCAGGAAACGCTCAAGACACTCTACACCAACCTTGAGTTCCTGATCAGCAACGATGCCAAAAACTTGAGCAGTTCCGGGAAAGCCGGTATCCGGAAAGCACAAACAGCCATCCAGAAAATGAAACTGCTTACAGACGACATCATCTCTTTCTCGCAAATCCAGCAGCTGGAAAATGAGAAAAGTGAAGTCGACCTCAATCGCGTGGTCTCGGGCGTTATCCACGACATCGGTGAAAAAATAAAAAACAATCACGTCAATTTTGAATTGGCCGAACTGCCGACAATCCAGGGATTTCCGTTGTTGCTTTCGCTGTTGTTCCATCACTTGCTCGACAATGCAATCAAATTCCGCAATCCAGAAAGGCCATTGGTGATTAAAATCGGTTATGAGATTACGCGCAACGACCAATCGGCCAGCAATACGCCGTATCACCGCATCATGGTTTCCGACAACGGCATCGGATTCGACGAAAAACAAGCGCAGAAAATTTTCACAATCTTCCAGAAACTGCACGAAAAGAAACAATACAAAGGCTCCGGAATCGGGCTCGCCGTGTGCAAGAAAATCATGGCCCTGCACGACGGAATCATCGTTGGCGAAAGCCATGGCGATAAAGGATCTGATTTTTGTTGCTTCTTCCCGCTTTAAATCCCGAGTACTCTATCGCAAATTTTGCGCAAAGTGACCTCTAGATCGGATATCGACTGTGGTTTCTGGACAAAATCGCTGGCGCCCAAACGCAATGCATTTTCCTTGAGCGACGCGTCGCCGCTGGTCGTGTAGATGACAACCGGCAAATCTTCAAGTCCTGCCGTATTTCGAATGCCGGTCAAACATTTCAATCCATCCACCAAAGGCATGTTGACGTCGAGAAAAACCAAATCGGGTTTGTCGGTGGCGAGTATCCGCATACCATTGATTGCAGACGAGGCATAACTGCACGTCACGCCCTGCACTTGTCCAAGCACCATGAGGAACATGTCGTATTCGTCTTCGTCGTCATCAATCAAGAGTATGTGTTTTTGCATGTGGGTTGTTGTTTTGGTAATTGAAAATTCCAATAACAAACCGGCAGGCGATGTTCAAAAAATAAATAGAAGGATTTTCCTGCTTGAGAATTCGCAGGCCGGAGTTACGGAATGTATGTGCACCTCTCCGAGGGTAGAAATCTGCTGCGAATGTAATCAAATAAATTCGCAAATCAGCATTCGAAACAATAATAAAACAAATCTTATCGGTCGACCACAACGCCGGCGATCGCAGAAACATCGATCAGTCCCAAATATCTCGAATCCTCCGAATTGTCGCGGTTGTCGCCAATCAAAAACAATTTGCCTTTGGGAATCACGATCGGGCCGAACTGGTCTTTGTTCCACGGTTTTCCGTAAGTGGTTTGGATGTAACGGTCTTCTTCTGTGGCCGGACTCACGGATCTTTTTGCGGTAACGTTGAACTTTTCAGCGGTCGCATCCGTCAGCGAAACACGCACCGCCAATCCGTCAGGAAGCATCGGTGCGCCTTCTGGGATTCCGCCTGCAGACTGGATTGCTTCGAATTCAACGGTGTCGATCCGATATCCATGCATCAGGTTGCGTTTTTTGTCGGTGTTCGCGCCGTTCACATGAACCGCTCCGTTGATGATTTGCAACGTATCGCCCGCCATCGCCACCAAACGGTGTACGCGAACGTGCTTTCCAGCGATTTTGTCTTCGAAATTGTAGCACACGAAATCGCTCCGTCTGGGTATTTCGGTAGATGAAACCAACATTTCACTGCCGCTCATCAAAGCCGGTTCGTTGGCTTGCGACGGATTTTTATAGCCCCGCACACCATCCATTCCGCATGCAAACATCAACAAAGCAATTGCGCCCATTCCCATTTTGCACACTATTTTCATCATGTTTAATTCCAAAAATTATCAATTATCAATTATCAATTAATCTATTGTTCCGTTCCAAAGCCTGCGTTTTTTTACTCACGAGCTTGATTTTAACCTTCCCGTCATCCGCATCTGTCGCCAAAAGCCTGACAACCACGCCGCGTTCGCGCCTTTTGGCGAGTTCGTCGGCATCGGTGATGTCTCTGTCATTTTCGGGATTTCGCAGCGGCACACTGATGTTGATGCTCGTTCCTTTTCCAAACGAATACAAACCGTCCATATCCAAATTGAGGACGCTCGAGTTGATCTGCATCGGTCTGATCGACACTTTCTCACCCGAAATCGCAAAAGTCCCATCCAGATCCTGAAACAAAATGTTGTTCATGTCGCGCCGCGGAAAAGCGAATTTTCCGATTTTCCGTATCGGATCAAAATTCAGGAGTCCGCCGTCCTGCAAGTTGAAATCGACTTTTCCGGCCATCGAATTGGGCACGAGTTTCCCGTCGCTCGCAATTTTTCCCGTCAATCCCGATTGTACCGAAAGTGTTCCTTTCAGATTCTCGGAACCCATCGATTCCAATCCGAAATCATCAAACGCATAAAAGAATTTTCGCACATCGACATGGCTGACCTTGACGTCTATACGGTACGGATTCCCGTTTTCTTTCTGCGACAGCGACGCGTTGAACCGAAGCGATCCGCCCGAATTCTGCAAATTGCCGTTGTTGACGACGATTCCCGAATTCGAAAGCGCAATCTTCGCACTCACATTCGTCGCCAGGAATTTATTGTAGAATAATTTCCGCACGCGAAGCTGCATATTGACGCGGCTTTTATCGAAAAGCGTGTTGATTTCTTCGGTAAAATCGGCGTTCTTGGTTTTCTTTTTGACGCGTCTCGAAACTTCCCTTTTGCCTAGAAATCGCAGGAATTCGGCCAGGTGGATTTCGGGACTGTTGATCCTCCAGTTTAGCAGAACCTTTTCAGGCGAAGTGTAATAAACGTTGAGGAAATTGCGGATTTCACCTTCCATATTGATGACGCTGCGGCCGCTTTGCAGGTGGATATTTTTGACGAGCAAATCGTTGTTCCTGAAGTCGAGCAACACCGACGTTTTGCTGAAATTGAGCTTGCGCGGCACGTATTGGACCGTGCCATCATTGACCGCAACCGTTCCCGTCACGATCGGTTTGGTGAGTTTGTAATTGACCACATCGGCTTCAAAATTGAGATCGACCTTGGCGTTTCCTTTCTTGAATTGCAGCAGGCCCGCGTCGATAATATTGCCCAGTTGCTGCAGCTTAAACTCCGATTTGAAGTCGCCTTTTGCCATCGGTTTTTCGAGATCGAGAATGGCGGCACGGTTCATTCGGAAAGGAATCCCGGCGTAAGTTCCGGTGAAATCTTCAAATTTTACGGCCGAATTGGCGTCGTTGAAACCTTTGCCCTGAATATTATTGTTCGTGAAAATCCCGGTGAAATTGCAATCGGAAACCAATCCGCCGGGCGTAGAAAGTTCGTTCCTGTTGATTTTGGCATTGACGAGAATAAATGGATCGCCTTCCACATCAAAGTTTCCCGAAATGTCGCAGCGCACGTCGATCGGCTCCTTGAGATTGAACAGTTCCAATCGCGAATAAATATTAGGCGTCAGCAAATGGGAAGCGTTGCGCCACAGGATTTTGTCGTTTACGATGTGAATGGCGTAATCGGTGGTGTTGTTGGCGATGGTTTTGAATTCGGCCGAAATCGTGAAATCTTCGCCGCCGATATCGAGGCTGTTGGGCAAAATAAAAATCGTCTTTTTATCGGATTCGAATGCCACATCGAAATCGCCTTCTACCCGTTTCTGTTTGATGAAACTGCCTTTTTGTGTACTGAACGCCAAACTTTTGACGAGCGTTTCCAATGAAAAACTGGCTTTCCAACCGTGGGAACCGGAACTCATTTTGCCGCGGATTTTCTTGACTTCGAACACAAAAAGCTTGTGTTTGCTCAAATTATCGATCGTAAAATTGACGTTGTCGAGTTCGAATTTTTTGAGCTCGGGATACACCGGACTGTCATTCCCCTTTTGCTGCTTCGTCTTGAAAACCGAACTGTTCGTGTAGCCATTCGCATCCGTAAACAAATTGACCGATGCGTTGCTGATGCTGATTTTATTGATTTCGACCGAACCGCGAATGAACGCGATCGCATTGAGCGCCATGTCGAAATCGCCTGCCTGAAGTAATGTTTTTTGGTGCTTGGCAAACATCGTATCGCGGATCGTGACATTTTTGAGGTGCAATGAAATGCGTGGAAAATTCTCGAAGAAGGTCGGCTCCATGCTTTCAATGGCGAGCGTTCCATTGAGGTTTTCGTTGAGTTTTTCAGTCACCATGGCGAGCACTTCTTTGTTGTGGCTGTTGACGTACCAGATGATTCCGATGCAAAAAAGCACCTGAAGCAGCAACAAAATCACGAGTCCGCGCAATGTCAATCGAAGCCAACGCGGCCATTTCCGCTTGACGGTAATTGTCTTGATCTTTTCGTATTGCTTTTTCATGGCTGGTTTGATGTGTAATCTACGAAAATAATTCGCCAATCCTTTTTTAATTCCTGTAATTTTTAATGATTTGATTTTAAATTAGTTGTAATTATTCTTACAAAAAGAATTATTTGTATATACAAGTTTTCATTATTTTCTCCTACATTCGCCACCTAAATCACTAAAAATGAGAAAATATTTACTCTTCGGATTGGGATTATTCAGTGCTACAGTGTTCGGACAAGTTACCCTGGAGCATTCTTATGTTTCCGATGGTTACAACGACAATCCCAAACAATTCGCTTTCTTCACGGCTGGCGGATTGAATTATTACACGCTTGACGCGGCAAGCAACCAGGTTAAATTCTACAACGCCTCGCATGTTTTGTGGAAGACCGTCAATGTAAACGTGGGAAATTATGAAATCGACGGGCTGTATCTGGCTTCGGACGGATTGTTCAATGCCGATTCCAAAGTAGAATTCATCCTTAAAAGCTTACAACTGGAACAGCCTTATGAATCAAAAATGACACTTTTCAATGAAGACGGAACCAATCTCCAGGAATTTGGCAATTTTTGGTATGCGACCGCATTCAAGGTTTCGGATTCGCAATTCAAACTGATCGTATCGGAAGACCACGGATCAGACAATGCATTCGACGTTTACGGCTTGCCGGGGACCTTATCGGTTTTGCAGCAATCGATTCTGCCTGCGACATCGTTCGCTTATCCGAATCCGTCATCGAACAAAATCAACATCGGCAATCCGCTGCTTGATGGTGAAAACGGAATAATAAAAGTCTTCGCCGCCAATGGTGCCAAAGTCATGGAGCAGGAAGTTTCCGCTGCGCAAAAAACCATCACGCTCGACATTTCGCAGCTGAGCAAAGGAACTTACATTTATAAAGTGAACAACCACACGAACAAGTTTATCAAGAATTAATTCGTTTTATCGCAAACAAAAACCCGGACGCTGATCCGGGTTTTTTATTTTATTAGACTCCAAAAATTATCAATTATCAATTATCAATTATCAATTATCAATTCAACTAAATTCCCGCAATCGCCTTCATCTCATTCATGATCCTTACCGCAATTTCATCTGCCGAAGCCTGTGATTTCGCCTCGGTGTAAATCCGGATGATCGGTTCGGTGTTCGATTTGCGCAAATGCACCCAGTTTTCGGCAAAGTCGATCTTGACGCCGTCAATGGTTTTGATGTCTTCCGATTTGTATTTTTCCTGCATCGCTTCGAGAATGCCGTCCACATCGATCTGCGGCGTGAGTTCGATCTTGTTCTTGCTCATGTAATATTCGGGATACGACGCGCGCAATTCCGATACTTTCATTTTCTTATTGGCCAAATGCGTCAGGAACAACGCCACGCCCACAAGGCTGTCGCGGCCGTAATGCAATTCCGGATAGATGATGCCGCCGTTGCCTTCGCCGCCAATGATCGCGTTGTTTTTCTTCATCAGTTCGACGACGTTCACCTCGCCTACCGCGCTGGCTTCATACGTGCCGTTGTGGCGGTTGGTCACATCGCGCAACGCACGCGAAGACGACATATTCGAAACCGTATTTCCGGGAGTTTTCGACAAGACGTAATCGGCTACGGCCACCAAAGTATATTCCTCGCCAAACATTTCGCCGTCTTCGCTGATGAACGCCAAACGGTCTACGTCTGGGTCTACGACAATTCCGAGATCGGCTTTTTCTTCGAGAACCAATTTGCAGATGTCGCCCAAATGTTCCTTCAAAGGCTCGGGATTGTGCGGAAAATGGCCGTTCGGCTCGCAGTACAACTTGACCGCTTCAACACCCATCAATTCGAGTAATTTCGGGATAATGATGCCGCCAGACGAATTCACGCCGTCAACCACCACTTTGAATTTCGCCGCTTTCACCGCTTCCACATCCACCAAAGGCAAGTTCAACACTTCGTCGATATGGATGTCCATGTAGGCGTCGTTGATTGTAATTTCACCCAAATTGTCCACATCTGCAAAATCAAATGCTTCGTTGTCCGCAATATCCAGGATTTTCGCACCTTCGGCACCGTTCAAGAATTCTCCTTTTTCGTTGAGCAATTTGAGCGCGTTCCATTGTTTCGGGTTGTGCGACGCGGTCAGGATAATCCCGCCGTCGGCTTTTTCCAAAGGAACCGCAACTTCCACCGTCGGCGTGGTCGACAATCCGAGATCGATCACGTCAATACCCAAACCGATCAAAGTGTTCACGACCAGATTGTGGATCATCGGGCCTGAAATCCGCGCATCACGGCCAATCACAACCGTCAACTTTTCTTTTTTACTGTAATTCTTGAGCCAGGTTCCGTAGGCCGAAGCGAATTTGACCGCATCCACCGGAGTTAGATTATCGCCTGTCTTGCCGCCAATCGTACCGCGGATTCCTGATATTGATTTGATTAAAGTCATTTTTTCAATTATAAATTATAAGTTATAAATTAGGAGTTGGGCGTGCCGGCGCTTGAATTCCTTGTTCTTAGCAAATTTTTCTGGCGCCGTCAGGCTGTCCGCGGTGCACGGCACCTTGCTCCCATCCTTCACGCGCGGTCTTGTCTTCCAAAACGTATGCAAATATAACGGTTTGCCAAGTTCCAAAGAAGCAGCAATGCCGAGTTTTCGACCACAAACAAAAATAAACGAGCAACGGTTGTTAAATAATTAAGAGTTGTCTTTGTTAAAAGCAGCCAATTTTCCTTAAAATCAGTTAATTTAATTTTCCTTAACAATAATTCGGATTACTTCGTCTCGAATTTTAAAACCAAACAAACATGAAAAAAATTATCCTTGCAGCGTTACTGCTGTGCGCCGGGCTTTCTTTTGCCCAAACTGTCGAAACGCCCAACATTTTCAAGCGTTTCTACATCAACGCCGGTTCTGATTTCACCGATTTTCAAAACGAGCGTAAAAATGCCTACGTCGGTTTTGAATACCGGCTCAAAGACGATTCGTCTATCGGGATCAATCTGGCTTACAAAGAATCGCCTGGCCAGATCACCTCGAATGCGTTTGGCGGACAGACGATTTCCAATGGTTACGGCGGCCATAACTATGCATTTCAATTCCAATTCAACCATGATTGGAGCCGCGCCATCGGACTCAACACCGATAAATTCGATGTTTACACGGGCCTCAATCTGGGCATGACGTTCCAGCAAGCCGAATTTCCACAGTTTTCGGGACCTTTCAATCCGCCGTTCGGGCCAAGCAACACGCAAACGGTCAACAACACTTCGATCGATTTGGGCGGGCAATTCGGCATTCGCTACTTTGTCTACAAAAACATCGGGATCCATCTGGAAGTCAACACCAACCGAAGCATCAGCGGCGACCGCTATGATTTGGGAATCGATCCGAGGAAAGTGGAATTCCGAACCGGACTCACCTACAAATTCTAATCACACCGGAATAAATCAAAAGTGGGCTTTATGGTCCACTTTTTTTATGGCGAATCCTGCCGATTTCGTACATTAGCAAAAACAGTGACCATGAACTTTCTCGCACACATTTATCTTTCCGGAAACAACGACCTGATCAAAATCGGGAATTTTATGGCCGACGGCATCCGCGGGAAACATTACGAACATTTGCCCGAAGAAGTTCAAAAAGGCATTGTCCTGCACCGCGCCATCGATACGTTCACCGACATGCATCCGGTGTTCCGGCAAAGCACCAAAAGACTCCACGAACGCTACCACCATTACGCCGGCGTGATTGTCGATGTGTTTTACGATCATTTCCTGGCCAAAAACTGGGCGAAATATTCTACCGAGAAATTGGAAGATTTTGTGGACAATTTCTACCAATCGTTGCGCGACAACTACGAAATCCTGACCGACAAGACCAAAGAGATGATGCCCTACATGATCGAGCGCAATTGGCTGTGGAGCTACCAGTTCAAGGACGGAATCGCGCGCATCCTTTTCATGATGGACCAGCGCACCAAGAACAACTCCAAAATGCAATACTCGATCGAGGAACTGCACCAATATTACAACGAATTCGAATCGGAATTCACGCTGTTTTTCGAAGACATCAAAGCATTCGTTGCGCAAAAATCGGCCGAATTATGAAGCGTTTCCTGGTCGGTTTGCTTATCTTTTTTACTGTTTTTTCGCAAGCGCAGCAAGGCTTGGTGGCTTCCAAAGCGATGGTCGTTTCGGCACGCGAGGAAGCGTCTGCGATTGGCGCCGACATCATCAAGCAAGGCGGCAATGCATTCGACGCGATGATTGCGACACAACTCGCGCTGGCCGTGGCTTATCCGTATGCCGGAAACATCAGCGGCGGCGGATTTATGGTGTACCGTCTCGCCGATGGAAAGACCGGCACGCTCGACTTCCGCGAAAAAGCCCCGATGGCCGCTTCCAAAAATATGTTCCTCGATCCGAATGGAAATGTCATTGCGAATGCAAGTACCGAGACCGCTTTATCCGTAGGCGTTCCGGGAACGATTGCCGGGATTTTCGAAGTCCACAAAAAATTCGGGTCGTTGCCGATCGACAAGATTTTTTCGCCCGCAATTGCATTGGCCGAAAAAGGCGTCGTCGTCACCGAAAAACAACTCAAGCAAATCAACGATAACAAGCAAGATATCATTAAGATAAATGGCGATAAAACCTTGTATTCCAAAACGTTTAATGTTGGCGACACCATCAAATATCCAACATTGGCCGCAACCCTGAGACGCATTGCCAAAAACGGACGTGCCGAATTCTACAAAGGCGAAACGGCCAAGAAACTGATCGGTTATCTCAAACAAAAAGGCGGCATCATGACGGCCAAAGACCTCGAAGATTATCAGGTCGTTTGGCGCGATCCGCTGGTGTTCAATTACAAACACCTGAAGATTATCTCAATGGCTCCGCCCAGCAGCGGCGGAATCTGCCTTGCGCAAATCTTCAAAATGATCGAACCTTTTCATGTTGAAACCTACCGGCACAATTCCGAAAAATACATCCAATTGCTCACCGAGGCCGAACGCCGTTCGTATGCCGACCGCAATCATTACCTCGGCGATCCCGATTTTGTCAAAATCCCGATCCAGCAACTGCTCGACAAAGAATACCTGTACAAACGCATCGAGACGTTCAGTTTCAACAAAGCGACGCCTTCTTCCGATGTCGGCAAAGGTGCCATCCAATTTTCCGAAAGCAACGAAACCACGCATTACTCGATCGTAGACGCCAAAGGCAATGCAGTGGCGGTGACGACCACGCTCAACGGCGCGTATGGATCCAAATTGTATTGCGAACCGTTGGGTGTTTTCCTGAACAATGAAATGGACGATTTCAGCGCCAAGCCCGGATCGCCAAATTCATACGGACTTGTGGGCGCCGAAGCCAACAGTATCGCGCCCGGAAAGCGCATGTTGAGTTCTATGACGCCTACGATTGTCGAAAAGAATGGCAAGTTGCTGATGTTGCTCGGAAGTCCGGGTGGTTCCACGATCATTACTTCCGTTTTGCAAAATATATTAAATGTGACTGAATTCAGGATGGGCATGCAGCAATCGGTCAATATGCCGCGGTTCCACCACCAATGGCTTCCCGACGAGATCTTGCTTGAGCCTTCCGGTTTCGACAACGCACTGCTGCAATCGCTCGAGAAAAAAGGCTACAAGATCAATGTTGCCAATGCGCCCGTCGTCGGAAAAGTCGATGCGATCCTCGTTCTACCCGACGGAAAACTCGAAGGCGGCGCCGACAAACGCGGTGACGACAAAGCTGTCGGATTTTAACTTTCAAATCAACTCCGAAAATACTACTTTTGCACAACGCCCACGACTAAAACCATGTTTAAAAAACTGCTTCGGACAATAGAAAAATGGCTTCTTTGGGGCCAACGCAAGCTCACGGGCAAGCAGTTCATCTTCCTGTCGGCCGTGCTGGTCGGGATTTCTGCTGCGTTTGCGGTGATCGTGCTCAAAAGTTTTGCGCACTGGGTTTTTCGGTTTGCGACTTACATCAACGGCATCCTCAAACTCAGTTTCATCAACAGTATTTTGCCGATTATCGGAATTTTGCTGACCGTGTTTGTCGTGCGCAGAATCCTTGGCGGAACCATAGAAAAAGGAACATCCCAGATTTTATACGCCGTCGCCAAAAAAGCCGGCATCATTCCAAAGAAACAAATGTACGCGCAGATCATCACGAGTTCCCTGACCGTCGGTTTGGGCGGTTCGGCCGGACTCGAAAGCCCGATTGTCATCACCGGCGCGGCGTTCGGTTCCAATTACGCGCAGCAATACCGACTCGGTTACAAAGAGCGCACATTGCTTATCGGATGCGGCGTGGCAGCCGGTATCGCGGCGGCGTTCAACGCGCCAATAGCAGGCGTTCTGTTTGCCATTGAAGTGTTGCTCGTAGATGTCAGCATTTCGGCATTTACACCGATTATGATCGCGGCGGCGACGGGCGCTCTGGTTTCGGCCATTACGCTCGACGAAAGCATTTTGCTCAACTTCAGGCAGCAGCAGACATTCGATTACCACAACATTCCGTTTTATGCCTTATTGGGCATCTTTACTGGTCTCGTGTCTATTTATTATTCGCGGAATTTCCAACGGACGGAACATTTCTTTTCGCGCCTGAGATTCGGCCCGTACAAAAAAGCACTCGTCGGCGCATCGATATTGGCGTTGCTCATTTTCATTTTCCCGACGCTTTTCGGCGAAGGTTACGAAAGCATCAAAACATTGTCCGACAATGATCCGGGGCAATTGCTCGAAAACACACTGTTTGCCGATTTCAGGAACAACAACATCGTGCTGCTGCTCTTCATCGGCGTGACCATCCTGATGAAAGCATTCGCAACCGGAATTACGCTCGGAAGCGGCGGAAACGGTGGCAATTTCGCGCCGTCCTTATTCCTGGGTTCTTACGCCGGATTTTTCTTCTCGAGGTTGTTCAACCTGACCGGATTTCATTTGCCTGTGAGCAATTTCACGATGGTGGGCATGGCCGGAATTTTGAGCGGATTGTTCCATGCGCCATTGACCGCAATCTTCCTCATCGCAGAAATCACGGGCGGTTACGATTTGATGATTCCGCTGATGATCGTGTCGTCGATCAGTTATGCGATTTCGAAACGCTTTGAGAAACATTCGCTGGATGTAAAAAATCTGGCCAAAAAAGGACATGCTTTTACGAGCAACAAAGACACCAACATCCTGTCGACGCTCGAAACCGAAAAAATCATCCAAACCGATTTCCTCACGATTACCCCCGACGAAAACCTCGAGAAGCTGGTCGATTTGATTTCGCATTCGAACCAGGTGATTTTTGGCGTCGTCGACAAGGAAAACCAATTGCTCGGGATTGTTTATTTTAATGACATCCGTGAGATTATCTTCAGCAATTTCAAGGTCAAATACACGCCTGTAACAGAAATAATGACGCAACCCGTCGCCATCGTTTACCCGACCGACACGATGGAAACCGTCATGAACAAATTCGAAACCAGCCGCGTGCTTTACCTTCCTGTTTTGAAAAACGGCAAATATTACGGCTTCATCTCTAAAGCGACGGCGCTTGAGGCGTACCGTGAAAAATTGAAGTCGATGACGATTGAATAAATTTTGCCGAACACTGCTGTGCTTCAGAAAATTAGTTAGATTTGGGTTCCAAACAAACATTTATGAGAACTTTTCATTTGGCCGTTAGCGTTCTTTTTTGCTGCAACAGTTTCGCGCAGTCCAATTCCAAAACCGAAAGCCTGCTCAAGCAATTGTCTGAAGGCGTTTGCAAATGCATCGATTCCATTCCCGGAGACATTCGCAAAGACGCGCTCGACTTCAGGATCAGCCAATGCATTGACGACAAAGCCGGCGCTTATCAGATGGGTTCCAAATTGATGGAAATTGATTTGGAATCCGGAAAGAAAAACATCGATATTTCGGTCAACATCAACAAAGATTCCAAGGAATATAAAAAGTATTATTACGATATGGAAGCTTATCTGATGGGCAATTGCAAGGAACTCAAGAACCGAATTGCAGCCAATGACGACATCAAACACAATTCAATCTCAAAGAATCCCGAAGCGCTTAAATTCTACAACAACGGTATGGCGGAAACCAAAAAAGGAGATTTCAAAAAAGCAATCGAAAACTACAAAGAAGCGGTAAAAATCGACCCGGATTTTGCGTTCGCATACGATAATATGGGCATTTGCTACCGACGCATCAATGAATTCGACAAGGCCATTGAGGCGTATCAAAATTCGCTTAGGATCGATCCCAACGGACTCATGCCGCTTCAAAACATCGCCATCGCCTACCAATACAAAAAGGAATACGACAAAGCCATCCTTTCGTATCAGAAACTAGCCGAGGTCGATTCGAACAATCCGGAAGTTTTTTATGGCATGGGACAAACGTATGTCACCTACATGAACGAATATGAAAAAGGATTGGACAATCTGTGCAAGGCTTACAACCTGTACGTCAAGATGAAATCTCCTTTCAGGAGCGACGCCGAACAGATGATCCAAATCGTCTATACCGAAATGAAAAAGCAAGGCAAGGAAACCCGGTTCAATGAAATCCTGAAGCAAAATAATATTTCTCCCGAATAACAAAATCTTTAACAAAACGTTTCCTTTTCCACTGCTAAAAAAATCGCGGAAAACCGTAAATTTGCATCCCAACAATTTTTGAGGGTACAAAAACATGCTTGAAACAGAGAACAATATCGAAGTATTGGGCGCGCGCGTCCACAATCTCAAGAACATAGACATCACCATCCCGAGGGAAAAACTGGTCGTCATCACCGGACTTTCAGGCTCGGGCAAATCGTCTTTGGCGTTTGATACGATTTACGCCGAAGGACAGCGCCGTTATGTGGAAACGTTTTCGGCGTATGCGCGGCAATTCCTGGGCGGACTCGAGCGTCCCGATGTGGATAAGATCGACGGCCTTTCGCCCGTTATCGCGATCGAGCAAAAAACGACGAGCAAATCACCGCGTTCGACCGTCGGGACGATCACCGAAATCTACGACTTCCTGCGTTTGCTTTTTGCCCGCGCCGGCGATGCGTACAGTTACAACACGGGCGAAAAGATGGTCAGCTACAGCGATGAACAGATCAAGGAATTGATTGTGCAGAATTTCATCGGCAAGAAAATCAATATCCTGGCGCCGGTCATCCGTGCACGGAAAGGCCATTACGGCGAATTGTTCCAACACATTGCCAAGCAGGGATTTTTGCGTGTTCGGGTCGATGAGGAATTGAAAGAGATTACGCCCGGCATGAAACTCGACCGTTACAGAACGCACGACATCGAGATCGTCATCGACCGGATGCTTGTTGAAGACACGCCCGAAAACGACAACCGTCTCGCCGAAAGCATCAAAACGGCCATGTACCACGGTGAAGATATTTTGATGGTTTTGGACCAGGACACGAATGAAGTGCGCTTTTTCAGCCGCAATCTGATGTGTCCGACGACGGGAATTTCGTACCAGAATCCGGAGCCGAATTTATTTTCGTTCAACTCGCCCAAAGGCGCGTGCGACAATTGCAACGGACTCGGCACGGTCAATGAAATCAACCTCAGGAAGATTGTCCCGAATCCGAAACTTTCTATAAAATCGGGTGGATTCGCGCCACTCGGCGAATACAAAAACACGTGGATTTTCAAGCAACTCGAAATCATCGGCGAGAAATTCAAGTTCAAGATCACCGATCCGATCGAAAAGATTTCAGACGAAGCAATGGAAATCATTTTCTACGGCGGCAAAGACAAATTCTCGGTCGAATCCAAGACTTTGGGCGTCACCAAAGAATACAAGATCGAGTTCGAAGGGATTTCGCATTTCATCAAGAACCAGTTCGAGGAAACCGAATCGACGAGCATCAAACGTTGGGCAAAGGAATTCATGGATGAAGTGGAATGCCCGGTTTGCGAAGGCTCGCGGCTCAAGAAAGAAGCGTTGTACTTCAAGATCGACGAAAAAAATATCGCCGATTTGTCGAACATGGACATTTCCGATTTGACGAAATGGTTCGACAAACTCGACAAACATTTGTCCGACAAACAAAAACTAATCGCGACCGAGGTGATCAAGGAAATCCGCGACCGGCTGCATTTTCTCGTCAATGTCGGCTTGGATTACCTGGCGTTGGCGAGAAGTTCCAAATCGCTTTCGGGCGGAGAGGCGCAACGCATCCGCTTGGCGACGCAAATCGGTTCGCAGCTCGTGGGCGTGCTGTATATTCTCGACGAACCGAGCATCGGCTTGCACCAACGCGACAATGAGAAACTGATCAAATCGCTCGAACAATTGCGCGACATCGGGAATTCTATTTTGGTCGTTGAACATGACAAGGACATGATCGAACGCGCCGATTATGTGATCGACATCGGGCCGAAAGCCGGAAAATTCGGCGGCGAAATCATCAGCATCGGTACGCCGGCCGAAACTTTGAAGCACCATACGCTGACCGCGCAATACCTGAACGGCGAACGCAAAATCGAAATTCCGAAGAAACGCCGCGAAGGTTCCGGAAAATTTTTGAAATTGACCGGCGCAACCGGGAACAACCTCAAAAATGTCTCGATCGAATTGCCTTTGGGTAAATTGATCTGCGTGACGGGCGTTTCGGGCAGCGGCAAATCGACGTTGATCAATGAGACGCTGTACCCTATTTTGAACGCGTATTATTTCAACGGTGTCAAAAAACCGAAACCGTACAAGAAAATCGAAGGTTTGGAACACATCGACAAGGTGATTGACATCGACCAGAGTCCGATCGGGCGCACGCCGCGTTCGAATCCGGCGACGTATACCGAAGTGTTTTCGGAAATCCGGAACTTGTTTACGATGACCTCGGAAGCGATGATCCGCGGGTACAAAGCGGGCCGTTTCAGTTTCAATGTGAAAGGCGGCAGATGCGAAACGTGCGAAGGTTCGGGCGTAAGAACGATCGAAATGAATTTTTTGCCCGATGTTTACGTCGAATGCGAAACGTGTCAGGGCAAACGTTTCAACCGCGAGACGCTCGAAATCCGTTTCAAGGGCAAATCGATTTCGGATATTTTGGACATGACGGTGGATGAAGCCGTGCCTTTCTTTGAAAACATCCCGAAAATCTACAGAAAAATCAAGACGATACAGGATGTTGGCTTGGGTTACATTACGCTTGGCCAGCAAAGCACGACACTTTCGGGCGGCGAAGCGCAACGCATCAAACTCGCGACGGAATTGTCGAAAAAAGACACCGGAAATACGTTCTATATTATGGACGAACCCACGACGGGCCTGCATTTTGAAGACATCCGCGTATTGATGGATGTGATCAAGAAACTTGTCGACAAAGGCAATACGATTTTGATCATCGAGCACAATATGGACGTGATCAAGCTCGCCGATTACATCATCGACATCGGACCCGAAGGCGGAAAAGGCGGCGGAACCGTTGTGGCTGTCGGCACGCCGGAAGTCGTGGCGAAAAATAAAAAAAGTTATACGGCGGAGTTTTTGAAAAAGGAACTCAATTAAATTGATAATTGATAATGGACAATTGATAATTATTTGACTTTCCATTTTCAATTATGTCTTTTTTAAAAAAAGTTTATCTTAGCGCGCTGTTTTAGCGGCAAGTTTTCATTTCGACCGAACATAAATGTAATGAATTGCCCTAGCCCTGATTGAAATGGAAATCCTTTTTTGAAAGGATTCGCCTGAGTGCCAGCGAAGGCAAATCTTTTCAAAAAGATTGCAATGGAAAGCAGGAAACAGCTTCAAAAAAAAAATTATCAACTAATTGTCAATTATCAATTGTCAATTATCAATTAGCAAACATGAAATTAGAGGATTTCGACAACGAAGAAGACAGAATCATCCAGGATAAATTGAAACAGAAGCCGTGGAATGAGATCCGCACCAACGACAGCTGGGCGATTTTCAAGATCATGAGCGAATTTGTGAACGGTTATGAGGCGATGGGACGGATTGGGCCGTGCGTCTCGATTTTCGGATCGGCGCGCACCAAACCCGACAACCATTTTTACCAATTGGCCGAAAAGATCGCGTTCAAGATCAGCAAGGCCGGCTATGGCGTAATTACGGGCGGCGGTCCCGGGATTATGGAGGCGGGAAATAAAGGCGCGCATTTTGGCGGCGGGATTTCAGTGGGCTTGAACATTGAGCTGCCGTTTGAGCAGCATTTCAATCCGTACATCGACCGCGACAAGAATTTGAATTTCGATTATTTCTTCGTCAGGAAAGTCATGTTTGTCAAATATTCGCAGGGATTCGTGGTGATGCCGGGCGGTTTCGGGACCTTGGACGAAATGTTTGAGGCCATTACGCTGATCCAGACCAAGAAGATTGCGAAGTTTCCGATCATCCTTGTGGGCACTGAATTCTGGGGCGGACTGATGGATTGGATCAAGACCGTAATTGTCGAGAAATATTCCAACGCTTCACCCGAAGACCTAAACCTCATAAAAATCGTAGATACTGAAGACGAAGTGGTTGAGGCGCTCGACAAATTCTACAAGAAGTACGATTTGAGTCCGAATTTCTAAAGCTGTCACCGAACAGCTTTTTTTATGACGAATTCTCACCAAAAAATAATATATTGCTCAGGAATACTACAAACTGCGGCGCGCCGTTATGTTTGATTAATGAAAAAGAACCGCTTGAAGTTGCTTAAAAAAATTGCTGTTGGTACCGTTTTGCTGTTGACTTTTGGGCTGCACGCGCAGCACCATTCGAAGTTGGCTGTGGAAGTCAATCCCGACGGGCATACGCTTACCGTGATCCAGGAATTGACGTACTTCAACGAATCGAACACTTCCATCGATAAAATTGTCCTGAACGATTGGAACAATGCGTATTCCGACAAGCAGTCGTTGCTCGGCCAGCGTTTTTCGGATGAATTTGTGCGCAGTTTCCATTTGGCCGGCGAAAAGGAACGCGGCAACACTTTCTACGTTACGATTGTTGATGTTGACGGGCAAAACCTGAACTGGATCCGGCCGCAATACCAATCGGATTTAATTGAGGTTACTTTGCCAAAAGCAGTCAATCCGGGTGAAAAAACGGTGTTGCGCATGAGTTATGTAATCCAGCTTCCGTCGGATCAATTCACTAAATACGGCTACAACAGCAGCAACGACCTGACGCTCAAGAATTGGTGGTTCGCTCCTGCCCGATTCGAGAATGGCCAGTTCGTCCGCAACAGCAATGGCAATCTCGACGATATCGCGAATGGGATTTCGGATTATGACCTGGAAATCAAAATTCCGGCGAATTTAGAAGTCACCTGTGATCTGGACGAGACCTATAAAACCAAAACCGCCGATTTCACGACGCATCAATTCACAGGCAAACAGCGCAATGATTTCAGCCTTTTCATTGAGCACCGATCGCATTTCGAAAGCTATAAAAATGATGCGGTGACCGTACTTACCAATTTGAAAGACAATAAATTGGACGGGATTCAAAAGGCAATTATCATCGACCGCGTCGTTAATTTCGTCAGGGATCATATTGGCGATGCGGGACAATCGACGATCACGGTTTCGCAGGTCGATTATGAGCGCAATCCGTTTTATGGCTTGAACCAGTTGCCGTCGTTCATCAGTCCGTTTCGCGACGATTTTTTGTACGAACTCAAATTCCTCAAGACCTACACGAATAATTTCCTCAAGAACAGCCTGCACCTCGATCCGCGAAAGGACAACTGGATTTATGATGCCATCCAGATGTATGTGATGATGGAATACATCGACGAGTTCCAACCCGACAGCAAGATGATGGGAAGCCTCGCCAAATGGAAGATCCTCAAAAGCTACAACCTGATCCAACTGCAATTCAACGAGCAATACAGCTATTATTACATGCTCATGGCGCGCAAGAATCTGGACCAGCCGCTCGGCGATTCGAAGGAAACGCTGATCCGTTTCAATGAAAAGATTGCGTCGAAATACCGCGCGGGCTTGAGTTTGAAATACCTCAATAATTACCTCGACGAATCAATTGTGCCAACGGGTATCCGGGAATTTTACGCGTCCAACAAAGGAAAGCAAACCAACCGCGCCGATTTTGAAAACCTGCTCAAATCCAAAACGACCAAAGACATCGATTGGTTTTTCCGGACAATCATCGAATCGCGCGACATCATCGATTACAAATTCGGAAAAGTCACCAAAACCAGCGACAGCATTACGATGAACATCCGAAACCGCACGGGAACGACGGTACCGATTCCGGTTTACGGCATCAAGAAAAACCAAATCGTCTTCAAGAAGTGGTTTGAAAATGTGAGGACCGACAGCACGTTTACGGTCGAACGCAACGCCGCCGATAAAATCGTACTCAACTATAAAAACGAAGTCCCCGAATTCAACCTGCGCAACAACTGGCGCTCGCTCAAGGTATTTCTGGGAAACGACCGGCCATACAAATTCGCGTTCATGAAAGACCTCGAAGACCCGCGCTACAATCAGATTTTGTATGTGCCGACGGTGACGTACAACTTGTATGACGGGCTCTCGATCGGGATGCGTTTCCACAACAAGACGCTGCTCGACAAGCCGTTCAACTTCGATGTCAACCCGATCTATTCGAGCAAGACGCAATCGCTGATCGGCAGCGCGAGTTTCGGGATCAACCAATATAGGCGCGACAGCCGCTTGTACAACATCCGCTACGGCGCGAGCGGGAATTATTACCATTATGCGCCCGATGCGGCCTACCTCAAGATCAATCCGTCGGTTACGTTTTTGATCCGGGAAAAGGATTTTCGCGACAACCGCCGCCAGGGAATCAATTTCCGCTACAACATCGTCAGGAAAGATCCGTCGTTGATTGTAATCGACAGTGCGAAGAATTATTCGGTGTTCGGCGCCAGGTATTTTTCGACGCGTACCGAAATCACCAAGCATTTGAATTACAACACCGATTTCCAGATGTCGAGCGGATTCGCAAAGGTTTTCGGCGAATTGCAATACCGGAAATTGTTCAACAACAACCGCCAGTTCAACATCCGGTTCTTCGCAGGGACGTTCCTTTACAACAAGACCGATGTGGACGATTATAATTTTGGCTTGAGCAATCCGAACGATTACCTGTTCGATTACAATTTGTTCGGAAGATCGGAAAAAACAGGATTTTTCAGCCAGCAGTACATCATTGGCGAAGGCGGATTCAAGTCGAAGTTGATTCCCAGCAGTGCCAACCAATGGCTGGCCACAACGAATTTCAGCTTCAACATCTGGAACTGGATTGAAGTTTACGGCGATGCCGGATTTTTGAAGAACCACAATCAGAATGAGAAATTCCTGTACGACAGCGGCATCCGGCTCAATCTGGTCACCGATTATTTCGAATTGTATTTCCCGGTGTATTCGAACAATGGCTGGGAAATCGCGCAGCCGAATTATCAGGAAAAAATCCGTTTCATCTTTACCTTCAGCCCGAAATCGCTGATCAATCTGTTCACGCGCAAGTGGTTTTAAATTACCTGTAAATTTCACCGCAAAGTACACAAAGGTCCCGCAAAGGTTACGGAGCTTGGCGTGCTTTGCGAAAATATTTGAATTTTTGCGGTAAAAAAACGTCTTGAATTCGCTCTAAAATTCCTGATTCGCCGTTGTTTTCCAACGCTTTATCGATTTCTTCCCAGATATTCATTTGCCGTGATGTCAATTTGAGATTTTTACCTAAATTTGTGTTCCAAAGCCTGAAAAATACCACTTATGACACAAGCAGAAACGACAGCAGCCTCAATTACTTTTGAAGATTTCAAGAAAGAAGTGCTCAACGATTACCGCATCGCGATCGTGAGCCGGGAATGCAGTTTGCTGGGCAGACGCGAAGTTTTGACTGGAAAAGCCAAATTCGGGATTTTCGGTGACGGCAAGGAAGTACCGCAATTGGCGATGGCCAAGGCGTTCCGAAACGGTGATTTCCGTTCGGGCTATTACCGCGACCAGACTTTTATGATGGCGATTGGCGAAATGACGATCGAGCAATTTTTCGCCGGATTGTACGGCCATACCGATATCGCCTTCGACCCGATGAGCGCCGGAAGACAAATGGGCGGACACTTTTCGACCCACAGCCTCAACGCCGACGGCTCTTGGAAAGATTTGACACAGCAGAAAAACTCAAGCGCCGATATTTCGCCGACTGCAGGGCAAATGCCGCGATTGGTTGGTTTGGCGCAGGCTTCCAAAATTTACCGCAACGTGAAAGGCATCGATACGACCAATTTTTCGACCAACGGGAATGAAGTCGCCTGGGGAACGATTGGAAATGCGAGTACGTCCGAAGGTTTGTTTTTCGAAGCGATCAATGCCGCCGGAGTATTGCAGATTCCAATGGTGATGAGCGTTTGGGACGATGAATACGGAATTTCCGTTCACGCCAAACACCAGACTACGAAAGAAAACATCTCTGAAATCCTCGCCGGTTTTCAAAGAGACGATAATAATAAAGGTTACGAAATTATCCGTGTGAAAGGCTGGGATTATGCCGAATTGGTTTCGGTTTACGAACGCGCCTCACAGATTGCGCGCGAAGAGCACGTTCCGGTTTTGATCCACGTGATCGAATTGACGCAGCCGCAAGGCCATTCGACTTCGGGTTCGCACGAACGCTATAAAAACGCCCAGCGTCTCGAATGGGAAGGCGATTTCGATTGCATAAAGCAAATGAAATCTTGGATGGCGACTTACAGCATCGCGACCGAAGAAGAAATCGAAGCGATCGACACGCAAGCCCGAAAAGACGTTCTCGAAGGCAAAAAAGCAGCATGGACGGCATTCACCCAACCGGTGAAAGACGAGAAAGCCGAATTGGTCTCATTGCTTGAAAACATTGCCAATGCGAGCATCAACAAGGTATTCATTCAAAAGCACCTCAATGATCTGGCCGATATCAAGGAGCCGATCCGCAAAGATATTTTGACGACCGCACGCAAAGTGTTGCGCATGATTGTCAAGGAAAATGGCCGTTCGCAATTGGCCGCATGGATTCAGGATTACACCGAAAAGATTCAGCCGAAATTCAGTTCGAACTTGTTTTCCGAATCGGATCAAAATGTATTTTCGGTCAAAGAGGTTTTGCCGAATTACCCTGAAAATGCCGAAGACGTTGACGCACGTTTGGTTTTGCGCGACAATTTCGACGCTATTTTTACCAAATATCCGCAAGCGCTCGTTTTTGGGGAAGATGCCGGAAACATCGGCGACGTCAACCAAGGGCTTGAAGGCATGCAGGAAAAATACGGTGAGTTGCGCGTGGCCGACGTCGGCATCCGTGAAGCGACGATCCTCGGACAAGGAATCGGGCTTGCGATGCGCGGCTTGCGCCCCATTGCTGAAATCCAATATCTGGATTATCTGTTGTACGCCATCCAGATCATGAGTGACGATCTGGCTACGCTCCAATATCGGACGCAAGGCAAACAAAAGGCGCCGCTGATCATCCGCACGCGCGGTCATAGGCTTGAAGGCATCTGGCATTCGGGTTCGCCGATGGGCATGATCATCAATGCGGTGCGCGGCATCCACGTTTTGGTTCCGCGAAACATGACGAAAGCCGCCGGTTTTTACAACACTTTGCTCGAAACCGACGAACCGGCCTTGGTCGTAGAATGCCTGAACGGCTACCGTCTCAAGGAAAAAATGCCGGACAATTTGGGCGAGTTCAAAACGCCGATCGGTGTGACCGAAACGCTCAAAGAAGGCGCCGATATTACTTTGGTGTCTTACGGATCGACATTGCGTCTGGTCGAACAAGCCGCGAAAGAATTGCTCGAGATCGGAATTGATTGTGAAATCATCGACGTGCAATCGCTGCTGCCATTCGACATCAAACATGATATCGCGAAAAGCATCATGAAAACCAACCGTTTGCTCGTGATCGATGAAGATGTTCCGGGCGGCGCATCGGCATTCATCTTGCAACAGGTCATCGACGAGCAGAACGCATACGATTTCCTCGACAGCAAGCCGCAAACACTGGCCGCGAAACCACACCGTCCTGCTTATGGAACCGATGGCGATTATTTCTCCAAACCTTCCGCAGAGGACATTTACGAAAAAGTCTACGCGATGATGCACGAAGTCAACCCTGATCAATATCCCTCGTTGTTTTAGCCAACCAAAATATAAATAACCCTTTTTAGGGTTATTTTTTTGTCCTAATTTTATAAACATTAGCGGTTTATGTTCAACAGGTTTGGTTTTCGAATTGTTAATTTTATGGCAACACAAAAACTAAAACCATGAAGCAATTAATCCTTGCAGCCATGTTTGCGTTTGCTTTGACATCCTGCAAAAATGAAGTTCCGTCGGCGCCAATCGAGCCGCCATCAGTTCCCGCCTCACCTGCCCCATCGGTTCCTGAAAAACCAAAGCCAGAGGTTCCTCAAACGCAAACTTCCGTCGAAATGAACAAAGACGGCGTGAATGTCGAAACCAAAAACGGCGAAAACAAAACCGACGTCTCTGTAAAGAACGGCAAACCCACAGTGGATGTAAAAATGAAATAACCTAAAGTTTTTATAAAGTAAATTCCATCATCCAACCGTTGTTGATTTTTTATTTAAATTTAACGTCAAACACCATTTATGAACCCATTCGAAACGTTCCTGCAATCCCAAACCGATGTCAAAGTGATTGATGCTAAGACATTTGTTAGTGTTGATTTATCTGTTTCGAACACTTCGCTTTCGGATATTGCCACCGATGCTGAAAAATTTGAAGATTACCTCGAAAACTATTTAGCTGGGAACAATGCCGACGCCGCTTTTGGCGGTTACAATGAACAACGCAACCTTTACAAAAGAAGCGGCATCTTTAACGATGAAGAAAGTGACGAACGCGACATTCACATCGGTTTGGACTTGTGGATTGCGGCCGAAACTATTGTCTTTGCAGCCCTCGACGGAAAAGTGCACAGTTTCGATTACAACACCGGTATTGGAAATTACGGCCCGACGATCATCCTCGAACACCAAATCGCAAACGAAAAATTTTATACTTTATACGGCCATTTGTCGTTAGAAAGCATTGAAGAAATTGAAATTGGCGATGCATTCAAAAAAGGCCAAAAGCTGGCCACTTTGGGCGATGCGTCGGTAAATGGCGATTACGCACCGCACCTGCATTTCCAGATCATCCGCGACATCGAAGAGTATTTTGGGGATTATCCCGGCGTTTGCAGCAAAAAGGATTTGGATTTTTACCTCCAAAATTGTCCCGATCCGAATGTATTGTTGAAATTAAAATAACGAAAATGAAACACCTGATATTGCTATTTTGCAGTCTGCTGCTGATTACAGGCTGTAAATCCAAAAAAAATACGGTTAAACCCGACGCCAAAAAGACGACCGTTGTCGAAAAGGAAAAAATTGACGAAGTCCAAAAGAACAAAGCTTACGACGCCGGAAAGCGAATCCTGACGACATGCAATACGTCCAAATTCAAACCGTTCAATTCAACCGAAGCCACCCCAACGGTCATCAAGAATACGACGCAGGACCGCCTGACGAAGACTTGCTTGAAATTCCGGCTCAAATATGGGGATTTCCGCGACATCCAACTCGTTGAAGTCATCCACAACAAAACCGACAAAACCAACATTTACCGTTACAAGGCGCTGTATGAGAAGAAAATCGCCAACAAGGAACTGCGCGTCACGATGAATGAAGACGACAAAGTTTCGGCAATCAAATCGCTCGATTGGGTCGATAAATACTAATTCCAAAAAAAAACATGACCACCAAACATTTGTTCGTTTTTATCATTTTGTTGCTTTCCCCTACATTTTTTGCCCAGGAAATGATGGTGACCAAAGAAGGCAAACCGATACCCGCAACGCCACAATGGGATTTCATCTGCGAAAATTATGCGCTTACTGGAATTGCTAAAATCCAAATCGCCAAAAGCGAAAAGGGCGGCCAACTCAAAATCACCGTCCAAACGACCGATCCGGCCTATTTCATCGGCGGCGTGTTGTATGTGTATCTCGACAATCAAACGGCGCTGGTTTGCACCGATAAAGGGATTCGCGAAAATAAGGACGGGCAAACTTCGGCGTGGTATTCTTTTTCGGCAGCGGAAATGGCCAAGCTCAAAGCGACCAATATCGAATCGATCCGGTTCAACATTCGCGGGGCCTCCAAAAAATTCAGCAGCCAGACCGGAAATTTTACCGCTGTGAATAAAAAAGCGTACTTTAGTCTCAAGGAAAGCAAGCCTGAAAAACATGAAACCGCCGCAGCGATTGCCACACTTTACCCATAAATCATGAATCCGAACCAGCAAATTATAGAGGAATTTTACGCCGGTTTTGCGAGCCACAACGCCGAAACAATGGCCAGTTGCTACCATCCCGACATCATTTTCCACGATCCTGCCTTTGGGACGCTCAAAGGAAAAGACGCATCCGATATGTGGCACATGCTGATCGAACGCGGCAAAGGACATCTCGAGATCGTATTTTCTGATGTAGAAGCGAATGATTTTTCGGGTTCGGCCAAATGGACCGCGACCTATGTTTTCAGCAAAACCAACCGCAAAGTCGTCAATGTGATCGATGCAGAATTTCAGTTCAAGGACGGCCTCATCATTCGCCACACTGATTCGTTCGACATCTGGAAATGGAGCGCCCAGGCTTTGGGATTTTCCGGGCTCTTGTTGGGCTGGACGGGCTTTATGCAGAACAAAATCCGCCAACAGGCTTTACAATCTTTGCGCGCTTATCAAGCCAGGAAGCGTTAAATTAACAAACATTTCCGAAGCTTTACTCGCCAATTGCGTAATTTTAAGCAAACGCAATTTCTCATGGCTCACGCAAAACTTGGCGCATTCCTCCCGTATTTTTGGCTTTCCTGGTCGGACGATTTACTGACACAGAACGAATTTTCCGTACTCCAGCAATTCATCCAATCACAAAATTGGCTTGTTCCTACAGAAAAAAAGGAACTGCTGGCTTCAGTCGACATCACCTCGCCTCCATCGCGCGAACTGCTTTCGCAATGGAAATCGGAAATTCATGCTGCCTTGCGCGACAAACCCAAAACGAGGTCGTTGTTTGCGATAGCGTTGGAACTTTCCGGCAACGATGCCGCTGTCAAAAAAGCCAAACCCGATTTTTTACAATTGGAAAACGCACTCGGTATCTTGAGCGAAGAAGCGGTTGCCGTTTTCAAATCCAATCAAAATACGCAAACCGCGACGCATGAAACGGTATATCGTTTTGAGGTTTCCAAAATGACGGCATTGCTTGACGGCAGCCAGTCCGAGATTATTCATAAGGTGAAAGCCGTTCTGAGTCGGCCGGCATTCCAATACGAAACTTCCACCGACATTGCCATTTACCGTGAAAAAATCCTCAAATGGTGCCAGATTCTGGCCAAGGAGAATCTCGGCAACATGGCCTATCCTAAAAAATACGGTGGTGGCGAAAACATTGCCGATTATTTTGCGATTATGGAAACGTTGAGTTACCACGATTTGAGCCTCGTGATCAAATTTGGTGTGCAATTCGGACTTTGGGGCATGAGCGTTCAATTGCTCGGCACCGAAAAACACCATCACAAATACCTGAAAGACATCGGCTCGATGAAAATCCCGGGTTGCTTTGCGATGACCGAAACCCACCACGGCTCGAATGTCAAAGGGCTCGAAACGACAGCGACTTACAATCATCGAAGCCAAACGTTTACCATTCATACGCCCAATCCAGATGCACAAAAAGAATACATCGGCAACGCCGCCAACCACGGCATCATGGCGACGGTTTTCGCCAAATTGATCATCGGCGGAAAAGATTATGGCGTCAATGCGTTCATCGTTCCGCTGCGCGATGCAAACAGGAACGTTTTAAAAGGCGTTGCGATTGCCGATTGCGGCCCTAAAATGGGATTGAACGGCGTCGACAACGGCACGATCCGATTCAACAAAGTAATCATCCCGAAAGAAAATATGCTCGACCGATTTGCGTCTATTAATGACAAAGGCGCATTCGAAAGTCCGATTCCGAGCGACAACCGCCGGTTTTTTACGATGCTCGGTACGCTAGTCGGCGGCCGGATCGGGATTCCGCGTTCGGCATTGGCTGCAGCCAAATCGGGTTTGACAATCGCAATCAAATACAGCGACCGACGCAGGCAATTTGGCCCTGAAGGCGGTTCCGAAATCCCAATCCTCAATTACCGCATACACCAACGCCGATTGTTGCCGCCCCTGGCACAATCGTATGCGATGCATTTTGCCTTGCAATACCTGACGCAACGTTACATCAATCGCAAAGAAAGCGAGATGCAGGAAATTGAAGCGCTGGCGGCCGGAATGAAATCGATTACGACTTGGTTTACGCGCGATACTTTGCAGGAATGCCGCGAAGCTTGCGGCGGTAAAGGTTATTTGTCGGAAAACCGCATCGACGCACTCAAGAACGACACTGAAATTTACACGACTTTTGAAGGCGATAATACGGTTTTGATGCAATTGGTGGCCAAAAACCGGCTGTCGGAATTCCGCAAGAACTTTGCAGAAATGGGCGCTTCGGGAATGGTGAATTACATTTTTGACAAAGCCAAAACCGCGATAACCCAAAAAAATCCGATTGCAAAAAGGAATACAACCGATTCGCATCTGCTTGATTTCGAATTCCATCTGCAAGCCTTTCAATACCGCGAACACTTGCTGCTCGAATCGGCGGCCAAGCGATTGAAACGATTGATCGACGGCGGAATGGATTCGTATGATGCGTTCAATGTCGCACAACACCAAATGATTGAGGTAGCGCGCGCCTTCCTGGATCGCGTGGTTTTGGAACAATTCCAATTGGCCGTTTCGAATACCAAAGACAAAAAATGCAAAGCCATTTTAGCGAAACTTTGCCAACTGTACGCGCTTGCCCAGATCGAAAAAAACAAAGGCTGGTTCCTCGAAGCCGATTACATGGAAAGCGTTAAAACGAAAACGATTCGGAAAACGGTGAGTCAATTGTGCTGGGAAATACGGCCCGATGCGGTGCCGTTGGTGGAAGCTTTTGCGATTCCGGACCAGTATTTGGCCGCGCCGATTGCTGTTTTAAAAGTTTAATCGTTTAATTGTTTAATCGCTTTGAAACCGGTAAAAATCGGTGTCTATTTTCCAATTCTTGTCGGGATTGTAATGCAATTTGCCGCGATTGACTTCGAGCGGACAATCAAAATTATTGGTGAATAAGCCGCCGGTTCCCAATCCTTGCGGCATCGGATTTTGCAGTGCAGAGGTGAATTGCGCAATCGCATTGAGCCCGATGTTGCTTTCCAAAGCCGACGTAATCCACCATTCGATTTGGTGTTTTTCGGCCAGCGAAATCCACTCCAAAGTACCACGAAAACCACCGATAAAACTCGGCTTAAAAATGAGGTATTGCGGCTTGATTTTTTGCAATAATGACTCTTTTTCGGGTAAGGTGCAGACGCCAATCAACTCTTCGTCCAAAGCAATTGGAAAAGGTGTGTTTTTACACAGAACTGACATAGTGTCATGTTGATTTTTTCGTATCGGTTGCTCTATGCTATGCAATTCGAATTCAGACAATTGAATTAATTTATCTAAAGCTTCATTTGGAAGAAAAGCACCGTTTGCATCGACACGTATTTCCATCTCTCCGGAGGTGAAATTTTGACGAATAAACCGCAATAATCCGAGTTCTTTCTCAAAATCGATGGCGCCAATCTTGAGCTTGATGCAATTAAAACCATCGGCAATTTTTTGCTCGATTTGCTGCTTCATAAAAGCGGCATCGCCCATCCAAACAAGTCCGTTGATCGGGATTGATTTTTGGCCCTTTGTAAATTTTGACGGGAACAATTCGAATGGATTTTGGCTTTGCAAAGAACGAAACGCCATTTCGATTCCAAACTGAATCGAAGGAAACTCAAGCGATGCATTCCAGAGCATTTCTTCGCCTAAATCAATATTGTCGCAAACCCATTGCAGCTTTTCTTCATAATCCGGCCGGTCGTCTGCGCTGAGTCCGCGCAAGATGCCGCACTCGCCTATTCCATTTTTACCCTTTTCTTCCAACACCAGAAACCACGTTTCCTTTTCCGTCATCACGCCACGCGACGTTCCCGAAGGATTTTTAAAGCGAAGCATGTATTTGTGGCAAGTGGCTTTCAAAATGAATTATTTGTACAATGCCAGGATATTGTCGAAATCATCCGAGGCCAGACCCGCTTTTTTGAACGCCTCGAAATCGGACTTTGTTCGTTCTGTCCAGCTTTCAGTGGCGGAAACGTTTTGCGATTGGTATTTGCGGTAGATTTTCTTGGCGGAAGAAAAATCGCCGTTCAGAAGATACGCATGCGCCAAATTGAGCTTGATGGCAAGTTCGGAGGCATCGATTTTTTCGCCATCCTTGAGGAATTTGATCGCCTTTTCATATTGCTTCGTGAACAGAAAACTGTAGCCAATCGCATTGTAATCGTCTGCGTTTGCTTTGTTTTCATTGACAATGACCTGCAGTTTCGCAATCGCGTCGGGGAAATTGGACGCTTTGATGAATTCTGCCGCCTGTTCGCGTAACGCTTTGTATATCTCGCTCGAAGCATCGGTTTCGTTGAGACAAGCCCTGCCGTAATCGCGGAACGCCTTGGCTTTTTCGGCGGCGAGCATTTTGTTGTATTCCTGGAATTTGTAATCCTTTTGGAATTTGTCGAGCACGCAGATGCAGTAATCGTCGTCGTTCGGGATGCGCTTGGCCAGATCAGACGTTTTGCAGATCGAAATGACCGTTTTCTTATTCTCGGAAGTCCAGCCACGGCTCAGTTTGCTGTCGACCCACGGCACGACTTCGAGTACGATTTTTTGCTTCAATATCCAGTTGTTGCTTTCGAATGCGAACCACAGATTCACCGAATTCGGATTCAGGCACGCCAATTTCTCGGCAGAAAGCACCTTGACTTCTTTATTGACGGGTGTTTCCTGATACAGGCACGTTTTTTCAGGTTTGCCCGTTTCCTTGTATTTCTGGGCGTTTTCGGCGGTGGTGAAAATCCCGTAGCGGCATTTGTCGTCGCCCGAGATTTTAGACAGGATGAATACCGCCCCGGCCGAACCCTGGCTGATTCCCGACGGATCCGGAATCGATTTGAGCAACGAAACCAGGCTGTTGGCCAATTGCTGGTTTTCATCGAGAATCGTGATGCGATACACAACTTGCGTGGTTCCTACGGGGAAATCTTCGGTTTTGATGACGACGCGGTTTCCGGCGGGAACGATTATTTCACGCGAAGTGGCGCGGTCTTTATCCCAATAGCCGTCGTGTTGCGCAGTCGAATTTGCCGCGACGAGTAACGCTATAAATATGAATGTTTGTTTGATCATGTTTTGGACGAACAAGCCCTAGCCCCGATTGCAGCGAAAATCCTTTTGAAGTGAAACGGAAAAAGATTGCAGCGCAAAGCGGGAAAAAGCTCCTGAAAAATTATAAATCGATTGAATCGCCGATGGGCAACAGCATCAAATCCTTGCCGGCGTTGAAAAATTTGCGCTTGGCTTCGTCCTGGTCGATCATGATGTAGCCGAACGTATCGTAATGATAGCCCAGGATTTTATCGCATTCGACAAAATCGGAGGCGATGATCGCATCTTCGACATCCATCGTGTAATTGCTTCCGATGGGCAAAATAGCGAGGTCGAGTTTGGTGCGCAGCGGAATCAATTTCATGTCGTACGTGAGCGCCGTGTCGCCTGCGATGTAAATGTTCTTGTGTTCGCCTTCGATGACGAAACCGCCCGGATTTCCGCCGTAAGTGCCGTCGGGAAAAGCGCTCGAATGGATCGCATTGACGTATTTGACCGTTCCGAAATCGAATTTCCAGCTGCCGCCGTGGTTCATGCCGTGGCTTTTGAATCCTTTATTGGCGTAATAATCGGCGATTTCAGCGTTCGAAACAATCGTCGCCCCGGTTTGCCGAGCAATCATTTCTACGTCGAGCACGTGGTCGCCGTGTGCGTGGGTGACGAGAATGAAATCGGCCTCGAGCTGGCTTATATTGATGTGCGCCGCTTTCGGGTTCGCAGAAATATAAGGATCGACAATGATTTTTTTGCCGCTGACCTCAATGCCCAGTGCGGCATGTCCGTAATAGGTGATTTTCATATTAGTTGTAATGGTTAATGGTCGCGTTGACGATCTGGACGATGATGTCGGTGAAGAAATAAATCAGCGAAAGCGACAGGATCAATGAAATCAGGAACGTACTGATCGCAAGTTTCTTGAGTTCTGGATCGAGCAAACGCGGCTCTTTGTTGTTGTAAACGGTTTTGAGGTGTTTGATGAGCGGGATGTAGGCAATGACGAACAAATACATGTCGAAGTTGACATAACCCGGATCGCCGTCTTTGTACCAGTCGAATAAAAATGCGAAAGCCAACATTAAAATCATCGCGGCCACAATCAGGAAATAATGGTATTTCTTGGCTTTGGCGCCGCCGATCTTGACGACGATGGTATTTTTTCCGGCTTTTTTATCCGATGCTTCGTCGCGCATGTTGTTCAGGTTCAACACGCCGACGCTGAGCAATCCGATGGCCGAGGCTGGCAAAATGAGCAGCGGATCGATTTCCTTGAGGTACATGAAGCTCACGCCGAGCGTACTCACCAACCCGAAGAATACGAAAACGAACACATCGCCATAACCGCGATAACCGTAAGCCGTATTGCCCACGGTATAGCGAATCGCCGAAGCGACTGCGATCGCGCCCAAGGTCAGGAAGAAAAGCGAAAACACAAGGTTCGTATCCTTGAATGCGAAATAAATCAGCGTAATGGCCGAGATCATAGTCAACAGAGAAGTGAAAATCATCGCGCGTTTCATCGCCGCCGCAGAGATTACACCGCTTTGAATGGCGCGTTTGGGCCCTACGCGGTCGTCGTTGTCGGTTCCTTTGATGCCGTCGCCGTAATCGTTGGCGAAGTTCGACAGGATTTGCAGCAGCAAAGTGGTCGTGATGGCAAACGTGAAGATTTTCCAATTCGGGAGCGCCTGCGACATGGCATAAAAGCATCCGAAGATGATTCCGGATACGGAAAGTGGTAGGGTTCGTACGCGCGCTGCTTCAATCCAGTGTTTCATTTTTAATTGATAATTGATAATTGACAATTGATTCACATCCAATTGCTGTCGGAGGTTTCCATCCCGTACAGCCAAAGGTTTACATATTGCTTGATGACTGTGTAATTCCCGAGCTCAAAACTCATTTTTCCGCCTGCGGTGTGGATCGTCAGGTAACCGATGTCGGCGTTTTTGTGCCAAAACAACTGCGAAACGGCCAACGCCTGGATTTTCTGCGGCTCGATGATCTCATTCTTGATGTCCCACGCCCCACTTTGCTTGATGATGAAATCGCCGGTGATGAACAACCGGTAATTTCGAAAACCGAAACAAAGTACCAGCAGCGCAAAAATCACATAAACCGGTACGATCCAGTTGAATTGCAAGAAATCTTCCCCAGCATTGAGCGCAACCGCATAAAATCCGCATAAAGGTAATACTATTGCCAGGAAAATTGCAAAGACCAGCTTGCGAAAATTGGGTTGGAGCATCACGCCTTTTTGCGGAATTTTCCCGAACAGCAATTTGAGGATCGCATCGCGTTCGACGGCGTTGCAACCCGGAATCTCAACGGCCTGCTTGCGTTCTTCCTTTTCCCCGGCCGTCGCCTGTTTGATTTTGAGCTCGAGGATGTCCATTTTCTTTTGGAAATAATTGCGTGTGAACGACACGATCTGGACTTTCTCGGGCTTGATGATCGTGCTTTTCGTATTGAACAATCCGAACGACAGCAACAACGAACCTTTCTGGCGCGTAATCGTGTACCCGAAGTAACGCACCATCGTTCGAACCACATTGATCACGATAATGGCGCCGAACAAAACCACAACCAGGATCCCGATCGATTGCATGATCAGCGCTTTGTTGACATAGCCGTTGAATTGGTCTTCGTTGATGTAACCCTGGTTGGAGAACCGCATCACATTGTCGTAAATAGTAAAGAAGAAAGCGAGCAACAATCCCAGACTCCTGATGTAATTGGAGGTGATTCCCACTTTCAGCAAACTCAGCAAACTGATATCGATAAATGGTTTTTCGTCTGATGCTGTTTGTGAAACTGTGTTTTCAGCGACTGCATTTGCAGGCATTTTCGTTTCATTGTCGAGCAATTTCGCTTTGAGATCGAGCGCGAGTCGGTGCGAAATGGCTTTGATCGAAACTTCCTGTTCTTTGCTTCCGGCCGTATCGACTTCAAGTGCATGTACGCCAATAAAGCGCTGCAACAGCGACTGTTTGATGTTGACCTGTTGGATTTTATAAAGCGCAATCGTCGTTTTGGTTTTATTCAGGATGCCTTCGGTGATGACGAATTCGTCGTTCTGATCGTCGAGAAAAAAGGTGAAATTGCGGTATTTGAGATAAGCAATTATTCCGATTCCAAACAATACCAGCAACGTTCCGCCAAAAAGCGCCCACTTATTGATATCGTTGAATTTAAAAATCCACACGACCAAAATGGGCCAAAGTGCGCGCGCATATTGCTGGATCGTATCAAAAAACATGATCACGATTCCCACTGCAGATTGTCGTTGCGGCACATTGAAATTGCTTTCCATCTACAATTCTTTTTGGATTTTGCCCATGAGCAGTTGCTTGATGTTTTCGGCTTGTTCTTTTTCGATCCCGGGAATTTCGATGTCGCTCGAACTTCCTCCGGCCGTAAAAATCTGGATGGTGGCAAGTTTGAAAATCCTGGAAATAAATCCTTCATGTAACGCCACGTGCTGTACTCTGTTGTAAGGAATTACGATGGTGGTTGTTGCGATGATTCCGTGCCTGTAAAGCACATCGTGGTTGCGGAAGGCAAAGGCTTTTTTTCGAAATGAAACATACGACATCAATAAAATCACCGCTACACCGACAATTGCCGGAACAGCCACTCTTACGGCATTATCTTTGAATTCTTCAATGAAAGCAACAGCCAATCCGAACGCGGTAAATCCGATCACAAAAACAATTGCCCAGGTAATCAGCACCACTTTCCAATAACTGCGGTGCAAGGGCGTCATCGGCACTTCTTCAAACCGTGGAAGCTGTGAAGTATCTATCGTCTCATTGGTGAAATTTTCCATAATTATACTTTGGGTGGATTGATTTTCAGATTATGGAAGCCATTTTTTCTCAAACTCAGGCTTCCTTTTTTCCAAAAAGGCATTGCGTCCTTCTTTGGCCTCGTCGGTCATGTAGGCCAAACGCGTCGCTTCGCCGGCAAAAACCTGCTGGCCGACCATGCCGTCATCGGTGAGATTCATTGCAAATTTGAGCATTTTGATGGATGTCGGCGATTTGGCCAGGATTTCCTGCGCCCATTCGTAAGCGGTGTCTTCCAGTTCCTCATGCGGAATTACGGCATTGACCATTCCCATCTCAAAAGCGTCCTGTGCCGAATAATTGCGGCCCAGGAAAAATATCTCGCGTGCCTTTTTCTGTCCGACCATTTTGGCCAGGTACGCCGATCCGTAACCGCCGTCAAAACTCGTCACATCGGCATCGGTTTGCTTGAAAATTGCGTGTTCTTTGCTTGCAATTGTCAAATCGCAAACGACGTGAAGGCTGTGTCCGCCGCCAACTGCCCAGCCCGGAACGACCGCAATGACTACTTTGGGCATGAACCGGATCAGGCGCTGCACTTCAAGGATGTTGAGCCGGTGCATGCCGTCGTCGCCCACATAACCTTGGTGGCCGCGCGCTTTCTGGTCGCCGCCGCTGCAAAAAGAATACACGCCGTCTTTCGATGACGGTCCTTCCGCCGAAAGCAACACCACGCCTATCGAAGTGTCTTCCTGCGCGTCGTAAAATGCCTGGTACAATTCGCTTGTGGTTTTGGGGCGGAATGCGTTGCGCACATCGGGGCGATTGAACGCAATCCGTGCCACGCCATTGCATTTTTTATAGGTGATGTCTTCGAAATCTTTAACAGTTTTCCAGTTTACGGGAGCCATATTTATGCTATTTTAGCGTAAAAATAAACATTTAAATCAATATTGCATGAAACAAATTATGCTGAATATCACGCTGTTCGCCGTTACTTTATCGGCTTACTGTCAAAAATATGAATTCCAGCCTGTTAAGGAAATAAAATGCTCGGCCGTCGTGTCCCAGGGCCAAACCGGAACGTGCTGGAGCTTCTCGTCGACCTCATTCCTCGAAGCAGAAATCATCCGCACGACGGGCAAATCGATCGACCTTTCCGAAATGTACAATGTGCGCCATACGTACCCGAAAAAAGCGTGGAATTTTGTGATGCGCCAAGGCAAGGCGCAATTTGGCGAAGGCGGACTCAACCATGACGTGATCAACAGCGCGCGCGATTTTGGGATTGTGCCGCAAAGCGCTTTTACCGGTTTGGTTGAAGGGCAAACGAGCTACAACCACCAAAAAATGGCCGAAGAACTCGAAGCGATGCTCAAGACAAACGCCGATCCTTCGAGGCAACCCGATCCGAACTGGCAGGCCAATGTGAATGCGATTCTCGACAAATACATGGGCAAGGATGTGACCGAGTTTACGTATGAAGGCAAAAAATACACGCCCAAAAGTTTCCTTCAGATGACGAAAATCAACCCCGAAAATTATGTGACGATCACTTCGTTTGCGCATGCGCCGTTCTACAAATCATTCATCCTCGATATTCCCGACAATTTCTCGTACGGCAATTTTTACAATATGCCGCTCGATGAATTCGTACAGAACATCGACAATGCATTGGACAAAGGATTTACCGTGGCACTCGACGCCGATGTGAGCGAAACGACTTTTTCAGGGAAAAACGGCGTGGCCGTGGTTCCGCAGCATGCCGACGACGCTAAATTGATCCTGACGGAAATCAAGCCGGAAATGAACGTCACGCAGGAATTCCGCCAACATGAATTCGAGAATTTCAACACGACCGACGATCACCTGATGCACATCGTAGGCAAAATGAAAGACCAGAAAGGCAACCTCTACTACAAGGTTAAAAATTCGTGGGGAACCGACAGCGCGCGCGTTGCCAATGGCGGCTATGTGTATATGAGTGTCCCATATTTGCGATTGAAAGCGATTTCGGTTTTGGTACACAAGGATGCGCTGGTCGCGAAAACGAAGAAAGCGTTGGGCGTTTAGTCGGCTGAAACTTTAACCATTCAAACAAAATCATACATGAAACCCGAAAACTTGACAGAATTAAGCGATCAAGAACTTTTAAAAAAGATCAAAAGCATCAAAACCAATAAGATAGTCGATGCGGCAATGATCGGATTTACCATTGGGATTGTCGTCTACAGCGCAGTCAAAAATGGCTTTGGATTTTTTACTTTCTTTCCTTTGCTGCTGACGTATGCAATCGTCAGGAATTCGGCCAACAACAAACTTTTGGAGAAAGAAGTCGAAAAAGAATTGAAATCCAGAAACTTAGCCTGACGGATTATCCCCATTTCACCGAAGTCATCGTCAACGAACCGCCAACGGGCTTGTCATTGAAAAAGTTGACGGCGTCTTTGCTGTTTTGCAACGCCATCGCATACAACAGCGGATAATAATGATCGGGCGTCGGGATGGCGAGTTTGGCAGCGGCATTCAATTTTTCGTATTCGATCAGTGACTTGAAATCGTTGTTGCCGATTTTCTCCTTGAATATCGCATTCATCTCAATCGCCCAATCGAAACCGTATTCGGGTTCTCTTAGCTTGTCCCAGGCGACCATTCTTAGGTTGTGCACCATGTTCCCGCTTCCGATGACCAACACGCCTTTCTTGCGTAAAGCCTTGAGCTGCAACGCCAAATCGTAATGGTATTGCGGCGGCTTGTTGTAATCGATGCTCAACTGCAACACGGGAATATCTGCATTCGGGTACATGTGCCGAACGACCGTCCACGTGCCATGGTCCAAACCCCAGTCGTGGTCGAGCCCGACGTTTGTGGATGTGATCAGTTTGGAAGTCGTTTCCGCCAATTCCGGATTTCCGGGTGCCGGATATTGAACCTGAAACAATTCGTCTGGAAATCCGCCAAAATCATGGATTGTTTTCGGATTCGGCATGGCCGTGATTTGCGTCCCATTGGTCAGCCAATGCGCCGAAATCACCAATACCGCTTTGGGTTTCGGAATCTCATTGCCCAGTTTCGCCCACTTCTGTGAAAAAGTATTGTCTTCTATCCCATTCATCGGCGAGCCGTGCCCGATGAACAAAACCGGATGCGTCAAATCTTCCTCGCCCAGCGATTGGGTCCAGTTGTAAAAAGGTTGCAGTGATGCCATAACGATTCCTCCTGTGATGGTTTTGATGAAATGTTTGCGTTCCATTAAACATTTGTATATACAAATATAATCAACTAGAACGTTGGTAAATGCAATTTCCGATAAAATTAACGCTGCTCGATCAGGTAAATCCCGTCTTCCTTGATGTCGATGAGTCTGTCACGATACAAAGCACCGATGGCTTTCTTGAACGTTTTCTTGCTCATTTTTAGGACGACCTTGATGTCTTCGGGATGCGAATTGTCGTTGAGGCGCAGGAATCCGCGGTTGGCCTTGAGTTCGCCAAGTATTTTCTCTGCGTTGGGTTCTACATTTTCGTAACCTTGCATCTGGAGTGACACATCAATCTTATTGTCGGGACGGATCGTCTTGATGAATCCGCGCAACTTATCGCCCGTCCTAATCGAGTCGTCATACACTTCATCCTTGTACAAAAGCCCTTTGTGCTTGCCGTTGATGATGACGTTGATGCCCAAATCGGTGATGTGCGACACGATCAGATCGACCTCCTCGCCTTTTTCGACGGTCAGGTTTTCATTGTCGAGGAATTGGTTGGTTTTGCTCGACGCGACGAGTCGGTTTGTCTTTTCGTCGAGGTACAAATAAACGAGGTAGCGCTTGCCTTTTTCCATTTCGCGCGCCTGTTCCTTGAACGGGACGAGGATGTCTTTTTCCAATCCCCAATCCATAAAAGCACCGACACGGTTGGTGTAATTGACGCGCAACAAAGCAAACTCGTTGAGCAGAATGTAAGGTTCCAAAGTCGTCGCCACCGGACGTTCCTCATGATCGAGATACACGAAAACCGTAATTTCATCGCCTATTTCGAATTGCTTCGGCACATATTTGTTGGGCAAAAGGATGTCTTCCGCTTCATTTCCGTTGCCGAGAAACAGGCCGACTTTGGTGTCGCGTAAAATTTCGAGTGTGTTGTATTTTCCGATTTCAATCATAATTCCTGTAAAGCCGCAAAGGTACGAAGTTGGATGCTGGAAAGATAAAAAATGTCAAAACGTTTTGTGAAGTTGCTATATTTACGACTCTAAAAAAGACGCTATGCTCAAAATCTGGACCTCATCCGACAGGAATTCCGATAAGATTATCGCCATCACCGGTAACATCATTTACAAAGGAAATCCCAAGCCAGAGCAGCTGCAACATTGCGTAAGGTCGCTTGAAAATGGTGCCATTCCTGAAAATCTTTTCGGCGTCCCGTTTGCGTACATCAAAACAGTGACGCTTGAAAAATCGGCAACGCTAATCGAAATCCAATTCGGAACCGACTCGAATGAAGAACTGCGCATCACCGACGAAACCAAACGGCTTGAAATTTTCGAATGCCTCAAAGAAAACATTTCGAATACCGAGTTCATTTCCGGACAATATTCGATTTGGAAATCAGCCAAAAAACCTTTGTATGCCTTGCTTTTCACTGGAATTATTTTCGCATTCAGCCTTTATTTTGCATGGCAAATCGAGCATGGAAACGGATATACCTTGAGTGGCGGCGGACTTTCGGTAAGCGCCATCATTTTACTGCTCGCGAATTTGGGCGTGATTAAATTGTGCCTTTTGTTTGCCGCAATCTTCACGATCATCGGAATTTCAATCGCCAAAAAAACGAAATACCGGCCAGAAATTATGGAACTCAGGAGACGCGCTTAAGCCAGCGCCTTGAAATAATCCTTCAAAATCGCATCGTTTTCCTTTTCAGGCGTAAAGATCTCGAGGATGCACGGCTTGTTTTGCTGGTAGATTTTGGTCAGGCCAACGTTGAGGCTGGCTTCATCCGTGGCGGTAAAATAGTCGAATTGGAACATTTTCGCCAGATGCTCGGCCGTAAGTTTGTGCGACGTTTCAAAATACGTATTGAACGTCTTGTTTTCCTGATGCCCGGGCAGGATCCGGAAAATTCCGCCGCCGCCGTTGTTCACCAAAATAATCTTGAAATTCTTCGGAATGTAATTGTTCCAAAGCGCATTGCTGTCGTATAAAAACCCGATGTCGCCCGTAATCAGCGTCGTTTGCTTGTTCGAAGCCGAAGCCGCGCCGATCGCCGTCGAGGTGCTTCCATCGATCCCACTCGTTCCGCGGTTGCAATACACCGAAATCGAAGCGTCGGTATCGAACAATTGCGCATAACGGATCGCCGCGCTGTTGCTGATCTGCAACATCGAATCGTTTTGGAGCTGCGGAATAATCTGTGAAAACGCCTTCAAATCTGAAAACGGAATCTTGTCGATGTACTTTTTATGCAAAATTTCCCGCTTCTTCTTGATCGTTTGCCCGAGTTTGAAATAATCGCTTTTGACGGGTTTGACGAACGGCAAAATCTGCCGGAAGAAATCGTTCGGGTTGGTTTCGAAATGGTGCGGCAAAGTACCGAACGTATTGTAGGCGCGCAACGGATCGACGTGCCAATGGTTTTCGGGTTTATACGTGCGCAGAAAAGACTTGATGCGTTTGGAAACGATGAGCCCGCCGAAGGTAATCAGGATCTCGGGCTGGAACGCCTTGAAATCCTTTTCCTTGAACGGTGTAATGATGGTGTCAATGTTGTTCAGGAATGTCGGATGGTGCAGGTTCGAAGTGATTTCGGTCATCACCATCACCGAATCGTCCTGCGCAAGCGCATTCAAAATATCCTCGTCGATTTCGTGCGGTTCGTTGACGCCAACAAGGATCATTTTCTTTTTGGCAGAATTCCAGATGTTGGTCGACGCGATAATATCTTCGGGGGAAGTGTTCTTGTAAAATTTGGCGTAGGCCGAAATCGTCGGGTCGACCACCGGTTTTCTGACGGTTTCGTACAACGGCTCTTCAAACGGCGCGTTAATGTGCGTCGGGCCTTTTTTGGTGAATGCCTTGTTGATCGCCTCGTTGATGAGTTGGTCGTTTTCGACCGATTCCTCTTCCGACAGATTCGCGTTGAACAACGAATGGTTCTCGAACACGTTGCGCTGGCGGATCGTCTGGCCGTCGCCGATGTCGATCTTGTCGGACGGACGGTCGGCGGAAATCACGATCAGCGGAATCTGGCTGTAAAAAGCCTCGGCAACCGCCGGATAATAATTGAGCAACGCCGAACCCGACGTACACAGCAAAACGACCGGTTTGTTGATCTGCTGGGCGATGCCGAGCGCGAAAAAACCTGCGCTGCGTTCGTCGGCGATACTGTAACATTTGAAATTCGGGTTGTTTGCAAAACCGATCGTAAGCGGCGCATTGCGCGAACCCGGAGAGATCACAATATGGTTGACGCCTTTGGCCATACAAATCTGTATGATGCTTTGCGCTAAAGGAATCTTGGGATAAATCATTTGTGCTTGTTACTTTTTAAAGGCCAACAAATTTAATTACTTTTGGGTAAAGTTTTAACAATTATGCAAATAATCATACGCCACGCCGGTTTGAACGATCTGCAAAGTATCCTGGACATTGTAAACCATGCGATTCTGCACACGACGGCCAATTACAGCTACGAGCCGCAAACGCTCGAAATGCAACGGCAATGGTTTCTCGACAAGCAGCACCATGGTTTTCCCATTATCGTTGCGGAACTCGACGGACACGTGATCGGTTATGGCGCGTACGGTACTTTCCGTGAAAAAATCGGGTACCAATATACGGTGGAGCATTCGGTTTATGTGACCGAAAACCATTACGGCAAAGGCATCGGGAAATTATTGATGGAAGAATTGATCCGACTCGCCAAAGCACAAAACCTGCACGTCATGATTGGCGCGATCGATGCGGCAAATGCGGAAAGTATCGCGTTCCACAAAAAATTCGGATTCAGGGAATGTGGCGTCATCCATCAGGCCGGATTCAAATTCGGTAAGTGGCTCGACCTGTCGTTCATGCAACTCATCCTAAAATAAAAAGGACATCAGAAGACGTCCTATTCTATAACATTGAGTGTAATCAATAAAGTCGTAATGAAAAGCACGATCAATCCCGACAAAAAAACAACATCTGCAATCTTTTCATATCGTTTCCCGGTCATTTTGCTGTTGCGCATCGACAGGTAAGACAAGATACTGCTCGTCATAAAAATCAGGATGGCTACGGCTGTAAATTCATCGATCAGCGAACCTTCCTTGTTGTCGCTGAGCCGAAGCGATGTGAGCACCACAAAGCAAAGTCCGAGTAAAGTAGACGATGCATTCAGTATGTGCGGAAAATTCTTTTTCTTGCCCATTTTATTTGCCTTCGATCCAGGAAAGAATCTGCGGATCGGTTGGCGTCACTTTAGAAGGAAGCACTTTTACGAGTTCGCCTTTTTCGTTGAGCAGGTATTTCTGGAAATTCCATTCGACTTCTGAATCCTGCAGTTGATTCTGTGATTTTTGCGTCAGGAATTGGTAAACCGGGTGCATTTCTTTGCCTTTGACCGTTATTTTGGCCATCATCGGAAACGTAACGCCGTAGTTTTTTTGGCAGAAAGCAGCAATTTGTTTGTTGTCTCCAGGTTCTTGTTGGCCGAAATCATTGGTAGGAAACCCGATGATCGTGATTTTCTCGCCGTATTTCTGATAAAGCGCTTCGAGGTCTTTGTACTGCGGCGTGTAGCCACATTCGGAAGCGGTATTGACAATCATCACTTTCTTTCCGGCCAATTTGGAAAAATCGTAGGTTTCGCCCGACAGCGTTTCTGCTTTAAACTGGTATATTGTGTTCATTTCTTTGAGTTTGGATTGTGTTTGGGATTGTGAATTATTCGGCACGGCCGAATCGAAACTTTGTGCGTCGATTGGATGGCTGAACAACAAAGCGGCAGCACCCAGGAGGAAGATTGTTTTTTTCATGAATCAGATAAGTTTGTATAAAAATAATAAAAAATCGGCCACGCCAGACCGGTTTTAAAAAGAAAGCCCAAAGTTTGCTTCGGGCTTCCCATGGAGCGACCAACGCTCTAACCTAAATTGGCCGCTTCCTTTCCCGGATTGCCTTTTGAAAATTTTGGGTGAATATCTGGAGGCCATCCGGAGAGATCATTTCCAGTTCTCTAAAAACAAGTTTTTAGTACTTACGTGAAAAAGGTTCGTTCGGATTTAAAATCCGGGGAAAAGTTTACTTGGCTCATTTTCATAGTTCAACAACTCTTAAAACAGTTTTGTTTTCGGAAAAGTTTCCTTAGATTTGGGTAAAACAAAAACCAATGACACAAGAACAACTACTCCCTTTAATACGCAACAAAGACGAACGCGGCTTTACGAAAATGTACGACATGTATTCGAAAAGCCTTTTTGCGGTCATTTCAAACCTGGTCAAGGACCGCGAGGAAGCCGAAGATGTGCTTCAGGAATCATTCGTCAAAATCTGGAAAAACGTCGAAAGCTACAATGAAACCAAAGGGCGTTTCTACACCTGGATCCTAAACATTGCCAGAAATACAGCGATCGACAAACTGCGTTCCAAAGGATTTAACAACAGCCGTAAAAACCTGTCGTCGGATAATTTCGTACATCTCTTGGACAACAGCAACAGCCTTGTCCACAAGATTGACATGATCGGGATTCGCGATTTCGTCAAGAAGCTCAAACCCAAATGCATACAGATCATCGACCTGTTGTTCTTCAAAGGGTTTACCCAACAGGAAGCTTCGGATGAACTCGGCATTCCGCTCGGCACCGTCAAGACCCAGAACAGAAATTGTATTAACGACCTCAGAAACTTTTTACAAGTATAATGGATATTCAAGCCTACATAGAAACCGGAATTCTGGAACTTTACGTTTACGGGCTGCTTGACGAAAACGGCAACCGCGAGGTAAACGAAATGGCCCAATTGCACCCGGAGATCAACAACGAAATCATTTCGATCGAACAATCGATCGTGAATCTTTCGACGAGCTTCTCGCCTTACCTTTCTTCCGAGAATTTCTCGCGGATCAAGGCACGACTTGACATCAAATACAACAAGGTGGTCGACATCAGGACGAAGAAATACTTCCCGATGTATATCGGTTGGGCCGCCGCGATACTGTTATTGGTAGCGATCGGCGTACAGTATGTGCGACTCGACAATGCCGGAAAACAAGTCGCCGTTTCCGAGATCGAAAAAGCCAAATTGCAGGAACAACTCGTGACTTCCGAAATCAAGAACAAAGCTACCGAAGACGCATTGGCCGTGATCCGCGACAAAAATACATCGGTGATTACCCTTGGCGGACAGGCCGTTTCACCACAATCGTACGCCAAAGTATTCTACAACAAAGCGACAGCAACGGTTTACATCGATGCCAAAGGTTTGCCCGAACCGCCTGAAGGAAAAGTCTATCAGATTTGGGCGTTGAAACTCAATCCGCTGACGCCAACAAGCATCGGTTTGCTCGAAAATTTCACGGCCGACAGCCAACGGATTTTCTCAGTCGATAAAGCGGCAGGTGCCGAAGGATTTGGGATTACACTCGAACCGGCTGGCGGAAGCGCGTCGCCTACGATGGAGCAATTGTATACTTTGGGAAAAGTTTAGACCAAAGAACGCTGCGCTGCAAGAAGCAAGAGTAAAGACCGCTTCGCTGAAAGAGCAAAAAAACTTAAAAGGAAAAAGCCGAATCAAACGTAAAAATTTGAATTCGGCTTTTTTAATCTTTTTTCTTTCAGCGAAGCGGTCTTTCAGCGAAGCGGTCTTTCAGCGAAGCGGTCTTTCAGCGAAGCGGTCTTTCAGCGAAGCGGTCTTTGCTCTTTCAGCGTAGCGATCTTTCTTCTTTTGTTTAACGTCTCTTACTTTTTAAACTTCCGGTAACGCCAATAAACCAATATCGAAAACAGCAGGAATCCGATCAGGATATACAGGTAAACGACCACATTCTGACGTTCGCCGCTCGCATACGAATGCAATCCCGACAAGTGGAAATTGACGCCGAAATACGTCATCAAAATCGATGCGAAAGCCAACACGCTCATGAAGTTGTAAATGAACTTGCTGCGCAATGCGGGAACGAAACGCGCATGGATGACAAACGCATACACCATGATGCTGATCAGCGCCCACGTTTCTTTTGGATCCCAGCCCCAATAGCGCCCCCAACTCTCATTGGCCCATTGTCCGCCCAAAAAATTCCCGATCGTGAGCATGACGAGTCCGATCGTGAGCGCCATTTCGTTGATGTAAGTGATTTCCTTGATATTGAGGTTCATTTTGGTTTTGTTCTCTTCGGTCGTGAACAACATCAGCAACATCGCCACTATTCCGAGGATCATCGCCAATGTGAACGGCCCGTAACTCGCAACGATAACCGCAACGTGGATCATGAGCCAATACGAATCGAGCACCGCCGCTAAGTTGGCAATCGCAGGATCCAACCAATTCCAATGCGCAATCATCAAAATCATCGAAGCCACAAACGTTCCCGATGCAATGACGAGCGGCGATTTGTTTTTCGAATTTGGAATGACCGCCAATACCATCGCGAGCAAACTGAATTTGGCCATGGTCTTTCCGCGGCTCGCAAGCAATAACGTAAACAACATCGTCGCCCAGGCAACATAAATCATCGATTCATAAGCGTCGCTCCAAGGTGCGTGCCCCGAAATGTACCAACGCATGATCAATCCGGCCGTATGCAACAAGAAAAACAACATAATTAAAATGTGGAAACCGTTAATGACGTAACGGATCGCTTTCTTCTCAACGATAATATTGACGATCGTAAACAACAGCATCAACACGCCCGAAATCATGTACCAATAATACAGCTTCTTGAAAATATCGTATTTGTTGTACAGGATTTCCGAACTGATGCGTTCTTCGCTCGGCATGACTTTGCTGCCGTAACGGTGCTGGAATTTGCTGATGCCGTTCAGGTAAAAATCGGCTTCTTTGTATTTCTTGGATTCGACGGCGGCGCGAACCGACATCAGGTAAATCGGCAGGATCTGGCGCGTAAACGTCGAATCGATTCCTTTCATTCCGGCGTGGCTCAGTTCGAGGTAGGAAACCCATTTGTTGTTGGCGTCGTTCGGGATCGGGAAAATCTTGAGGATGCTTCCGCTCAAGGCAGAATTGAGCAGATTCACACGCTTGTCGGCTTCGATAAAATCCGTCTGGAACGCATTTGGAACAGCGGCCTTGTAAGCTTCATCGAGATATGGCGACAATTTGTAATTGCCTTTGTCATCAAAGAATTTGATGAACGGCGCATATTTGTCCTTGCTGCCGATGCCGATCAGTTTGCGGATGCTGTCGTTGCCACTTTTGAGGTAAATCAACGGCACTTCAAACCACGCGCTCGGGAATTGCGTCATCGAAAGGAATACCTGATCGGAGTTCATGTCTTTGTAGACGTCGCTTTTGCTCACTTTACGCAGTAATTCCGACGAAAATGTATTGACGGGCTTCATGCGTCCGCCTTCGTCCTGAATGATCAGTCTTCCAAATTTGGCCGCGTGTTCTTCAGTCACTTTGTATTTGCCCAGCAACGAATCGATTTCCTTGGCAGAAATGGGCTTTTGTTCGGCATGATTGTGCGATTGCGCGAACGTTCCCAAACTGAAGAACAACAGCAACATCGTTGTCAGTTTCGCTTTTTTGGCCTTGACCGCCTGCAACTTTCTTCTCAAATCCCCGAACCGTGAATGCTTCGTAAAGATGATCGCGAGCATTCCGAAAAACAGCGAAAAATAACCGATGTAAGTGATCAAGGTTCCCCAATAATCGTGGTTGACCGAAAGGATCGTTCCCTTTTCATCCGGGTCGAACGACGCCTGGAAAAAGCGATAACCTTTGTGGTCGAGCACGTTGTTCATGAAAATGCGCGCGTCGAAATTCTTGTCTTTATCCAGAACGGTGACTTTGCTTTCGAACGCCGCGTAGCTTTTTTCGGTTCCGGGATATTTGGTGGCGATGAAATCGTTGAGCTGGATTTTAAACGGCGTCGTGTAAACTTTACTGCCGTAAAAAACCGTAAAATCGAGCTTGCCGATCTGGAAATTCTGCGGCTCGCCCTGTTTGCCTTTCGAACCGATCACGGTAATCTCACGCTCCTGCCCTTGCGACTTGACAGTCAGCGTAATCGCGTCGTCGTGTTGTTTTGCCTTGAAATCGCCGTTGGATTTGTAGGCTTTGACACCGGTAACTGCGGGCTCGGGAAATACGAATTGCGCACCGCCCACATTATACAGCGAGCGCATCATCAATTGCTGCGTCGAATCTTTGACGACTTTGCCCTGGAATTGGTCGGCCATGCGCATGAACTGTCCTTCAAAAGGCGTCTGGATCGTGTAAGCGCCGCCCGTCGTATTGATGTTGACCGCGCCTTTGGTGAATTTGTTGAGTGCGAAAAGTACGTTGTGGATGTTGGCCACTTCGCCACTTTTAAGGTAATGCTCATGACGCGTTCCGCCGCCCGATTCTACCATTTTGAGGAACAACGTGCCGTTTTCCTTTGGCAACACGGTTTCGGTCGCGCCCATGATGTAGTCTTTGTAGTCGATTTCGAATGGCGTATCCGAGAATTTTTCAGACATACTGAAATCATTGTTCGTGACCGGTGAAAACAACAGGTATTTTTCGAATACGCGGCGCTTGGTCGAGCCTTGGTGCTGGCCGTCGACGAAAACGGTCAGGAAGGTCTTGTCGGAATAAATCTGGTTGGCCGCCTCGCCTTCGCGGATCGGCATCATGCCCTCATAACTGATGTACCGTGTAATGAAAGCGCCGGCGATGATGAAAATGAACGAAAGGTGCAAGATCAACGTGGCCCATTTTTCCTTTTTGTACAATTGGTAGCGTTTGATGTTTCCGAAGAAATTGATCATGAAGAACAACATGATGGCTTCGAACCAACGCGTGTTGTAGACCAGAATCCGCGCCGTGTCGGTATTGTATGCGTCTTCAATGAACGTTCCCGCTGCCATCGCCGCCGCAAATCCGAGGAATAAAACGGCCATTAATCTTGTAGAAAATAAAAAGGAAAGTATCTTTTTTTCCATGAGGTTGGAATTACATTTTTAAAAAGTCGTACAAAAGTAAGTAAAAATGTTATCGAAGTACTTTTTGCGCAAACGTTTTAAGAGTTAATTAAGCCGTTTCATGACGTGATTTCAGGCGCTCGTTACAATTATTTTCTTAACGGTTTTTAGAAATCGATACATTTGCTGCTGAAATTGAATACTTTAAAATGCACAATACACCATTGGATGCCATTCCGCTTTTCATTTTCGGCGCTTCGGTGCTGGCGTTCATCTATCATGCGGTATTGTATTTTTTCAGCAAGGACAAGTTCCTGATCCATTATTTGATCTATTTGTTTTTCACGAGCGTTTTCATGTATTCCAAAAGCGGAATGTATGCGGCGGCTTTCGGGCAAACCAGCGAGCAGATCATGATGTGGTATTTCAAGGAAGCGATCCAGATTATTTACCTGACGTCGTATTTCAATTTCATCATCGAGGCCATCGGGCTTTCGAAACGCAACAATCTGTTCCTGTTCCGGTATTGGGCCGTGACGATGCTGATCCTGATCACGTATTCGGCTTGGCACATCTGGACGCGGATGTATGCGCCGATCGACAATTATTCATTGACCTTTATCGGCATCCGCGCGTTCATTTTCATCATTACGGGCATCATGCTGTACCAAGGTTTCAAGCTGCGCGAGATCAAATTCCAGCTCATTATTTTGTGCGGCTGTGTGTTGTATTTTATCTTCGGATTGATCAGTTTCATCACGAATTTCTTCCTCGAAAGCTACCGCGAAATGATCGTGATGCCGCTCGAATGGATGATGGTGGGCAGTTTTGCCGATATCATTCTGTTTTCATGTGCCATCGGTTACCGCAACAAAAAGGAATGGGAACAACTCAACCTGACGTTGCTCGACGAAGCCAACAAGCACATCGCATTGCAGCAGGTCGTACTCGATAAGCAGTCGGAACTTGAAAATGAACGCAGGCGCATTGCGGCCGATATGCACGACGATCTTGGAAGCGGGCTCACACGAATCACGTATCTGAGCCAGATGGCGCTCCAATCGGATACTCACAACAATCTGCAGAAAATCAAGAAAACCGCATCGGAACTCGTCGACAACATGAGCGAACTGATCTGGGTCATGAAGGAAGAAAACAATACGCTCGAGGATTTGACAACCTACATCAAATCGTATGCGGTCGAATATTTTGAAGCCAACGACATCCCGTTTACGATCGAGATCCCGGAATCGTTCAACGAAATTACCGTGAACGGAAACCACCGGCGCAATCTGTTCCTTTCGGTCAAGGAATGCCTGCACAACATCGTCAAGCATGCGCAGGCCAAAAAGGTGACGCTCAAAATCGACATCACCGATCACCTGAATATTGGCATCAAAGACGATGGAATCGGAATGAATAATGATAAAAATCCGAACCGATCCGGCGGAAACGGCCTTAAAAATATGAAAGCGCGCATCGAAAGCATGAACGGACGCGTTGAAATTGAGCACGTTGGCGGGACACAGGTTTCTTTTAAGATTCCGTTAACAGTTATGCCTTGAAAATGAACCTTTTGTACCATTGCACGAACCAAATAATGAACTTTCCTTTGCACCGGAAATAAAAACAGCATGATAACCATTTGCATCATAGAAGACATACCCGACATCCGCGAAGGATTGCAGACCATCATCGAAGGTGATGCGCGCTTCGACCTCCAGGGTTGTTTTACGAATGCCGAGGATGCGATGGAAGCACTGCCGATCGTGCAGCCCAATGTGGTCCTGACCGACATCAACCTGCCCGGAAAAAGCGGCATCGACTGCGTCCAGGAAATCAAGCCGGTGTTCCCCGACATGCAATTCATCATGTTCACGATCTATGAAGACAACGACCAGGTTTTCGAAGCCCTGAAAGCCGGAGCCAGCGGATACATATTAAAGAATACAGCACCAGAGAAAATAATCGATTCTCTGATCGAATTGTACGAAGGCGGAAGCCCGATGTCGCCCAAAATCGCAAGAAAGGTTTTGAGCACCTTCAACCAGCCCACGCCCGACAATACCGTAAATGAGCTGCTATCAAAACGCGAACAGGAAGTACTGGAATTGCTGAGCAAAGGGTTCTTATACAAAGAGATTGCCGACAAGCTCAGCATTTCCATCAGTACGGTCAAGAGGCACCTGAACAGTATTTATACGAAACTTCAGGTGCAAAACAAGGTAGAAGCCGTCAACAAGCTCTACAACAGGGAATAACTTTTTTTATTAATGCCCCAAAAACAACATCGTATATGATCAGATAACATATAAAAACAAATCAAATCACCCGAGGCGTAGCCGAATCGTTTGGAGCGCAGCGGAAAAAATCATCAATTAAATCAATGAACATCATGAGAAAATTAGCTTTAACGCTGGCGTCGATCGCGCTGGCACAATTTTCAAATTGGGCGCAGCCCGTAGTAACATCTGCAAACGTAGATTTCAACTTTACAGGTGAATTTTATTTCGCGGAAGCGACCAACTTCACTCCGGGGCCAGCCGGAGCCAATCAGACCTGGAATTTCTCCAATCTCCAGTTGACCCTCGCCGGTACAGACACTTCCGTTCCGGTTGCCAACTCGCCTTTTGCGGGCCAATTCCCAACGGCGAATTACTGCTACAAATTCAGCGGCATGTTTCCTCCCGACCGCTACTATTACAACCTCGTGACGTCGAGCAAGTACGAATTGCTTTCTTTGGCCACCACGGCCACCACTGGCGTGAATTATACGCCGAACCCGCGTACGTTCGTGACGTTTCCCTACACGCTCAATACGGTCTACAACGACACGTACCGCACGACAGCCGATCCGACCGACATTTCGGTGGTCGTCACCTATGACGCTTACGGAACATTGGTTTTGCCTACCGGAACGTACCCGAATGTGATCCGCCAGAAAACCGTCAAGAACGGCACCACGACCAATTACATCTGGTTCAACGTTCAGCCGTTTTACCCGCTTTTACAGACCGTTTTGGAAGAGAACAGCCTTGGGATCGTCAAAGGAACCAATCTGGGTATTGATGAAAATGAGCTCGGGAAGAAATTTGCGGTGTATCCGAATCCGACGCGCGACGAAATCAACATCGAAGCGATCGGCCAGATGGAAAATGCGGTCGGCATCGAAATGTTTGACCTGCTCGGCAAACGTTTGCTGAACCAAAAAGCCGACACACGCAACAACGATCAGGTGCAGCTGAGCCTCGCGGCTTTCAATGCCGGGATTTACCTGCTCAAGATCACGGATCAGGCAACAAATGCGTCTCATATTCAACGCATTATCAAAAAATAACTTTACTTTACGAACCGGTTTTTTAACCGGCATGGTGTAATTTTCCGTCAAGCGGAAATGGCGCATCGCACTTTGACACAACCAATCCTAAAAATAAAATCAATGGACAAATCACACGAGCGCCAGCGAACTGGTGCAACAATTGCAAAATCAGCAATACTGATGCTGATCATCGTAATCACCGTGGTTACGAGTTACGAAATCCACCTGCGCAACAGCGGGCTCCAAGTCTCTTACGACGACGGACCCGCGCTTTGGGCCAACCAGCGTTCCAAAGTCTACGGCGACAAGGAAGAACAGATTGTTTTCATCGGCTCGTCGCGCATCAAATACGACCTCGACACCGATACGTGGCGACAGCTCACCGGCATCGAACCGATCCAATTGGCCTGCGTAGGAAGTACGCCCGTACCGATTTTAAAAGATCTTGCCAACGACCCGGAATTCCGCGGAAGACTCGTCATCGACATCACCGAACCGCTATTCTTTTCAGGCATTCCGCCATTTCTGGAACGACCGACGGACAACCTCAAATATTACCACGACCACACGATCGCGCAGGAAATGAGCTTCCAGTTGCACAGCATGCTCGAGTCGCAACTCGTGTTTCTCGATGAGGAAAACCTGTCGCTCAATGCGCAGCTCGGCATCGTGCCTTACATCGTACCCGAATTGCAAAACCGTCCCGGCGTTTACGGCGCACTGATGTTCCCGCTTGAATTTGCGCGTACCAATTTCGACCGCCAGACGTACATGACCGACCATTTCGTAACCGATACCGCCCAGGTTGGCATCGTGCGCAACATCTGGAATGGCTTGGCCAAGATGCCGATGCCGCCACCGATGAACGACGCACAGATCCTGGCCTTCCTTCAGGACATCAAGAAAAGCACCGATAAAATCAAGGCGCGCGGCGGTGACGTGATTTTCGTACGCACGCCATCGAGCGGCCCGTTCCGCGAAATGGAAAAGATGGGTTTCGCGAAAGAGCGTTATTGGAACCAAATACTGGCCGTAACGGATTGTCCCGGAATTCACTTTGAAGAAGATGCTTCGACGAAGAATTTCATGTGCCCCGAATTTTCGCACCTGAGCCGCCCCGACGCAAAATCATACACGAGCGCATTCGTAAAAATCCTTTCCAAACACCAGGGCTGGGACGTTCAGTCTGAAAAACTCCTCACAAAAATATAAATCATGGTATTCAACTCATATACATTCATCGCGTTTTTTGCGATCATGCTTTTGGTCTACAACCTCCCGATTTCGTGGAGGGCCAAAAAAATCTCCTTGCTCGCCGGCAGTTATATTTTCTATGCCGCGTGGAACCCGCCTTTCATTTTGCTGTTGTGGCTTTCGACCGTAGTGGATTTCTTCGTCGGGAAGGCGCTTTACACCCAAAATAATCCGGTCAGGAAAAAAGTGTTGCTCGTCGTGAGCCTCATCGGAAACCTCGGCATGTTGTGCTTCTTTAAATACGGGACTTTTTTGCTCGAGAATTTCGTCGCGCTCGTCAATACGTTCGGCATCGATTTTCACCCTGCGGAGCCAAGCATCATCTTGCCTGCCGGAATCTCGTTCTACACGTTCACGACCTTGTGTTACACGATTGACATGTACCAGAAGCGAAGCGAGCCGGTCAAATCGTTGCTCGATTTCTCGCTGTTCGTCACCTTTTTTCCGCACCTCGTTGCCGGCCCGATCGTTCGTCCGCCGCAACTCGTGCCGCAATTTGAACACCCGCGTTCGGCCACACGGAAGCAATTGATGGATGGATTATTATTGCTTTCCCTCGGGCTTTTCATGAAAGTGGTTTTAGCCGATGCGTTACTGTCTGAGACGGCCGACGCGGTTTTCAATTCGCCTGCCGCTTTGGCAACGCTTGATGCATGGACGGGCGTTTTTGCGTTCTCGGGACAAATATTCCTTGATTTTGCGGGTTATTCGACGTGTGCGATCGGTGTGGCTTTGTGCCTCGGGTTTGTGTTGCCGCAGAATTTCAACTACCCGTATGCCGCGATCGGTTTCTCCGATTTCTGGAAAAGATGGCACATTACGTTGTCGGCATGGCTGCGCGATTATCTGTACATTCCGCTTGGCGGGAACCGAAAAGGGAAATTCCGCATGTATGTGGCCCTGATGGCGACGATGCTTTTGGGCGGATTGTGGCATGGCGCCAACTGGACTTTCGTTGCGTGGGGCGGATTGCACGGTTTGTACCTTTGGGCCGAAAAATTCATCACCGACAGGCGCAAGTCGACCGCCGAAGAAAAAGAACGCCAAAACCGGCAATGGATCGGATTCCTGTATGCGTTCTTTACATTCATGCTCGTCAACATCACTTGGGTTTTCTTCCGTTCGGATTCGTTCGGGAAAGCCTGGATGATCCTCGAATCGATGTTCGGCATGACCGACAGCGGCCAGATGGTGCTCACAACAATGGCCATCGTTAAAGTCGCTATTGTGATTCCGGCCATCCTGATTTTCCACTGGATCATGCGCAACCGCAAAGTCATTGAAGTGGCTTACCAGATGAAATGGTGGTCGCTTGGCTTGGTTTGGTCGTTCCTCGTCCTGATGCTGATTTGGGCACAGGAAAGCGGCAGCGCGTTCATTTATTTCCAGTTTTAAGTTTATTTAATTTTTGATATTTGGGCGCGATCGGTTTCGATGGCGCCCTTTTTTATTTCAGAAAAAACGCTTTCATGACGCGATTTTGCGCTTTCATGACATCGACCTTAAAATCTCGTAACGCATCAACAAACCGACTTACTTATCAAAGCCTGACAGGCAATAATAATCATCAACAAAAAATCAACAAAATGAGGAAAATCTATCTTTTAGTTCTGCTTACGGGTGCCACGACTTTTGCGCAGCCCGTCATCAATCAATCCGATGTCACGCTTGATGTCGCATCTGAAGTCTTTATCGCTGAAACCGACGGATTCGATCCCGGAACGGCAGGCACAAATAAAACCTGGGATTTTTCAGGCCTGACCATATTTCCGGTCGGCACAAGCGCCACAACCGATCCGGCGGGAAAACCGGGCGCGAGTTTTTTCCCAACGGCCAATTTCTGTAGCGCCGATACGAGCGAGTCGCCAGGCAGTTTTGTTTTTTTCAGGCACGATGCACAAAAAATGGAACTCTTGGGCGAACTTTACGTTGGCATCGGCACCATAAATTACAATGCCAATCCGAAGACCTATCTTGAATTTCCGTATACCTATAATAAAGTGATTAATGATACGTACAAAGCCGCGCTCGATGATGAGACGATTGCATTTACGACCACTTATGACGCTTACGGGACCTTGATTTTGCCTTTCGGGGCGTACCACAATGTCGTGCGCCAGAAAATGGTCGAAAACGGGCAAACCGATTACATCTGGTTCCATGTGAACCCATTTTTCCCGATCATGCAAACCGCGTTGGCCGATGGCGCGATTGGAATTTTGAAGACGCCTTCGGTGCTTGCCACAGCCGATTTTGAAAAGATTCCGGCGTTTACCGTTTCGCCCAATCCGTCGGATGGAATTTTCAACATCAGCCTGAATCGGTCGAATAATGTGGAAATCAATATTTATGACCTCGTCGGAAAATTAATCGTTAGCCAGAAAGTATCTGAAACGTCGACCGCAATCGACCTTCAAAACTGCAATGCCGGAATTTATTTGGTGAAAGTCACCGCAAACGACCACACTTCCGTCCAAAAAATCGTAAAAAAATAAATTGAGCATTTGTCAGGTTCCTGTCCGGTAATTGCGAATGCTTTTGCCGGACATTTTTTTTATGGCAGATCGCCGTAATCTTTGTATTTTTAAGACCCAAAAATACAAACATGTCAAACATCCAACTGATTATTGAAGAGCGCCCGAACATCGTCGGGAATTTCATGGTGGGCCGGCTGCTGCCGTTCCGCGAAAAACGAACCGTCGGACCCTTTGCGTTCATCGACCACATGGGGCCTGTTTCGCTTCACGATTATGAGAATTTTGACGTGCCGCCGCATCCGCACATCGGACTTTCCACGCTGACTTATTTGTTTGACGGCAGCATCATGCACAAGGACAGTCTGGGCAATGAAGTCGAAATCAGGCCCGGCGAGGTCAACTGGATGACGGCCGGAAATGGCATCGTGCATTCTGAACGCACGCCCGAATATCTGCGCCATTCTGAAAAATCGCTGCACGGATTGCAGATTTGGGTCGCGCTGCCGAAACACCTCGAGCAGATGCAGCCCAATTTCTACCACGCATCCGATCATGAGATTCCACATTGGCACGATAACGGGCTGTCGTTCAAACTCATTGCTGGGGAAGCTTTCGGACGAAAATCGCCGGTTCCGGTTTATTCGCCGCTGTATTTCATCGAAATCAAATCTGCCGAAAGGCAAACCGTTTCGGTCGGCAGTGAACTATTCGGCGAAAGCGCTTTGTATATTCTGGAAGGCACGGTCGAAAGCGAAGGCAATGTCTATGAACCCAAGCATATTTTGATTGCGAACGACAGCAAGTTGTGTGAATTCACGATGGCCGAGAGCACGACAGTTTATATTTTCGGCGGCGATGCGTTTGCCGAAGAACGTTTCATTTTCTGGAATTTTGTCGCATCAAGCCACGAATTGATCGAAGGTGCGAAACAACGCTGGATCGAACAGACTTTTGAGAAAGTTCCGGGTGAAACCGATTTCGTGCCGCTTCCGCAACCTACCCATCTAAAACCCAAACAATGAATAAGGCAACTTCCTCGACTACGCTAAAAAAATACCAGACGACCATCAATTCGCGCCACCACTCGATCATCGCCGACGAACCGACAGAAATCGGCGGCACCGACCTCGGCTTCAAACCCGGCGAATTATTGGCCGCATCGCTGGCCTCGTGCACCGGAATCACTTTGCGCATGTATGCCGATCGAAAAAAATGGGCCCTTGAGGAAGCGATGATCGACGTGACGATAGACAGCAACACCAAGGATGGCGATTCGAAAATATACATGAACATCCGTTTGTTTGGCAACCTGGATGATGAACAACGCGCGCGTTTGCTCGAAATAGCACACAAATGCCCGATTCACAAGATGTTTGAAAATCCGATTTCGATCCAGACCGTTTTAAAAGATTAGCCATGTCCAAGTATTTCATTTTTCTCTTTTTATTATGGAGCGGAATGGCCTGTTCCCAAACGATCAGAGGTATTGTATTGGATGAAAACAAGCAACCCATCGCGGGTGCCGAAATTTACCTCGATGGCACATCGATATGGACGACGAGCAATGACTCGGGCAGTTATGAATTGTCGGCAAGCCACAAAGTAAACACGACTCTGGTGGTTTATTACATGGGTTATGAAAAACAGATGGTTGGCAATCCGTTCGGGCAGGATTTTATCACCACGCAATTGGTCCCGAAAGAAACCAGGCTCAAGGAAGTAAAGATCGTTGCCGAAGGTATTTTCAAAAGGGCCGATAAACTCAAAGTGTTCCGCGAGCAATTTTTAGGGACAACCAAGGCCGGGAAATCATGCAAAATCTTGAATGAAGATGATTTGTATTTCTTTTACGATGTCAAGACCGATCAATTGATTGCATCGGCAGACGTTCCGATCAAAATCCACAATGAAGTATTGGGTTATGATGTCGAATTCAGCCTGCAGGAATTTTACATTGATTTTACGCACCAAAGCATCAGCAGCAGCCATGTCAAGGCCTGGATGATCATGGGCACTACGTTTTATAAGGATTTAACGACTTCCAAAAATTCTTATGTGGAGGCGCGCCAAAAATGTTATGACGGATCGCAGATGCAATTTTACCGCAAGCTGATCCACAGGCAATTGGGCAAGGATAATTTTCAATTGCTCAAGCGCGGGAAGGTGTGCAATCCAGATGATTATTTCACCATTACGCAAAGCGACGGATATTATGACATCACGGTCAAAAATACGGTGTTGAAACCGGGTGAATCTTATCTTCAGTCGTTTACGCTCGACCACAAGTACAAAAAAGATTCTTATGTGGTTTTCTACACGCCTACTTTTTCTATTGATGGCTTTGGAAACAACGACGCTTTCCACGAAATCAATTTCACGGGCGAGATGAGTAAAAATCGGGCCGGCGATTTGTTGCCTTGGGATTATCGGGAATGAGATTGAAATCTATAGTTGGTCATGGCTTGGCCATTATTCGTTGCGTCAAAAACGTTTTCTATAGCAATACGAATGACAGATTCAAATTTTGACTAAATTTAGGTTTCAATTGCAACAAACTTAAATCCAAATGATTATGAATTTAATTGCTTCCGTTTTTTGTTGTTTATTCGTCTTTGCGGGTTGTGCGCAAAACATCAAAGGTTTTGTTTACGATGAAAACCGATTGGCCATAGCCGGTGCTTTGGTGTATTTGGATGAAACTTCGGTTTGGGCGACTACAGATGACGTTGGCGGTTTTGAATTGAAAACACCCGCGAAAATCAACACCATGCTCGTGATCAGCTATTTGGGCTATGAGACGATGGTTGTGGCCGATCCGTTCTCGAAACCCACCCACGACATTCATTTGAAGCCCAAGGCCACTGCGCTCAGCGAAGTAACGATCGATACGAAGCCACGTTTCAACCGATCCGAGAAATTGCGTGTTTTTACCGAACAGTTCCTCGGGACAACGATTGCCGGAAAATCATGCACCATTTTAAATGAGGCCGATTTGAAGTTGGATTATGATTCGTCCAAACGCCGGCTGACGGTTTCGTGCGACCAGCCGATCCGCATCTACAACCGTCATTTGGGTTACGAAATCGAATACCGCGTCAGGCAATGTTACATCGATTTCAATAATAAGACTTTAGATCCGGATGCAGTTACCGCATGGTCTTTCATCGGAACGACTTTCTACAAAGACCTCACGACGGTCGACCAATCGTTTGCCGCGCAACGCAAAATGAGTTATGCCGGTTCGGCGATGCAGTTTTTCAGGAGCCTCATTGGCAACCAATTGAACCAATCGGGCTTTAAAATCCTCAGGCACAACTGGACGTGCGATCCTGCCGCCTATTTCGCGATCAACCGCCTCAATGATTATTACGAGGTGAAAGTTGGCGATAAAAATAACACCGCTGCGCCTTCCGAAGTGGCTTTCACTTTGGCGTATCCGGGCAAACCCGATTCGGCCGTTACCTTTACCACCGATTCGTTTACGGTTGATTTTTTCGGAAACCACGATTCGTACAATTCGATACAATTTGCGGGCAACATCAGCAAAAACCGTATCGGTGATTTATTGCCTTTGGATTATCTGGATTACAAATAGGCACCCGCGCTGTTTCTAAAATCAGCCAATTTTACTACTTTAGCCACATGATAAAAGTGATTGTCATTGGCTCTGGAAATGTTGCGCAACATTTGATTTCGGCTTTTTTGCAAAGCACTGAAATTGAATTGGTTCAAGTGTATGCCCGCAGCAAATCGGCCCTGCAAAAGTTTGACGGACAAATAGCGGTCACCAGCAATCTCAACCAAATCACCCAAGCCGACCTTTACCTTATTGCCGTTTCCGATGATGCGATCGGTTCGCTTTCGGTGCAACTTCCGTTCGAAGGCCGTCTGGTCGCGCATACTTCGGGAAGCGTTTCGATCGATCGTATTGACTCGAAAAACGTCCCTGCTGTTTTTTATCCGCTGCAGACGTTTTCCAAAAACAAACCCGTCGATTTCCGTACGATCCCGATTTGCCTCGAAACCAATCCGCAGGATTTTCCATTGCTTGAAAAAGTCGCACGCGGCATTTCCAGCCACATTTACCAACTCGATTCCGACCAACGCAAGGCACTTCATGTCGCTGCGGTTTTTGTGAACAATTTCACGAATCATTTGTATGCGATCGGCCATGAGATTTGTGTGGACAACGGAATTCCGTTCGACATCCTCAAGCCGCTGATCCGCGAAACCGCCGAAAAAATCATGACGCTTGCCCCTTCCGATGCGCAAACGGGGCCGGCCAAACGCAACGATGTGTCGACCATCCGGAAACACCTCGAATTCTTATCGGACGACAATCAAAAAAACATTTACAACCTCCTAACCCAATCGATACAAAATGGCCAAAAGTTATAAGGAAATCATGAACGACATCACGACCTTCATTTTTGATGTGGATGGCGTCCTGACCGACAGTTCGGTACACGTCACGCCTACGGGCGAAATGCTGCGAATCATGAACATCCGCGACGGTTTTGCGATGAAGGCGGCCGTGGAAAGCGGTTACCATGTGTGCATCATTTCGGGTGGAAGCAACGAAGGCGTACGCATCAGGCTGCGCAATCTGGGCATCACCGACATTCATTTGGCCGCACCCGATAAAGTCGAAACGTTCAAGGAATACATCGAGCTCTACAATATTAAACCCGAACAGGTGTTGTATATGGGAGACGACATTCCCGATTATCATGTGATGCAACTTGTGGGCCTGCCTGCTTGTCCGCAGGATGCGGCGCCGGAAATCAAAGGCATTTCCAAATACATTTCGCACAAGAATGGCGGCCGTGGCGCAGTACGCGATGCGATTGAACAGGTGATGAAATTGCAGGGAAAATGGATGGAGAATTTTGATGGAAAGCATGATTAATCCGATATGCGCACTGATGCAGCTCCGATTAAACGATTAAACGAATTTTCGATTAAACCAAATGAAATACCTCAAACTTATACGTTACCAAAACCTGCTGATGCTCGCGCTGATGCAGCTCATCATCCGTTACGGATTTTTAAAGCAACAGGGCGTTTTGCTTGCTTTGGCCGATTGGCAATATGGCTTGCTGATTTTGTCGACCGTACTGATTGCGGCGGCGGGTTATGTCGTCAATGACATTTTCGACCAGCAAACCGATCACGAGAATAAGCCTTCGAAAGTGATCGTCGGTACGAAAATTTCTGAGGAAAATGCCTATTACATTTATGCCGGACTCAACGTAACCGGCGTCGCGATCGGTTTTTATTTGTCCAATGTAATTGAACGGCCGGGCTTTGCGGCGATTTTCATCTTGATCGCGGCGACGCTGTATTTCTATGCGACGAGCCTCAAGCAGATGATGGTTGTTGGCAATGTCGTCGTGGCGATTGTTCTGGCGTTGAGTGTACTCATTATTATTGTGTTCGATATATTTCCGGCGACGCACGACGGCAACAAGCAATTGATGACGAATGTTTCGTCGGTGCTGCTCGACTATGCGATTTTTGCGTTCCTCATCAACCTGCTGCGCGAAATGGTCAAGGACCTCGAAGATGTCAATGGCGATTACAACCAGGGCATGAATACGTTGCCGATTGCTTTGGGCGTGGCCCGCACGGCTCGGATCGTTTTTGGGCTGAGCCTTGCCCCGATTGCGATTTTGCTGTTTTACATCAACAAATATTACTTTGCGAGCAATTTGTATCTGTCCGTGATTTACGCGTTGGTACTGGTCGTTGCGCCGCTCATTTATTTTTCAATCAAGATGTGGTCGGCCAAAAGCCAAAAGGATTTCCACCATTTGAGCGTGGTGCTCAAACTCGTGATTTTCTTCGGGATCGTCTCGATGGCCGTCGTCTCCTATAATATTCTGCACCATGCTTAAATCGGATAAATACAAAATCATACTGGCTTCGGGTTCGCCGCGGCGGCAGCAATTTTTCAAGGATCTGGATGTCGATTTTGAGATCCGGCTCAAGGAAGTTGAGGAAATCTATCCGCCCGGATTGCAGGCGGAACAGATCACCGACTTTCTCGCCCAACTCAAAGCCGACGCCTTCAAGAATGAAATCGCCCCAAACGAAATCCTGATCACGAGCGACACGATCGTGTGGCACAACGGCAAGGCGCTCGGCAAACCCAAGGATTATGACGATGCCGTGGCGATGCTGCAAACGATGGCAGGCGAAACGCATGAGGTCATTACATCGGTGTGCTTTACGACGGCGGATCGTTCGGAAATCATGCACGAAACCACCAAAGTCACGTTCAATCCCATCAGCGACGAAGCGATCCATTACTACCTCGACAAGTACAAACCGTTCGACAAGGCGGGCGCTTACGGGATCCAGGATTGGATCGGACTCACGGCGATCAGCAAAATTGAAGGTTCGTATACCAATGTCGTTGGCTTGCCGACGCACCGCGTGTATGAATTCCTGAACAAACCAGATTAATATGCTTACCAAAGAATTTTACATCGAGATTTTATCGACGGCCATTTTGATCGCAGTGACTATTTTCCTGCGTTATTTTTCGGCGCGCTTGATCAAACATTACTCTAAAACCAGCGAAATACTGGAACACCGCGCCAATCTTGTGATCCGTTACAACAACATTTTCCTGACGATTTTGTTTCTGGTTGCGATTTTTATCATTTGGGGCGTACAAACCGATGATATTTTCCTGACGATTTCCTCGGTCGTCACCGTCGTGGGCGTGGCTTTCTTTGCACAGTGGTCGATTTTGAGCAACATCACTTCGGGGATCATTTTGCTGTTTTCGTTTCCGTTCAAGATTGGCGACATCATCAAGATCCACGACAAAGATTTTCCGATTGAGGCCGAAATCGAGGACATTCGCGCCTTCCACACCTTGCTTCGAACCAAAGAAGGCGAACGCATCAGTTATCCCAACAATCTGATGCTTCAAAAAGGGGTTTCCATTGTAAATAATTTCTACGAAGACCAAGAATTCACAGATTAGTTAGTACTTTTGCAGCCGAATTCTGAATAATTATTGTTTCAGGATGTTTGGTCAATGTTAATCTATTGTAATCTTATTCTTTATAAATATGTTTATTTATGTATTTCGTCGATGTTTTTTACACTTTATCGATGATGTTTCAAAACTTTCTACTACTTTTACAGCGTAATTTTAAATGATGGATAGCGTCTAACATTTTGAAGACCAAATTGTAACGGTTTGATATTCAAGACAAAACTCTAAAATGATGAAAAATTTAAAAAACACTATTGCGCTGATCGCCTTGCTAAGTTGCTTCGTAGTTGATGCGCAAACTTCAACGAAAAAAAATATCAACGGTGTATTGATCAATCCGGAAACCAACTGCGTGCTGCGTTATTATTACTTTCCGAACCTCGAGGCTTACTACGACACACAGAAAAACCTTTACACTTATATGGATGGCGGCCAATGGATCACTGCCGAAGAAATTCCGGCCGGATACCGCGGTTACTCACTTTACAATAAAGTAAATGTTGTCATCAACGATTTTGACGACGACGATGTAACGCAGTTTCTTTACAAACACAAAAAGAAATATCCGTACATCACCAAAGGAAATCTCAAGAAAATGACGGCTTCGATCGAATAAATCGGTTTTCATAAAAAAGGTTAAAGTTTTCCAATCTTCCACTTTGGGGTACAGTAATTGGAAAAGCGGCTTTACTAACTGTCAATTTTGACTAAATATTAAAGCTATGAAAACCTTCAAATTAGCCACAGCCCTTTTATTTACTGCTTTTTTTGCCGCACAGGCACAATCTCAGGTTTCCGTAAACTTTGGCGTGGGTATCCAATTACCGGTACCCGTTGTTTACGAACCGGCGCCCGCGAGAGTGGTTTATGTCGAACAGCCCGTATACGTAGAGAGGCCAGTATATGTCGAAAGACCGACGAGAGTGGTTTACGTAAAAGAAAAGCAATGCCACAAACACCCAAGACATCACAAAAAACATGGCCGTGGCCACAGGCACCACCACTAAGATAAATCTCAACAACTGTCTGGAAAAAGAGTAAAGTTTAACCGCTTTGCTCTTTTTTGTTAAAGAAAATCTAATTAAAAAGCCAGCCATCCAAAATGCTTATATTTGGTAGCGATTTAATTTACGGTCATGTCAAAACTTCGAGCCCCGCTGCTTTTCCTGTTACTTTCCCCATTCATTTACGCCCAACAGCCCGCAAAACCCAATGCGGCTGAAATCCACAACCAAATCAAGAAACTCAATTTTTTGGGTTCCGTTCTGTACATCGCCGCCCATCCCGATGACGAGAACACGCGGCTCATTTCATACATGGCCAATGCCAAAAATGCGCGCACGGCTTATTTGTCGCTCACGCGTGGCGATGGCGGACAAAACCTGATCGGCCCGGAATTGCGCGAAGGTTTGGGCGTCATCCGTACGCAGGAATTGATTGAAGCGCGCAAGATTGACGGCGGCGAGCAGTTTTTTTCGCGTGCGAACGATTTCGGATATTCCAAAACGCCCGATGAGACTTTGCAGATTTGGAACAAGGACGCGGTGTTGAGCGATATGGTTTACCTGATCCGGAAATTCCAGCCCGATGTGATCATCAACCGTTTCGACGCTAGGACGCCCGGCACGACACACGGACACCATACGGCTTCGGCGATGCTCAGTTTCGAGGCTTTCGACAAAATAAATGATGCCAAAAGCTATCCCGAACAATTGAAACTCGTCCAGCCTTGGCAATCCAAGCGGTTGTTTTTCAATACGAATTGGTGGTTTTACGGCAGCCGCGAGAAATTCGACAAAGCCGACAAATCGAATCTGTACAAGGTTCCGACAGGCGTATTTTATGCGTCCATCGGCAAATCCAACCAGGAAATTGCCGCACTCAGCAGAAGCCGCCACCAATCGCAAGGCTTCGGAAACACCGGTGTTCGGGGCGAAGATGCCGAATACCTCGAATTGCTCAAAGGCGACGATGCCAAAGACAAAACCAATATTTTCGAAGGCATCGACACGTCGTGGAACCGCGTTAAGGGCGGCAAACCGATTGGCGAATTGCTCGCAAAAGTCGAACAGCAATACGATTTCAGGAATCCGGCGGCGAGCATCCCCGATTTGGCCAAAGCCTATGCGATGATCCAGTCGCTCAATGAAAACCATTGGAAAGCGATCAAGTCGGAGGAAATCAAAAAAACAATCGCTGCCTGTGCCGGATTGTACCTCGAGGCCGTTGCCGACAATGCCGAGACAACGCCCGGAAGCACTGTAAAACTTAAGATTGAAGCCATCAACCGAAGCGCAGTTCCGATGCAATTGACGGGTGTCAAGACGATGGAAACCTCCAATTCAATTGCGCCAACCGAACTCAAAAACAACGTTTCCAATATTTTCGACGCCGAGATCAAATGGCCGCAAAACACTGGATTTACACAACCGTATTGGCTCGAGGAAAAAGGAACCGTTGGCATGTATACGGTCAATGATCCGAAAAACATCGGTATTCCCGACATCATCCGCGACCAGAAAGTCATTTTCTACATTACGGTTTCTGGCGTGACGATTCCGTTTGAACGCACCATCATCTACAAATTCAACGACGATGTGAAAGGCGAAGTCTACCGCCCGTTCGATATCGTTCCCGATGTTTCGACCGCGATTGTGGAAAAGGTCACAATTTTCGATGGTGCCAAAACCAAGACGGTTTCGGTGAAAGTCAAAGCCGGAAAAGACAACGTCAAAGGCGAACTGCAACTCGAATTGCCTTCCGACTGGAAAATCAATCCAAAGGTAAAAGCATTCGAGCTGGCCAAAAAAGGCGAAGAATCGACGTTTCAATTTGAAGTGACCGCACCTTCGCAATCGGCTGAAATTACCGCTAAAAGCATTGTCACCATTGATGGGAAGCGTTTCGACAAAGAACAGATCAGCATCAATTACGACCACATTTCCAAACAGCAAATCCTCAAACCGGCCGAGGCGCATTTCCTCAACCTCGACATCAAGACCGCCAAGAAAAAAATCGCTTACATTATGGGCGCGGGCGACGAAGTCCCGAACAGCCTCAAGCAGATGGGATTTGACATTATCGTGATCCGGCCGGAGGACATTTCGGCGGAAATGCTCAAGAAATTCGACGTTGTAATGACTGGAATCCGCGCGTACAATACCGTTACGGCGTTGGCTTTCAAACAACAAATCCTGTTCGATTTTGTCAAGGAAGGCCACACGATGATTGCGCAATACAACACGCTCGATGATTTTGTCACCAAGGATATCGCACCGTTTCCGATCAAGATTTCGCGCGACCGGGTGACCGAAGAAAATGCGACCGTGCAATTTTTAGAGCCGAATCATCCCGTGCTCAATTATCCGAACAAAATCACCGGCAAGGATTTCGAAGGCTGGAAACAAGAGCAGGGCTTGTATTATCCGAACGAATGGGATGCGGCATTCACGCCTATCCTATCGTCGCACGACAAAGGCGAACCGGATAAAAAAGGCGCGCTGCTCGTTGCCAAATACGGCAAAGGCCATTACATTTACACGGGTTTGAGTTTCTTTAGGGAATTGCCTGAAGGTGTTTCGGGCGCGTTCCGGCTCATGGCCAACCTGATTTCGATACAACCCGAAAAATAAACCGACTATGCCAAACAAGCCCGCCATCTGGAAAAAAAGTTACACCTGGGTACTGGTTGCCAACGTGATTTACATTTTGCTCTTTTGTCTCATCATGGAAATGTACGCGTAACATGCAACAAATCGACTGGATCGTACTTTCGGTAACGCTGCTTTTCATCGTCGTCTATGGCGTATGGAAAACGCGCGGCAGCCAAAACGTGGAAGATTATATTCTGGGCAGCAACGAAACGCCGTGGTATACGGTCGGGCTTTCGGTGATGGCGACGCAGGCCAGCGCGATTACGTTCCTTTCAACGCCGGGCCAGGCATACCATGACGGGATGGGTTTTGTGCAGTTTTATTTCGGGTTGCCGATTGCGATGGTCGTGATCTGTTATACGTTCATCCCAATTTACCACCGGCTCAAGGTCTTTACGGCGTATGAATATCTGGAACAGCGTTTCGACCTCAAGACACGGTCGCTCGCTTCCATCCTATTCCTCGTACAGCGCGGACTCGGGACGGGCTTGACGATCTACGCACCGGCGATTATTTTGTCGGCTTTGCTGGGTTGGAATTTGACTTTGATGAACATCATCATCGGCGTTCTCGTCATCATTTACACGTTCGCAGGCGGAACCAAAGCGGTCAACGTCACGCAGAAACAGCAAATGTTCGTGATCATGACGGGCATGTTCCTGACGTTTTTCCTGATTTTGCATCTGCTTCCGAACGACATGACGTTCAGCAACGCGATGCACATTGCGGGCGCGAACCATAAAATGGACATTGTCGATTTTTCGTATGATCCCGAAACGCGCTACACGTTCTGGAGCGGAATTACGGGTGGATTTTTCCTGATGCTGTCGTATTTCGGCACCGATCAATCGCAGGTAGGCCGCTATCTGTCGGGGAAATCGGTGCGCGAAAGCCAGATGGGGCTGATCATGAACGGTTTCCTTAAAGTGCCGATGCAGTTCTTTATTTTGCTGATCGGCGTGATGGTGTTTGTGTTTTTCCAGTTCAATCCGGTGCCGCTCAATTTCAATCCGAACAACAAGATCGCCGTCGAGCATTCCAAATACAAAAACGAATACCACCTGCTCGAAAACAAGCTCGATAAATTGTCCGAAGAGAAAAAGGAAATCAACCTGCTCTACATGGACCACCTGAACCAGAATTACGACAATCCGATCCTGCGAAAGGAACTCGTCGCGCTGTCGAGCAAGGAAAACGACCTGCGCGAGGAAGCGCGCGAGCTCATTGCCAAAGCCGATGGAAAGGCCGAAACGAATGATAAAGATTACGTTTTCATCCACTTTATCCTCAATTATTTGCCGAAAGGCTTGATTGGTTTGTTGCTTGCCGTGATCCTGTCGGCGGCGATGTCTTCTACGGCTTCGGGCATTACCGCGTTGGCTTCTACGACTGCGATCGATATTTACAAGCGCAACGTCAAAGGCCAGAAAAATGAAAAGCATTTCGTGAACGCGACCAAATTCTTCACGCTGATGTGGGGCATTATCGCGATTCTTTTTGCGTGCGTCGGGACCTTGTTTGAAAACCTGATCCAGCTCGTCAATATCGTCGGGTCGATTTTTTATGGAACGGTCCTCGGGATTTTCCTCGTCGGATTTTACATCAAATATGTCAAGGCCAATGCGATTTTCCTTGGGGCGGCATTCAGCCAACTCACGATATTTTACATTTTTTACCTGGATGTGGTGAGTTTCCTTTGGCTCAATTTTATCGGTTCGATGCTGACGATTCTGTTGTCGGTTTTTGCGCAGATGTTTTTGAAATCGAAAACGGTGGTAGAAGTTTAATCAATTTACCGCAAAGGCGCTAAGATTTGCGCAAAGTTCGCCAAGCTTTGTGTGCTTTGCGAAAACTTCAAAAACTTTGTGGTTAAAATCATTTCATTGAAAGATATTTTGAGGTCGGAAACGGTGGTAGAGGTTTACTCAATTTACCGCAAAGACGCTAAGATTTGCGCAAAAGTTCACCAAGCTTTGGGTGCTGGGGAAAACTTCAAAAACTTTGTGGTTAAAATCAGTTCATTGAAAGATATTTTGAGGTCGGAAACTGAGTTTAATTTTACCGCAAAGGCGCCAAGGTTTGCGCAAAGTTCGCTAAGCTTTGTGCCCTTTGCGGGACCTTCAAAACTTTGTGGTTTAAAATAACTTCCATCATAAACCGAAAAACTTGATTATTGTGCAATCTCGCGTTAGGGATTGAAGCAAGGTGCCATGCACCGCGAAAAGCCCGGGCCGTAGGCAACGCCAAAAAAAAAACAGGCAAAGTTCACACCCGCCTGTTTCTTTACTCTCGATTACAAATTGACTCATAACTTATAACTTATTCCGCTGCGCTCCATACTGTTCGGCTGCGCCTCGGGTCATAATTATTTCTTGCTCCACTCCGCGATGCTTTCGTTGTTCATCTTCATGTAATCTGCATTTTTCGCTTCCGTAGCCAAAGCCAATGAAGTCTTCGCGGTTTCGATCGCACCTTTCTTATCTCCCGATTTTGCCTGGATCAAAGATTTTACGCGGTACATCCAAAAAGGTTTGTCTTTGTTGAGTTCGATGCCTTTGTTGACGTAGGTCAGCGCTTTCGTCAAATCGCCACCCGATTGGAACAGGTATTGTCCGGCTGAAAAATAATCGTTGGATGACGGCCCGGCCATCACTTTATCGATGCTCGCCATCGCCGTTTTCTGCGTCGGCACTTCGAATTTAACCGGCACGAGCGTTTTTTCCCACGACAATTCCAATACGCCATAATTGTTGTCGAGCCCGTTGACGCCAATGGTAAACGATTCGACGTTTCTGTTCAACGCTTCAGGTTTTGCAGTCGCTTTGAGCGCCACTTTGGCATCGCTCCATTCTTCCGGGAGTCCGCCGTTCTCGGTATCGGTGTAAAAGAAAACTTCCCACACATCGGCTTTCGGAATCGTATACAACGCATATTTCCCTTTGGCCAACGTCTTGCCGCCGATGACGACATCTTCGCTGAAGGAAACCGTCGTATTTCTGTTGGCTCCCGTTCTCCAGGGTTTTCCGAAAGGTACGAGGTCACCGAAAATGGTGCGGCCTTTCATGCCCGGACGCGAGTAAATGACTTCGACATCGGTGAGTCCGACTACCTGTTTGACGGTTGCGGCCGGACTTGGAGCCGGCGTCTTGATTTGTGCTTCAGTGGCATACGAAACGACACACGCGGCCAATAAGAATAATATTTTCTTCATAATGATAAGGTTTTAGTTACGTCTCAAATTTACAAATTCAGAAGGGCGAATATGTTAATTAAACCTTAATTCGGAAATCGTTTTGTTTAAGGTATATTGAAATTTATTAAACATTTGTATCTTTATCCAAAGCAACCGACATGAAAATGTATACGATCCATACGAAGCAAAAATTGCCCATTTCTATTGATACTGCCTGGGATTTTATTGCCGATCCTAAAAATCTTGCCGTGATCACGCCGCCCGAAATGGGGTTCAAAACGTTGTCGGGCGACGACCGAAAGATGTTCCCGGGACAAATCATCCATTACACGATTACGCCCATTTTGGGCATCCGCATGCAATGGGTCACCGAAATCACGCATGTAGAACCCGGCACCTATTTCACCGACGAGCAACGCAGCGGGCCTTACGCGTTTTGGCACCACAAACATTTCCTGACCGAAATTCTGGGCGGCGTCGAAATGGAAGACATTGTGCATTACCGGCTGCCATTCGGGATTTTGGGGCAAATGGTGCATCCGATGATGGTGAAACCGCAACTCGACAAGATTTTCGAATTCAGGAGACTGAAACTGATCGAACTTTTCGGCGAATATAAATTGGACCAATAATGCGGATTTTCTGGTTCAGGCGCGACTTGAGGTTGGAAGACAATCATGGATTGTTTGAAGCGCTGCGTGGTGGCGACGTTTTGCCGATTTTCATATTCGACCAAAACATCCTGCAGGAATTGCCCAAAGACGACGCACGCGTGACTTTCATTGCGCAATTGCTCCACAACATCAACACGGAATTGCACAAGCTTGGGCGTTCGCTTGCGGTTTTTCACGGCGAACCCGAAGCCGTTTTTCACCAATTGATTCGCGAAAATAATATTGAAGCGGTTTACACCAACCACGATTACGAACCTTACGCCAAAAAACGTGATGCTGCGATCGGGAAATTCCTGAATTCCAAAAATATTGCATTCAAGACTTTTAAAGACCAAGTGATTTTTGAAAAAGACGAAGTGGCCAAAGACGACGGAAAGCCATATGTGGTGTACACGCCGTATTCGAACCGTTGGAAAGAACGCTTTGCAAAAACCGACCTAAAGCATTATCAATCAGAAGATTTACTGTCAAATTTTATAAAGCACGATTATCCTTTTTTGGATTTGTCCGACATCCATTTCAAAAAATCGAACATTGAAATTCCGGCGTTTGATGTTTCGAAGAATCTCGTCGAACACTACGAAACGACGCGTAATTTCCCGGCAAAGGAAACTTCGAAACTGGGCGTCCACTTGCGATTCGGGTCGGTCAGCATCCGCGATGTGGTTCGAAAAGGAAACGATTCGGGCAATAAAACCTTTCTGAACGAATTGATCTGGCGCGAATTCTTCCTGCAGATTTTGTGGCATTTCCCCGAAACCGTGACCAAAAGTTTCCGTCCCAAATACGACAACATCAAATGGCGCCATGCCGAAAACGATTTCAAACTGTGGTGCGAAGGCAAAACCGGCTATCCGATTGTTGATGCGGGCATGCGCGAGCTCAATGCTACGGGCTTTATGCACAACCGCGTGCGCATGGTCGTGGCGAGTTTCCTGTGCAAGCATCTGCTGATCGACTGGCGTTGGGGCGAAGCGTATTTTGCCGAGAAATTACTCGATTACGAACAATCGTCCAACATTGGGAATTGGCAATGGGCCGCCGGGAGTGGTGTCGATGCCGCGCCTTATTTCAGGATTTTTAACCCGAGTGAACAGGTCAAGAAATTCGACAAGGATCTCAAATACATCCGAAAATGGGTTCCCGAACTTGAGGAAATGGATTATCCGGCGCCGATCGTGGACCATAAGGAAGCGCGGGAACGGTGTTTGCGGGTTTATAAGGCGGCGGTAGCTTGAGACCGCTTCGCTAAAAGAGGCAAGACCGCTACGCTGATAGAGTCAAGACTTTTGCCTTTTCCCTCTTTCAGCGAAGCGGTCTTACAGTGAAACGGTCTTTTCTCCAGCAGCGCAGCGGTCTAATTCAAATTCTTCACTTTCTCATAATCCAACTCATCAAAATGCGCAATCACCAAATCCGCTTCCGACAAATCCTGCAATTTCGAATGCACGCTGTCGTAACCGATGCAAAACAATCCGGCGGCTTTGGCGGCTTTGATGCCGTTGGTACTGTCTTCAATAACAATGCATTCCGACTTAGGCGCGACCGACAACGACGCGGCATATTCGAAAATCGCGGGATGCGGTTTCGATTTCGGGAAATCCTCGCCGCTCACGATGTGCGTGAAATATCGGTACAAGCCGAATCGCCGGAAAACCCTGTCGATCGTGACTTTGGCCGATGACGAGGCCAAAATCAACTGCACGCCGTTGCGGTGCAAATCCTTGATCAGATCTTCGACGCCGTCGAGCAGGAACAAATCTTCCTTACTGTCGAAAGCGCCGTTGAACAACGCACGCTTGATGTCGATGAGCTTTTCGATTTCTTCCTCGAGCGCAAAATGTTCCTTGAGGCGCTCGTAGACATTGCGGGTGGAATTGCCCGTAAACGAATGGTACATTTCGGGCGACACGTCTATGTTCAAGTCCTTGAAATGTTGGTGAAATGCGTAATGGTGAACGGGTTCGGTGTCGACGATGACGCCGTCCATATCGAAAATGACTGTTTTGATCATTGTTTAATCGTTGATTCGTTTGTTTGTTTAATCTTCCTTCTTCAAAATCCCACGAATCACATGGCTCGCCGCATACAACCCGAACAATCCCGGCATGTAGCTGTTCGTCCCGTAAAACGATTTCTTGAAATTCTTGCCGTCGGTTTTGCGCAGGCTTTCGGGATCCTGGATTTCAGACGAGAAAACGACCTTGATGCCTTTGTCGATCTTGACTTCCTTGAGGCGTTTCTTGATGGTTTTGGCGAGGAAACAATTTTCGGTATTGCTGATGTCGCCCACTTTCACTTTCGACGGATCCATTTTTCCACCCGCGCCCATCGAGCTGATGACTTTGACTTTCTTGCGCTTGCACGCGATGATCAGGTTGAGTTTTGGCGTGACGCTGTCGATGCAATCCATGACGTAATCGAATTCGGTCGTGACGATTTCAAACGCGCGTTCGGGTTCGAGGAATTCGCGGATTTTGGTCAGCTCCAACTCGGGATTGATGTCCATCAAACGGTCGCCCACCACATCGATTTTGGGTTGCCCGACGGTAGAATGCAACGCGGGCAATTGCCTGTTGATGTTCGTAATGTCTACCACATCGCCGTCCACGATCGTCATTTTGCCGACGCCGGCACGTGCAATGAATTCAGCCGCAAACGAACCCACGCCGCCCACGCCTACAATCAAGACATTGGCGTTTTTCAATTTTTCAAGTCCGTCTTTTTTGAAGAGCAGCTCTGCCCTTTCTGTCCATTCTGCCATTTTTGTTTGATCGTTTAATCGTTAAATTTGTTTAATCGTTGGGCACGCCCGCCCGTTATTTATTCTATAATTCAAGTTTAAAAACGTCCCGGAAATTCATCCCAACCTGTTTCTGCAAATCTTCAACACTTACATTTCTATACTTTGCCGCCAACGCATAAACATGGGCGATCGATTCCTCGACCGTGTCGGTTTCGAGAAAAAAGCGGTCATCGGGAATACTCTTGAAAACGCTTTCCAATTCGGGATTGCGCAATAAATATTTCCCGAACGACAGGTAAAATCCGTTGTCGGTCAATTGCCTGGCCGTTTGTTCGTTTTTGGAAAAACCGTGTACGATCATCGGCACGGAAATTTGCAGTTTCTTCTTGATTTCAACCAATTCCTGAAATGCCGCGACGCAATGGATGACAACCGGTTTGAGGTATTTTTGGGCCAACAGCAATTGCACTTCAAACACTTCATACTGCAGGTCGATCGGCTTTTCGATGCGCTTGTCCAAACCGCATTCCCCGAGCGCCAAACAATTGGCTTGCTGCAATTTACTTTCGATGATCTGCAAATCCTGTTGAATCTCCTTTTCATCAATGTACCACGGATGAATGCCGACCGAATAAAACGGTATTTCTTCCTCAAACTCGCGCGGATATTGATTGACGACTTCCAAAATAGCCTGATTTTTGGTAAACCGATGCGTATGTAAATTGAGCCATCGCATCAATCGTGGAACTTTTTAACGCCTGCCTTGATCTCGATCGGCAAGTCATTTTCAAGCGGCACGATCGGGCACGAATATTCATGGTTGTACGCGCAATACGGATTGTACGCCTGGTTGAAATCGACCGCAATCGCATCGCCCGCCGGAATCTTCAAATCGATGTAACGCCCGCCGATGTAGGTTTCGTTGCCACTCGTCAAATCGGAAAACGGCAGGAACAAATAATCGGTGAATTCTTTTTTCTTGACGAGTTCGACGTTTTGGTAGACATTCAATTTAAATTCCTTTCCGTCGAGCGTAAAGGTCAGTTCGCCGTATTTGACGTACGTCGGAAGTCTGTCGGTAGACGTTTTCATCTGGAACGGCTTTTCGTTTTTGGTGCGCTTGAATTGCGCGACTACGAAATATTTGGGATCGGGCGCGTAAAAGTCGAGTCCGTGGAAATTGGCGCGGTCTTCCTTTGCAAGCGGGCTCTTGATCGAATCGGCGAAAGCAGACGTGAGTTCGTTCTGGAAAACCTGAACCTTGACTTCGTCGTATTTCTGCTGGCCGAAGCCCAAAATCGGAAGCAGCAATACTGCAAATAGGAAGATTTTTTTCATCGCATTTCTTTAACTTCGTTCAGTTCGACCTAACGGTCTCCGGTGTGCAAAAATAAGTAAAATGAAAATGCCAAACACTTAAATTTTAACGCCAGACTTTGTAAATTTGTGCGACCAAACGCCATTTTCCGCCATGCTCAAATCCGGACTTCAACGCTACTTCAACAACTTCAAGGGGTTTTCGCGTGAAATTTGGATCCTCGCGATCATTACGTTCATCAACCGCGCGGGCATGATGGTCGTGCCATTCCTGACGAAATACCTGGTGGAAGATTTGCATTTCTCGCTCGAAAACGTCGGGACGATGATGGTGTGTTTCGGATTGGGATCGATGCTGGGTTCGTGGCTCGGCGGCAAACTGTCGGACAAGATCGGGTTCTACAAAATCATGGTGTTCAGCTTGTTTACGAGCGGACTCATTTTCATCGGACTGCAATTTGTGACGACCTTTTGGGGATTGTGCGCGAGTCTGTTCCTGATGATGAGCATCGCCGACATGTTCCGGCCCGCGATGTTCGTATCGCTTGCGGCGTATGCCAAACCGGAAATCAGGACACGCGCGCTGACGTTGGTGCGACTCGCCGTGAATCTGGGGTTTGCGTCGGGTCCGGCTTTGGGCGGCTTGGTCATCATGGGAATCGGTTACCAGGGCTTGTTTTGGATTGACGGCACGACTTGTATCGTCGCGATCCTGATTTTTGCCACGCTCGTCAAGGAAAAGAAGAATCCGGATCGCCGCAAGGAATTGGCACAAATTGAAGTCGTTTCGGTTTTCAGGGACAAGATTTTCTGGATTTTCCTGTTTGTGTGTTTTGTGACGGCGATGATTTTCTTCCAGCTTTTGACGACTTTGCCGCTGTACCACAAGGACCAATACAATTTGACGGAAGGCCAGACGGGACTGCTCATGATGCTCAACGGCGGACTCATTTTCCTGCTCGAAATGCCGATCGTGAGTATTTTCGAACGCCACCAGACAAGCAAGCTCAAGATCATTTTCTGGGGTTCGATGATGATGGCGGTGAGCTTCTTCATCTTGCTGCTGACGGGCTGGATCGGATTCCTGATCATCAGTTTGCTGTTCCTTACGTTTGGCGAAATGTTCATCTTCCCGTTTTCGAATTCGTTTGTGATGGGCCGCGCGCACAAAGGCCATGAGGGCCGTTACATGGCGTTGCTGACGATGAGTTTCAGTTTGGCGCACATCGTAGGTTCCAAATGCGGGCTAACGATCATCGACCATTTCGGTTACCGTTGGAATTGGTTCTTTATGGGAATGGTGGGCGTGCTTGCGGTGCTTTGTTGCGTTTGGTTGCAGAAGTTGGTTTTGGAGGAAAATCGAAAATAATGATGAGTTATGAGTTATGAGTTATAAGTTATAAGTTATGAGTTATAGAAACTTCTGCTATTGACGATTGACTTCAACTTTAATCCATTCCCAACTCATAACTCCTAACTCATAACTCATAACTCATAACTGTGCCTTGATTTTCTGGAGCGTTTGATCAGTGGCAATCATTTGCGTGATTACTTTTTGCTTAAGTATCTCCGGATTTTCGGTTGGATAATACTTGGTCCACGAATCATTTTCAAGCAGGTTGCGGATTTGGCGGATGCGCTTGGTCGTTTCGGTGGCGGTGCGCAAGAGTTCTGCGTTGTAATTGCCGTTGTCTTTGTGCTGGAAATGCACGCCGTCTTGATTCCTTTCTATGTAGTAGAGTTTTTCAGCATCGTTGTCGCGGTGGAAAGCCGTCCAAGGTGCGAAACCCAGTTTGGTGCGGTTGACGGATTTTGCGCCCGATTGCAGCCGCCATTTGCAATTGGCCGCGCGTCCCCAATGATTGGACAGGCGATAGACGCCGGTTTCGGTGAAGAAATAGCTGCTGCCCGACTTGCTTTTGTAACCCAAAGCGAGATTTTCGATGGCGTTCGAATCTACTTCATTGAAAATGCAGAAGGTATTCCTGTGGAAATTGTTGCGGTTAAATGTTTCGCCCATGCCCTATTTTATTGACCCGAGGCCGCATGGCCGAACGGAACGAAGTTAATTGTAACAAAGGTAAACTTTTTGGGTCTTTGTTTAAAACTTAAAAAATCGTTAAATAACTAAAAAAATAGTTGTGCAACTAAAAATATAGTTGTAGGTTTGGATTGTTGTTCTGCGTGGCTGAGTAGCGAAGAACAATGTTAGAAGGCGCGTTAGCGATTACTTCACCTAGATACTATTTTTTATAGGTGTTCAGTGAATTTCATTTGAAACGGAAATCCTTTTATTGCAGTTTACGGAACTAAGATTGCAGTGTAAAGCGCGGCCTTCGGCAACGCCCAACTCATAACTCATAATTTATAACTCATAATTCAAGAAATGCAGAAATTGACCAACAAAGAAGAAGAAATCATGCACGTTTTATGGAAGCTCGAAAAGGCATTCGTAAAGGAAGTCATGGCCGAGATGAGCGACGAGCAGCCGCATTACAATACGCTGTCGACGATCATCCGCAACCTGGAGGAAAAGGGTTTTGTGGCGCACAATGCCTTTGGGAACACGCACCAGTATTATCCTGTCGTGAAGAAGGAGGATTACCGGAAGCGGTTCATGAACACGGCGATTGAGACGTATTTCAACAGCTCGTACAAGAATATGGTGTCGCATTTCGCCAAGGAGGAGAAGATTTCGGCGGAGGAGCTTCGGGAGATTTTGGAAATGATCGAACAAAAGAAAAAATAAGATGGATACGCTGTTCATTTACCTCGTCAAATCTTGCGCGCTGCTGGGTACCTTCTACCTCGCCTATTATTTCCTGTTGCGCAAGGAAACATTTTTTAACAGTAACCGGTGGTTTTTATTGTTAGGGTTAGTTACTTCGATTCTCTTGCCACTGGTTACGTTTAAAAAAGTCGTTTGGGTCGATCCGGTACGGGAAACGAATTGGAGTGAAATCCCGTTGAATATGGTGACTCCGGCGGCTTCGGGTTTTGAAATCGACTGGTTTATTGTGGCGGCTTTGGTGTATGCGGCGGGGATTTTCATCTTTTTGATCAAGTTCCTGTTTGATTTCGGAAGCCTCGTCAAGACGCTCAAGGGACAGACGATCAGGCAGCAGGCCGATTTCAAATTTGTGGATGTGGCGCACAATGTATCGCCTTTCTCCTACTTCAATTACATCGTTTACAATTCGGCCTTGTACAGCGAATCGGAACTCGAGAACATCCTCGAACATGAGAAAGTGCATTGCGAGCAGAAGCATTCGGCCGATGTGTTGGTAGCACGGTTGTTCTGCATCCTGTTCTGGTTCAATCCGTTTGCGTGGCTGTACAAGAAAGCGATGCTGCAAAACCTCGAATTCATCGCCGACAATGGGGCGCTCAAGAATATATCCGACAAGAAAGCCTACCAGATCACGCTCTTAAAAGTAACGACGCATGACAATTGTGTCGAAATCACGAATCATTTTTATCAATCATTAATCAAAAAACGAATTATCATGTTAAACAAAAATCAATCGAAGAAGTGGAATTCCTGGAAGTATGTGTTGATCGCCCCAGCCCTTGCCGCGTTTATGTTTTATTTCCAGGTGAAAGTGATCGCGCAGGAAAGGGAAACGGCTGAAGTAACGCCAACGATGCTCAAAACGGTCGAGATCAAGCTCAATAAAAACACCACCGACGCGCAGCTCAAGGCCTACTCGAACGAATTCAAGGAACAATTTGGCGCCAAGCTCAAATTTTCGAAGGTGAAACGCAACAGCGCGGGCGAAATCACCGAGATCAAAGTGCAGTATGACGACAAAAAAGGCAAGACCGGATCTTGGCATGTGCGGGAAGACAAGCCGATCAATTCCTTGCGTCTGTCGAGAAAAGACGATGGGTCGATTGCATTTGGCGGCGACAAGCAAATCCGCATCGTCACGCACAACGACGATGAATCGGCTGACGTAGAGACCGACACCACATTTCACGGCAACAAAACGTACAAATACAGCTACAGTTATTCGGATGGCGAAGATGGCGACGGGCCGGTAGTCATTGTGAATGGAGAGCAAATCCCATTGCCGCCGGATCCGCCAACCCTTGCGGAAATCGAAAAGATCAAGGCCGACGTCAGAAACAACATCAACATAAAAACGGTCACGAATAAAGATGGAAAAATATCCGTAACGGTGAATGGAGAAATGATCGACATCGATACCGACATGATTTTGGCCGACCTCGACATCAGCCTCGACGAACTCAAGGAGCAAGCCCAGGCAGGCGCCAAAATCGCAAGGGAACAATCGCGAATGGCACGCAAACAAGCCGAAAGGGCGCACAGGCAATCTGAAAGATCGCGGGAACGTGCCGGTGAAGCCGCAAACGATTCAGAAGAAACGCGCCTCGAAATGGAACAAACCAGGCGCGAACTTGAACAAACGAGACGCGAAATGGAAGAGGCACGCCTCGAACTTTCTAAAGCCAGGGAAGCGTGGTCGAAAGAAAAAGCAGCCTACAAATCAAAAACGAAATCATCAAAAAACAAGTAAATCAGGTTACAGTGCGGAAAAAGGCGTTCTTCGGGGCGCCTTTTTTCATTATATTTGTGTAAAGCCTTCGAACATGTTTAAACTGCTTGCCCAGATCAACAAATGGTTGTTGCCGAGTTTTACCAAACAGCGGCTCGACCTGGCCAAGGCCACCAATTGGCAGAAAGCACTCCTCGCGTGGCGTTATTTCGTAACCACAAGAGCGCTAGATAAATAATATTTGACCCGAAATAAATTTCATTTTTATTTAAATTTGAACTTGCAAATATGACTTTAATGCTTATATTTGCACCCGCATTAGGCCTCGTGGCGCAACTGAATAGCGCATCTGATTACGGCTCAGAAGGTTACTGGTTTGAATCCAGTCGAGGTCACGAATAAATAGAATCTAAAAGAAAAAAGACGCCAAGTTTACTTGAGCGTCTTTTTTCTTTTAGATTCTATTTTCAAAGCGGAGCTTTGTGGATGTCGCGCAGCGAAATCCAGTCGTGACCATACATCAACTTTATCCATACATTCTTAGAACCTCTAAAATACCTCATCCCCGAACAATCCACGAATCAAACACGTATGAACCTACTACCAAACACGGTATGGGTATGGTATGGCTATGCTTTAACTATAGCTCAACGTCTTATCGTTCAACGAATAACAATTTTTTATAAATTGGCTGTATGAAGCGAAGAACATCGCTCTAAGTAAAGATAAGCATTTCCGTTAAAAATCTATATATGCACTTAAATTTAATATCATGGCCAAAAACATCGGACTTATCAAGTTCACCGGAAAACTCGGTGGACTTTCAGGGCGCGACACCCCATTTGGAAATGTAATACAAACACCGGGTGGCTTTAAAAGTGACCGCATCAAAACCGAACCGCGCTATGAAAAAACGCGGCAACTGTACACCGAATTCGGGAAGTGCGCTACCCTCGCCTCTCTTTTTAAAAGAAACCTCGACTTTTACCTAAAACTCCTTCCCGACCCTTATGTGTACAACCATATCCAAAAATGGATGACGGCCGTTAAAGAATGTGATGTTACTTCACCTAAAGGCGAAAAGACCGTTGGCAAAGGATTACTTACCGAAGAAGGTGCATTGTCGTTCTCGCAATTCTCTTTTAATCGCAAGCGGCGGTTTGGGTTTGGAGGAACAACAGATTACCATGCCAACCTTGAAACGGGAACATTGACCTTCGATCGATTTGACACCTCCCTATTGACATTTCCTTCTGGTGCCAAATCTATTGGGTTGCAATTTATTTTAATGCGGGTTGATTTTGAAAATGCTGATTGCGCTATATCCTGTAGTGAAATGGTAGTCTTGGATAAAGGATTTGTATTCTCGCACACTTTGACCGCTGTAGTCCCAAATGGCAATGGGGTCTTATTAGGGATTCTGTTTTTGGGATTTTGCAGCGGTGACATTTGGAAGCGTTGCGATAAGAATGCATTAGAAGTTATTTCAATTCGTTAACTTAGTGCCTATAAACAAGCTACCACATGACTGACAACAATAAAGCAATACTTGAAAAGGCAAATGCGGCGGTAACTGCCGGAGACAATGAGGATTTCCTTTCTTTTTGCACTGATGATACCCTATGGACTTTTGTAGGCGAAAAGTCCTTAAAGGGGAAAGAAGCTGTAAGGGCGTATATGGCAGAAGCTTATATTGAACCTCCAAAGTTTATGGTTGAACGGATGATTGCCGAAGGTGACTTTGTTACCGCGTTGGGTAAAATAAGCATGCAGGATAAAAACGGAAAAATGGTCGATTACAGTTATTGTGATGTGTGGCGGTTTCAGGATGGAAGGATGGCTGAGTTGACTGCGTTTGTTATTGAAACTAAATAATGGTCACAGCATTTTTTCTCGCCAGATCAATAAATACAAGTGTTCAACAAAAAGACACTAGTGAAAGTGACAAAATACGGGAAAGTATAATTGTGCTAAGAAAAGTTAATATCCGAAAATCTGACTAAATAAGAAAGCTGTCTAATGACAGCTTTCTTATTTAGAACTATTTATTTAAATTACTTTCCAAATATTTATTCTTTTCTTTTTCACTCACTAAAAGCCTTTCATACAATCTCTTATTTTCCTCAACCATTTCCATTATCTTATCTAAAGGATTAAAGGTACAATGATAATTAATAGCCGAAGCATTATCTTTAAAATCTGAAAATGTATTATTAACAATATTTATCACTGCTTCCTCACTAAAATTCCTAATCGCCTCCACACTCACCTCTAACGCCTTAGCGATTTCGACAAGCTTTTCCTCTTCTACAACTTCACTATTCTCAATCATGGAAATCGTTTTTTGGCTCACGCCGATTGCAAAACCCAACGCTTCCTGTTTCATACCGCGCAGTTCGCGCAGGCGGCTGATATTCCTTCCAATGTGTTTTGGTTTTGGTTGTGTTTCCATAATTGAAATTTTTAAGTGCTTGTAGTTTGTAACGTGCTGAAACTTCCTTTGGTTTTAAGGTGTGATAAAAATAGTATTTTTTTTGTTTGGTGGGTTGTTGATTTGGGAATTTTTGAATTTTTGGGGTTGGTGAAGTTGTAGGGATTGTTTGTTGGGTGATTGGTAGGAATTAGTTTGGTATATTCGCTTATAAACAAGTTGTGTGCAATTTAACAGCATCGTCGTAAACCAGAAGAACTAAACCCAATCAAATGATGAATGAAAAGATTTACTTAAGAAAGATTGATGGAAGAGAATTCAAAGTCTCTGATTTAGTAGAGGAATTGAATT